>Ga0126373_10000953_pt1 | contig 19853 bp, 11 predicted proteins | sample PanSoiMetPlot_11_FD_92545 | JGI IMG/M metagenome (GOLD analysis project Ga0126373, IMG submission 92545) | Tropical forest soil microbial communities from Panama - MetaG Plot_11 | ecosystem: Environmental > Terrestrial > Soil > Tropical forest > Bulk soil | place: Panama | collected 2016-02-17 | reverse complement strand
GCTTCGAGGGTCGACCGCTGTTCGGGAGTCAACTCAATGGGTGGGGCAATCCGCATTTGCGACCTCTTATCATAAGATGTCGCAAAAGGAATAAAGGTTACTATTTATGACGCACTACACTAGCAGCATTCGCTGCCGACCGGAATGCGTTTTAGCTTTTACAGTTTTTACACAAGGGGCTTGACACCACACCGGATTGCGGCACTCTTGACACGGCCGCTGAGCCGGCAGTATGTTCTAACCTATTTTCGTGGGGCGATTCGTATTTTACCTAAGGATTCCTGGTTCAGCTCGAGAGATGCCCAAACTACCCGCTGCCTCCGAATTACATTCCACCTGGTGGCTTACGGTTAACACCAATGATGACCTTCAACTGGGTAGACCCTAAGAGAGATGCGTAACGTCTTCATCCCGGTTGATGGTGTGCTCTGGATTTTCGGAAATCACCACCTCTGTGATTTCGATGCCAATAAATGGACCTACGCGAAGCATTCCGACTCATCGCTACGAGTTCGAAAAACCGGGACGACCATTTTGTGAGTTGTTCAGAAAGGTGCGGACATGACTGAGACAGGTAATCTGGGTGGGGCGCAACGCGGAGGTCCTTTGGGCGGCGGCACCAATCAAAGCGGCTATGTGGCTCCCAATGGTACCTTGCCGCGGGCAAACGTCAATGGACCCCTGCAGACCACAAGTATCGATCAAGCGGTTGATCGCTATATCAAACAATACCTGGTAACTCGGCCTTTTCTGGGCATCAGTGTCACTGTTCACAGACTTGTCCGACAAGAACTCGACGCGGTCGAGCGGGACCTTGATTACGGCACTAATCAGCAGCAGCATGGAGTCACCAGCATGCGCGGGTATCAAGGACCAAACCATTGGCTGCACTCAGTCGGTTGCGCGATCGATTTCAACTACGAAACACTCCCCTATCTCATGCGCGAAGCCGGCGAGGGCGCATTGGATACAGCGTTAGTCGAGGTGTACGATCGCATCGCCTCTTTTCTGCTGGGGCGTGCCTCGGTCATTCCTCAGGAGATCACTATTAATGCATATGACAAAACGCGACGGGAGTTTTTGTTTCGTTCTCTCAAGCAGGAAAGCGATGCCATGACGAAATACTTCGGACTGTTTATGAAAGAACCGGACACCTTTCTAGTGCCATACCTTGCCTCATCCGATGGGCAATACCGAGCAAAAACCACAAGCTGGCTGAATACTCCGCCTGCATCCGTTCCCAACAGCACCAATGCGCTTCGGCAAATCCAGCAAGACTGGGTGACGCTGACCGGGCGCAATACTGGTCCGCAGATACTTCTCCGAGGAGAGAGTGGATCGATTTACCGAAATCCGTGCGACGTTGGAATGTGCTACCCGGCGGCTACGGAATACCGTCCTGAACCCGGATCGGATCGTCCGCCGGATGCTCCGTTCGTGGGGCGGGACCCGGCAAAAGGATTTCTTACATTCGATTTCGAAGTGGTTTCTGCACTTATGGATCACGGCTTCACGTGGGGCGCTATCGGCTTCGGAGCCGGAGGGCCCAAGGTGGGCGGTAGTGGTGATGTGATGCACTTTGAGCTGACCACCATTGGCAAGAAGGTGCTGGACGATGCTAAACGGGTGGTTTCGCTGTAGACATAGAAACGGGGCTGGGTTGGCCATTGATTTAACAGGCCGCTCCGACTTGAGCCGCCAACGCATTTTTCTGCGGTCCTCGACTACGGAAGCGATCATCGGGATCGAGAACGCTGGCCGATGCCGTGAAACTCGGATTGCTGCCGTCTTGACACTGCCGCTGAGTCGGCAGTATTGTTCTGACCTATTCTCGCGGGGTGATTCGTATTGTCCCTAAGGACTCCCTGGTTCCGTGTTTTTGCGGACCCCCGTCGTACAGCTTTTTTTGGGGAGGCAGTGCAGGCTTTAGCAAATAGCACTGAAAATTCGCATGCCGATCGAGAGACGCCCAAACTACCCGCTTCCTCCGAATTACGTTCCACCAGGCGGCGTACCCTATCGGGTCAAAACCGATGATGACCTTCAATCCGTGGCGCGCTCCAATGGGATCACTACGGAAGACCTGGTGATTTACAACTTTAAGACTTTAAATCCGCCGGAGATCAATTGGTACTTGCGCCGGCACGTCGGCTGCATCCGGGCAACTCACGATCGAAAGAACTGGATGTTCACTTCCGACGCGCGGCCGGGAATAATTTATTTGCCTCCGAAACAAGGTTGGAAGCGACCATCATTTCCTTCGAGCACGCCTGGCGAGCTTTCGACATTACCCAAACCTGTTCAGCCTAAAAAGCGGAGCGGCCTTTGGTTTGGGTTGGCTGGACAGGAAGGGGGCACGCTGGTCGTAGTTGGCAAAGACACGGTCGAAGCGTGTCTTTACTCGCTCGAAAGCTACAACCACCGATTCTGGTTGAACATAGATGGGTGGCGTTTTGGCTTGGGCCTGGGTGCTTCGGTCGGTCTGGCTGTGGTGGTTGTGACGGGAGTGCAACACCCCAATGAATTGAGGGATTTCCCGGTAGGTGGATGGGACTTCCAGGCAAATTTGGCGGGTAAATGGGGGGACGTGGCAAAAGCCGCAAAAGGACTCAATGCGGTAAGGAAAATAGCCTCCGGCGCAAAGTTTGTTGACAAGGCAATTTCCGTCGCGGAGTGGGAAAAGCTGCGAGACACGATTTGGAACCTCTACAAGGCCAGCAAAATTGATACGGACAAGACTGATGTGAACGTAATGGGCATCCCTGGAGCGGGAATTGGATTAGAGATCAGCGGCTACTACGGCTTCGGGTCAGTGTTTGTCCATGACGTTACCTTGACGAATCTCTAGGGCGGTTTACCAGCAATTGCCGTAACCGGTTGCTTCTCGGCCTGGGAATTGCTATTGTGGGGCACGCTCGCCCCGAACCCATGAAGCAACTTCAACCGGTAATTTGGTCCAAGGGAACTTTCCTTACTCCGCAGCACCTGCAGGCGCAGGACCGCTTTCTGGAGGATACCCTCAGCTTTCGTATTCAAGCGCTGAGGTTTTGCCCCTGGGGATTTCGCGAGTTCGTCATTAATCAGGAACTGCTGAGCGATGGCCAGTTTGCCATTTCGCGCGCCTCCGGTATTTTCCCCGACGGTTTGCTTTTCGACGTTCCCGATGCCGATGCTGCTCCCCCCTTGAAGTCTCTGCGCGAGTTTTTCGATCAAGATATGACCAGCATGGACATCTACCTGGCCGTGCCGGAGTATCACGAAAAAGGCCGAAATCTTTCGCCGAGCGGAGAAACCGGCTCACGCTATTTGGCCGAGGTGATCACCTTGCGTGACGACAATACCGGCCAGAATGAAAAACCGGTACAAGTCGCCCGCAAGAACATGCGTCTGCTTGTGGAGACCGAGAACCGCGAAGGATGGTCCACGTTGCGAGTCGCCAACGTCCAGCGCACGGAAGCCGACACATTCGCGCTCAATCCGCGCTTCGTTCCGCCACTCATTGAAATTGGAGCCAGTGAATACCTCTCGGGCATTTTGCGCGGCATGGTCGAGGTGCTCTCGGCCCGCAGTGCGCAGTTGTCTGCAGGCCGTCGCCAGAAAAATCAAAACCTGGCGGATTTCACCGTCACCGATATCGCGAACTTCTGGCTTCTTTACACTGTCAACTCGCACCTGCCGGCGTTCAACCACCTGTTCGAGAACAAACAGGCCCATCCTGAGGAACTTTATGCCGCCATGGCATCACTCGCCGGATCGCTGACCACGTTTTCTGCCAACGTGCGCCCGCGCGAACTGCCCCTGTATCAGCACGATTCGCTTGGGCCGGTCTTCACCGATCTGGATCAGAAGCTGCGCTCTCTGCTGGAAACCGTGGTGGATACGAATCTTGTCTCCTTGCCTTTGAAGCAGGTACAGAACTCTATCTATGCCACTGCCATCGAGCAGGACAAATACCTGGCGAATACGCGCATGTATCTTGCGGTTAGTTCTGAAGCGGCGGAAGAGACGATCATCAAGCGCGTGCCGCAACTGGTAAAGGTTTGCTCAGCAACCCATATCGACCACTTGGTAAAGCAAGCGCTGCCAGGAGTTCAATTGACCCATCTGCCCAACCCGCCCAGCGCAATTCCGGTAAAGCTGAAGTACCAGTACTTCAGCCTGAATCAGTCCGGACCCGCATGGGAAGCGGTGGGTCGCGCGCGCAACTTCGCCGCGTATGTGCCTGGCGATTTCCCCAATCCCAATCTCGAATTGCTGATTTTGCTCCCGCGCTGAGTCAGGATCAGTGCTTCAATACAAAGTACATCACCAGCAACAAAGCCAGAAAGAACAGCACCGTCATCACCAAGATCAGCGGCCAATATGAGACCGGCTTCGGTTCCGGCGGAACCTGCGGCTGCTTGGGAGCTGCAGGCGTGGCCGGCATGGGAGGAAAGGGAGCCAGAGCCGGCACTTTCGGGGGCGGTGGACCCGGAGGTATCGCGACTGGCGGCGTCGGAATCCCCGGCGGCCTGGCGGCGCCTTGCATTGCGGGTTCAAATGGAAGTTCCATCAGCGGCATCGAGGCGCGAGAAATGATCATTGTGTATTCGCTCGGACCCGCCGGCAGCGTGTGCTCCACACCCCGCCCGGAAGACGAGAATAACTGCGTCGCATTTTCCTTGTCGAAGCTTGCCGTGTTGGGGTTGGGTGGCGCAGGCGAAGGCACCGGAACGACAGCCGCTGCTGGATCGCGCTGCCACGCTGGTATTGGTGAGGGCGGAACTGCTGCTCCGGACACCGTCTGCTCCCGCTCTTCGGCCCGAACCGGTGCTACGGAACGTGGCTCAAATGCCGTCGCCGGTGCGGCCGGCATATCGTGCTCCACTCTTGGCGTCGGGGATTCCGCTAGTATTTGCGTCAAACTCAGATTCTCGGTTTGAATTCGAGTGGCCGGCTCAGGAGAGGTTTCCTGAGGTGCACCTCCAAACGATCCGAATACGCGGGTAAATGCTCCCGTGGTAGCGGCCGGTGCGGGGGTTGACGAGAGGTTCTTAGGGGTGTCAGGCGAGGCTTCCCCCGAGAAAGGCCCTTTAAAGAACTTTGTAAATTCTCCGGTTCCGCGATCTTGCGGCACGCTGCTGAGACTGGGTGGCGCAGCTGCGAAAGCGTCGAGCACGTTGCCCGCGCAGTCGGGATTGATTGGATGTCCTGTTTCTTGCGGCTGCGCGCCCTCGGTTGATTTGTTAAATCCTGCCAAGAACAAACTGGTAAAACTGCCGGTTTTAGTCTGGGTGTGGCCCGAGGGGCCCTCCGCTATAACTGGAAAGGCTTCCGTCGGCGTGGAAAGGGGTGGTTCGGAAATGCCAGCGTTCGGGGCCGAGCCGGCGGCCGAAAAAGTGCGTAAATCGGCTTTGTCCTGTTCAAGACTCGGTTGTGCCACTCCGGGCTTTGTACTTTCCGGCTTGGGAATCGCTTGAAACTCCTGCGTTTCGGTGCCATAACGCTGATAGGCCTCGATCCATTGTTCGAGAGCATCGGGCGCGGGCACTTTCGTGACGAGATACACGAAGGCCGTCCCTGCACACCGACCCGCATTGGTGGCCAACGCCTTGGGCGGGGGCGCAATTTTATTGAATGCTTGCAGTACCCATTCGATGGTCGGCACGTTCGCCGGTTGCGGCGTGTCGTTCTCGAATACGTAAATCAGCACCCGTTCATCGCTGCTGACATCGCGCGCAGGGAAGGTCTCAACCGTGCCCGTGGTAATCGATTCGGAAAGCTCGTACCGGTTGGCGAAATTCATCTGGCCCCAAGGAATGCCCCAGTTCAGGCAATTTCCAAACTTACACCCCATTGCCTTGACAGTAAAGAGGTAAACCTCTAGCATCGCTTGCCAAGGCTCTCGCGTTTCCGGCGTCGGATATGGCTTCTGTTGTATTCCTTACATCGCGATGAAACTACTCTCCAAGGTGGTCTGGTCGGAGGGCATGTATCTGGGCCCGCACCACTTCCAAGCCCAGAATCGCTATTTCGAGGAGGCCATCCACTTCGCCACTACGAGCCTATGGAAAAACGGCTATGGGTTCTCCGCCTGTGACGTGGACGAAGACGCCCTTCGCAATGGGATCGTCAGCCTGCGCCACGCGCGCGGCATTTTCGAAGACGGTCTGGCATTTGATATCCCGGAGTCCGACCCCCTACCAGCGGCTCTCCCGATCGCGGATCAATTCGCACCTACCGCCGACCACCTCACGGTTTCGCTCGCCGTGCCGCGCTGGTTGCCTGGGGGACAGAACTGTTCTTTGGAGTCGAACGGCAACGCGAATTCCAGATATGTCGGCGCTCTCGAACAGGTTCAGGACGAAAATACGGGTCTCGACCAGAAGCCGGTTCGGGTCGGCCGCAAGAGTCTACGCCTGGTCCTCGATGGCGATGTTGCCGAGGATCTTCTCACGCTCCCGCTCTGCCGCATCAAGCGCGATGGAACCGGGCATTTTGCCTTCGATCCGGAATTCGTTCCGCCCCTGCTACAGATCAGCGCCAGCACACGTTTAACCGCAATGCTGCAGAAGCTGATCGAAATGCTTGAAAGCAAGAGCGAGATGATCACCGTCGACCAGCAATCCTCGGCAGGAAAATTTCAAGCCGCGATGTCACCCCGCCAGGTGTGGCAATTCTGGTTCTTGCATGCTATCAATTCGAGTCTCACGCCGCTGCGTCACCTGCTCTTAAGCAAGCACGGGCATCCCGAGGAATTGTTTTGCGAGATGTCTCGTCTTGCGGGCGCGCTGTGCACGTTCGGCCTCGATGTGCATCCGCGTTCCTTGCCGTCTTATGACCACCGCGCACCGGGTGAGGCCTTTACCGCTCTCGAAGAGCATATTCAACGCCATCTGGAAATCTTGCTGCCAACCCAGGCCATCATCATTCCGTTAAAGCCGGGTGCCCGGTACTTTTACGACGGGGAGGTGAAGGACCAGCGATGCCTCGGCTCAGCACGCTGGATTGTGGGCATTTCTTCGAACATCGGCGAGGCCGACCTGATCTCCCGCACCTTGCAGTTCGTCAAAGTGTGCTCGTCGAAGTTTGTCCCGGAGCTCGTGAAACGCGCGTTGCCGGGCCTGACACTAACTCATATGCAAGTGCCGCCGTCCGCCGTTTCCGCCAAGGTCGATTACCAGTACTTCATGGTCAGCCGCAACGGCCCATGCTGGGAGCACATTCAGCAGAGCAAGCAGGTGGGTGTCTACGTGCCCGGCGAGATACCTTCGCCGAGCATGGAACTGATCGTTCTTTTGGAGGGTTGAGTCGATGTCGTCACCAGCAGCTCCGATTGCTAGCTATCGCGGTTCGAGTCCCGCTCTGGATGTCCGCGGCTGGAATCTCGCCCTCGCGTTCCAGGAAATTTTTACCGCGATCGTGCGGCTGCGCTGCAACCGGCAGGCGGTCTCAAGCGCCGATTCGTTCCGCGCACAGACCAAGCAGGCATTGCGAATGGCGGAACAGGAAGCCCGCGGCCGCGGATCGAGTGCTGAGGACGTCAAGCAAGCGACATTCGCGGTCGTCGCATTCCTGGACGAATCCGTGCTCAGCTCGCGCAATCCAGTTTTTGCCAATTGGGCGCGCTTGCCGCTTCAGGCGGAATTGTTCGGACATCAGTTGGCCGGAGAAGTGTTCTTTCAAGAACTCCAGAAAATTCTTGCTCGCAACGATTCGATCGAAACCGCCGACCTGCTGGAAGTGCATTACCTGTGCCTGCTGCTGGGTTTCAAAGGCCGTTACGCCGCGGGCGGCGATCTACGTTCCATTATGGCGGCAATGCAGGAGAAGATCCGGCGTGTCCGCGGCCCATCCGGCGGCTTGTCGCCGAGGGGAGCAATCCCTGCCGATGCCGTGCGCCTGGCGCAGTCTGATCCGTGGGTCCGCAGGCTCGGCTTCGCTGCCGTCATCACGGCTGTGCTCGCTCTGGTTCTATTCTTGATCTTCAAATTCGTGTTGATCTCGGGCGTCTCCGATCTTTCGGCAACCGTCATCGGGCCCGTATTGCGGGGAGGGGCGTAGTGCTTTATCTCCTGACCGGCCTGGTTTTCGCGGCCTATCTCGCTTTGGTATGGTTTCTCGCACAGTGGTTGCATCTGCAGGGCACCAGTCTGCTGATTCTGCGGATCGGGTTGTCAGTTATCGGGCTGCTCGCCGCCATTTGTTTTGTATGGTTTTACCGGAAGATCAAAGCCGCAAAAGCGGGAAGGGAAGACGCCGCGGTTCCGGCCGGCAGTTCGGAGATCGATGCCATTATCCGCGAGGCCAACCGGCGACTAAAAACCTCCGCCGTGGCAGCCGGCACCCGTTTGGAGAATGTTCCACTGATTTTCGTCCTGGGTGAGTCCAGTTCCACCAAGACCACTACGGTTATTCACTCCGCGCTCGATCCCGAGCTCCTCTCCGGCCATGTTTATCAGGACAATCAGGTGCTGCCCACGCGAGTGCTTAACGTCTGGTACAGCCGGCAGGCCGTCCTGGTTGATCCCTCCGGAGCGCTCATGACCCGCCCACCGGACTGGAAACACTTGCTCAAACTGCTCCAGCCAGCGCGCCTTGCGGCTTTTGGGAAAAAACAACTGGCACCTAGAGCCGCGGTGGTCTGTTTCGATTGCGAAGCCTTCCTGAAGCCGGGTGCGAGTGAAAGCACGTTGTCAGCGGCACGCCGGTTATCGGCACGACTGCACGAAATCTCGTACGGCTCCGGCATCAGTTTCCCGGTCTATGTCCTGTTCACCAAGATGGACCGGATTTCCTTCTTTACAGAATTTGTGCGGGGCATGAGTAAGGACGAAGCTGCAGAGGTCTTGGGAGCAACGTTGCCGGTCCGCTCGCTCTCCGCAGGTGTTTACGCCGAAGAAGAAACACGCAGACTGACCAAGGCGTTCGATGAATTGTTCTATTCGCTGGCGGAGAAGCGTCTTGACTTCCTGCCCCGGGAACATGAAGCGGACAAGCTGCCCGGTATTTACGAGTTCCCGCGAGAAATGCGCAAGATTCGCACGCTGCTGGTGCAGTTTCTCGTCGACCTGGCCCGCCCGAGCCAGCTGAATGTGAACCCGTTCCTGCGTGGCTTTTACTTTTCTGGAGTGCGTCCGATTGTGATCGAGGATGTTGCGGCGCGCGCCGAGATCGAACCGCAATCGCACCCGGGTGCCATGGATGCGGGCGCCACCCGCATCTTCAGCGGTTTCGGCGCGAATATGGCGTCCGCCGCCGCGCCCACCCCAGTCGCGACTTCGCGCAAAGTGCCGCAATGGACCTTTCTTACCCAGCTGTTCAATGACGTGATCGTGAAAGACCGCGTCGCGCTGGCTGCCAGCGGCATGAGTTCCCGCGTGAACCTGTTTCGCCGCATCCTTCTCGCCACAGCGGGTGTGCTCGCGGCAATCTGTGTGGTGGGATTTGTGACTTCTTTTGCGCGGAATTACGCACTCAAGACTGACGTTCGCGCCTCGGTTGCGGACCTGCGAGCCATGCCGGGAGGAGGGAATCGCGAGCCGAGCTCCAGTGATCTGCAGAAGCTCGATCGCTTGCGCGCTGATCTGGCGGAAATTCTCACCTATCGTACCGACGGCGCACCCTGGAGCATGCGTTGGGGTCTGTATATCGGTGACGACATCTATGCTGACGCGCGGCGAGCTTATTACCAGCACTTTCAGCAATTGCTGTTCGCAGATGCACAGTCTCGTCTTCTCGCCGACTTGCGCGCGCTTCCGGATAAGCCCGGCCCTAACGATGCCTACGAAAATAACTACAACGAGCTGCGGGCTTACTTGATCACCACCACTAATCACGACAAGAGCACGCGTGACTTTCTCTCGCCGATATTGCTGAGTACTTGGTTAAAGGTCAGGCCAGTTGATGCCGATCGAGCTGCTTTAGCCGGACGTCAGTTCGATTTTTACAGCACCGATCTCATCGCAGAAAATCCGTTTTCCGCGTCCAACGATGCGTTTGCCGTCGCTCATGCCCGCAATTTCCTCTCCCAGTTTGCGGGGATCGATCGCTACTACCTTCCGTTGCTGGCGAAAGCTTCCGCAAAAAATCCTGACCTCAGTTTCGCCGATCAGTTTCGCGATGCCGCCGGCGTGGTCACCAGCAATCACCGGGTACGCGGCGCGTTTACCCGCGGCGGATTCGAGTTCATGCAGGAGGCGATGCAGAACCCTTCGCAGATCGCCGGCGAGGAGTGGGTCCTTGGGAAACTCACAGCTTCGGAACTCGATCCTGTCACCTTGCAGCAGAAAATGCGCCAGCGCTATTACCAGGATTTCGTGAACGAGTGGCGGACCGTGCTGCAAACCGCAGCCGTCGCAGGCTATCGCGATTTCAGGGATGCGGACCGGAAACTGGAAAAGCTCACCAGTCCAACATCGCCGTTGCTGGAACTGCTCTGGTTCATCTCGCACAACACCGACGTTGGTTTGTCTGATGTCACTGATCCCTTCCAGCCGGTGCAGGCGGTCGAACCCCCGGGGGCTCCGGACAAGCTTCCCGACCAGTACACGTTTGCATCGAACAAAGATTACATTGTCGCCCTTACCAAGCTGCAGTCCGATATTTCGACTCTTGCCAACAGTCCGACGGGGCCCGACCCCGGGCTTATCACCCAGGCGTCCACTTCTGCGGGGGCGGCAAAAACATCCATTACCCAAGTGATGGGCATGAAAGTCGACCAGCGGTTCCATAATGAAAACCTGGTGCGAACCCTTCTGGAAGAACCAATCACCAACGCCGAAGCCCTCTTCGGCCGTGCTCCCAAAGAGGCGGTAAATGCGGCAGGGCGCGACTTCTGCGGGCAATTCAATGGCATGCTGAACAAGTATCCCTTCAATCCCGCGGCTCGCGAAGAACTCTCGACCGACCAGCTGAATGCCATGCTGGAGCCGAGCAAGGGAGCGCTCTGGAGCTTCTATAACGGCAAGCTGGCGCAACTCATCGTGAAGGAGGGCTCGCGCTATGCCGCGACCTCCGGCGGTACCCTCAAGGTATCCCAGACGTTTCTCGATTTCTTCAACCGCGCCGCGGATTTAAGTAATGCGTTTTACCCCAACGGCTCTTCCACTCCGCATTTCAGCTACACATTGAAGCAACTGCCCAGCAACGTCGATGGACTAGTCCTGAAGATTGGGAATGAAACGCTGAGCGGCACAGGACAACTGAAAACGTTCAGCTGGACGGGAAATGCAGAAGATGTTCTCGTGACCACGAAGGGAGCGTTGCTGAATTCCTCCAGCGGCAGCTGGGCGGTTTTTCATTTCATCGCCGGTGCCCATGCGCACGCGTTCGGGAATGCCACAAATCTCGAGTGGATTCAGCAGTCCAATAACCAGACCATCATGCTCCCTGGAGGGAAGCCGGAATCTTATGATTATCAACTCCAGGTGGCCGGATTTGATCCGTTTCATGCCGCAAACTTATCCGGCTTGCGTTGCGTGGCCACGGTAGTCCACTAGATTTCGGACAAAACCCGGCTATGCTCGCTCGACCCGCGCCTCGTCCACAAGCGCTCATGCCACGGCTGGTCGACAGCTTTGATCAGCAGGCACGTGATGTTGTCGTCGCTTCCCGCGCTTTTGGCGCCTTCAATCAACTCCGCGCACGCCGTTTCCAGATCACGCGATCGGTTGACAATCTCGAGCATAGCTTCGTCGCTTACAAAACGCGACAAACCGTCGCAGCACAGCAGGAGAATGTCATCGCGCAGGAACTCGTGGTCGGCGAGATCAGGCTCTACGCTGTCTTCGGCTCCCAAGGCGCGTACGATCACGTTCTGCATGCCGGAATGCTCGGCCTGCTCCTGTGTGATCAGCCCGCGTCGAACTTGCTCCATCACCAGGGAGTGATCCGTCGTGAGCGGCTGAATGCTGCCGGCACGCAGCAGATAAATGCGGCTGTCGCCTACATGCGCAATCGAAAATAGACTCCCTTCGACGGAAACCGCCACGATCGTCGACCCCATGCCCGAGCGCTGAACGTCAGCGGCTGTAGCCTCCTGTATGGCAACATTCGCCAGCTGAATCGCGTTTGCCAGTGCGGCCGCGCGCGCCGACACACCTTCAAATCTCTTGCCGATAACCGGAGATTTGGCATCGTTGGATCGCCGAAAATAGTCAATCACCGTATCGACCGCAATCTTGCTCGCGACTTCGCCCGCCGCTTGGCCGCCCATGCCGTCGCAGAGCACAAAGATTCCGTGCCGCAGGTCATACCCGAAATTATCCTCGTTGTTCTTGCGGACCAAGCCGATGTCGGTCTTCCCGGCGGCTTTTACTGAAAGGCTCATGAAAGGAGTTATGCCGGAATTCAACGATGAAGCTTTCGGATCTTCGACTGCCGGTTCCGATGCCAGCTCATTTTTCTAAACGAATTCAATCCTGTTCTCCGATGCTCAACTTAGCCCGGTGCTTGCCTTGCTTTGCCCGAACGTTGCCGGGATCGAGACACAGAACAACATCATAGGCGTGGATTGCTTCCGAATATTGCCCCGCGCCTGCCTCCTTGTCTGCCTGAGCGAGCAAATAGGGAACCTCGTTCGGGGCATAGCTGGAACATGATCTTGCGCCCTGATCCGTCGATTGTGGGTTTTGCTTAATATCAGCGCTCTCTTTCCGTTTAGCCGGCTTCTTTCGCAGATCTGCACCTGCGGCCGTGGTCGCGGGTCGCGCGACCACAGGAGGAGGCGAAGAATTCGTCCCATCGCTCGGCTGGCTCGAACTCGATTGGTTTTCCGATGTGGCCGTAGTTGGAGCTGTCAGAGGTTGGGCTGGGGCAACAGTCTGTGCGGGCCCGGCAAGCGGCTGCGGCTGTTCCGACCTCGGTTTCAAATTCCGTCGCGATGACAGAAAAATCAGGGTCGAAAAGACAACGACCAAAATCACAGCTACAACGAGCCCGCCGCGGATCAGGAGCCAGTTACGACGGGCGGAGGCTTCGAATATGTCGGCCGGCGGCGGAATGGGCTCGGCCGTCGTCAACATTCCGGGAACCGATACGGCCGTCGGGGAATCGTCAGCTGGGCGGCGATTCCCGGACCGTTCGCCAGCATCGTTGACAATTCGTCTGAGCTGCACTTGCGACGATTGCTGTTCGGGTGATTCCGGCACCGGCGTCCACACGAGCTCGCGCAAAGCAGATTGTGATTCCTCAAGCCCGGAGGTCAGCTTTCGGAGCCGCAATCCGGGCAAGGTTTCCAGTTCTTTCCAAACTTGTTCCGTGAGAACAATTCTGCCCGGTCGAGCAACCGCGAGCAGATTGACTGAGGCAGACGACCTGTCCGTATCGGGCGGCGCGACAGAGACCGCGCAAATGGCAATCCCTAAGGAAGCGGACTCGCCGGAATGAGCGGCAAATGCCTCCACGCACCGCTGCACGCGTTTTGCCGTGCCTGCCGCTTTGGCTAGGGTGGGGAATCGCGCTACCAGGGCGTCCTTGGGATCCGGTTGTACGCTTCCTCCCCCCGCCGCCACCAGGTCGGAGACCATTTGCACGAAGATGGTTTCTGGCTCGACCGAAATGGTCATCGGCTCGAATCCCCGCGGGCCCTTGGACCAGAATCGGATCCAGGCCTCAAATTCGGGAGTGGAGGCGACCTCGAATGGAGCAGGAGTCGGTTGCGAGTCGGCGACTTCGAACTCGCGGCTATCAGTTTTTGGCAGCGTTTGCGACATCGAGGTGGCGTGCGGCTCCTATTTTGCCAGCAGGCGGCGCCAGTTACGACAAAAAAGTGCAGGAAATTGCTCGATTGCGGGCGTTTTCAGCACGACACAGGCTTGTTGGCGGCTGGCCTCGGACGCGTGGTATCACCCACCCGTCCCACCCGTCCGTGGTGTTGACTTCCAGAATTCCTGGAGTATCATAGCGTCCAAGTTTTCTTGGGGTTGTCTTGCTGCGGTAGCTGCAGCATTGGGGAGTGTATGGCGCCGCGTTTGTCTGTCTGCTTTGGTTTCCGGCTGATTTCTGTCTGTCAGTTTTTCTCCATTGGCTTACTTGGCTCGGTTCTGGCGACTGCCTGCTTCGGCAAGGAAGCTCCGGTAACTGCCATAGAGCTTTTCGATGGGCCGAGTGGCGCAGCCTACGTGCAGGTTACCGATCTTTTGATCAACGGCAAAGCCGAGGTGCGGATTTGTAGCTCGCCCGATCGAATCGATAAGTCCGCTTACGGTAAGCTCGCGAAAGTCGCGCTGGCCGGCGCAACATCGCTCGAGCGTACCGCCGAGGGCGTTCTGATCCTTACCCGTAACTCCGAGGCGACCTGCGTCGTTCCTTCCAACTTGAAATTCGAAAAAGACTGGGGCACCCGCGCGTCAGATATTGCCGATCACGCCGTACTCCAGGGAAGGGTGCTCTCTCCAGCAGGCGTAACCGCTCTGCCGCCGTTCAAGCCGGGCGTGAAGATCGTTTTTGTCAGTCAACCCGATACGGAGTTGGCAGAGTTTCTGCGCGCTCAGCGCGGCAATACGATTCCCGGCTGGCAAGACTTCCTGCTGCGCTATCCGAAATCCATCCACGCAAACGACGTCCGGCAGTCGCTTGCGACGTTGTGGGTGAAGGATGGAGAAGCTGCATTGGCTGCATATCGCAAGTCCACCGGCACTTCAGCAGTTTCGTACGGCGATCTGCGCCAAGCCTGGGTCAAAAATCAACAGGCACTCGAAATGGTAACGGCGGATTCGTCCGCCCATCAGTTGCTAGACGAAATTCATGCTGAGCTCAAAGCGCTACTCGATAACAGCCGCAGCGAACTTAGTGCTTATCAGCAGGCCCTCAGTACGGGCACGGCGGGATACAAGCATCTCGGTCGGGCACGCGATCCAGCTGACCGAGTGGTAGAAGTCGATTCTCAGTTCAATGGCGCTCAGAAGCTGCAGGCCAACATTGGCAACGAAACCCGCGCCGTGGAGAACAGCCTGCACGAAGGCGAGACCCTTGCGGGCGCGCAACGCTTCGACGAGGCGCTGAGAGCTATTTCGAAATACCTCGCCTTCGAAGGCGAAGAACCACGCATTGCTGCAGTTGTTTCGGCGGCCTACAAATATCATCTCGATCGCGGCAAGGCTGCGGAGAACTCGCAAAAATGGCAAGACGCGGTTCAGGAATATCAGAAAGCGGTCGATGTAACCAAGACGCAAGATGCGGTTGCCAGCCTGAATCGTGCCACCGTCGCGTATCAGGTTGCCAGGGATAAGGCTGCGGCCGATGCCGCGCTCGAGCAGAGCGAAGTTTACGAACAGGAAAAGAACTTCATCAATGCTTACGAAGTACTTGCTGACCTGCCCGACCCTTCGCGCGCATTGAACGATGTTAAGGACCGTATGGACACCCTGGCGCCCTCCTATGTGAAGAACGCGTCGGACGAGGCGGAAAAGATCGAGCAGGCGCACAAGCCAATCCACGGCAAGGTCGACGAGATTGAGCTGCAGAAGGCTTACGGATACTTACGGCGAGCTAACACTCTGGATAGCAATAACCAGGATCTCAAGCTGCGTCTGGATCTGCTTTCAGACACCTTCAGCGATTACTATCTTGACCTCGCCAAGCGCTATCTCGACAAGCCCTCAGGTTCGGGAGTGGGATTAGCTTGGCTCTATCTCGACGAGGCGCAGCAGTACAAGGCGAACCGCGATGACGTTCGCGATGAACGCACCAAGAGCCAGCCGGTACATTTCCTGAGGTCCAAGCTCTCGATCCGGGTGGTGTTCCGCGATCAGACAGCACGCAAAGACACCCAAAGCGCGGGTTTTGCTGACCAACTCTCAGATGCGATTGCCACGGGTTTGGAAACCTCTGGTCTGCCGGTGAAGGTTGTGCGTGCCAGCGACTCTACCGCGGTAGAACCTAACTTTCGCCTTGTCGGAGATGTGCTTCAGCATCGTGAGGTGCTTGTACCGACCGTAGAGCCGATGGAATCGAAATACAGAGCCGGCGAGCGGGAACTGCCCAACGAAGATTGGAACCGGGCCAATCGGGAGTATGAGGCGGCCAATCTTGACCTGCAGAATGGGCAAAGGATCTTAGAAGGCGCTCAGGCGCACGGCAAGAAGAAAGAGATCGCCGAGGCGGAGAAACAAGTCGCTGAGGCGCAAGCGAAGGTTGAAGAAGCTCATCGTAAGATGGACGCTCTGCCCAAGACGGTCCCGAGCGACGTCGTCAAACCGTACACTTACACCAGGAAGAGCTACGACTTGACCGCCGTTACCGAAATCGGCTTCCGAATCGTCGATGTGAACGGTACGACAATCGATACGCTGCCGCCTATCACCAAGCAGTCGCATGTTACGGCGGTGGTGCTGGAAAATGTAAAGCCGGAAGACACCGAGGGGGTCAAGGAGCAAGGCACTCCTCCCGATGAAACCCAGTTTGTGACTGATCTGGACATTCAGGCCAGGGATGCGTTGATCAAAGCCGTCATGGAGAAGGTTCAGGATCTTCCCGCCAAGATTCTGGCGCAGGCTCGTCAGCATGTGGCAGAGGGAGACACCGACGGCGCGGCTGAAGCTTACATCCTTTACCTGAACTCAACCCCGGATACCGATACCACCGGCCGAGAAGAAGCGAAGCATTTCCTGCAGGAGCAGTTCAATATTATCCGCATCGCTAGTTCTGCGTCCTGAGGTAAGGCTCAGGCAGTGCCACCTCCGCCGGAGCACTGCTTCCTGCAAATAGTCCGGTAGAAGTGTTTGCCATGCCGCCTCCCAACATCACGCGAATCGGCAAGTATGAAGTCCTGGAAATCATCGGCCGGGGCGGCATGGGACTTGTGTATCGTGCCTTCGATCGGCAACTCAGCCGAGAAGTAGCCATCAAAACCGTCACCGAAGGTTTTGCCGGCGACCAGGAGATGCTCGCGCGTTTCTATCGTGAAGCGGCAAAAACCGGCGCGCTGAAGCATCCCAACATCGTCATCGTCTACGATCTGGGGGAACAGGATGGATTCCCCTACATCGTGATGGAATACCTCTCCGGCGATGCGCTCGACAAGCTCATCCGCTCGCAACGGCCGGTCTCGATGGCTTTCAAAGTGAAAGTGATTGAGCAGGTGTCGAATGCTCTCGGCTATGCACATCGTAACGACGTAATCCATCGCGACGTCAAACCCGGCAATGTCATCGTTCAACCGGACGGAGTCGCCAAGCTGCTGGATTTCGGAATCGCCAGCCAGGAAAAAATTGATGGGCGGCTGACGCGCACCGGTCATGTGATTGGAACCGTCCAGTACATGGCGCCGGAACGGCTGCAGAATCGCGCCTTCGACGGCCGCTCCGATATTTTCTCCACCGGCATTCTGCTTTTTCAGCTTCTCACCGGGCAGCTGCCCTTTACCGGCGAAGACTATGGCGTAGTGCAGAAAATCCTGAATGAAAAACACCCGCTGTTGAGCAGCTATCTCCAGGAGTATCCCAAAGAGCTGGATGCCATTCTGGACAAAGCCTTGGCCAAGGATCCGAGGGATCGCTATTCCGCTGCGGAAGAGATGGCGGACGACCTCAGCGGGGTCGGCGAGCAGTTGAAACGGGAGCAGGCTGGGGAATTCCTTCGACGAGGGCAGGAATTCGCTGACCGGAAGGAGTACGCCGAAGCACGGGACATTCTCTTGCAGCTGCTGAAAATCGATCCGCAAAATGCGCTGGGGCGCCGGCTGCTTTCGACTGTGCAGCAGAGTCTTTCCCAGCAGGCGCGGGCGGGAAAATTACGGCAGCTGCAATCGCAGGCGGCGGAGGCGCTCAGCGAGAAACGGTATGAAGACGCCATTGCCTGTCTCGAAGAAGCGTCGAAACTGGATCCCTCCAGCGCCGAGTTCAAGGAGATGCTCTCGTCGGCGCAACAGAAGAAACGAATCCGCGAGCAAATCCAGGCTTGCTTGCGCCAGGCAGACAGTGCGCTCGAAAAAGGCGATCTGAAAAGCGCCCAGGCAATTATCGCCAAAGCTGTGGATATCGACAGCGAAGACACGCGTGTGCGTGCCGCGCACGGCGCGCTCATGCGCCGAATTGGGGAGATGGAGCGTCAGGTAAGGTTGAAGTCATTGCTGGAGGAGGCCCGCGGCGAACTTGATTCTCGCCACTTTACCGCGGCACTGAAGATCCTCGATGAAGCTGAGCAGGTCGATCCTTCCAACCCGGCAGTGATTTCTTTGATCAGCGCTGCGAGATTAGGACGGGAGCAGGAGCAGCGACGACGAATGATCGAGCAGTTGCAAGTTGAAATGGCCGCAGCGACCACTATCGAGCAACTCACCGGCGCGGCCCGACTGGTCGATGAAGCTCTTTCACGCGTGCCCGCCGAGCCGCAGCTGCTGAAATTCAAAATGAAGTTGGCCGCGCAGATTCGAGAGGCTGAACTCCGCCGCCATGTCGACGATGTGGTGCAGCGCTGCCGCCCTTTACTCGAAGCCTCTCCGCGCGAAGCTCTGCAAATTGTCGGTGAAGAACTGAACCGATATCCGACCGACGAACGTTTGCTCTCGCTGCAATCGAGCATCGAAGACCAGCTCTCCCACTGGACGCTTGAAAAAGCTCGCGCCAGCTATCTGTCTCGCGCCCGCGAAGCCCTCGACAAAGGAGAATTCCCCGAAGCGGTGCGGCTTTTACAGAATTGTCAGGCGGAAGGCATTTTCTCCCAAGAGATCAAAGAATTGCTGGACGTGGCCCGGCATGAAGTCGAGCGTCAGCAGCATGTGGAGGCAAAACAGAAGCTGCTGCAACAAGCTCAGGATTCGATGTCCAAGGCGGACTACGGCGCGGTCATCGAACTGCTGTCCGGAACTCGCCTGGAGGACGGCGACCCTGCCTTGCGCAGTTTGCTGGAAAAAGCCTACAGCATGTGCGAGATGCAGCGGGGACGCCTGGAAATCGCTTTGCGGCAAATTCAGCAGCTCATAGAACAGGAGCAGTACGAGGAGGCCTTGGCGTTTGCCGAAGCACAGCCTTCGTCGGTCACGCAGAACCCAGTGCTTCAGCAGACGATGACTAGCCTGAGCGGAGCAGCACGCAAAGACGATGGCGCCGTGCAGAAAATTTCGCTCGCCTACGCTGCCCTGCAGAACGCAGATTTGAAAACTGCGTGGATGGAGATGCATTCGGCTTGCGCCAGCTTCGGTTCGCCGTCGGTCACAACCATCACCAAAATTTTTGAGGATCGCTGCAGATCGTTCGCGGACAGGGAGGTTGCGGATGCGATCCGCAAGTCGGGAAGCCTCCTCCGCGACGATCCCAAAGCTGCGGTCGGGATCTTGACCGGCGTCGGTCCCCTGGTGCCATTTGCGAGTGTCGGCGCGAAATCGAATTGGCAACGCGCCCGCCGCCAAATCAAGCTGGCGAGTGCGCTGCGCCGCTTCGGAATTCGCATGTCGAGATTCGGGCAAGGTCAGCAGTAACAAGTCTCTATCTACCTGTTTGAGCATATGTATCATGTCCGCGTCTTTGTGGTTGACTTATGGTTATTAGCAGTGATATAAGTTGCGCCAACTCGTGGGGGCACACCCGATCAGCTAACTTCCATGTAACGCTGCCAGTAGATACGCCACTATTGGAAGTTAGAGGCTGGTGGGATCCCGGTGTTCCCGCGCGTCTCGCGTATTGTGTGAGGGCAAATCCATGAACTGGGTATTAGCATGGGCGTCGTGTTGGCGCCTTGGTGTGCATGTTTGCGGTTCCGGCCGGCTTCATAGCAAATAATTTTAGCGATATCTGCGGTGAACGGGAATTGCGGATCGATTCTTTGCCGATTGATGTCTCAAACGCAGGGGAGCGTATGACAGTTCTAGGCGGTGTTGGCAGTTGCAGGTGCTCGAAAACGCGGTTGTTGGAAGGCCACGGCTACCCAACTTC
>Ga0126373_10000951_pt1 | contig 19885 bp, 20 predicted proteins | sample PanSoiMetPlot_11_FD_92545 | JGI IMG/M metagenome (GOLD analysis project Ga0126373, IMG submission 92545) | Tropical forest soil microbial communities from Panama - MetaG Plot_11 | ecosystem: Environmental > Terrestrial > Soil > Tropical forest > Bulk soil | place: Panama | collected 2016-02-17 | reverse complement strand
TCGCCGATCCCCGACCACAGCAGCATGCCGAGCCCGATCGAGGATTTGACGGTGCCGCTGCGCAACGCGCCGGCTTCGGTGATGCCGAGATGCAAGGGATAGTCGCAGGCCTCGGCAAGCTGTTGGTAGGCGGCGACCGCGAGGAACACGTCGGAGGCCTTGCACGAGATTTTGAACTCGAAGAAGTCGTTGTCTTCGAGGATCTTGGCGTGGTCCAGCGCACTCTCAACCATCGCCTCCGGGCACGGCTCGCCATAGCGTTCGAGCAGATCGCGCTCGAGCGAGCCGGCATTGACGCCGATGCGCATCGAGCAGCCATGGTCCTTGGCCGCCTTGATGACCTCGCGGACGCGCTCCGCCGAGCCGATATTGCCCGGGTTGATCCTGAGGCACGCGGCGCCGCTTTCTGCCGCTTCGATCGCGCGTTTGTAGTGGAAATGGATGTCGGCGACGATCGGCACGCTGACTTGGCGCACGATCTGTTTGAGCGCCAGAGCCGATTCCTGGTCGGGGCAGGAAACCCGGACGATATCGGCCCCCGCCTCTTCCAGCGCCCGCACCTGCGCGACCGTCGCCGCGACATCGCTCGTCACCGTGTTTGTCATCGACTGCACGCTGATCGGCGCGTCGCCGCCGACCGGCACTATGCCGACATGGATCTTGCGGCACTGACGGCGGTGGATGTCGCGATACGGCCGGACGCTCATGATCAGATCTCGCGCAGTTGACACGGCGTTGACGCCATATAGACGTTTTCGACTGCAGAAAAAAGTGCGCGGGGAAAGCGGCTTGGGCTTAGGGGCGAACCACGGTGGCCGCCGACAGCGCCTCGGGTTGAAGGACTACATTGCGCCGTACCGCGCCGACCGGCCCGACCGAGGGCACAGGATTGCCGTCGACGGTGATCGCGAGGCCGCCGGCGTTGCCGGTGCGCATCGACAATCCCGGCCGGTCCGGGACCTCATAGCTCTCGCCAACTTTGAGGATGCGCGCGAGCAGCACACCCTGGTCTGCATCGCGTATCTCGACCCAGCTGTCGGCGACCGCATGCAGCACGATGCGGGCCGTGGCGCCAATGGCGACGGACGCGTCTTGTAGCGGCGACGCCGGCGCCAGCGCCGCGGTTTGCGGCGCCGCCGCCGCGGCGCCGACTGCTGTCAGCGGGCTGGGAGATGGCCGAGTGGCGGACGATGCGGTTGGCTCTGCAGTCGCCTTTGGCGTCTCGTCGGGCTCCGGCGCGTCCCGCGTCGAGATCGGCGTGACGGCCTGAGCTTCGGCGGGCCTCGCAAGCGGCGCCTGCGGCGTCGGCGGGAGTAATTCCGCCGGCACTTCCGCGACCCGGGCGGGACGCGATAGCTCGTCCGTCGAACGGCAAGAGAACCACGTGCCGTACCCGCAAATTGCCAGGATCGCTGCGACGAGCAGCATGCCCCCTCCGGGCGTGCCGCGCTCACCAAACGGCATCGGAAAAGCGAGATCAGGCGTTCTGCCGAAGCTTGCCGGATACTGCTTGAACCGCCGCACAAGCTCGTCGGCGTCGAGCCGCAAATGACCGGCATAAGCACGCAGAAAGCCGATCGCGTAGACCGGAGCGGGCAGCTGCTCCAGGCGTCCCGCCTCGAGGGCCGCAAGATACGCGGTTTTGATCTTGAGGACTTGGCCCACGGTCGAGATGTCGAGGCCGAGCGCTTCCCGCTGCCGCCGCAAGAGATCGCCGATGAGGTCCGCACCGGGCGAGTTCGCCGCAGCCTCGCGCTCGGCTTTCGTAGGAGACCTTCTTATCACCTGCAAAGGGGCCATGAGCTGGTCACTGCCCGTCGAAATATCGCGCTGCAAATATCTCCCAAACTGCCGCCAAAAGGTTAGCGCCGGCAACGCTAAAGCGCTACTGGCTTTTGGTTAATCGTCGATCGACCGGGGCTACAGTGCGATGTCGTGATCCCGCGCGTAGGCCTCGAGCTTGGGCCGGAGCGAATGGTCGGGCCGGCCGCCGATCTCATGCAAATATTTGGCGACGGCCCCGGCATCGAGACTGCGGATCATCGTCTTGACAGGTCCGATCGCGGTCGCCGCCATCGACAAGCTCCGAAAACCGAGCGCGATCAGAACCATCGCCTCGATCGGGTTTCCCGCCATGTCGCCGCACATGCTGAGCGGCACTCCGGCAGCCCGCGTTTCTGCGATGATCTCGCGGAACGCCGCCAGCATCGGCGCCGAGAGGGGATCGTAACGCTCTGCCAAGCGCGGGTTGCCGCGGTCGCAGGCAAACAGAAACTGCAGCAGATCATTCGTTCCCACCGAGAGAAAGTCGACCCTTTGGCAGAGCTCGGGCAATTGCCACAATAGCGCAGGGACTTCGAGCATAACGCCAATCTTGACCGCGCGGGGGAGCGCCCGCCCCTCCTCTGCGGCGCGCGCAAGCTCCAGCTCGACGATCTTGCGCGCCGCTTCGAGTTCGGCGATTTCGGCGACCATTGGGAATTTGACGAACAGCGTCCGTTTCCGCGCCGCGCGGATCAGGGCACGAAGCTGATGACGCAGCATGGCAGGCCGGTCGAGCCCGATGCGGATACCGCGCCAACCCATCGCCGGGTTATCCTCGACGGCGTAAGGCAGATAAGGCAGCACTTTGTCCCCGCCCACATCCAGGGTACGGAAGACAACAGGGCGGCAACCCGCTCGGTCGAGTACTCTTCGATAGAATTCGGTCAGCTCTTCAACGTCCGGGAAAGTGTCGCGCACCATCAGCGGGAACTCGGTGCGGAACAGCCCGACACCCTCGGCACCCGTGACCGCAAGCTGCTCCATGTCCAGGAGCAGACCGGCATTGATCAGCAGCTTGATCTCGAGGCCGTCGCGCGTGACCGGTGGAACAGAACGGAGAGTTTCGTAAAAGGAGCGGCGCCGCGTTCTCGCCTCGACCGCAGCGGTAACGGACTGCTGGATATCGGCGCTCGGTCGAATGAGAACCTGAGCATGATCGCCGTCGACCACGACGGTGTCGCCCGCTTCGGTGCGGGTCGTCGCATCCTGGACCTGTCCGACGACGGGAATGTCAAAGGCCCGCGCGACGATTGCGACATGCGCAGTCGGCGAGCCCTCTTCGAGCACGAGCCCCGCGATGCGCCGGCGCCCATAGTCGAGCAGTTCGGCCGGGCCCATCGCGCGCGCAACGAGAATGAATTCTTGCGGCAATTCGGCCCATGCGGCGCTCGGAGGGCGCCCGGAAAGATGCTGGTGGAGCCGGTTTGCGAGATCTTCCAAATCGAATAGGCGTTCACGCAAATAGGGGTCGCCCACCTGCATCATGCGCGTGCGCGTGTCGTCGCTGACTTTCTGCACCGCTGCCTCCGCGGTCAGGCCACTGCGGATCGCATCGGCGATGCGCGCGACCCAGCCGCGATCGGCGGCGAACATGCGGTAGGTCTCGATGACGTCGTGGTGCTCGCCGGCGCCGAACTCGCGGCTCGTTTCCACCAGGTCGTCAATCGCTTCCCGCATTGCGGTCACGGCACGGCGCAAACGCGCGAGCTCAGCGTCCGCGTCCTCCGCGACGACCTGACGGATCACGACGCGCGGCTCGTGGAGAACCGCCGGCCCGATCGCCAAGCCCGAATTGAGGCGGACCCCGATGAGGCGCATCGGCAGCATCACGCCGGCTAGGCTTTGTGCGATTTCGAGCGGGTTTACGAGATGACCGCTGGCAACCAGCTCGGCGACGATCATTGCGATCGTCTGCAGGACCTCGATCTCGTCTTCGGTATAGTGGCGCGGGGTGCGGTTTTGCACAACGAGCACGCCCAGCACGCGACCGCCGCGCAGGATCGGCACGCCCATCAGCGAGTGAAAGATCTCCTCTCCTGTTTCTGGGCGATACGCAAAGTTCGGGTGCGACTGGGCGTCCGCGAGCGCGAGCGGGCGCTCTGTGGCGGCAATCACCCCAACCAGCCCCTCGCCAACGCGCAATCTCGTCCGGTGAACGGCCTCCGGCCGCAATCCCTCGGTGGCGAAGAGCTCGAGAACCTCGCCCGCGCGCATGATATAGGCCGAGCACACTTCGGCCACCATCTCGGCGGCGATGACGCGGACAATGCGGTCGAGTCGCTCCTGCGCGCTACCCGACCCGGCCATAATATCTCGCAGGCGGCGCAGGAGGCGGCGGGTACCACTGACGCTCCCTCCGACCTCCGTCATTCCCGGGCGTCCTGGCTCCCCAAGAATCTCTGCGCAGAAGCGAAGGCGGCATGCCGCGCCCGGTCGTTACGGGCTGCGAGAACGGCCAGTGCCTGAGCGACCAGCTCCTTCAAAATCTCTGCCGTACTCTGCTCGCGAGTAACGAACCCGACGCTCTGACCCGCCATCAGCGAGCCGGTTTCCACGTCGCCCTCGATTACGGCGCGGCGCAGCGCGCCCGCCCAGAAGTGCTCGATCTCGAGCTGCGCGTCCTTTTGCGAGACTTCACCCAGCGCAAACCGCTCGATCACCCGGCGCTGCATTTCGACAAACCGCTCGGTCCCAGGATTGGCGAGTGCGCGCACCGGGATCACAGGAAAGCGCGGATCGAGCTGCACCGATGGTATCGCGTCGCGCGCCGCCGCACGGATGAAAGCCTGTTTGAACCGCGGATGGGCTATAGACTCATAGGCACAGACAAAGCGGGTCCCGAGCTGGACGCCAGCCGCACCCATTTCGAGGTAGGCCAGCATCGCTTCACCACGACCGATCCCGCCGGCAACGAAGATCGGAACGCCGTCGAGATGCGGCAGGATCTCCTGGGCCAGCACACTGGTGGAAACCGGCCCGATGTGACCGCCCGCCTCGTTACCTTCAATAACGATCCCATCGGCGCCGATGCGTGCGAGCTTGCGCGCGACGCCCAGAGCCGGCGCAAAGCAAAGGACGCGAGCGCCGCTCCGCTTAATCCGGGCCACCGCCGACGCGCTCGGCAGGCCGCCCGCTAAAACGACGTGACCGACGCGGTGCTCCGCACAGACATCAATCAGATCAATCAGCTGCGGATGCAGAGTAATCAGGTTCACCCCAAACGGCCGCGCAGTCAGGGACTTTGTCGCGGCAATCTCTGCCGCGAGAAGGTGCGGCGGCATAGCTCCGGAAGCGATGACCCCAAAGCCTCCAGCATTGGAGATGGCGGCGACCAAGTTGCGCTCCGAGACCCAGGTCATTGCGCCGCCCATGATAGCGAGATCGCAGCCGAGGAGATCTTTCCCGCAGGCCCACAATCGATCCAGCTCGGCCCTCGACTCCTCGCGTCCGATGCCCCACTTCGTGGCCAGACTGCGTTCGCCTCCCGGAAAATCGCGGCTGCCGAAGGCCTCTGTCATCCGACAGCGTCGAGCCCGTAGGCGGTGTGCAGCGCCCGCAATGCGAGCTCGGTGTATTCGGCGGCGATTAGAACGCTGACTTTAATCTCCGAAGTCGAGATGGCCTGAATGTTGATGCCTTTGTCGGCGAGCGTCTGAAACATTTGTTTGGCCACCCCGGCATGGCTGCGCATTCCTATGCCGATGACCGATATCTTGACGACGTTGGGGTCGGGCTTTAGTGCAGCAAAGCCGATCGTCGCACGCCTCTTCTCCAAGACCGAAACGGCGCGTTCGAGATCGGCGCGGGTCACGGTAAAGGTGAGATCAGCGGTGCGCCCGTCTTCCGACGCGCTCTGCACGATCATGTCGACATTTATTGCATCATCTGCGAGCGGGCCGAAGATGGCCGCCGCCACCCCGGGCCGGTCTGCAACCTTCTGCACTGTGATCTTGGCTTCGTCGCGACTATACGCGATGCCGCTCACAATTTGCTTTTCCACGATCTCGTCTTCGTCGACCACGAGAGTGCCGGGAGTGCCGTTAAAGCTCGACAAGACCTGCACCTGCACTCGATGGTTCATCGCCATCTCGACTGAGCGCGTCTGCAGCACCTTGGCGCCCTGTGACGCCATCTCCAGCATTTCTTCGTAAGTAATTCTACTGAGCTTGCGGGCTTTCGCAACGATCCGCGGGTCGCTCGTATAGACGCCGTCAACATCGGTAAAGATATCACAGCGATCGGCCTCCAGCGCCGCGGCGAGCGCCACGGCAGAGGTATCCGAGCCACCTCGACCGAGCGTCGTGATCCGGCCGCGCGGTCCGATTCCCTGAAAGCCCGCGACGACGGCAACCTGCCCGCGTGCCAGACGCCGCCGGATTTCCGCTACATCGATTTCCTGAATGCGCGCCTTGCCGTGGACGCCATCGGTGCGAATCGGGATCTGCCAGCCGAGCCATGAACGCGCGTCGATCCCGAGATCCTGCAACGCGAGTGCAAGCAGACCCGCCGTCACCTGCTCACCCGACGAGACCACGACGTCGTATTCTCGCGCGTCATGCAAGCGGCTTGTGCTGCGCGTCCAGTTGATGAGCTGGTTCGTTGTGCCGGCCATGGCGGAAACGACGACGGCCACTTCATTACCCGCCTCAAGCTCACATTTAATGCGCCGCGCGACATTTATCAGGCGCTCGACATCTGCGACCGAAGTGCCTCCAAACTTTTGAACGATCCGCGCCATGCTGTTCTCAAAATTTTCCCGCCGTACTAGCCATTCATGGCCACCACCAGATACACTTTCCGCACTATTGGGATGTATAACCGAACCACTCGACGGAAAGGATGGAATTCGTGCGTGAGACAGGCGCCACGGCCGATCCGGAGGAGATCGGACGCTTCACGGCGCGAACCGAAGCGTGGTGGGATCCCGAGGGCAGTTTCCGGCCCCTGCACCGGCTGAACCCCACCCGGCTCGGGTTTATCCGTCAACATCTGGTAGCGCATTTCGAGCGCGCGTCGTCCTCGCTCCGACCGTTCGAGAGTCTAAATCTTCTCGACGTAGGCTGCGGCGGCGGGCTGGTCGCTGAGCCGATGACCAGGCTCGGGTTTACCGTGACCGGGATCGACACAAGCGCCGAAGCGATCAACGTCGCCCACGCGCATGCTGACGCTGCGGGTCTCCGCATCGATTACCGAACTCAAACTATCGAGGCGGTTGTCGATAGCGGCCAGCGCTTCAACGCGGTATTGGCGCTCGAGGTCATCGAGCACGTCGCCGATCCTGCTCTTTTCCTTCGATGTCTTGGGGCGCTCGTCAGGCCAGGCGGCGCATTCGTTGGGGCAACCCTAAACCGCACCGCCTCGTCCTTCGCATTGGCGGTTATCGGCGCCGAATACCTGCTCGGCTGGCTGCCACGCGGCACGCACGACTGGCGCAGATTCATGCGGCCTTCGGAACTGGTCATTGGATTGCGCCGCAGTGGCTTGCAGGTCACGCAAATCTCCGGCGTCAGCTATGATCTGGGCCGCCGTGAATGGTCGCTGTCGCGAAATCTGGCTGTGAACTACATGGTCATGGCGGTGCGAAGATGACCCGCCGAGGTTATCGTACTCCTGCTCGGCCAGACAGTACTTGGACCGCTCAGCTGTCGGTGGTCGGGATCCAGGGCACGCGGCCGAAGCCGATGCCCTCGTCGATCAGATCCCGGGACTCTTCTTCGCTGGCCTGGCCATAGATGCCGCGCGGGTCGATTTCACCGTAATGAATCCGCCGAGCTTCCTCGGCAAAGCGGTTGCCGACATAGTCGCAATGGGTTTCGATTTGCCGCCGCATCTCGATCAACGCCGCCCGAAACTGCGCCGGGGTGATCGCCGGCATTTCCCGCGAGCGCGCCAGCCGCGGCGCCATCACCGCTTTCTCAACCGCAGTATCGCCGCACTCCGGGCAGGCGATCCCACCCGCCTTCTGTTGTGCCTCGAAGCCATCCCCGTCGCGAAACCACCCCTCGAACTCATGGCCGTGCGCACAGCGCAACGTGAACAGGATCATCGAGACAACCTCCTGGCCGGCAGTTGTACACCGGCAAATCCGGCGCGCGCAATTATCAGCGAATATGGTGATAAGCCGTAAAATTTCTGAGGCTTCTTTGCCACCTTCGGCTTGGGTGAAAAGATTTTTGCCGCTGATCCGACCAGGCGGCCTCGTGCTCGACTTGGCGGCCGGCAGCGGCCGGCATACCCGCCTGCTGCTCGAAGCCGGTTTTACCGTATGTGCGGTGGACCGCGACATTTCGGAGCTTCTGCCATTCGCCGGAGGGCGCTGTGAGGTCCGACGGGTCGACCTCGAGAGCGACGCAGCGCGGCCGCTCGGTAGTGATTACGAGGGGATCGTCATCACCAACTATCTGCATCGCCGGCTGCTGCCCTCGATTGCTCGCGCCTTAGGGCGTGGCGCAATCCTGATTTACGAGACCTTCGCGGTCGGAAATCAGCGCTTCGGCCGCCCACGGAATCCCGATTTCCTGCTCCGTCCCGGCGAGTTGCTCGAAGCGTTTGCAATGTTAACTCCAATTGCCTTTGAACAAGGCGAGACTGCAGTCCCGCGCCCGGCGGTCATCCAGCGCCTGGCGGCGGTAGCCGGCCCGCTCGGCCGGTTGCCGGTGGCGACCGATTTGGACCTCCCGCTGCCGGCGGAGCAATCTCCCGCATGCCAAATGCTGCCGAAAAGATGATGTCGATGGAGGAATGCCTCGTCTGGGAGGGCCCTGATCTCTCGGTCACCTGCCCATCGATGCGCGACGACGAGACCGTTCTTCAAACGAGTTCTTGTAGTCGAAGTGGTCTCGCCCAGTACGGGGGCGAAGAGCTACTCGGCCGCGAGAGGGCGGGCAGCAAGCTCCGGGTTTGTAAACGCGCGATCGTGCTGTAACGACGGCACCGTACCCCGCGCGTTGCCAACCGCCGCCGGATCGATACGGGCGCTGACGATACCGACACCCTCTCCAGCGTCGGCGAGCACTTCGCCCCAGGGGTCGACGATCAACGAATGACCATAGGTGCGCCGCCCTTCGGCATGCTGACCCCACTGCGCCGGCGCAAATATGAAACACCCGTTCTCGATCGCCCTCGCCCGCATCAGCACATGCCAATGCGCGCTGCCGGTCGGCACCGTGAAGGCCGAAGGTACAGCCAGGAAATCGGCGCCGGCCTGCGCCAGCGCTCGATAGAGATGCGGGAAACGTAGATCGTAGCAGACCGTCATGCCGAGCACGCCCCACGGCGTCTCGGCAAGCACTGTGCGGCCGCCTGGACGAAAGGCATTGCTCTCGCGGTAACTCTCGCCGCCCGCGAGATCGACATCGAACATGTGGATTTTATCGTAGCGGGCAACGATCATGCCGCGGGGATCGAGGAGATAAGAACGGTTGGCCAGCCGGTGCTCGTCTTCCGCCGTTTCCGGCTCGCCGGTGGGGTCGACTGCCAGCGAGCCGATCAGCAGCCACGCGCCGGTTTCCCGCGTGACCTCGCGCAGCGCGACCAACACGGGATGATTAGCTTCATTACGCGCCTTCTCGCGTCGTAGTTTGCCGACCGGTTCCGTAAGGCCTGTATTCTCGGGCGTCAAAATGAAGTCGGCACCGGCGTCACGCGCCCGGCGGACAAGGTCCAAGACAACGCGGATATTGGGCTGGTAATCCCGCGCCGAGGTGAACTGAATGCAGGCAGCGGTGAAGGTGCCGGTCATTTCTCGCTCCTCAGCGTTGCGTCGAGCTCGCCGGCGCGCTCCAGCGCGACCAGTTCGTCGGAACCGCCGATATGCTCGCCATTGATAAAGATCTGCGGCACCGAGGTCCGCCCGCCGGCGCGCCGGATCATCTCATCCCGCCGCTCCGGTTGCTCGATAATGTCGATATTGGTGTAAGAAACGCTTTTTCGCTCCAATAACACGCGGGCACGCGCGCAATAAGGACAGAACATCGTCGTGTGAAGTTCGACTTTAGCCATTGCTGTTGAGACTCCGAGCTGGGATTGCGCGAGGCTTGCCTACGCTTCAATTAAGGCGGGAAGCCCCGGATGCCAAGCTCCGGATCGCGTTCTGTGCCGGCTATCCCCCGACCCGAACGGCTCTCGCCAGCGTCAAGACGCTGATCGAGGCAGCTCCGGCACGCCTCAGTACGCGTGCGCACTCCTCCACGGTGGCGCCCGTTGTATACACGTCATCGACAATCACTATGCGCTTCCCGGCAAAGCTGCGGCCTCTACGGACGGCAAAGGCGCTACGCACGTTGCGCTCGCGCGCGGCGGGCCCGAGGTGACCTTGCGCCGGGGTGCGGCGGCGGCGAACCAGCCAATCCGGCGCCAGCGGCGGACCACCCGACGAATGGATCGCCTGCGCAAGCAATACCGCCTGGTTATAGCGGCGCCGAAACAGCCGTGTCCAATGCAGTGGCACAGGGACGAGGAGATCAGTTCCAGCAAGGATTTCGCTTCCGGCGCCCAGCATCCAGCGCCCAAACGCGGGAGCCAGGTGCGTGCGGTCACCATGCTTCAGCCCGAGCACAAGGCGGCGGCTGTTTTTGTCATAGCGCAGAACCGCACGGGCCTGGTCCCAGCTATTCCGCTGGCGCGCACAGGCGCCGCACAGCGCGTCCTCACCCATCGGGTGTGGAAACGGCAGACCGCACACGACGCACCACGGTGGGCCAAAAAAGGTGATGCCGCGCCAGCAGCGTGCGCACAACGAATCCGGTTCATCGACCGTTTCGCCGCAGGCGAGGCAGCGCGGCGGCAAGACCCCGTCGAGCACTGCCCGGCCGATCCGCCGCAGGCGACCGGAGACGAGGGCGCCAGGGGTTGCCGCGTCACGCATCGCGACACATCATCAGGTCGTGAGCGGCATCGTCAACGACGATTGCCTCGCTTTCGCTGGTCTCAAGGAGAGCATGGATGTCGGAGCCGAAAAACTCGGTACTCACGGGGGGATGTCAGTGCGGCGCCATTCGCTACACCGTGACAGCCCCGCCCGAGCGGATTCACCTCTGCCATTGTCGGATGTGCCAAAAGGCCGTTGGCGGCCCCTTTGCTGCACTTGCCCCGGTCAAACGGAGCGGATTCGCTTGGACGCGCGGGACACCAGCCAGTTTCGCGAGCTCCTCGATAGCCCACCGCGACTTTTGCGCGCGCTGCGGAACACCGCTGAGTTTCCGCTATGACGATGCCGACACGATCGCGGTCACGCTCGGCAGCCTCGATCAGCCGCAGGACGTCCCCCCTGTCCGTCACTACGGGATCGAGAGCCGCATTGGCTGGCTCGATATGATTGCCTCGCTGCCAACCGAGACGACGCAGGAATCCATGTCTGCTGAAAGAACGAGAAAATATGTCAATTACCAACATCCCGATCACGAAACCCCTGCAGATTGGTCGCCGCCAAGGTGAGCCCGGCCGAGCCGTTCGCACCGTTCGACCGCCGCGCTTGGCGGTTGCACCGCGATCGCGCGGCGCGCAGCGGAGCGGTTGATTTCCTCCATGCAGAAGTCGCCGACCGGCTTTTGGACCGCCTCGGGGATGTTAGGGGTCAGTTTCGAACGCTGCTCAATCTCGGTGCGCATAGCGGTGCCCTGTTGCGCGGGCTGAAGCGCCATGCGGGGATCGAACGGCTAGTGAGCGCCGATCCTTCGTTGGTGTTTCTGGCGCGGCTAGACGGTGGGCGGGTTGCCGCCGATCCCGAGCTCCTGCCATTCGTTAATCGTAGTTTCGACCTGGTGATCAGCGTCCTCACACTCCATTGGGTTGGCGACCTGCCCGGCACTCTCGCGCAGCTCCGCCGCGTTCTGAGACCCGATGGACTATTATTAGCCGCGATGTTCGGCGGCAGCACCCTTGTCGAGCTGCGCACCGCGTTGCTCGAGGCCGAGGTGCTGGAAGAAGGAGGCGCGAGCCCCCGCGTGTCGCCGGCTGCTGAACTCGCCGACATTGCAGCCCTCTTGCTGCGCACCGGTTTCGCGATGCCTGTCGCGGACACGGAAAAGATTACCGTGACCTACCCGGACGCGCTCGCCTTGATGCGCGATTTGCGCGCCATGGGAGAGACCAATGCGCTCACCGAACGCCTCCGAACGCCGCTGCGTCGCGCCACACTCGCTCGCGCCGCTGCCCTCTATGAGAAGCGCTTCGGCTTATCCGATGGCCGTATCCCGGCAAGCTTCGAACTACTCTTCCTAACCGGCTGGGCACCTCGCTCCCAGCAATCGGCCTGAACGAGACCTGCGGCCGCGGCGGGAAGCTTGTCCTTTAGCGACGCCGCTCGTCTCGACATAGCCGGGCCAAGAGCGAGGCTACCGACGTTCAGCCGAGCCTGAGATGGTCTGAAGGTTTGATCGACAACGGCGGCGGAACCGGGGCGTCGGAGTAGGCGGTTGATACCTGCGATAGACCCAGTCCCACAAAGGATTTCATAATGGCGACCAAAGCAAAGACCAAGGCCAGCTGCGATGCCGAGCGCAAATCGAGCCATTCACAGACTTCGAGCAAGAGAAGCCAAACAGAATCTGTCGGGATCAATGCGTTCGATCTCGTGGAGCAGGACCATCGGCAAATCGAAGAATGGCTCGACGAGTTCGACGAGATGAAAGAGGGAGACAAGCGCAAGGGCGAACTGGCGGAGAAGATCTGCGTTGCTCTCAAGGTCCATTCTCAAATTGAAGAAGAGATCTTTTATCCGCAGGCCCGCGATGCGACGAAAGATGACGATCTAATCGACGAAGCGATCGTCGAGCACGGCACCGTGAAAAATCTGATCGGCGAAATCGAGAAGATGAAAGTTGACGACGAGCTCTACGACGCCAAGGTTCGGGTCCTCGGCGAGATGGTAAAACGCCACATTAGAGAAGAGGAAGAGGAGATTTTCTCGAAACTCCAATCAACAAAGATGGAAATCGACGCCGTTGGCAAGGAGTTGGCCGAGCGCAAGGAGGCGTTGATGGAAAAAATGCATGCATAACCTAGTGTAGTGATTGTTCATGTCGCGCGGGAGCCCCGTCGTTGGCGGGGCTTTTCTGTGCAAGCAGGCAGAACCGATGATTTCAACATCTGTTTAACGACAAATGCTCGGTTCAAGGGAAAACGTGATGACTACTGATCCGAAGACCGCCGGCCCGCCCCCTCGCCGCCGCGCCAGCAACAATAACCGCCTGGGTCAACAGCAGCTTTGCAACCGACGCCTGACCATGGCGAGCGTTCATATCGCGTTTCCGACAAACTTGTCGGCCGCGCCGCTCTGATCACCGGCGCGGCGATAGCCTTCGTGCGACAAGGCGCGGATGTGCTGATTGCGTACCTTTGCGAGCACGATGACGCAAAAGGCGACAGCACGCTGGGTCGAGGAAGCCGGCCGCCGCGCGATCATCGTCGGCGGAAACGTCAAGGACTCGGTGCATTGCAGGAAGCTGGTCGATCGCGCGCTCCGCGATTTCGGCAAGCTCGATGTCCTCGTCAACAATGCCCCTACCAGATGACCCACACGAGCATCGAGGAAATCAGTGAGGAAGAATGAGGAAGAATGGGATCACACTTTCCGCATCAACATCTACAGCATGTTTCTGTTGAAGGCTGCGGTCCCGCACCTGAAGCAGGGCAGCGCGATCGTCAACACGTCGACGATGGCGGCCGGTTCGGTCGAGTATTTCGGCGAGAGCACACCGCTCGGGCGCGCCGGTCAACCGGCGGAGCTGGCGCCCGTTCATGTGCTGCTCGCCTGCGGCGACGGTAGTTATATTTCGGGCGTGATGATCCCGGTCACTGGCGGCCGTCCGATTGCTATAGCGGAACGGCTATAGCAAGTCGCGCAACATGCCGATGAGGGGAGCGTCGGCCGGCGGCATCGGATAATCGCCCAGCCGGGCCGGGCGCACCCAGGCGAGGCGCTGCCCCTCGCGCGCGCTCGGCATTCCCGACCATGTGCGGCAGACGTAAAGCGGCATCAGCAGATGGAAATCGGGGTAGGTATGTGACGCGAAAGTAAACGGTGCGAGACAGCTGGCGGTCACATCGATACCGAGCTCCTCGGCCAGCTCACGGATCAGCGCCCTTTCGGGCGTCTCGCCCGGATGAACCTTACCGCCGGGGAACTCCCAGAGGCCGGCCATCGACTTGCCGGGCGGACGCTGTGCGAGCAATACGCGCCCGTCGGCATCAACGAGCGCGACCGCTGGAACCAGAACGAGCGGCAGGCTCACCTTGGATTCAGCTACGGTAGCTGGCATTGATGTCGATATAGGCGTGGGTCAAATCACAGGTCCACACGGTCGCAGTGCCGGTCCCGATCCCGATATCGACGGCGATCGTGATCTCATGGCCTTTCATGTACGCGGCGACAGGTGCTTCGTCGTAGCCGGGTACAGGGCCGCCGCTGGCAAGGATCGCAATCCCGCCGATCGAAATCGCCAGCCTGTCGGGATCGATGTTCTCGCCCGCTTTGCCGACCGCCATGACAATGCGGCCCCAATTCGGGTCACCGGCGGAAAGTGCCGTCTTCACGAGGGGCGAATTACCGATAGCAAGTCCGATAGAGCGCGCGGCCTGCACCGTTGTCGCACCCGTCACCTCGATCGTCACGAATTTTTGCGCCCCCTCGCCGTCGCGCGCGACCTGCTGTGCGAGGTCAATCATCACCGCGTCGAGCGCTTGGCGAAAACCCGCAAGCCGACGATCGGCGCAACTCATGATCGGCGGGTGGCCCGCCCGCTGCGTGGCGCAAAGGAGGACGGTGTCGCTTGTCGAGGTATCGCCATCAACGGTTATGCAATTGAACGAGCGATCCGCCGCCTCGGCGAGAAGCGGCTGCAGCACCGCGGGCGACAATGCCGCATCGGTGAACACATATGCGAGCATCGTCGCCATATCCGGCGCAATCATGCCCGAGCCCTTGGCGAAACCGTTGAGACAGACTTCGACGCCATCGATCGTGGCGGTTGCCATCGCGCCTTTTGGAAAGGTGTCGGTCGTCATGATCGCGCGCGCCGCCGGCTCCCAGGCGTCGGGCGACAGTAGCTGCACGACCTTAGGCAGCGCTTCGAGAATTTTCTCCCCCGGCGGCGGCTCGCCGATCACCCCGGTCGAGGAGATGAAGATCTCCTTCGGGTCGCAGCCGAGTAACCGCGCAGCGGTCGCCGCGGTGTTGACGACGATCTCCTTCCCAGCGCGTCCGGTAAACACATTCGAATTGCCGGAATTGACGACGATGCCGCGGACTTTGCCGCCGGGCAGACAGTCGCGGCACCACAGCACCGGCGCCCCCGCGGTCAGCGAACGCGTGAAGACGCCGGCGACTGCGCTGCCCGGCGCCAGTTCCACGAGCATCAAATCATCCCGCCCGGTATACCGGATCCTGCAAGCAAAAGCGGCGAGCCGTACACCGGCAATCGGCGCCAGCTCGGGAAAGCTCGCCGGCGTAAGGGGGGAAGTTGAGTTCATTTCGTTCCCTTTGGTGTCCGGCCGTCAATCCTTCGTCGTTCCAGGGCCGCCCGAAGGGCGGAGACGGGCCCAATACACACCGCCTCTGGACAACGGGTTCTGGGCTGGCCGGTGGTCGGAGCCCCCAACCGGCATTCATTCATTTCGCGACTACTTTGATGCCGGCAGCGGCTTCCCGTCGAGCCCGTAGGTCTCGATCTTGGCCGCGCTGCGCAGCTCTTTTAGCTTGGCATCCACGGCATCGCGGGCGACCAACTGACTCACCTCCTGGCGCGCTTCGTCAAAGCTCGGCGGGGTGCTGACACGACGGTCTTCGACCTTGATAACGTGCCAGCCGAATTCTGTCTTGACAGGTGTTGTGGTGTATTTTCCCGGAGCCAACGCGAAGGCGGCATCGGCAAATTCTTTCACCATGTCGTCACGCCCGAAATAACCGAGATCGCCACCGGAACCCGCGCTCGGGTCATTCGAGTGTTTTTCCGCCAGTGTGGCGAAATCTCCACCCTTATCGAGCTCAGCGATGAGCGATTTTGCCTCGGCCTCGGTCTTGACCAGGATGTGCCGGGCGTGAACCTCCTCCTGGCCCGCCTTCTCTTTCGCAAGCACCTGATAGCGCGCCTTGAGCCGATCCTCGGTCTCGGCATCTTTAATCGCCCGACTGAGGTAGGCCTCTCCGATCAGACGATCCTCATAGCGCTTCAGCCGGGTCTGCACGTCGGCGTCTCCGTCAAGATGCTCCTTCCGCCCGGCCTCGGTGATCAGCGCGCCGTCAACCAATCGCTCGAGCAGCATCGGATAGACCTGATCGAACGGCAACTTTTGGGCTTGGGGTGGTAGGCTCTGCCGCGCCGCCTCGATATCGGAGAAGTGAAGCTCGGTGCTGTCGACCCGGGCCACGACCGTGCTGCTCGGCGGGAGCGGGCTCGTTGCTGGCGCAGCGGGCGGTGGCGAGGTCGGCGGCCGGTCGGCCGCCAGCAGTACACCGCCGGCGAGACCGGCGAAAAGCGCCGCAGCGCCGGCGACGGCAAGCGCCGGACTTAACGAAAGACGAAGAGCCATTACAGTACCTATCATAGGAAACAACCGCCATCCCGGTGACGGCGCGGGGGTCATGAATGCATATAGACGAGAAGCAAACAAGCCATTGCCTCCGCACTGCAGTGATTGATCGTGCCGAAGGGCTCGCCGCGGGCGAATTGACACCTCGCATCCTCCCCCCTATCTCTGAGACAGTCGCCGTGCGAAAAAATCTCCCCTTTTCTCTTCGTCTCGCGAGGCTTCCATGATCGGCGCCTTAGCTCGGCGGCTATTTGGCTCCGCCAATGACCGTTATGTGAAGAGCCTGAGGCCGATGGTATCGGCGATCAACGAATTGGAGCCGCAGCTCGAAGCAATGTCCGATCACGAGCTGCGCGAGCGGACCGCTCGTTTCAAGGAGCAGCTCGCGGAGGGCGCCGAGCTGGACGACATTCTCGTCGATGCCTTCGCGACCGTGCGGGAAGCCGCGAAGCGCACCCTAGGCCAACGCCATTTCGACGTCCAGCTGATGGGCGGCATTGTGCTGCACCGCGGCATGATCGCCGAGATGAAGACCGGCGAAGGCAAGACCCTGGTCGCGACCCTGCCCGTCTATCTCAATGCGCTCGCGGGCAATGGGGTGCATGTCGTCACGGTTAACGACTACCTCGCGCGCCGCGACGCCGAATGGATGGGGCAGATCTATCGCTTTCTTGGCCTCACCGTCGGCTGCATCGTCCACGAGCTCGACGATTTCCAGCGCAAAGACGCCTATCTGTGCGACGTCACGTACGGCACCAACAACGAGCTCGGGTTCGACTACCTGCGCGACAACATGAAATTCCGGCTCGAGGACATGGTCCATCGGCCGTTTCACTACGCGATCGTCGACGAGGTCGATTCGATCCTGATCGACGAGGCGCGCACGCCGCTGATCATTTCCGGCCCGACCGAGGACAATTCGGAACTCTACATCAGAGTGGACAAGCTGATCCCGGCGCTCGACGGCGGTGATTACGAAAAGGACGAAAAGCAGCGTACCGTGGCGCTTACCGAATCGGGCGTCGAAAAGATTGAAGGGATGCTGCGCCAGTATGGCCTGCTGCGCACCGGCTCGCTCTACGATATCCACAACGTCGGTCTGGTGCACCACGTCAATCAGGCATTGCGTGCGCACAAGCTCTTCGCGCGTGACACGGACTACATCGTCCGCGACGACAAGGTCGTTATCATCGACGAGTTCACCGGCCGTATGATGGAAGGCCGGCGCTACTCGGAGGGCCTCCATCAGGCACTCGAGGCCAAGGAGAGTGTCACAGTCCAGAACGAGAACCAGACCCTCGCCTCGATCACCTTCCAGAATTATTTCCGGTTGTATCCCAAGCTTGCCGGCATGACCGGCACGGCGATGACCGAGGCGCAGGAGTTCAGCGACATCTACAAGCTCGAGGTCATCGAGATCCCGACCAACGAGCCGTGTATCCGCGACGACACCGACGACGAGGTCTACCGCACGACTCGCGAAAAATACGATGCCATCGTGCAGCACGTGCTGGAGTGCCAGGAGCGCAAGCAGCCGATGCTGGTCGGCACGGTCAGCATCGAAAAATCCGAGGGGCTGTCGGCGGTCTTCAAAAAGCACAAGATTACGCACAACGTGCTCAACGCCCGCTACCACGAGCAGGAGGCCTATATCATCGCGCAAGCCGGCCGGCCTGGGACCGTGACGATCGCCACCAATATGGCCGGCCGCGGCACCGACATTCAGCTCGGCGGGAATGTCGAGATGCGGCTGAAGACGGAACTGGTGCAGATCGAGGATCCGGCCGAGCGCGAAGCGGGGGCCGTTGCGATTCGCAACGAGGTGAACACTGCGCACGAGCAAGTGGTGCAGGCGGGCGGGCTGTTTGTTGTGGGCAGCGAGCGGCACGAGAGCCGGCGCATCGATAATCAGTTGCGCGGCCGCTCCGGCCGTCAGGGCGATCCCGGCGCCTCCAAGTTTTTCGTATCGCTCGAAGACGATCTGATGCGGATCTTCGGCTCCGAGCGCATGGATTCGATGCTGCAGCGCCTGGGGCTCAAAGAGGGCGAGGCAATCATCCACCCCTGGGTCAACAAGGCACTTGCCAAAGCGCAGCAAAAGGTCGAGGCGCGCAACTACGACATCCGCAAGCAGCTCCTTAAATTCGATGACGTGATGAACGACCAGCGCAAGGTCGTCTACGAGCAGCGCAAGGAGATCATGAGCGCCCGCGAGGTCGCCGCGACCGTCGCGGACATGCGCCTCGAGACGATCGACGAGATGGTCGCGGCAGCGATCCCGGAGAACTCGCTCGTCGAGCAATGGGATGTTCAGGGGCTGCACGCCGAGTGCCTCAGGCTCCTCGCACTCGATCTGCCGCTTGCCGAATGGGCGAAAGAAGAAGGGACCACGAGCGAGGAGATCCGCGATCGCATCACCGCCGCGGCCGACAAGAAGATGGCGGAGAAATCCGCCAATTACGGGCCCGAGTTGATGCGCAGCGTCGAGAAGAGTCTGCTGCTGCAGCTGTTGGACCAGACCTGGAAGGACCATCTCTTGTCGCTGGACCATCTGCGGCAGGGCATTAATCTGCGTGCCTATGCACAACGCGATCCACTCAATGAATATAAGCGCGAGGCCTTTGAGCTGTTCGAGGCGATGCTCGCGAATCTGCGTCAGCACGTCGCCTCAGTATTGAGCCATGTCGAATTGCGCGTGCAGCCGCAGCCGGCCTTTGCGATGGCCGGCGGCGAGCCGGAGATGGCGATAGCCGAAGAGCGCGCTACCGGCACGACCGGCCGGTCGGCTCCGCCGCCGCGCGTGCCGCGCCGGGCAACTTCGGGCAACGGCGCCGACCGTGGTGGGCCGCGTCCAGCGGCCCCGCGCAGTCCGTGGGCCGGCACCCCGCGCAACGCCCCCTGCCCATGCGGCTCGGGCAGGAAATTCAAACACTGCCACGGCCGGGTATAGCCTCGGCCGCGTCGCGGGGCTGCTCTCGACAAGCGGGAAGCGACTTGCTATAGAGCGCGCCCCGAGGGTGCATAGCTCAGTTGGTAGAGCAGCTGACTCTTAATCAGCGGGTCCCAGGTTCGAGTCCTGGTGCACCCACCATGAAATCAGTGACTTAGAGCGCTGCCTCCAAGTTAAGAGTTGGAACGATTGGGCATTCGTTCCAACTTTTTAGCGTCCTTGTACTTGTTGCGTTCGGCAACTAACGGTTCCGCAGAGCTGAACCCATTGCAAAGCTCCTCACTGGCCGGATGCTCTCGAGCCGCCGCAATCTCGACGGCGGGATCAGGTGCCATCCCGTTCAGACCCGACGCGGTTCTTGCTTAGGCCAACGGCGACGCCGGGTTATGCCCCCATACCTGTCCTTCGCAATACCCGTCGGGATCGGCTCAGTAGCGTGGTGAGCCGAACTTCGCCGCGAGGCTCTCGGACGACGAGGGAGCGCCGATTCCCGCCGTTCGCGGGACTGCAATGGAACCGCCGGAGTTGACCCCTGCGCGACCTTCACGACCTCGCCGGTAGATCGCTGGGTCGGTTGGGAAG
>Ga0126373_10000950_pt1 | contig 19893 bp, 13 predicted proteins | sample PanSoiMetPlot_11_FD_92545 | JGI IMG/M metagenome (GOLD analysis project Ga0126373, IMG submission 92545) | Tropical forest soil microbial communities from Panama - MetaG Plot_11 | ecosystem: Environmental > Terrestrial > Soil > Tropical forest > Bulk soil | place: Panama | collected 2016-02-17 | reverse complement strand
TCCCATGCCGAACTTGAGAACCTTAAGAGCCAGTTACATCCGCACTTTTTGTTCAACAGTCTTCACACCATTGGAGTCCTGATGCAGGAAGACGTCGATGCTGCCAGCCATCTGCTGGCCTGCCTCGGCGACTTGCTGCGCATGGCCCTCGAACGGCGGGAGAACGAGATCACCCTAAAGAGCGAGCTCGAGTTCGTCGGCAAGTATCTGGAGATCGAACAAACACGCTTTCATGATCGCTTGAAAGTTCACATGGACGTGCCGCCTGACCTTCTCGGAGTCTATGTACCGAGCCTGGCGCTTCAGCCACTGGTTGAGAATGCCATCAAGCACGGCATCAGCGTCGATTCCGCCGCAGGCCGGCTGGAGATCGCCGCGCAACGCCACAACGGCAGAGTTTGGCTCTGCGTCCGTGATGATGGCCCGGGTCCGGTACCGGGATCGCGCCTGCGATTCGGCGTCGGACTCACCAATGTCCAGTCACGCCTGAAACAACTCTACGGGGACGAGTCGTCGCTGGAACTTACCGGAGGCGACGGTCGAGGCTGTGAGGCCATCATCACCATTCCACTGCGGAGTTCGCATGAAGACGCGAGTCCTCATCGTCGATGACGAACCGATCGCCCGGCGCGGTATCCGCCGCTATCTGGCCAAACACAACGATATTGAAGTTGTAGGCGAGGCGGCGAACGGAATCAGTGCGGTGGAGCAGATCACTGAACTTCATCCCGACATCGTCTTTCTCGATGTGCAGATGCCTGATCTGGATGGTTTTGGAGTCATCGAAAATGTGGAGCCATCGACCAGCCCAGCTCCCGTTTATGTCTTCGTTACGGCTCACGATGCGCACGCCATTCGTGCATTCGAAGTACACGCTGTTGACTATCTCTTGAAACCGTATGATAAGGAGCGATTTGCCAAGGCCCTGGTTCACGCACTTCAGGTCCTCGAACAGCGCGGGAAAGCAAATCGAGGTCTCGAACCACTGCTCCAATCCCTCCGTAGTCTCCGCCCGTTGGAACGCTTTGTGGTAAAGGACAAGAAGCGGATCTTCTTTGTTCCCGTTTCCCACGTTTTGTGGATTGAAGCCACGGGAAACTATGCCTGCATACACACCGCCAGCGACAGTCATCTGTTGCGGGAAACCCTGGCACACCTGGAAGAGAAGCTAGCGCCACACCACTTCATCCGCGTGCGGAAATCGGCCATCGTGAACAGTGCCCGCATTAGCGAGATTCGTCCGATGTTCGATGGGGTATACGACATCGTACTGGCAGAAGGAACGGTGGTCACCTCGAGCCGCAGATACGCTCACAAGCTACGGGCGCTGCTGGAATCCTAGCCGTGGCAACTGGGAAGTAAATTGGCGCGCCGTCTTGGAATGCCAGCGACGAAGATGAAGGAACTCCCACTGACATTCCATCAGTTGTATCCAGCCCGGAATTGCCGGGATTCAGCTAGTTCTTACCCCACGGGTGTGCCAGGAGTGTGCACCTTTAATCGGGTGAAACGAGACCCGTTCAGTTTTTGCGCTGTCGCCGTCCTGATACCTTGTGATACTGCAAGAGCGGATGAAATGGTGAGAGCCTCTCACGGCGCGCGTCGGAGAGAGCACGTCTCGAACAATTGCGCAATTACGTTAGCACGCGGCCTTCAGTGTGTATCAACCGAGACAGCAGGCTTCTCCAGCAGCTTCGCCTTCGTTCTCAGTTAGCTACGGATGCAAAAACTTTCCGTCAACACCATCGTTCGATCCGAGGAATCATCGGGCTGCAATGCCTTTCACGATCTGCTCAACTGCGTGGCCCTTCACCCCTTTCATCTCAATCCCCAGCAGGGCTGCGACTGTCGGCGCAACGTCGAGGTTAGAAATGTTGCCGAGTTGGATGCCCTTCGGAATGTCCGGTCCAGACGCGATGAAGATTGCCTGCATCTGAGGATCCGTATTGAGATAGCCATGAGAACCCCCCGCGGTGGCATTGGTGATAAAGTCTCCTTCCGACTCATTGGTGAACATATAGCCGGGCTCGGCCGCGAGCATGAGGTCAGGCGCTTGGTCGCTTTGTTTGCGGGTGGGTATTCCAAGTTTTTCGAATGCGTCCGCTCCGTATACAGCCGAGATACCTTCTGCGCCAGTGAAGGCAGCTCGAAGTTTGGGAAGTAGTTCTGTTCGGCGGGACGCGTCTGTTACGTAAACCATCGCGGTGCCTCCCTCAGGCATAACCCATGCGTCGCCTTTCGTCTTGTCCGAACTACCAGTTAGCAATCCTTTCTCGCGCAGCAGTACGTTGGGTTGAATCTTGCGCTTGTAGGCTCGGAACCCATGATCGGAAACGACGATCAGTGTTGCATTCTTTGAGAGACCTGTGCGCTCGAGTGTGTCGATGATCTGTCTCACCTTGACATCCAAAAAGCCCATGGCAGTAAGACTCGCATTCGTCATCGGACCATATTCATGATTCGTATCGTCGACTGTGAGCAGGTGAACGAGAAGAAGGTTGGGTCTGTGTTTCTCAAGAATGTGTTCTGCTGCCGCCGTCCAGATGTCATCTTGCCAGGCTTGCGTACTGGCTTCGAAGGTGCGTAGCTGCTCGGCTGTAACCGTTCCGGCCGAAATTAGTTCTCGTTCGATCGCGCCATCCGGATCAGGCAGTTCCGGAAATTGCCAAGTAATCGTCTGCGCGCGGTAAATCGCGACCCAATCCACCTGAGCTGTCGTTAGCCCAGCTTCGAAAGCGGCGTCGTAAACGGTTTGAGCGTGTACCATCTGCTCCTTCTCGCGCCAAGGCTCGATCGACGGTCTCGCTCCCGCGACGGAAGGCCGCAGCATGCCGTTAAAGAGAACCTGATGTTCAGAGGGCTCGACACCAGTGACGATCGATGTGTGGTTCGGCCACGTTACGGTGGGATTCACCGGTCGCATCGAAGTTGCGACGGCGCCTTCGCGGACCAGTTTTCGCACAGTCGGAATCGGAAGCTTGGGGTCATCGAGCGCATATGCGGGGAATCCATCGAGGCTTATGACCACGACCGTGCGATCCTTGGACGCTTTTGTCGCTGCGTCCAGGTGAATCAGGAGCGAAAAGGTGCCGAGAATCACGGCGCAGAACCAGGACAGCGTTTTGACTCGTTTTTTCAACCGATATCCTTTCCATCGGTGGGCGAATTCAGCTCAACTACGCCATTCGGATATACCCTGCATAGAACAGCCTAGGCGTGAAGGAGAAATCGAAATTTCATGTTCTCGCCAAACCACATGATGTAGTTGGTTCCCCAGGCGTTGTTGAAGAGGTTGCAATGAACGCCCGCGGACAGGTCAGGCGGCTCTTTTAAGAAGCACAACGGCGACCTTGGTCCCAGCGCCACGACAGGCGAGTCGAGGGTATCAACAAGAAATGCCCCACTCTGGTCCTGATAGCCGAAGCCCTTGGAGAGTGCGTGCATATGACGATTGCCGGAGCGGACAACGTCCAATGGAGAGACGGGTTCATCGGACTTCTCCAGCCTCCAGCCGTTCGGGTCTGGAGCAATGGGATGAAAACTCAGCCAGAGGGCCTCGGGGAGGCGCGTTGCGGGCTTTTGGAACCAGGAAAAATTTATATCGATGACCGGTTCTGACTTTGGCAAACGCAATTCCAAATACATCATCCGCGGAAAGGATGCGCGCCCGCTGCGCTGCGCTTCCGCGTCTTTGATTTCCAGACGTGCAAGCAGGCGATGACCGTTCTTACCCTGCTCGACATGCAAGTCTGAGACTGAAGGTAACCATTCCCGGCTCTCCGCGCCAAAACGCTCGATATTCGGTTTTCCAAAATCCTTCTTGGCCCAATCTTCCTCGCTCACGACGTAACTGGCAAAGAACCGCGAGTAGTCATTTTGTGAAAGCGTCTGGTAGGAAAACAGGGCAAGGGGATGGTCCTCGGATGCCCACTCCCGTTTCATTTTCTTATTAAGTAGTCGACGAATCGCTCCGCTCTTCGGATCGATTCCCAAGACAAATTGCTCTGTGTCGATATCGGCTGCAGCATAGGGCCCACCTGAGTGCGCCATCGGCGGTTCGGCGGCGTTTACTTCGAGATTACGTACTGCCGTTAGCGCCTGGTCGCGCAGCGAAGCGGGAAGCGCGTTGATTCCGGTAAAGAGATCTTTTCGCTTCTCCTCCCAACTGAATTGTACGACTTTATAGTTCTTGGTGTTGAGCATCGCTGCAAGATCGCCAGGAAGATAGTGATCGAAATCGAGCCATGTCTTCGTGTCGGTGCCCCATGTGTGCTCAACCTCCAGAAGCAAACGTCGGAGCAATGCGATGTCCATCGCGTCACCAGCAGCGAACTTTCCATTCGCGAGCCAGTGCCGTCGCAACCGAGCAACCTCGCGATATCTGGCGAGTTTCAGTGGATCGCTGGCAACGCCGTGGATCCAGGTGTCGCCGATTTCTCCAGTAACCATCGGCAAAGAACCGCGGTGAGCATCGACCGCGTTTGCTATCTCGGTCAAATTCGTTGGGATGATCTGGGCATTGGGGAAGTCGCGGCCTAAAGTTGTGTACGTCTCGCGAATCTCTTCAGCCGTATGCGGTCCGGTGTTGTCGTCGCGCACAACTATGGCGACGGCCGCGTCTGAATCTGGCACGCGCACCACACCGCCGTATCCATGGTGGTACATGACCGTGAGCGATGCGCCGTTGGGATTGTTCCAAATAAACAACGGTGGAACTTCTGCCGGCGTACTTGCGTCGTTGACCCCAATATCTAGAAACTTCACTCCTTGAGCGGACAGCGGAGCAATCAATCCGCGCGTGTGACCCGGAACGTCGGTCATCTTGGCTCCGGTGGTCTTCTTACCAAGACGGCCGTCGAGCGCCTTGGATAAACCAATGCTCCCGGCGATCATCGACGCGTCCATCAGTTCGGTCTGCCATGTGAATGGGAGAGCATGCCATGCAATGTCACCGGCGGAGATCGCCTTCTCCATGCGTGCGCGTTCAGCGGGGCTTGCCTGCTCCAGGTACTCGTAGAGGAGCCATGACCCCGTCGTCCATACATAGCGGTAGCTGCCCGATTGACGCAGTTCGTTCGCGAGATCGATAGCGCGTGGGAAGAACTCCTTGAAATAGCGGTGAACGACGGCGGCCTGTGTGTCGATGAAGCCTGCGTCAAAATGACACTTGAACATGACCAGGACGCGCTTCACGCTCGGATCGGCGACCCGCGGTGGGGCAGAAGACTGCATCGCGAACCGCGGCGCAGCTTTCCACAATACAGCGCTGCCGAGAGCGGATTTTATGAAGTCACGACGCTGCATGATTTAGCAGAATGGGGCTTGCTTATTAATTCTCAGACTCAGTTCCAGACCAGAGACGCAATCGAGTTCTCTTCCAGAGGGACCATGGCTGAACTGAGTCCCTGATTCACTTGAACCGTCCTCGCACTCCCGAGGTTCGTGAGTATGAGTACTTTCTGGCCGCCCGGATTTTCCACCGCAAGGTGATCGAGATTGGCTGCCTGGCTTTGCGACTCGAAACGCCGCGCCCCTCTGCGAATCACCCGCGAAAAATGTGCAAGCGCCCAATACTGACCGCTACGGATAATCTCTTGTGTGTGCGGGTTGATGATTAAAATGCCGCCGCAGGGATACGGCCCGATATTTGGCTTTCCACGTTCATCGGTGGCCATGTTCCAGGCCACTCCTGCGCGGCACCAGTTGTTGAGCACATCCGTATAAGTCTTGCCCCACTTCGTCCAGTCGTCCTGATAATGCGGATCATTGTAATCTGTGCTGCCTTCGGTGTAGTACATCTCCACATCTGGATGAGCCGCATGAACTTTGCTCGCCATGCTCGGATCGCCCGTATAGGCATGCCAGGCGACCGAATTTGCATATCTGCGAAAATCAGGATCATCGAGCTGAGAGATCACGCGGCCCCAATACACAAAGTTATGATCGAGGATCCATATTCTGGTGGGTGTATTTGTCTTTTCAAATAAAGGCCCGAGGTGCTCAACGATGAACTCGGTATCACACTCCTGCGACCAGGTGCACGCCGGCATTTGACCATGCTGGTCTGTATCGATTTCGTTCTGCGTTGTGATGGCTTGGATCGTAACTCCCTCCGCGGCGTAGGCCTGCAAGAACTTCAGAAAATATTGAGCATACGAAGAGAGGAATTGACGGCTCATCGAGCCACCTAACATCGACTTGTTCCACTTCATCCACCCCGGCGGGCTCCAGGGCGAGGAAAAATAGAACGTCTCGGGATTGATCTCGCGCACGCGCCGGAGCAACGGAAGAATGTATTCGCGATCGTGATCGATGGAGAAGCGCTTCAGTTCGGGATCAGGCTCTCCTTCGTCATAGCTGTATAGCGTAGCGGCGGAGTCGGCTGCTCCGATGCAGGTTCGATTAACGCTCAACCCCATTTCCGATGAATGGAACATCTCGTGGAGCAACTGCTCGCGGGTCGGTGCCTTCAACTGATTGATCACGTAACAAGCTGCATCAGAGAAACATCCGCCGAACCCGAGGATGTCCTGGAATTTGTTGGCTTCGACAAGGCGAACGGAGTCTGTGGACGGTGTGGGCGATGCTGGTTGCCACGAAATGGATCGCCCGGCGGCGAAGCGTTGTTTCTTGTCGGTAAGCCAGATGGCAATATCCGATGCAGGCTGTGGCCCTCCAGCCTGCACGGAAATGCCGGGTGAAACCGAAACGGGTGTGCTGTCAGAGGCGAGAGCTGAGACGCCTGCACCCAACACCCCAAGGCCGAGAGCCGATGCCTTGATGAAGGCCCGCCTTGAATCAGTATTCTTAATTTGTTTCATGTGGTCCCTCGCTAGTCAGCACCCCACTGTACGGAACCACAAGCGCGCGGACAACAAGAGAAGACTAAACAAGAGGTCTTTCTCCGATGGTCCGCCCGTTCACGGAGCATCCGTGCGTATCGAGCACCATGTCTCTCGCGCTCTTAGAACAGCAACTTCAACGAAAGTTGCATGATCCGTGGAGGGTTCGCCGACGTGATCGTGCCGAAGCCCTGGAGTCGCCCCGTATCTGGACTGATCTTCTGTGTATCGGTGATGTTTCCGTCGGGCAAGCCAAACTGAGCGTGATTGAAGGCGTTGAACAGTTCCGCCCGGAACTCCAAATTCATTCCTTCCTTGATGAGGGTGTCTTTCAACAGAGCGATATCCCAGTTGTTGATTCCCGGCCCGCTGAAGAACCGTCGCCTCGCGTTGCCCAAAGTTCCCAGGGCTTCTGGACTGAACAAGGCTGTATTGAAATATGGTGTTGTCGCCGAGCGGGGATCACTGATTTGGAGCGACCCTTCTGTGAAACCCGGCGTATCAATAGGAAGCGAGATGGCCCCGGCGCCGGCGGTACCCAGAAGAGAATTGTCGTCCGTTTCAACCAGCGTAACGGGAAGTCCAGTCGCAAACCTGGTGATGCCGCTCAGCCTCCAGCCCTTCACCAGCCTGCTCGGACCACCCAAGCGATCAAAAGGCAGTTGGTAGTCGTAACTGATTACGAAGTTGTGTCGAGTGTCGAATGACGAAAGCGATCTTTCATTGGGTCGGACAAGGTTGATCTGCTCTCCATACCCGGACCCGTTGTCGAGGGATTTGGAATAGGTATACCCAGCCAGGAATTCCAGGCGTGAGATCCGTTGCCGAAGGCTCAATTGCACCGAGTTGTAACTGGATTTCCCGACTGTCATGAAATAGCCGTCACTGCTAAAGTTCGCACCGTACGGTCCCCGAACGACGACCGTGCCGCCGCCGACTGGCTGGAAAGTCCCGGTTTCCGCATTGGGTCCGCAAGTCTGGGTGCCCGCGACAACTTGACTTGGGTCATGAACGCTCAAACAAAGATTTGGGTCACCAGGATTGGCCTCGAGCGAGGAGAGCAAGTGATGCCCCTGGCTGCCCACATAACTGGCACTGAGTAAGGTGTGCGGACCAAGCTCTCGCTGCACGGACAGCTGGTACTCTTCGGTGTAGGGCAGTACATTCCTGTACCAGAAAGCAGGCGAAGTGCCGATCGGCAGAAAGTTCGCCCAGTTGATCGGAGTATCCGTCGTGGGAAGAGGCACGGGAAAGCGCTGGCCTTCTATGTGTCCGGTGCCACGATCTACAAATGGTGTGACAAATTGCGGGGGTACGGGACTGCCGTAGAAGGCGCCAAATGGAGCATCGCCGATTTCGTTGAAGTTCGTCGCTCCTTCGAAAGTGCTGTAAAACATTCCCCAGCCGATGCGAATACTGGTCTTGCCCGGGCCGCCGGTCAACGTCCTCACAAAACCGCTGTTCGCACCGGGCGAATACGCGAGCCCCAAACGTGGAGCAATGTTGTTGTATCGAGTTGGAGCAAGGGTGCTGGGAATGCCGGGATCACCCGGAAAGACCCACCCCGTGGGCGAACCCGGGAATCGTGTTGATTGCAGACCTAAGACGAGTGTTTCGAGCTGGCCGTTTTTCTCAGACCACGGTCGGCTCACATCCCATCGCACTCCATAGTTCAGCGTCAGGTTCGGCTTGATGCGCCAGCTATCCTGGGCGAACAAGCCGATATACCGCGTGCGTCCGTACGAAGGATAGCCCTGTCCTTGCGAATACCCCGTCGGAGCACCAATGAGAAAGTCAGCAAAATCTATCCCTGTTTCCTCACCGTTGAACGTGAAATCGCCGTTTGAACCTCCGTTGTATTCCGTCAGCTGGTTGTAACGAAATTGTCCACCGAAGGTCAGCGTGTGAGTGCTGATAACTTTGCTGAAGTTATCGATCACCTGAACCGTTGTTTCAGTAACACCGAGAGGCCCACCCGATGCGCCGAATGAAAGGCCATTGTTGAGATGGATGTTGGGGACGTGCGCATACTGGGGAAGCGACGGAGAAATGCCGAGAGTGTCCGGCCCCTGCTCGAACCCCAGCGATTTAGGAGTAACGTTGTCGCCGCCAGTCGGCTTGTGCATCAGGAACCGAAGCCGGGTAAACGCGAGTCGCAACTCATTGACCGAGGCGTTGCCCAGCGTCTTCGTATCGCCCAACTCCACGATCTGGGAGCGCCCTGTGTTGTCGCTGCCGAATCCTGGAAGAAATATGTTCGGCGTGCTCTGGCGAAACTGGTCAAAGAAGTAGTAGCCGGTGAGCAATCCCAGATGCGAGTCATAGTCCACGCGGCCGCTGGTCTTGTTGTCAGACAGCCGTATCGGTTCGGCTACCGGAGAGAACACGCCATCCCCGGCGTTTCCAGGAGGAATGAACTGGAGCAGATTTTTGGAAGGGGTCGAAAACGCCGCGGCCGGTACTGTTGCGCCGGGGAAAACACAAGTGGCCTTGTCGGTGCAGCCGGGTGAATAGTAGCTCTCTCCCTCGGTCACTGCATATCCCAGCGTCTGAGAAAGATCCTGCGCCCAAACCGGACCCTGCACCGTGCCGGTCATGGAAGCGGCCAGAGCAGAGAAGTCGCCGTTGCGTTCGGCTGCGGTCGGCACAACAAAGGTACCGGTTGAACCGCTCTGCCCGATGATCACTCGGTTGCCCTGATAATCGGCGAAGAAAAACAGTTTGTCGTGCACAATGGGACCGCCGAAGGTTCCCCCGAATTCGTTCTGCTTGTGATCATCTCTTAGCTGCGAGAAGTAGTTTCGGGCATCGAATGACCGGTTGCGCAGAAACTCGAAAGCGCTGCCGTGGAATTTGTTTGCTCCTGATTTGGTGATGACATTGATCTGGCCACCGGCATAGTTTCCGTATTCCGCGTCGAAATTGTTGGTCACGATACGGAACTCTGCGATGGAATCCAGGTTCGGTATCATCCCTGCCCCCGAAAAAGCGAATTCCTGCACGGTGGTTCCGTTGAGAAGGAAACCGTTTGCGGATTCACGCTGTCCATTGACGGAGAGATTACCCGCGTTCAAGTCGCCGGACACGTTGTTGAAGGTGAAACCCGTGGAACTGAACTGGCCCCCCTGCCCCCCAGCAAGGCCTGACGACACGGGCGTGACTCCCGGCTGCAGAGCGAGTAGGTCCGTGTAGCTTCGCGTTACCAGTGGTACCGCTGTCATAGTCTGCGCGCGGATGACTTCGCCGTTTTGTGTGCTGGCCGTATCCAACTGCACGGCATCAGTGGAAACGTCCACCTTCTCGCTGATCTGGCCTACATTCAATTTGACGTTCAGAACCTTGGCCGAGTTCACGTCCAGCAGAACGCCGGTTTGGCGGAATGTTGTGAAGCCGGACTGGCTGACCTCAACCTCATAGTGTCCTGGCGGCAGGTCGATGAAAGCGTAGAAACCGTCGCTGTTTGTCTGCCGCGTCTGAGTGAGTCCTGTCTCCAGAGCTTTCACTTGCACGGCGGCACCTGAAATAACCGCTCCGCTGGCGTCCGTAACGATTCCGGAAATACCTGCATCCACCTTGGCTTGCAATGGTGCGGTCGCCCCAACGACGACCATCATCAACAGGATCAACACGAGGCAGGCATGTTTTGCAAACCCACCACAGATCCGTATGTTTCCTGCCGCGCGCTTTCCGCACTGTTCGCAACAATTCGTTTGCACGGTTCCTCCGACGCCGATTGCCTGCGTGAACCAGGTAATCGTCAAAACGTTTATACGCTGCGCTTATATATCAACGACTCACCGGCTACGTCAAGAAGAAAGTTCGTCGGAGCTTGCGAAGAGCCGTCTTTGGCCGCAATTTTACGCATAATGTTACCAGTATGTTAATAGGCGCTGTCTGGGGTAGCGTGGGCGAGAAACCGCATGGGGCACGCTCTGGATTGACAAATACGACGGCCTGAGGTAATAGTGTCAAATCGTTTAGAGTGCTTCGTAGTATTTTCCTATGAGATTGCAACCGAAAGAAAAGGCTTTGATTGTTCACTCCTTGAATCTACCGCCCCAGGAGGCCGGGCAACTCCTCCATTTGCCCCGCGAGCAGGGGAACTGGGAATGGATGAGTTTCTTTGTCCATCGCGTACAGCCTGGCAACGTCATTCAGAGACGCACGGCCAGCGAGGAAGCCGCGTTTGTGATCTTAGGGGGAACCTGTGTGGCCGATTGGGGGCAGGGTCGGGTTCACTTGGGTAAACGCAAAACGGTGTTCGACGGACTTCCTTATACGCTTTATCTCCCAGCCCGGGGCGAAGTTTCCCTCGAAGCCGAGACCTCGTGCGAGATTGCCGAATGCCGTGTACCCTCCACTGCACAACTGCAACCGAAGTTAATCACTCCGTGCGACGTCGCCACCAGTCTTCGCGGCGGCGGAAACGCTTCGCGGCAGATCGTCGATGTCATTTCGCCCGCATTTCCGGCGGACAAGCTGATGGTGATCGAGGTCTATACGCCGGGGGGGAACTGGTCGAGCTATCCGCCTCACAAGCACGATGTTCACAATCCTCCAACGGAGGTGGACTTGGACGAAATCTATTACTACCGCATTCAATCCGGCGGTTTTGCACTTCAACATCTGTATGGAGGAGAACACGCGGGCGAACGGACTCTCAAAACGCGTGACGGCGACGCGGTCCTGGTGCACAGCGGCTACCACTCAGTTGTTGCGGGCCCTGGGTATGACGTCTACTATCTGAATTTTCTCGCTGGGTCCGCCCGCGCCCTGGCAGTTACGGAAGACAGGCAACACGCTTGGATTCGCTCGTCGTGGAATGGCACCGATCCTCGGCTGCCAATGGTGCGCGAGTAGCACATCGAAGCAGTAATGGGGAGAGCGTCCGGAAAGCAAGTAGTCGGTTTTGGATCGTCGACAAAGGCACAGCATCGAAAAGGGAACTCGGCGGTATTCTGAATCGGGCCAAGCCTATGACGAAACGCCTAACAGTCGCGCAGTGCATCGTTAGCTTCCTCAAGAATCAATATGTCGAGCGAGACGGCAAAGAGGCCCGCTTTTTTGCCGGCTGCTTTGGCATCTTCGGACATGGAAATGTTGCCGGTATGGGGCAAGCTCTCGAGCAGCATTCTGATCTCCGGTACTCCCTGTTCCGCAACGAACAGGCAATGGTGCACGCTGCGGTCGCGTTTTCGAAGGCAACTTTCCGTACGAGGACGATGGCGTGCACGAGTTCCATCGGCCCGGGAGCTACCAACATGGTGACCGGGGCCGCTTTGGCCACAATTAATCGGCTGCCAGTACTCCTTCTGCCCGGCGACATCTTCGCCAGGCGCAACGTAGCCCCGGTTCTCCAACAGCTCGAGTCAAACACTACTCCAGAGATGTCTGTAAACGACTGCTTCAAGCCCGTATCACGCTACTGGGACCGCATTCAGCGTCCTGAGCAGTTGATCACGTCGCTTCCGGAAGCTTTGCGTGTGCTGACTTCTCCGGCAGAAGCGGGCGCCGTCACGCTGGCTCTGCCGCAGGACGTCCAATCCGAAGCCTTTGATTTTCCCGATGAATTTCTTCAAAAACGAGTGTGGACGATTCCCCGACCGCGTTGCGATCGGGAACTCTTAGAGCGTGCCGCGAGTTGGATTCGCGCCGCGAAAAGACCTTTGATCATCGCGGGTGGCGGCGTGCTCTATTCAGAAGCATGGGAGGCCCTTTCCGATTGGGCAGCGGCGACCGGAATCCCCGTGTGCGAAACGCAGGCGGGCAAGAGTTCGCTGCCTTACGATCATCCGCAAAACGTCGGAGCCGCTGGCGTCACCGGCGCTTTAGGGGCGAATATCCTTGCGCGGGAGTCTGACCTCGTAATCGGTATTGGCACTCGCTACAGTGACTTTACGACGTCCTCGAAGACCGCATTTCAGAATCCTGACGTGCATTTCATCAACGTCAACGTTTGTGAATTTGACGCCTACAAACACGCAGCCCTGGCGCTCAGTAGTGATGCGCGAGTAACCATTTGTGAGCTCAGGACAGCGCTCGCCGGTTACAAAATCGACGATGGCTATCAGGAAAAGATTTCTTCGTTGCGTGCCACGTGGGAACAGGAAGTTACACGAGTCGAGAGCCTACGCAAAGATCCGCCCATTGCTCAAGCGGAAGTCATCGGCCTCATCAACGATTTCGTGGAACCTTCCGACATCGTGGTGTGCGCGGCCGGCAGTCTGCCTGGAGACCTGCACAAACTCTGGCGTACCCGCCAGCCCGGCGGATATCACATGGAGTACGGCTACTCTTGCATGGGCTACGAGATCGCAGGGGCTTTGGGAACGAAAATGGCCCATCCCGAGCGCGAAGTCTACGTGTTGGTCGGAGACGGGTCCTACCTGATGATGGCGCAGGAGATGGTAACCGCCATTCAAGAAGGCTACAAACTGAACATCGTGTTGCTGGACAACCACGGATTCTCAAGCATTGGAGGGCTGAGCCGCGGCTGCGGCAATGAAGGGATGGGAACGGAGTATCGCTATCGCAGCGATGGGAACGAGGGCGAAATCTTGCCCGTCGATTTCGCCGCGAATGCCGCAAGTCTCGGGGCCTGGACGGTTCGGGCTCGCACTGCAGAAGATCTCAAATCCGCTCTTAGCGCCGCGCGGAAACAATCCCGCACCTCCGTCGTTGTGATCGAGACGGAATACTTGCAAAGCGTTCCAAACTACGAGTCTTGGTGGGACGTTCCCATCGCAGAGGTGTCTGACCGTGAGTCCACGAGAGTCGCGCGTCAGAAGTACGAGGAAGCCCGCAAGAAAGAACGCTACTTCTTCTAAGAGAGAAAATCAGGGTGCAAACCATCACGGCGGCGCCACCGGGAACGTCCGGTCAACCTCATCTCAAGCGCGTGCTGAGTCTCTGGCATCTTGTTTACTACGGAGTCATTCTCACATCGCCGATAGCCGCGGTTCCTCTCTTCGGCGAGGCGCAAGTCCTGTCCCATGGGCACACCGTGACCACGCTATTGCTCGCGATGGTCGCAATGTCGGTCACTGCCGTCAGCTTTGGTCGAATGGCTCATGTCTACCCTTCTTCTGGATCCGTCTACTCGTACATCAGTCGGACCCTAAATCCCCACTTTGGCTTCATTCTGGGTTGGGCAATGTTCCTGGAGTATCTTTTCCAACCCATCCAGAACTCGCTCTACGCGGTCCTGGCCATCCATCGCATGTTGCCGCACGTCCCATTTGCGCTGCTTGCTGCGGTTACTGTGGGATTCACCACTCTTTTGACTGTGCAGGGAATCAAGTTCAATGCGCGTACCAATGAGGTGCTGCTCGGATTCATGCTGCTGGTAACGGGCATATTTTTGGTTCAGGCCTTCCGCCATATTGTGCTTCACCAGACATTCAGCGGACTGTTCTCTTTGCAGCCGATCTACAATCCCGCAACGTTCAATGTACGCGCGCTGGCAGCCGGAACCTCATTCGCCGCACTTGTATTCATCGGATTTGACGGAGTCTCCATCCTCGCTGAGGAAGTCAAAAATCCAAAGCGAAACGTGCTGCTGGCTTCGGTACTTGTATGCCTCTTCACCGGACTCTTCAGTGGACTGCAGGTATATCTAGCACAGTTGGTGTGGCCGGACCATGCCAAGCTCACGAACCCTGAGACCGCCTTCATGGACGTGGCTCGAATCGCTGGCGGACCTCTGCTCTTCACTGCTTATGGAGTTGTGCTCCTGGTTTCCAGCATCGCGTGCGGACTCGCTGGCCATGTCGGCGCAGCGCGTCTCCTTTACAGCATGGGCCGCGATGACGTAATCCCCAAGAGATTTTTCGGCTATCTGAACCCAAAAACGGGGGGTCCCATTTTCAACGAGTGGATTGTTGGCGTTTTCGCCTATGTTGCGGTGCTGACCATCGGGTGGGAACGAGCAGCCGAGATCGTGACCTTTGGTGCTTTGCTCGCGTTCACGGCAGTGAATCTCGTTGCCATGCTCCATTTCTGGTATTCGCCGGCAGCCCGACTAAGACGGAATTTCTTTGTTGACGCATTTGTCCCCTCATTTGGCGCGATATTCTGCTTCGTTCTGCTGATTGGCTTACAGCCGTGGACTAAATATGCCGGGCTCGCTTGGCTGGGAGTCGGCCTGATTTATGCGAGCTACAGGACACGAATGTTTACGCTTCGGCCAAAGCTTTTTAATTTCAACGAAACGTAACTGGTGCGCGCTGTCTGAGTTCCCTCGGCGGGTCAGAGAGATACGATCGAGGGCTCCGGCGGGCTTGGTCGGCGGTGTTCGCCGGATACAAACTGCGCAAACCCACATGACTCGCGGATTCGAAGTTCGGGCGACAACTTTCTGAGGACCGGCTTGCCCTGATTACCACCGATCCGTTGTATCAATAACTCTGCGGCTTCACTCCCCAATTGATGCTTCGGCAATTCCACTGTCGTCAGTCGTGGCCGGAAAACGCCCAGCCACGGATAGTCGTCGAAACTAACCAAGCCAAAATCTTCCGGACACCTCAGTCCCATTTCCTCCACCGCCCGTAACAATCCGATGGTCATTAGATGATTGGCAACGTAGATACCGTCGGGTCGGTGCGAGAGTAGGGTGTGCCCCGCACGGAACCCAGATTCGATCCTGTAATCGCCTTCGACCACAAGTTCGGGTTCGTAAGGCAGCCTCGCCTCTTCCAGCGCATCGCGAAACCCGCGCCAGCGCTCTTTGGCATTGCTGATTTTTAGGGGGCCGCTGATGAGGCCCATGCGTCGGCGTCCCGAGCGCGCCAGGTGACACACAGCCTCATAGGCACCCTGGTAGTCGTCGCTGACGACCGCATCTTTAGTCAACGCCGGATAAGTACGCATGACGAGGACAAAAGGTATGTTCGCTCCTTCAATCGTCTGGCGTAGCGAGGCTGAAAACTCCCCGGCAGCTTTGGTGAGCAGAATTCCATCCACTCGCTTGGAAAGCAGTAACTCAATCGCAGCCTCTTCCTTGGCCAGACTGTCATCGCTGTTGCAAAGCAGGAGATTGTAGCCTTGCTTCTGCGCGGCGTCCTCCGCTCCTCGAACCACCATCGGGAAAAATGGGTTCACGATGTCGGGCACGATCATGCCAATCGTCTGCGTCTTCTGCTTAATCAGGCTGCGCGCAATAAGATTGGGACGGTAATTCAGCTTTCGAATCGCGTTCTCGACGCGCTCGCGAAGGTTCTTGCCGACGTGACTCTTATTGTTGATGACCGCCGAGACCGTGAAAATCGACACGCCCGACTCGCGCGCAACATCGGAGATACTGGCGGCTTTGCCAGGTTTTTGCAGTTTGCTTCGTTTTGAAGAAGACATATTTACAAACGAAAGATATCAGGCTTTAGATGCTTTTCAAAACGTTTAGCAACGCTGGATTAGGCTACATCAGGATTAGGAAGCAAGAAATCACGCACCAGACTGTCGAGATCGTGACAAGCGCTCACGAACTGCCGAAGCGTGCGCAGCGTTGGACCAAACGAATCGAATTCCGCAACCGCAAGACCATCCTCGGTATATGACCGGCGAAAGTCGGGGAACTTGGCCAAAAGCGCTTCCACCACCGTGCTCGGAACTGTCTCATGAAGCCGCGGACGGACCTCGATGTCACTGGAATTGAAGCGAACCTGCCACGAGTAGGGCGGAGAAATGATTACGTCACCCCCGATCAGTTCACTCCAGTGCATGTGGTTGCGAAATGCTGCCGATAGCAGGCGAAGTCGGTAGCCTCGTTCCCTAAAAATCTGATAGGTCTTCTTAAAAACCGCAACTCCGGCCCATTCCAGGTAGCCGGGATCGATCGATAGGTTGTGCTTTTCCAATAGAACCTTCAGCCAGTCATCGAGCCTTCCCACCATGATGGTGCACACCGGCCCCATCGTCGCAATCTCTTTTCCCTCTTGTTCGCGTCGCTTGAATCCGCGCTCGACCGCCTCGGCCACGGCAATACATTGCGCCAGGGTAAAACACACAGTCGCGTTTATGCTGATGCCCCGATACGTTGCTTCCTCGATCGCGGTGACTCCTGCACGTGTAACTGGAATCTTGACGATCATATTTGGCGCAATTTGGTCGAACTCAATAGCCTGTTTCAGGATTGCGTCACTATCCCGGAACAAGCGTGGATCAGTCTGAATCGAGAGCCGGCCATTCTTGCCCCGCTGTTCATCAAAAATAGGCTTCAGCAAAGCGGCGGCTTGCGCCGAAATTTCGCGAACCAGCTGCCAGGAAATCTCATCCTCGGTTGCCGCAGGACGCTCGCGGATGAGGGATTGGATCCGCCCTTTCCAGGCGTCAATTTCCTTCTTCAGAACGCCCAGCACAATCACCGGATTGCAGGTCGCTCCTACCGCGCCGTGCTCGATGGAATAGGACAACTCCTGCATCGATGCTGAATCGTTCCACAGACACGTCGGGGTCGTCTGTGCCATCTCGTGCAGCGGACTTTTATAGGAAATCGCGGTACTCACGTATTCCTCCGATGTGGTCACGAAAGTGATAGGTTGCTAATCAGAGCGTGGCCGCAGCAGCCACAGGCGATACTTGCCTCGGCTTAGCCTGCAAGTGAGACTCCTCTGCGGCCACTGCAATCGCCAGTGCCTTCAGTCCGTCTTCCGCCGTCACGCGAGGCGGCCGATTGTGCAAGATCGCGTCCACGAAGTCCTGGATCTCCGCGACATAGGCACTCGCAAACGTCGTCAGGAAATGGTCTGCGATCGGCTGTGTACTGCCATCGTTGGTCAGAAACGTCGCCGAAGTGTGATGCAGGGTCCCGATCAAGATTGAACCTTTTGACCCAACAATTTCGGTGCGCACGTCGTAACCATAAATCGCTTGAGAGTGCGATTCGATATTCCCGATCGCTCCTCGATCGAACTTCAAATTGACGACGCCCGCCACGACGTCTCCGAACTGTGCCAACTCAGGCCGTGTCGCTACGGTTGTGTACGCATGGACTTCCGAAATCTCATCCTGCATTAGCCAGCGCGCCAGGTCGAAGTCGTGAATAGTATTCGTGTAGAACAACATTCCCGACAGATTCGGTTTATACGCTGTGAGCGGAGGGCCATCTTTGTCGCGTCCGATGGATTTGAAAACCAGCGGCATCCCAATCTCCTCCGCTTCAATGCGCCTCTTCGCCGCGGAATATGCCGGGTCATAGCGTCTCATGAAGCCAACCTGAAGGCGCACGCCCGCCTTCGCCACGGTATCCAACAGTTCGCTCGCATCAGACAATGTCAAGGCGAGTGGTTTTTCACACAGTATGTCTTTGCCCTCTGCGGCGACCGTTTTGACAGCTGCTGCGTGGAACTTATCGGGAGTCGCGATCACCACCGCGTCGAGTCCCTTGCATTCCAGCATGGCCTCCAAGCTGCCGTACGAATTCTCAATCTCGAGTTCCTGTGCTGTGCGGCGGGCACGACCTGCGTCAACGTCGGCCACCGCCACCAGTTGGGCCTGCGCCACCAACCGCCGAAGATTCTCGGCGTGCCTTCGCCCCATCTCACCTACTCCTAATACACCCACTCCCAGTTTCCGCATCACGCCTTTGAAGAACTCCATTCTGTTTGTTATCGTCGGGATCAGGCCGTTGCCTTCTCCGCATCCAGGGTGCTCACTACACCGCGCAGGTACCTCAGGCTCGCAGTAACGCTCTCCTCCGGACGGATCGTAGTGTCACCAAACTTCACATCTTGTTCCACGACGCACCATCCAGAGTAGTCATTCCTTGCCAGCGTGCGAAAAAAGTCCGAAAAGTCGATATCACCGTCTCCGATGATCGTGAACACCTTGTACTCGATGGCCTGTTCGAACGTCCACTTCTGTCGACGTGCTTCGTCCAGCACGGTCGCGTTGCAGTCCTTGATGTGGACGAGACGCAACTTGTCCTTGTACTTCTCTGCCTCTCGCACCACTGCGCCGCAACCGTAGACACAATGCCCTGTATCAAGGCACAATCCTATGTTTGTATGGGAGGTAGCATCGAAGAACCTCTCGCATTCCTCGGGCGTCTCTACGTAAGTTGCGACATGTGGATGAAACACAAGATCGAGTCCGAATTCGTCGGCGGCCTTTTCAGCGTCTGCCACGACTTTCCCAACGTGCCGCCACTGTTTCGCACTCAAAACAGGACTGTCCGCTTCTGTCGCCCGTCCTGAGAAAGCATTCCGCTCGGCTGATTGGTCGTCCGCCATCACCAGGAAGGGAGCATGCAAATCCGCCAGCAACTTTCCTACTTTGCGTATCCTCTCGAGAACCTCTTTGCCGGCTGCAAGGTCTCCCATCCTAACCGGCACAAACGAACCCACCAACTGCAGATTTCGCTTACCAAGTTGCGTCCGGAGAACCTCGGTGTCCGGGGGGAAGAAACCATATGGGCCCAGTTCAGTCCCGGCATATCCGGCGTGCGCCATCTCATCAAGCATCTTCTCGTAAGATTGCTCCCAAGAGGGCCCGGGATAGTCGAGCACCCCCCAACTGTCGGGTGCCGAGGAGAATAAGAATCGATTCTTCGTTGCGTTCATTGACCCTTCAATGGCGAGCTCACGCCAGTCTAAACGATTAGTATTGGCGTTTTATATTCGCTGCTAGACGCTTTGTCAAGACAGAAATGAAGAGCCCACAAAAACAATCTCGAAGCGCTCTAATCGATTAGTCACTTCTGCTGCGCTGCATTAAGTGAGCCAGACTTCGCTCGTCGATAATCTCGCTTCAACGCCGTTCCGTCTAAACTCTACACTTTCGCACCTTACCCCGATCAGTCTGGCCTGGGTGTTGTGCGACGTTAACCTGAGGAGGTCGGCCAGTGGCGGTATGCGCTCCTTGGCGGAGAACACTGCATGGTTCACTTCATGGGACACGGTTGTTGCCATGCAAGCGGTGACGTCTGCACTTTCCTGGTTGCTAAAAATAACCGGTCCAAATCTGTTTGCACCTTATTTCAGCGCAAGCACTTAATAATCAAACAGTTTGGCCGGTTATTTTCGGCTTAACTGGTCCAATCTGTGCACGCGCCCTTAAG
>Ga0126373_10000949_pt1 | contig 19906 bp, 38 predicted proteins | sample PanSoiMetPlot_11_FD_92545 | JGI IMG/M metagenome (GOLD analysis project Ga0126373, IMG submission 92545) | Tropical forest soil microbial communities from Panama - MetaG Plot_11 | ecosystem: Environmental > Terrestrial > Soil > Tropical forest > Bulk soil | place: Panama | collected 2016-02-17 | reverse complement strand
GTTTCCCAACTCACTCCAGCTGGACCTCCGCAACTAGCAAACTACCCTCCACACTCCAGTTGGATCTGTGGTTTCCAACTAAGTGGGAGGGTAGTAATCCAGCTAACTGGAGTGGAGCCTAGCTATCGCTTCACTCCAATGATGTGGAGGAGATAACAATGATTCTCCAATTCTCGATATGTTGGGAATTGCGCTCCACAATACAAACAGTGGTGGAGGATGAATGGCTTATCTGGACTTGGAATGTTTTTCTTATCCATTATGACTCCAGATAAATCAACTTGGTTGGACCTAGTTGGTTGAAACTGTTACGAGAAATTGAATCGTAGATCCCGCGATAACCTGGCGCAGAATTTGCAACCCAAATATCTCCGATATCGGCTCCATCAGTACCTCGAATCGCCATAAAGTGATACATTCCAGTTGGATTGATGACTCCTGTATGGTCGCGACAAATAGCATAGGCTTCGTCAAATCCGCACCATAACTCTCTTGACTGGAGTCCGTAATGCGAGAATGCATTTATCATGCATTGACTAGACATGAGTCCATATGTTGGATTCACACAATTGGGATATCCAATGATGTAGAGAGCCTCATCATATGTGAGATCTGGATTCACTCCAGTTGCCTGGATCACCCAAAGGTAGCTCATCACCGAGCATGACCACTCATTAGGCTGGTGAGGCATCGGCCAGAGTGGATCCCACGTTATCCTTTTGGGAGTGACTCCGCTTCACTTTGTGTGACTGGAGGGTCCAACGTCAACGTACCCTGAATAGCTGGATCCAGAGCGTAGGTGAGAGCCTCTACACTCCCTGCTCCAGTCCAAGTACCGTTGAGCATCGCTACCAGAGCTTGGGTAAAGAGAGCCTGCTGAGCTTGGAGTTGTGCAATCTGAGCATCTGTGTCTGTCATTAGTTTCTTACTTTCTCTAATGATTCTGTGTGGCGGATTGAAACTGGTAATTAGAACCTGGAGGGTTTACTGCATTCTGTTGGATGACTCCCTGAGGTTGAAAGAAATAGCCGCTCTGGATGTTGTTGTTAGGTCCAGTTGGAGCGCTTGCATTGAGATTTGGCATCCAACCCCAACTCCCAGGAGCTTCAAACGGATTCACGTTCATGGAGTAGGGATTACTGAAGTTTGGGACTTGAGAATTACTGCTAGATCCGATGATGTTTGGTTGGTTACTGAGACTAGTATCAGCAGTTGGACTGGCCCCTCCACCTAGAGTCTGTGGTACCAGATACGGAACAATGGTAGTTCCAGCATTGGTACTCTTTTGCCTGGAGGAGAGAAAGTAGAAGAATGCAGCCACTCCAATTCCCAGGAGGCCCCACCAGACATATTTCTTATCTTCTATTCTCATTGCTTAGTACTCCTGTCAACAAACCATTTGAGAATGTAGAGGACTAGAGCCACCAGAGCTACAATTTCATCTGCTTCTCTCAAAGGTAGCTCAATGGAGTCCATGTCATCTCCTCCATAAAACGAGTCCACCACCAATAATGATGGCGACCTCTGCCAGAATGCGCGTTATCAACTCAAAATCCTGGAGTGTCATTTAGACCTCCGAGCTTCACTGAGAGCTATTGCTACTGCCTGCTTCTGAGGTTTACCTGCTTTCATCTCTGTTTTGATGTTCTGAGAGATGACTTTTCTGGATTTTCCCTTTCTCAATGGCATACTGTTGTGCTTTCAGACAAGGCCAGATAACTCGGCATTTCACACAATAGAGAAGTGTTTTACGTGGATACTCGATAACATCTGGAGTATGCATCATCCAACCTTTGCATAACTCCATCTGCCAACTGCGGTGACTGGCAGAGTGTTTGCATATGCCTGGAGATGATAGGTACCAGCGGCCAATGCAAATACATAATTGGAAGTGACAATGAAGGTTTGGTTTGGAGGTCCAGTTGGAGTAATGAGTTGATTTAGTATTGGACTACCTCCAGCATCTGCAAGTCTGCCTGTTACTGCACTAACCTGACTAGCTCCAATAACAAATCCAAACTCCATCAGGATAATGAAAACGCCTGCTACTACAGTGAGATTTGTATTGGTAAGGTCTGTCCATACACCTAATGGAAGTGATACTCCAGCGCTTGAGGATACGGCTCCAGTTGCTAATTGCAACGCTGGAATGAGAACGTGACCATTACCACTTGCAGTGATGTTCAAGTCGCGAGTGACTCCTGGAGGAGCCGCGACGATTCCCATTTGCTCTGGACCACCCAACTGGGTAGCCATTGTCAAACGGACGTTGTCAGTGTTGGAGTTGAAGTACTCATATACGTTGAATGCAGAGGGACTCTTTTTGATCTCTACTGCATTACCTGGACTTGGATTGATAACAACGTTACCTGAATTGGGATCGTTAGCAATCTGACCTCCGAGTACAGGAGGTCCACCAGTAACTCCCTGGACTGGAACTGGCGCACCACTATGCGGTGGTTGTGTCATGCGTTAGCCTCCGCATATACATATTGCCCAACAGCAGTAGCTACTAATCCTGTTGCATCCCCAGGATTTAGTGCGGCTCCAGCAGTTGTGTACACAATTCCTCCAGAGTTGATACCGACGTTTGTTGCAGCTGAATTTGATAATGCTATGGTCCCTCCAGTTGCGGATGTGAGTTGTGGACTTCCAACAGTCACCAGTGTTGGTGAAACTGCTTTCTGTTGATAACGGAAAAAGATCAATGCTTGAGTTGTACTGAATGCTCTACCCACTCCCAACTCCGTTGGAGCTACTCCTGGAGTTCCGATGATCTCATAGTAGCGAAGGCATCTAAAGAAATCATCTGCTGGATTCATGGGAACAAAATCAACTGGAGTAGGTCCAATGACAAGCATTGCATTGTCAATCGCGGGAGCGGAGGTAGCGTAAAAGAATAATCCTACGTTGAGAAAAGTTGCGTCTGCTGGTACTGGATACGTGACAGTCAGTACTTGAGCATTGTTTGGCGCTCCAGAATTGAAAGCACTTTGTTGGACTACACCACCCGTTCCATCACTTGCTAGATATGCGCGAACTGCATTAGGGATCCCAGTTGACACATAGATGGAGTAAGAAACGGTTTTACCCTGGAGTGCATATCCATCACTTCTACTTAGTCCCTGGAATATCTGTGTTGGAGTGGCACCACTTGTACCCAATGTGAAGTTAGCTGATAGTGCGTATTGTCCGTAGGATCCTACTGGAGCATTAGCACGATTGATAGTGAGTGTGTCTGTACCAGCTAAATTCATTCTCCAACGGTCAGCAGTAAGTACTCCACTAGCTGAGAACGGACCATTACCACGCTGCCAAACTTCAAATCCTCCGTTTGTGAGTAGATTTGCTCCTCCAGCCAGGTTAGGATTAGGAATGATGTTATCAACGTAGATATTTCTCCAGGGATTACTGGCACTACCAAGGTCGAATGTATGGCCTGGATTAGGGATGAGACTTGAATTGACTCCGCCTGGACCTCCTCCTCCAATTGGAGCTACCACATTCAGATGGTTGAAATATGCTGCGTTACCATAGACGTCCGCTATCAGTCCATCTACTAGCGGAGGATAGACTGGCTTAGGTACAAACAGAGTTGGCTCTGGTACCACTTCAATGGTGGGAGTGGAGGGAGAGCCAGTCAGAGTAACTGGGACTCCTCCTGCTCCACTTGGTTGTTGAGCGGGAGCTACTGTGTCAGTCATCTAGTTTCCTAGTTTTCTTTCTTTCTCCTGTCTCCACTTGGAAACTGGGAATCTATCCTCCCAGGAAGTACATCAGGAAGTAGATAGCGGGTCCAGGGATGGCGGACGTTCCATCATGCTGGACTGAGCATCCGATGATCTGTCCAGTTGAGAAACACTGAGTCACTGTGTAATTGAACGATTGAGCCATGATCGGGACAAAGTCATTCAAATACAATGGAGTTCCGTTTGTCAGTACAGAAACTTGCCTGACCGTACCTCCTCCAGCATTTGCCCATTGGACTGTGACTGTGAGTACATAGGATCCCGTTCTCAGTACCTGGATTCCATTTGTAGTGTTGACAAAGAAGGTTGGATCCGATACCTGTAGATTCTGGAATTGATTGAGAACGGTCGCCGTGTTTTGTGGGATGGATTGCGCTCCAGCGGATTCACCTACTTGGGCAAATGTCTCTCTTACTGCTTGAGGAGAAATGCCAGCAGTTGCTACACAGAGTTTATTGAAAAATGCAACATCTCCCCACACATCTGGAGTACCACAATCACTCGCCACTCCAGTTTGATTTTGGATGCTAGTGAGTACAGGTAGCAGAAGATGAGGATTTGGATTGTAATTCTCCAGTGCTGTCTGGAGAGCAACCGTATCAGTCAGATCTACTGGAGTCTCTGTGTTGAGTGTTTGCAGTAGTGTCTGTAGTGCTGCGTCGGGAGGAGGCTCAGTTGGTGGAGGATTACGGAATGAATTGAGAACACTTGGGACAGTTGTCACTAGTGACCTCCTGGGATCACTGGACTGATAAACGGTAGGACTTCTCTCTCCCAAATTTGGGCTGGTAGAGCTACGTAATCAATGTTGAAAACAATGGGACTGGTACTCCCGTTATTGACAAACACTCGGATAGGTCTACCACGGTCAGTGATAAACAACTCATCTTGAATGAATGCCTGGACTGCAAATCCAGCAGTGATTGTGTTTGTCCCTCCTCTGAGGTCAAACGTCACAGTCCCTGGAGTGATGCCATCCCATTGGATAGCGTGGTACATCAGGTAGTCATATCCTTGCGGAGGTTGAATCTCGAATACCTGTTGTGTACCAGCGGCAACGCTTGCGGAGTAATTGAGTCCCTGACCTTTGGAAGTAATTATCAGCCACTCATAAATGTCTGCTGAGATGACATGATTCATACCTCCAGCCAAGTTTATTTGTGGCATTACTTCCTACTCCCTAACAAATAGATCCCTCCGAGTAACAATGCGAGTCCAACCAAGACGAGCAGGAATTGAAAGATGACGTGTTGGACTGAGCCTGGAAAGCTCAGATTGAATCCAGTAGGTGGAGGTACGGCTCCAGCAGTTGGATTGACTGTTGTTTGACCCCCAATTGTAGATCCAATTCCAGTTGTTGGTTGAGTGACTGTAGCTCCTCCAACATCCGTTGTGCCTGGAGAGTTAGGGATTGTTGTTGATGGGACTTGCGTAAAATCTAGCGGTACAGTGAAACTGCCTACCAATCCCTGCCTGTTTGATATCCCTGCTGCACTAGCTCCGTGTGATCCGCCACCAGTCCCACCAACATAACTTGAACCTAACCCAACTCCCCCAGGATTCCAACCATTTTGTACTGCCCAGTTGAGAAACCACTGTACTTGAGCTTGCCAGTTATTGATGTAGTCACTTGGATTCAATCCAGTTGCGGTCTGGAATGAATTACCTAGACCTCCACCAGTGTAGAGTTGGAATGGTCCAAATGATTTACCAGCATCACCAACTGGATTATTGAGTCCCTCTGTGCGAGCAACTGCAACAGCAGTAGCTGGATCTACTCCTCTCGCAACTGCCTGCTGCGAGATGTAGTTAGCTACTGCTGTTGGATTCCAATCTGTTGTAGCTACCATGTCACTAAACAGTAGTGACAGGGCTAGGATTGTTGCCAGCATTTTGGCCTGGAGTACCACTCTGTGCATTACTGGCAGCGGATCCATTCTGACTTGCTTGGATGGATCCACCAGCCTGTTGCATTGGAGTACCTACTCCATTCATACCTCCAGCTAACTGAGTCAGGAGCAGTTGATTACCCTGCTCCTGCTGAGCTATCTGTGCGAATCCTCCCTGAGTGATGACTGAGAGGTTTGCCAACTCTTGATCTGTCCCTGCTCCTGCCTGGGATCCCTGAGTCCCAACTGTTGCGGTTGTCACTGGGCCTGCCGCTGCGGTTTGCGGAGGTTGTGAGCTACCTCCGCGATTCATGAGCAGGATGAGAATCAAGACAAGGCCCAGTCCTATCCAGATGGGGATAGGTACCTTTTTCAGAGCTTCCATTGTTTTCTTTTCAGAGCCTCTCCTGAGGTCATCTAGGGCCTAGTCTGATAGTAGGTAGCTCCCATGTTGTGTAGGTACGTACCCAGGCTGTACTGACGTAGAGCTTCATCGCTCAGTCTGTAGGTACTACCCATTCCACTTGCGTTGAGCGTTACTGGTGAGGTTGACGCTTTCACTGGTGGATTGGTGCGAGCAATCATCTGAGCCTGCTCTCTCACGTAGTACCTGTTACGCAAATTCTCCAGAGGTCTGATGGCCTCAAAAGCTGCGGTACCTCCATTGATGTACGGAGGTTGTTTCAGGATGAACGGGAGAAAGAATGGTCTGTCTTGAAACTGGAGTGTCTCCAGCTTTTGGAGGCTCATGCTGCTTGGTACGCGCTAGGTCCAGGGCCTCCCAGGTTGGCGAGATCTGTAATCCCACCAGTGTAGGCTCCAGTTAGACCTTTGGTGAGAGCTACTGCGTTGGATTGATCCCTGATGAGAATCACCAGCACCACCAGCAGGAATCCCCAGAAAAGAATGTCTCCGATGTACTTCATTGTTTCCTACTTTCTCATCTTGTTTCTGGACTTCACTTGAATCTGGGAATCTACTTTTTCAGCACCATCCCGAAAATCAAACCGATGACTAGAGCCGCGATAAACCATGCGATCCAGAATTGCACATCGGTCAGATACTTCACAGTTAGTCCCTCCCGAAAAACATGTGGTACAGAATGAGGCCGACGATTACTGCTAGGACACTCCAGACAAATGTTGGAATGTGGATGGCGGATGGATTCATATTCTGCTGCATCTGCTCCCTCTCGATATCCTCAAGCACTACTCTGTTTGCCTGAAGTTGAGACAGCCAGTTTCGTAATGCTGTTGATGGCTCCCACAAATACATTTTGGTTTCCAGCATCTCTCACCAGTACTGCAAGAATCGCGATTACCAGTCCAGCCTGGATGATGACTGCTAGTGTTTTATTGGTACCTGAGAGAGCTAATGCGATGATGACAATAGCTACTAACGCCAACGCTCCAAACAACAATCCAGGCAATCCTGTTGGGCTGGAGCTACTGACTGGAGCATTTGTCTGCTGCGGAGGTAAAGTTGCGGTCATGCTGGAGTACCTCCCTCCGCTGAGACATTAGCTACTGCTGCCTGGGGAGAATTTGCGTTCACAGTCATTTGACCTCCTCCAGCCAGATTGACTGTGTAGTGACCTACCAGTGAGTTACTCCCAGGTTGATTTACATCATGCATAATGCCTGTCCCTGGAGTGATGGTAGTAGCTCTCCTATCCAATGGATTGAACGTGAGATTCATATCATGCTTGGTTGCAATCTCTCTCACGATGGATCCCAACCAATCTCCAACTGGACTCATGAGCAGTACCACGATTCCCAGGATGAGGAGTAGCTCCCAGGTTAGTGATTGGTGCTTATCCATTACTGGTAGTTACCCTGCTGGATTGACTGGACAACTCCGTTGACTGTAGGGATTGTGAAATGGCCTCCACTTGGAGGAGTTGACTCAATGGTGCCACTCGGAGGTCCACTTGGAGTGGTATCTGGAGTCAACACAAAGGATCCAGTAGCCTCCTGAGGAGTTGGGACTATTGGATTACCCTGTCCAGGTTGAGGCATTCCTGCTGAGATCTTTGCCCAAACCCAAGGCCATGAGTTGTTTGCAACCATGATGAGGATGAGAAAAGCTCCAGTTAGTAGTACCCAACCAAATGTAGCCATTTCTTTTGACCTACTCTCGCCAATGTACATACCTGAGAATTACGTACGCCAGTCCCAGGAAAAACACTGTGAGGATGATTGGATTCTGCCAGAATGGCAGACTCATAACGTTACCGCTCACACTTGCCACCGTTGGGACTCCTCCATTTTGAGCAGCGGAGGTACTGACTGTTGCTCCAGCAGGAAAGTTGTTAGAGGGTACGCTTGCTTGAGGGACTGGGACGTTTGTAGCTCCTCCCATCAAACTCATCTGTGGGAGGTTACTTGCATACGCTCCATTGGAGATCACTGGTACTGGAGCAGGAGGAGCTACAACCGCATTAGCTGGAGCTACTGGTACCAACTGTCCATTGACTACGGCTGAGAATGTACTCACTCGATTGACTCCTAGTTACCGATGAGGGTAAGAAACTCCAGAGCCACATCCACATAGCTTCCCGCTGGTGGAGTGAAGCTACCGAAGTCCAGCGTAATGAGTGGGGATGCAGTGTTATACGTATTGATGCCATGCAGATTTGTTTTGGTATCTGCATACATATCCCAGATAGCGAGTCCCTCAGTCAGACGCATCCCATGCTGTCTGAAAAATCTATCCTGATGATCTTGCGGACGATCATAGAATTTGTTGAGGCCACTACCATATGTGAGCTTGAGGTTATTGAGATTCGCAAGCGGAATGGGAGCATGTGCGCCATTGTCCCACATTCTCAACACGATACAGAGCAGCTGTCCCTCAACTGGAATCGGAATCTGGACTCTGGATGTACCGAGTTGATTTCGCTGGACAAACCATTGATGTGCCCAGTTGAACAACGGAGGCATCAACGCTGCGTTTACTGGCTGTCTCCAGCCCCTACGCTTGAATCTGACTGAGGAGCCTGTGTCTGTCCATGTAGCTGGAGTTGTCTGCGTTCCACCAACCACAAAAGGCCCCAAATCACCAGAAGTGGCAAATAGCGGATTGAGCGTAATGACAGGAATGACATTTCTGCCTGTGCTGCTCATCAGGAATGGACTCACATACGTTTGATCGAATCTCAGCATCTGCCCATTGTTTGACAGATCATAGAAACGCTCAAAGTACAGAGCAGGGTACACATGGAAATTGAAATCGTATTGGACACTCGCGGACGCTACTGGATTTGCGTAGGATGGCGAGCTTACCAAGTTAGCCTGTGGAGTGTACGCAGTTGCGATGACTTCTTTCTGCTGGATGTACTGGACTGCGTCATACTCCGAGTTGTTTGTTCTGAGCCAGTTAGTGATTGCCCAAATCCCACCATCTGTGGATCCCATTGTGAGTGATCCAGACTGGTATGGGACTCGGAGTGTCTGGACAAAGTTGTATGGAAACCATGGCGACGCGGTAAGTGTTCCAGTAAAAGCGTTGAGGGTACCCTTGAAAGTGAAGTAGGCTTCAATATCCTCCAACATGTCACTACCAGTCAACGCGACTAGAGACACGTTTACTGGATTGGCTCCGAGTGGTACTGCCTGGACAATATCGTTTGTATCTGGCTCCTCAAACCGCTCCAGGGATCCAGGGTACTCCAGAAATTGTCCCGCTACCTGACTAATTCCAGCAGTCATTTGTTTCTTACTTTCCCATCTCTTTCAGTTGGAGTCCAGTAAACTAGGAATTTGACTTGGTGGTGGTTGTCTTAGTGGTGGTGGTGGATGCTGGTGGAGCAGGAATTATCAGTGATTGCAGTTGACTGTTGAGCTTGTCAATGTCATCTGCGGCTGTCAGCCAGTTATTAGCATCCAGTGACTCCACTCCGAGTACCAGATCATTGACTCTGTCAGTGATCTGCTGCGCGAGCTTGAGTACATCTGGATGGATATCCGATGCTTTGGCAGTGTCAGTCATGTAATAAATGAACCTCTCAATTGGATTCCGTTGTTTTACTTGTTGAGAATCCACTTATTCATTTCGCCCATGCCAGCTTTACCAGCCCCATACGCAATGAGCTTCTGCATGGCGACAATTCCTACTGCCAGAGCCAGCAGGAATACAAACGGATGGTCAAGCGACTCCACTAGCTTCATCGTCTAAATCCAATCGCATAAGTTTCTCAATACGCTGACCTCCATTCAACCGCTCATAAAAGACAAAGTCATATCCATGTGGAGCCTTGGTGAGTTTCGGTCCATGCTTTCGCATGTACTCGATATCCTCCTCATACTCCAGTGTAAATATGTAGTATTTGGTTGCCTCTGTCAGTGTTGGTAGTGGAATGGATCTAGGCCTTTGCGTAGAGATCAATGCAGACATGTAGCGTTCTCTGCCTGCTCGGATTACCTGGAGTACTCGTCTATCTGTATGTCCGCTCAATCCTCCTCCCGTAATGAGGTCATAGTATTCATCCACATACAAAAGAGTTGGTGACGTTTCATGAGAGCTACGGAACAATTTACGTGTAGCCTCAAATGCCTCCTCCTCAAAGTTATCCACTTCATGTGCATTTGGATGGAGTGACTGGAGGATTACGCATCTGGTGAAACGAAATGCTGGCATTACATCTTTTGCATGATGGACCGCTACGGATCCCTGGATAGTGTCTCCCTTAGCCCACTTTGGATAATATAGACTCCAGCCATTTCTCCGATGAGTAGCTCTGTACCTTGGTTTGGAATCTATGATGAGGGTACGGGAATTTTGGAAGTCCCTGAGATACCTGCGTACCAATTCAGTAGAAAGAGTAGACTTTCCGCATCCAGTTTGACCGATGCAGACTCCACGTTGGCCTGGCTCAATTGCAAAAGACATTCTCTCAACTCCGCTCCAGTCCAGCATTGAGCAGGAGTCTGTTTGCAAATCGGATATCTACACTTTCCATTGGATTTGCATTCTCTTACTCTGGCTCCCAGGTATCCTCTTTCACTTGGAGTCATCCTCAAACTTCAGCCACTCCGCAAAATCCGATTCAGTTACAGAGGGATCGGAGACTTTCTCAAATGCTTGAGCCATAATATTTGCAAGCTGAGCAATAGTTTTCTCATCCACTTCATTTACCTTACTCCTGATGAGTGGCATCATCCCCAGCATCATAGATACCATCGGTCCATCTCCCATTCTGGAGCGGACAGTATCAATTAGCTGGACCATTTTGCGATTGGAAGTTTTGCTCTGGTGGAGTGTAGCTGTACTGTTGGAGTGGGGATCCTGAAACTCCCGAATTGGGGATGTGTCCGTTAGTGGCAACAGGAGGTTTCTCCTCTTTCTTAGTGGTGGTGATTCTGATTGTGTATGCAGACATGACGGTAATGATTGCAATTGCGTCCGCTGCATCTCCAGGTTTCATCCGCTTGAGGAGAGCCTTAGGTATGTGTCGCGCAGCTATTCTCCCAAGTGGCTCACCTATTGCTTGCTGCTCCTCCTGCTCCATCCTGGGTACATTGAGTTTGTTTTCTACTCCAGCAGAGATAGCTCCAACCAACATGACCATTGCAGCCTGGAATACCACAATGTCATTGCCTGCAAATATGCTGGCTGGTAATCCCTCTCCCATTGTGTGACCACGTTTGAGGGATCTATTCCCAGTGACCTCTTCACCACATCCGCAAGCACACAGTTTGCGGACTTTCTTAGGTGGAGTGGAGCTAATCTCCTCTGCTGGCTCTGCATCAACCTCAGTAGGGATGATGACCTCAAATCCGTCATCAATGTCAGTTGTCATAGGTCATCAACTATTTTGATTATTTTGTCTGCTGCCTCTCGGGCTGGAGCATTGCCAACCTCCTTGAGTTTCTCAGCATGTTTGCGTATTTCTCCAAGCAAACGGATTAGCTGACCGGAGCTACGATATATCTCCTCCGCTTCGCGACTAGCCTCTCCATGTGGAGCATAGCGCGTAGCAGTACCAGCCTCACTATGAATTTCAGTAGCTCTGCGGAATGGCATCAGTGTTTACCAAATCTGTGTTTGCGTTTTGAATGTTCTGGCTCTGGCGGAGGTTCATGTGTCGGTTCTATCTCCTCCGCTACCTCCTCCTCTGGCTCCAGCAGTCTGGACTCCAGAGCGGTCATCCGATTCTCCAGATGGCTGAACCGCTCATGATGCTCATACTCTGGATGCGCATGACCTACCTGGGAGTAGTCTGGATGCTCATGCGTCTGTACAGCCACCAGAGCGGCCTCTGACTGCTCATGAGCCTCATCTAGCTCTCTCTCATGCTCTACTGCTTCAGCGGCCTCCTCCTGGGCCTCTACAACAGCCTCCGCTACCTCCTCCGCTATCTCATGTGCGGACTCCTCAGCGGCCTCCTCCTCATGCTCGATGGTGACCTCTGTCATTACCTAGTTTCCTACTTTCTTGTCTATCTCCTGTACTTGCTTGGAAACTGGGAAACTACCTCCTGACCTCACTGGTGGAGTAGCTTGCACACTCCAATAAAAAAGCCTATCCAAAGGGACAGGCTCAACAGAAACGCATAGAAGATCCATTGTGGTTTGCGAGCTTCTGGATTCACTTGGACCTCTATTGTGATGGATCACTCCGCTGAGGTCTGGCTCTGGATCCCTAATCCAACTGGAGTCTTGGAGCGGATCTACTCACTTACCTTACCACTCCACTTGGAGGGAGCGGACGGATTACGCTCACTCACTTGGATTGGTGGAGTCATCAGACCTCTGCGGAGGATCACTCGGAGTGTGGTGGGAGAACCACGGTTTCAGTATACCACTCCAGTTGGACCTCCGCGCAGACTCCAGCCAGTGACTTGCAAAATGCAAGTGACTGACTCCAGCAGGCTCCAGAGCGGAGTGGTACACTGGAGAGGTAGCGGACTCCAGCGGACGGACACTAAGCGTCAAGTCAAGGGAGTAGATAAGACGCAAGCGGAGTGTGTTGGAGAGCTATGAGGGTAACTGGAGTGGAAGCTGGAGTAGTAACCAATCCAGTTGGGAAACGCGGTAACCAAACCGTGGTGCTGTTGCATCGGTATTGGATCACTAAAACCCTGATATCCCTAATGTGATCCGCCATAGCACCCCTGTCGGGGAGAGTGAAGCTCGAAAGGGCCTCACTCTCTCTGGCTTGTAGGTGAACATATAAGAGAGGTCCACATGACGGATGACGGATTCTCGGTAATTAGTGCGGTAGATACTGCGCGTGTTTTCGGTACACATAGAGGTCCAGCTAAACCTCTTACCGTCCTGACAAGTGACGGATTCACTGTACTGGATGAGTCCCAAACGGATAATGAGTTTCGCTTGGTGACTCCAGATGAGTGGAAAGCAGCTGGACCTCTGCGGAGTGATAAACGTCACTCCAACCGCGTGGCTGCCAATCGCCCAGTGTGTTTCATTGATGGTGAGGGAGCCAATGAGGGTAAGAAAGTTGTCATCCTCCGCAAAGGTACTGGAGGTCTGACACGTACAGTCCAGAAGCAAAACTACGCTCTACTCAACTCCGTTTATTCTGGTGGTGAGTATCGGTATCTGGTAGGTGAGAATAACACTCAACCACTAGGTACAAAAGAATGCCTGGACTTCATCATGTCTATTCCACGCCAGTACATAGTGGTGGGATATGGACTTGGATATGACGTTGAGAAGATCCTGTCAGACCTCACTCCGCATTACATGAATCAACTCATCCACACCAATAAGGTGTACTGGCATGGATATCGAATCATGTACATCCCAGGAAAGATTTTCTCAGTTTCCGACGCACGCCATATGAAACGTCGGAAACAAGAAAAGAGTAAAACAGTGTATGACATACTGGGATTCTTTCAGACCATATTCTCAGATGCTCTGGAAGCATGGCATATCAACCTGTCAGAGGAGGAGATGACGTTTCTCAAGGATATGAAAGCGGATCGGGAGAATTTCGGTCCAATTACTCCCACCACCATTGAATACAGTAAGTTGGAGTGTACGCGTGGAATCGAATTATTCGAGAGAGTCAGAGCAGAATACACAAACCTTGGCCTCACCCTATCGCGTCCAGTTGGTGCTGGGAGCATTGCCTCCGCGATGTTCCATAAACACGGGCTTGACGATTACCTGCCAAAAAGACAATTACTACCTACGGAGGTTATGCTCCAATCTTTTATTGGCGGTCGCTTCGATATCTCCAAGATCGGATTTGTGGGAGACGCGTACCAGTCTGATATCAATAGCGCATATCCCCACATCGCCAGATCCAATCCATGTCTTGCACATTGCTCCTATGAGTGGACAACCGAATACAAGAGAGATTCACATTCACTTTGGCTTGTGCGATGGCATGACAATGACAACAGATGGAGTCCATTTCCCTATCGTACCGATAATGGACACATCCGCTATTACTCCAGCGGAATGGGATACTACTACGGAGATGAAGTTACTAGCGCACTCCAACTGGACTCAGATATCGAAATACTTGGAGGCTATGCTTTCATTCCAGAATGCGATCACCAGCCCTTTCAGTGGATTGAATACTATTACCAATATCGGCAAGAGTTACTCAAGAGTGGAAACTTCGGTGAGAAGATAATCAAGCTCGGACTCAATTCACTGTACGGGAAATTAGCACAAACAAAAGGTCACACTCCCAGGTATCAAAATCTCATTTGGGCTGGAATGATTACAAGTGGTACGCGAGCAATGCTGATGAAAGCAATAGCGGAGGATCCAGCTAATGTCATCCAATGCGCCACAGATGCGGTCATCAGCTTTTCTCCTCCGAATCTGCGGGTTGATGCTACGGAGTTGGGAGCATGGAAACAAACCAAGCTGGAGGATTTACTGCTATTGGGTAATGGTTTATATCATTCGCGTACCCAGAAACATGGTCACGATATCCAGGGACATAGAGGTTTCCGTTATCTGGACTGGGAAACAGTTAGAAATGATTATGCTAGTGGAAATTCTCACATAGCTACCAAACGAGAATTTGTCAGTTTCTCAAAGGCTCTCCATAACAATAGACTGGAGGAGAGAGGGACATGGATGGATGAGCAGATACGCATGACCTACGCACCACCAGATGGGAAGCTGGAGCAGCATGGCTGGCTCTGGCCTGGAGCTAACGAGACTCCCCAGGTAGTGTCCGCGCCACTTGACATACCAGCCTCAAACCTGAGAATCCCAGGAGTTTCCTAGTTTCATGGCTCCCTGGAGTGGAAGTTGAGAAACTGAGAAACTGTTTGACACTAGGTGTAGACTGGAAGTGAGGGAGATAGTCCCTCAGGGAGAACCATATGGGTAACCGCTTCATCGCGGAGTTGGCAGCCATCCATGACAGGATGGAGATTGTGGAGAGCTTCCACAGTTACGGATTGGCTCAGTGCGACATGTGCGAGCAGCCAGCGGATTACACGGTCAGTGCTGGAGACATTGACTACCATCTACATCGCGGATTCACATCCGTATGTGAGGATCATGCGGATGAGGTCATCTATGACTTCTGTGTCTCCATCCTCCAGCGCAAGATTGATGCTGGAGAGATGGAGGTAGTAACGCAGCGGAGGCTCAGCATCTGATGACTCGGTACCGACGTCCGCACCACACTCCAAGGCGAGATCCCTCCAATGATCGGGATCTGATAGTCAAGATAGACAACCGTGACAGCCTCATTCTTGAGGCTGTCCGTACGGGAGGTATGGCTACGGTGGAGATGCGCGAGTGTTTCGGAGCCTGGCATCTCCAGAAAGGTACGGTACTGCCTGGAGAGCAACGCAGAGGTACGCTCCTGCCAGCATCGCAATTCCCTCCACTCCGCAATAGCAAGCTGGATAAGGGACGGACTTGTCTGGAGTGTCGCACCAAAAACAGGGAGTCTGTCATGCGAAACAAGCTCAGGGTTGGAAAAACTCCCAGGCCAGAGCCTAACGGTAAGGTGGAGTTGGAGGCTGACAAGATGATTGAGCGGATTATTGTGGAGTCTGTCATTCCAGAGGAGGCCAGACTCCCTCAGTGGAAAGTCACCATCCTGCGTACCGTCACCATCCAGCAGGAGGAGACACGGACAGTAGAGGCAAAGGATTTTCTGGATGCAACGGTGGAGGCCTCCACTCAGGGAGAGGTCATCAAAGTTGAGAGGATCCGCGCATGACAGTCACACACAGAGGTCTATGCTCCAACTGTGGCAAGTGGGTAGCGATGGTGCATCCCACCAAAAGATACCCAAGCGGTACGCGATTCCATCGTCATCAGGCTGGAATGCGTACCTGTTGGGGAGTCCCACTCAAAATCATGACTGTAGAGGCTTTGAAGCTCCAGCGGAGTAGCACATACGGGAGAGAGCCATGAGTGGTATCTACGGGACATTGGGTACACCAAAGCTGAGGAGAGCCTTAGCTTTGGCTCTCATCCTCCACAATGATTACCGTACTCATTCAGATCTCAAGCGAATCATTGTTGAGCAAATCCGATTACTGGAGGCTGAGATCAAAATCCCTCCAGCACTTTCATCATTACAGGAGATTCGCGATGAGTGAAACTGACAAGTCGCCGCTGGATATGGAACGTGAGCGGTTACTTGAGGATGACGGATTTGAGATCCAGACTCCAGAGAAAACTCGCGAAGCGTTTGTGCCTGAGATCAACGGAATGACCATGTGGCACAAACCACTCCAGTGTGACCTCTGCCAGAGCTACCTGAGAGAGTCAGTCATGATCCTCAAGTGGCAAGCTCCAGCGCTCACGTTTGCTTGCCTGGAATGCTTCCAGGCTATGGCTAGACGCTACCAACCTCCAGATGATGACTGGGAGGGACGCAACCCATTCAGTTAGCCAGATTCCAGCCCAGCCCCTATGCAACCTGGGAAACAGGGAAACAGAGCCAGTACCAAGTACATTGGTGCTGGCTCATGTCTCATTCTCAATGTCCCAGGAGTACATGAGGACGGTATAAGGATTGGATGAAATTTTCATGAAAAACCGCTTGACAAGCTTCCGCGCGATATAAGGTGGGGACATGGCAAACAACTCAGTCGCAACCGCAACCGCTCCCGCTCCTCTTGACGCAACCGTCGTTCCGTTTGAACTACGTAAGGCAGCAGGCCGCGCTCTGGATGACGCGGTCATTCTGGCTCACGCGCATGACCTCTCCCAGGTAGTCAACGCCAAGTCTGGTGAGTGGGTAGTCAAGTATCAGAGCCATCGTGAGTACAAGAATGAGTCTGGCTCTGGCCTCTACTACGCGATGTTTTTCACTCTGACAGGCCCGACAACCTCAAACGTTGAGATCACCATCCAGGCATGGCTCAGTGAGATTGCTTCCAAGGGAGCCAAAATCAAGGGCAATCCTTGGCTCATCCACTCGGTACGTGGTGAGGCCTACGTCCCGATGACTGCTGAAGAGAAAGTGGCTCAGTTGGAGCAGTTGGACTCAGCGATGGTCCCGTATGCGGATGTGAAGTTTCCCGAGAATCCAATGAGCTACTTCAAGGTCAAAGGTCATGAGCTATTCGGAGTGGATCCAGCCATCCGCAACATTCTCCGCGTCTGCAAATCCGCGATTGACTCAGACTTTCAGGTACGCAGCCATCGCGTCATTGTTGGACCTCCAGGCTGCGGCAAGACTTCCCTCCTCAAGGTTCTAGAGATGATGTTCGGCAAGAAAGCGGTTCTCCTGCTGGATGGCACATCGATGACCTCCGCTGGAGTCCAGAAACTGTTTATGGAGGAGCTTCCCGTTCTCCCGCGTTTCGTCATCATTGAGGAAATTGAGAAAGCAGATCCCTCAGCAGTCCAGTTTCTCCTGGGAATGATGGATGACCGTGGGGAGCTTCGGAAAAATACCGCTCGGCGGAATGTCGCAACAGAGGCCAAGGTCATCGTGTTTGCAACCGCGAACGATTGGGACAAACTCTCCACCATGCAAGCTGGAGCGGTTGCCTCTCGATTTGGTGACATGCAAGCGGTTGTGTACATGGATGCTCCCACTCCTGAGATGATGCGTCGGATCCTCCAGCAGGCAGTTGAGAACTACCCAGGGGGCAAGATGGAATGGATCAAGCCAACTATCGCATGGCTCTCCAAGGTTGGATCCACCAATCCGCGCTACGCCAAGTCCGTTCTGACCACAGGCCGCGATGACTTGCTGGATGGCACCTATCAGGCCGACATGGAGGCAACCATGCTGCCTCAGTCCAAGGTAGTCAACCTGACTGGCAAGTAGCCTCAGCAGTCTCTCAGAGGCCTCCCGTACGGGAGGCCTCTTTTGTTGTTTCTTTTCCAAATTCCCACCAGCCCCAGGTAGAAAATCGGAATCAAGCAAACTGTTTGACGTGATTACGGTAAAGTGAGACAATGGAGATGGAGCAGGGTAGATCCAGTCCATAGCTATCCTCCCAGGAGCTAGAGCCTAGCGTTGAGAGTTGAGCCTCAATTTCCCCGTCCAACTTTCAGCCGCCAACTCTCTGGATCCTCCCTGCTACCAAAGACATGCAGACTGGAGTAATGCAGCATGTCCAGTACACCAACGGACGGTCAGCCGTATGACCGCACAGGACTCTCCGATGAGATGCAAGCGATGCTCGAACAATCGGAGCGGGAGTATGTAGGATGGGATCCAGAGGTCCAGCCACAGATCATCGGCACAGTGAGTGACATTGTTCCTGACTGTGACTGTGGTGGATACGGGACTCACTACATTCTCTCAATCGACACTCCCAAGGGAGAGGGTATCAACGTCCATGTGTTTCACACTACCCTCCGCTCCCAGGTAGAGCCGCGAATCAAACAAGGGAGGTTAGGAGTTGGCGACTTGATAGCCATTTCTCATCTCGGCTCCAAGCCATCGGCTGTCAAGGGACATGCCGATATGAACATGTACCGAGTGGTAGTCCATCAAAAACCGCCAACCACTCAGTACCTACCAACTGGTGAGGTTGCTTACTGATGACTCAGGCAGATGACTTCAAGGTTTTTGACGCAGCGGAAACTAAAACTCTAGCAGAGTTTCAAACCGCTACATCTACTCCTGATAAGGTCTGGAGTGACCGCATCGCTCCAATTCCTGTGGGAGCCAGTTTCACAATCAATCGTCCAGCGGATGAGACTCAGAGAGCTTTCAAGAAACGCATCAATCGCGCAGCGATGGTGAGTTTCAAGACTCTTGAGTGGAAGTCCAGAGATGGTGCTTTGCCTGACACGGTTGAGCCAACTCATTGGCTAGTCAAAGTCAAAGCTCTGGATCTAAAGGCCCAGGCAGCGGCAAAAGCAGCAGCAGAGAAAGCTGCCAACGGGCAGGCTGGCGTACAGACCTCAGGAGAGGCCTCTAGCGAGCCTCAGACGCCAGAGACTGGCGAGAATGGCTCCCAGGAGGGTAGCGAGCCTGCTACGGCTCAGCGCGGTCCTAGAGGCCGCTAATTACGTAGCCTGGAAAGCTTCAACCTGGGACCGTCCCTCAGGTTGAAGCTTTTTCCCAGTTTCAAGGCCAGCCCTAAGAGAAAGCTGGAAAGTAGAAAACAACTCCTGTGCGGAGGGCAATCAATTCATGAGCAGGAGGCAACAACCTGAGGTAGCGCCTAGCTGCCAGTATGAGGAGATGGGAGGTCACTACGCTTGCCTGGAGGAGCCACAGTACCGTACCGATAAGGGACAGTACCTCTGCACACTCCATGCGTTCATGTGGATGCGGATCATTCCGCCACATCCTGAGGATACGGGAGTAATTGCAAATGCCAGAAATGACTGAGATGGATCTGGAAAAGATCCGAGTACAGATAGACATTCTGGAGGATGAGATAGTCAAGGCTCTCAATGCAGTCCGCGAGTTGGCTATTGCTGGAAATCTAGCTGGAGTAGTGGATTACATTGATGGATTGCTAGTCAAGGTACAGGAGCCTGGAGGAGAGGAGGAGGAGGATGCTTGAGATTTATCAATTACCTCTGGATCCAACAATGCAATGTAAAACGTTGGTGGAGGAGGTTTATTGTCCCACTCCAGTTGAATGGAAAGTGGAGGATGAGAATTACCAGACATTTCTCTGTGGAAAGCACATGGATATGTTCCTCCATCAGTTCATTACAGTTGGAGTAGAGCAGATGGATGATTCTCTCAAGCGAGCAATGGAGGATCAAGGCTAGGCTCCACTCCAGTTAGCTGGATTACTACCCTCCCACTTAGTTGGAAACCACAGATCCAACTGGAGTGTGGAGGGTAGTTTGCTAGTTGCGGAGGTCCAGCTGGAGTGAGTTGGGAAAC
>Ga0126373_10000947_pt1 | contig 19915 bp, 20 predicted proteins | sample PanSoiMetPlot_11_FD_92545 | JGI IMG/M metagenome (GOLD analysis project Ga0126373, IMG submission 92545) | Tropical forest soil microbial communities from Panama - MetaG Plot_11 | ecosystem: Environmental > Terrestrial > Soil > Tropical forest > Bulk soil | place: Panama | collected 2016-02-17 | reverse complement strand
GTTGCAGCACGCGCCGCACCGCGGCGAGGGTCAGGCCATCGTCCATCAGCTCGGCGACGTATCTGACGATGACGATCTCGTTCCTGGTGTACCGGCGCTGGCCCCCCGCCGACCGCGAAGGCCGGACGACGCGGAATTCGTCGAGTCGCCGCAGGAAAGCCTGCTGGACCTCCAGCATCTCGGCAACCTGGCCGACCGTGAACAGCGGCATGTTCGAATCGTCCAGGGGCAACGAAGCCATGGTTACCTCCCGGCTCAGCTCCCGCCCGAGCCCCTCGCGCGCACCTAGTTAGAGGTCTCAGGGCTCGCGCCCCGGCAGGTCCGCGTTCCTGGGCCCGCGCGATGCACCTCGCGCGGGCCCTTCGTAGGTTACTGCGATGATCAGGCCTCGACGGCGGCCTGAGCCCCCGCGCTGACCTCGATCTTCCGCGGCAGAGCCCGCTCCTGCAGCGGCACGGTCACGCGCAGCACGCCCGCGTCGTACGCAGCCGAGGTGTTCTCGGCGTCCACGGCGTCCGAGAGCCGGAGCCGGCGCGTGAAAGAGCCCATCACCCGCTCCCGCACGTACGGCTTCTCGCCATCGGCGTACTCCTCGGACCGCTTCGCGCTGACAGTCAGCCAGCCGCGGTCGACAGTCACGTCGATGCTGTCGGTGTCGATGCCGGGCAGGTCGAACCGCAGCTCGACCTCGCCGTCGCGGCGGATGACATCCATCCGCATGGCCGCGTGCCCGCCGTCGGCAGTCCGCAGCACCCGGTGGAACTCTGCGAACGGGTCGAACGATGTAAGCAGCATGTCCCTCTCACTTTCCTTGGTTCCCAAGACTCCAGGCCTAGGGTTACTCGCTCATCCACTAGAGCAAACTTGCAGTCGGAGTTATATATTCCATGGGAACGTGGTGCGATCTAGTCGCGGCCGCGTCCAACCGCGCGGCCGAGGGCGCTCATCAATCCGGCATCTCGGGCGAATGCCGCAGCGCTGCACGCCGCTACAGGGCGTGGTGGGGCCAACGCTGCCCTTCTATGGGCAGCAAAGTCGCCAACGTAGCCCCGAGCGGCTCCGTCGCGGATCAGGCGAGCCGCTCGATGATGGTGGCGTTCGCCTGGCCGCCGCCCTCGCACATGGTCTGGAGCCCGTACCGGCCGCCGGTGCGCTCCAGTTCGTGCAGCAGCTTCGTCATCAGGATGGCCCCGGTCCCGCCCAGCGGGTGGCCGAGAGCGATCGCCCCGCCGTTGGGATTGGTCTTTGCCAGCGAGGCGCCAGTGTCCCTGGCCCAGGCGATCGGCACTGGCGCGAACGCCTCGTTGACCTCGAACACGTCGATGTCGTCGATCGCCAGGTGCCCCTTCTCCAGCACCCGCTCGGTCGCCGGTATCGGCCCGGTGAGCATGAAAACGGGGTCAGCCCCGGTCACTGCGAGGGCGTGAATGCGAGCCCTGGGCGCGAAGCCATATCTGCGCACGGCCTGCGCAGAGGCGATGAGCACCGCCGCCGACCCGTCGGAAATCTGCGATGCGGTCGCCGCCGTCAGTTCCCAGCCCGGCCGTAGCGGCTGCAATTCCGCCATCTTCTCGAGCGTGGTGTCCCGTCGCGGGCCCTCATCTGTGGTCACGCCCCCAACCGGAGTGATCTCGCGGGCGAACCTGCCCTCATCGATCGCCCTGATCGCGCGGGCGTGGCTCTCCAGCGAGTACTCCTCGAGCTCGGCTCGCTTAATCCCCCACTTCTCGCACATCAGCTGCGCGCCACGGAACTGCGAGATCTCCTGATCTCCGTACCGGTCCCGCCAGCCCTGGCCGAAAGGCAGCGCCATACCTTGCTTGTGCAGCGCGACAGTGCTGCCCATCGGCACCATGCTCATGCTCTCGACACCAGCGGCGATGACGATGTCCTGGGTACCGGACAGCACCGCCTGAGCCGCAAAGTGCACCGCCTGCTGGGACGAGCCGCACTGGCGGTCGACCGTCACGCCAGGGACGCTTTCCGGCAGGCCCGCTGACAGCCAGGCGGTCCGGGCGATGTCCGCCGTCTGCGGGCCAACCTGGGAGACGCAGCCCATGATGACATCCTCGACCGCACCGGGGTCGACACCCGTGCGCACGATGAGTTCTTGCATCACCTGCGAGGCGAGATCTGCAGGGTGGACCGCCGAGAGGCCGCCGTTGCGCTTGCCGACAGGGCTACGGACAGCCCCCACGATGTATGCCTCAGACACCACGCGACCTCCATGACACAGCGGTCCCGCGGCCCGCCCGCGACCCGGCTAGGGGCGCGCCTGCGGACGCTGCCGTCCAGATCGAGGCTACCGCGCGTTCCCGCCCGGGCCATAGCCCTGGACTGCGCTTTCCTGGCTAATGCCGTACGCGCTCTGTGCTAAGCCCGCTACTATCCGTAATGACAGCTAACTGATCGTGAATGGCCGACGCGGGCACGGGAAAGCGCACTCATGACAAAGGTCAGCGATGACGGCGCGAGGCTGGTGAGCATAGGCCAGCTCGCGAAGGCCGCCGGGGTCAGTAGCCGTACGATCCGGTATTACGAAGAGCTGGGCATCTTGCCGCAGCCGCGACGGTCGGCCGGAGGCACCCGGATGTATCCGCGGGAGTACGGCGGATACATCGCGGCGGCGCTGGCACTGAAAGACCTCGGCTTCCGGCTGGATGAGGTCAAGCCGCTCGCACGACTGGCCGCCGGGCGAACTGTCAGCCAGGGCCAGCGGGACGCGGCGGCGCGCCTCGTGGAGGCGAAGCTAGAGTCGCTGGCCAGGCAGGTCACGGTGCTCCGTCAGCTGCACGCATCGGTCCGCGGTGCTGACAGCAATCTGCCGGTGACCGCGCTGCTCGGCACGGTCGTGGCCGACCGGGCTGATCACGCCGAGCCCGTCGAGTTCGCCACCGACGGCGCAGCGTAACGCACGACCGTTCGCCGCCGGACCCACTGATCTGGCTTCGCCCTATGCTGTCCGTGACGGCTGGAAGGCGGCGGCGTGATGACAAGCTCGGGCATCGTCCTGTTGGTGGTGATCGCGCTCATCGTTGCCTACGTTGTCGCGAGGACTCGGCGCCGGATGGGGCTGCTGGTCACCGGCCGGACCTGGATGGCGGTCGTAGCCGGTGTTGTCATCGCGGTCCTCGCGCTGTGGGCTACTCAGAGGCACTGACTGTTCGCCGGGTTACAGCAGCAGATCAGCGCCGGGCCCGCCCTTGATTGGCATCTCGAACCAGACTGCCTTGCCGTCCTTGGTCGGCCGCGATCCCCAGCGCGTGGCGAGCTGGTCGACAAGATAGAGCCCACGGCCGCCCTCATCGCTCTCCCCGGCGCTCCTGATCCGAGGCAACCGCAGATCGGAATCGAAGACCTCGACCCAGATGGATTCCTGACCACGCCGCAAGCGCAGCGTGAAATCCTTGCCAGGTGCTCCGCCGAGCCCGTCGTCATAGGGCGACAGCTCCCAGTCGCCGAGAATGCCGAGCGGGCCAGGGCCCGCTCCCTCCAGGACGAACTCGTGTCGCGGTGACGGCGCCGCCGCCGCGTGCAAGACGACGTTCGTGACGACCTCGGAAACAAGCAGGCACGCGAGGTCGGTCTGCTCAGCGTCCATCCCCCAGCTGAGGAAGGTCTCGTGCGCCAGCCGGCGAGCTTCCGACACCCTGACGGGCTCAGCCGGGAACTGGCCCTCCCACGACGCCAGATCGGCCTCGGACGTTCGGACGACGACGACGGCCATGTCGTCATCGATCTCGCCGGGCACCGCATGCTCTGCTGCCTCGGCCACCTGATCGACCGGGCCATCCGCGGCCTTTCTGACCGCGCGTTGCAGCATGCGCTGAACCTCAGCGTCGGTGTAGACCCCGCTTCCGTCCGCGCGCTGCCGCCGGTCGACCAGCCCGTCGGTGTAGAAGACGAGCGTCGAGCCTGGCGCCAGGTAGCGCATCTCCTCGCGGTAGGTCGGCAGCCCGGCCACACCCTTGCCGCGCACCCCGAGCAGGACACCGCGGTCCCTGATTTCGAGCTGCCTCACCTGGCGGCCGCGCACGATAAGCGGGGGGACATGCCCGGCATTGGAGAACGACAGCGTCCTGGACCATGCGTCGTACACGAGGTACGTGCAGCTCACCGTCGGCGGATCCGGTGCGGCCTCGCCGCGTCCGTCGGGGGCGGGAAGGTCGAGCGAGCGGACCCAGTCGTCCAGCCTGCGCAGGATCTCCGCGGGCGACTTGTCGTCCTGCGCAAATGCGCGCAGCGCAGCACGGAGCTGACCCATGACCGCTGCAGCCCGGGCGCCGCGGCCCTCGACGTCCCCGATGACGATGCCGACCCGGCCCGCCGACAGCGGGATGATGTCGTACCAGTCCCCGCCGACCTGGGTCTGGATGCCCTGCCCGTGAGTTTCCAGCGGCTTGGCCGGCACGTACTTATACGCGACCTCCAGGCCGTCCACGAAAGGCGGGTTCTTCGGCAGCAGGCTCGTCTGGAACGCCAGCGCAGTGCGCCGCTCCTCCTCGAACAGCAGGGAGTTGTCGATGGCGATCGCCACCCGCCCGGCGATCGCGCTCAGGAAGTCACGGTCGTCCGCGCCGTAATGCCGCTCATCCCGGTCCGTCAACAGGGACAGGCCCAGGCTCATCACGCCCAGCAACTGGCCCCGCGCGACCAGCGGAGCCGCGAGCACGGACGTCAGGCCGACGGTCTGACCGGCCCGCAGGCTCTTCGCGCTCGGTGCCGGGTAGTCGCCCTCCTTGAGATCGGCGATGACCGTCTCCTGCCGAGACATGGCCAGCTCGCAGAAATGCCCCTTGGGATACCTGACTGGTTCACCGACCTCAGCCCAGGTACCGGGCTCGGGCAGCCAGCCACGCGCGTGCAGCTGAGAACGCCGGATCAGCGTGTCCCCGTGCAACAGGTCGACGAAGCAATGATCAGCAAACTGCGGTACCAAGGTCTCGGCTACCTGGCGCAGCGTGACGTCGAGTTCGAGTGAGCTGGCAAGGCGCTCGCCAATGCGCTCCAGCAGGCCGATCCGGTCGCTCGCACGCTGGCCCCCGCGACGGGTCGCCTCCCTGGCCATGATCACGATCCCGGTGATCTCGCCCCGGCTATCACGCATCGGCGCGGCGTGCGCGCGGACGAACACCCTGGTGCCGTCCATCCGCTGGCTCGCGAAGGTGCCTTCCCAGGGCCAGCCACGGAGCACGTTATCCGCCATGTGCTGCACCGTGGCTGCGTCCGACTGCTCGACCCCTAGCGACAGCAGGGGCCGGCCTGTCACGTGCTCGGCTTCGTCCGGAAAGCCGAACAACGTTACGGCGAAGGAGTTGGCGTAGAGCACGACACAATTCCGGTCCGTGACGACAACTCCGGTGGAGACGCGCTCGAGGACTTCGCTCGCGCTCAGCTGCGGCTGCGATGCGGCACCTTGCAGGTTCATAGGCGGCTCACCGGTCGCCGTCACACCCGCGTGACGAAGACATGCGCAGCAATCTCCGCAGGCAAGTCCGCTCCGTCAGCGTCGACCCTGTCCACACCCGTCACCCGTATACCGCTATCGCTGGCCGCAAGCGTCACCTCGCGTCCGGGTTGTATCCCAATGGTCTTGAGTCTAAGCATGAGCGCCGCGTCACTTTGGACCTGCTCGCTGATACGGCTGACGACAACCTGATCGCCGCCCGCAATGGCAAGGCTGGTCATCGCGATGTCGTCAGCGGTCGTGGCGGCATCGGCCCGCTGCGCCGCATCGTCAGGAACTCCCAGCTCAGCCAGACCGGGAATGACATTCCCGTGGGGGCACCGAACTGGATATCCGAGCAGCTCCACCAGCCGTCGCTCGACACTGTCAGAAATGACATGCTCCCACCGGCATGCCTCTATGTGAACTTCTTCCCAGGGCAGTCCGATGACGCTGACCAGCAGGCATTCCGCCAGCCGATGCTTGCGCATGACCCTGGTCGACAGCATGCGCCCGGTCTCGGTCAGCGCCAGCTTGCGGCCGTCCTCGACCCGCAGGAGGCCGTCCCGCTCCATCCTGGCCACCGTCTCGCTGACAGTCGGCCCGCTCTGCGAAAGCCGCTCGGCGATCCGTGCGCGCAGCGGCACAATACCTTCTTCCTCGAGCTCGTAGACCGTGCGAAGGTACATCTCGGTCGTATCGATGAGACCGTGCGCCGTCACTAGCAATAACCTCCGGAATCGATGCTATGCCGCACCCGCTCCTTGGTGAACCTGCTGAATCAGGCCCCGCCGATTACCCGCGCGCAGCTCGCTGGCAGCCCGCGACCGTGCTGGCCGAATTGACCGCTGCGACAGGGATCACGCTCGTCGACGAAGGCCGGTGCCGGGGCGGGCAGATCGGCGCTTGCTTCGTGCGCTGGGCGGACGGGCACCGGTCAGTCCTGACCGCGGGGCCGCCGGGTGGTCTGGAGGCGGCCCAGCTCGCGGCGGGCCTGACGGTGGCCGCGAGGGTCGCGGGCGTGCCCGCCCCCCGCTACGAGCTGGTCCTCGCCCTGCCCAGCGTGACGGCCATCGTTCAAGAGCTGCTGCCGGGTTCGGTGCCAGCCACAGCTTCCAGGCGGACTGTGGCCTCGATGGTCGAGGTGACCCGCCGATGCCGCGGCCTGCTGGCAGATCGCACCGAGCTGCCAGCACCTTCGCTGTTCCTGCGGACCGACGGGCCGGGCTTCTGCCTGCACGGCGCGATGGCCAGCTACGATCGGCGGACCGCCCGGCTCCTTGCCGTGATCGAGGACGCGGGCGCCGAGCTGCCCGAGCACCTCGTCGGCGATGATCTCGTGCACTTCGACCTGCATCCGGAGAACGTCCTGGTGGACGGCGTCGGAGAAGTCACCGGGGTTGTTGACTGGGACGGGGCTGGCCGCGGTGACGGGGCGCTCGACCTGATGACCCTGCGCTTCGACCTGGCCCGGCGCGCGCCCGAGCTTGGCCGCTGGGTCGGCGGCCTATTGCGCGAGTCGGCGCCCAGCCGGCTGCGGCTGGCTTGCTGGGCACACATGAGCCTCCGCCTAGTCGACTGGGCGATCCGCGAAAATACCGCCGCTGACGTCGACGCGTGGCTCGGCGTCGCGGCGGAGGTGCGGGCCGAGCTGTAGGCGTGGCTGTCCTCACGAGCCCGTCAGGATTCAGGACGGGTGCTCAGGGAGCGAGGCGGCGCACGTCCCAGCCAGCCTGCTGCCGGCTGTAGCGGAACCGGTCGTGCAGTCGGCTCGGTCGGCCTTGCCAGAACTCCATCTTGTCGGGTCGCAGCCGGTAGCCACCCCAGAAGTCCGGCATCGGCACCTGCGTTCCCTCCGGCCAGCGGCGTTCCAGGTCTGCGTACCGTCGCTCCAGGTCGGCACGGGACGCCAGCTCCGTCGACTGTCGGCTAGCCCAGGCGCCCAGCTGGGAGCCGCGTGGGCGGCTGTGAAAGTACGGCTCGCTGTCGGCGGTCGACAAGGGAGCCACCGGACCCTCGACGATCACCTGCCGCTGCAACGGGTACCAGGGGAACACCAGGCACGCCGTGGGCACCTCGGCCAGATCGCTTGCCTTGCGCGAAGTCCGGTTTGTGTAGAAAGTAAATCCTGCCGCGTCGGCGTCCTTGAGCAGCACCATCCGGGCCCGCGGCCGCTGGTCCGCCGAGACCGTGGCGAGCACCATCGCCGTCGGCTCGGGCAGGCCGGCGCGGACCACGTCGGCCATCCACCGGTCAAAGAGCTCCATCGGCTCTTCGGGCAGCAGGTGCTCCTCGAGCGTCTCCGGCAAGCCGAGCGCTGCAGCAAGACCGCTGCCGGCGGCGTAGGGCATTGGCTCCACGGATAGCGATCATCTCGCATCTGCTGGCAGGGCTGCTACGCGATCCCGGCCGGCGACCTGCCCGCAGCGACCGGCCGAGCCGGACCGGACCGGGTTATCTGACCCCGGCGGGCCCGAGGTTGAATAGTGCCGCAGGCTAACGACGGCACGCTGGCGCGGCCGCCCGACACGCGGCCCGACCCCCTGCTAGCTGCCAGCCTGTCCCCGAGATGGAGACGGAGGAGCACGAATGTCGGACTTTGTGCCTGGGCTCGAGGGCATCGTGGCGTTCGAGACGGAGATCGCCGAGCCCGATAAAGAGGGCGGCGCGCTCCGGTACAGGGGCGTCGACATCGAGGAACTCGTCGGCCACGTCTCTTACGGGCACGTGTGGGGGCTGCTCGTCGACAACAAGTTCGCTCCCGGCCTGCCACCCGCCGAGCCTTACCCGATCCCGGTCCACTCCGGCGACATCCGGGTTGACGTGCAGAGCGCCCTCGCCATGCTGGCCCCCGCGTGGGGCATGCACCAGCTCCTGGACATCAGCGACGAGCAGGCTCGTGACGACCTGGCCAGGGCGTCGGTCATGGCGCTGTCGTTCGTCGCCCAGGCAGCCCGCGGGCTCGGCCTGCCCATGGTGCCGCAGAAGCGCGTCGATGAGGCCAGGACGATCACCGAGCGCTTCATGATCCGCTGGCGCGGCGAGCCTGATCCCCGGCACGTCAAGGCGATTGACGCGTACTGGGTATCGGCTGCCGAGCACGGCATGAACGCGTCGACCTTCACCGCCCGGGTCATCGCCTCCACGGGTGCCGACGTCGCGGCAGCCCTCTCCGGCGCCGTTGGCGCCATGTCCGGCCCGCTGCACGGCGGCGCCCCCGCGCGGGTGCTCGGCATGATCGAGGAGGTCGAGAAGACCGGGGACGCCACCGCCTACGTCAAGCAGGCGCTGGACCGCGGCGATCGGCTCATGGGCTTCGGGCACAGGGTCTACCGGGCTGAGGACCCGCGGGCCAGGGTGCTCCGCCGGACCGCGCGAGAACTCGGTGCGCCGCGGTACGAGGTCGCCGAGGCGCTGGAAAAGGCGGCACTCGACGAACTGCACGCCCGCCGCCCGGACCGGGTGCTCGCGACCAATGTCGAATTCTGGGCCGCCATCATCCTCGACTTCGCCGAGGTACCCGCCCACATGTTCACGTCGATGTTCACCTGCGCGCGGACCGCCGGCTGGGCGGCGCACATCCTTGAGCAGAAGCGGACCGGCAGGCTGGTCCGGCCCAGTGCCAACTACGTGGGACCGAAGGCACGCTCCGTCCTCGAGGTCCCCGGAGCAGACGAGGTGTTTGATCAGAATGTCTGAGCCAACCGCGATCGTCATTCCGCCCGACCTGCGGCCCGCCGACGGCCGGTTCGGCAGCGGCCCCACCAAGGTCCGTGCCGCCCAGCTGGACGCGCTCAGCGCGGCGGGCCGGAACCTGCTCGGCACATCGCACCGGCAGGCACCAGTGCGAGGGCTCGTGCGGCGGGTGCGCGAGGGCCTGGCCACGCTGTTCGGGCTGCCTGAGGACTACGTGGTCGTGCTGGGCAATGGCGGCACGACGTCGTTCTGGGAAACGGCGGCGTTCGGGCTGATCGGCAACAAGGCGCAGCACCTGGCCTTCGGCGAGTTCTCGGCGAAGTTCGCGAACGTGACCCAGATGGCTCCATGGCTCGCCGATCCTTTCGTGATCACATCAGCGCCCGGTGCGCACCCGCTGCCAGTCGCGGAGCCTGGCATCGACGCCTACGCGCTCACCCATAACGAGACCTCGACGGGCGTCGCCATGCCGATCCGCCGGGTTGCGGGCGCCGACGACGGCGCGCTTGTGCTCGTCGACGCGACCAGCGCTGCTGGCGGCATCTCCGTCGGCCCCGGCGAGTTCGACGCGTACTACTTCGCGCCGCAAAAGTGTTTCGGGTCCGACGGCGGGCTGTGGATCGCGCTGCTGTCACCGGCGGCCGTCGACCGCGCCGGCCGGATTGCCGCGAGCGGGCGCTACATCCCGGAGTTCCTGTCGCTGCAGACCGCGATCGACAACTCGAGGCTGCAGCAGACCTACAACACCCCTGCGGTCGCCACACTGGTCCTGCTGGCCGAGCAGATCGACTGGATGCTGAGCCAGGGCGGCATGGCCTGGACGACCGAGCGCACTGCGAGCTCCTCGGGCATCCTCTATAACTGGGCGGACAAGTCCACTCTCGCGACGCCATTCGTGGCTGACCCCGCGCAGCGCTCACCGGTGGTCGTGACGATTGACTTCGCCGATACCGTCACGGCGACCGACATCTCGGCGGCGCTCCGGGCTAACGGGATCGTCGACACCGACGCCTATCGCAAGCTTGGCCGCAACCAGCTGCGCATCGGCACGTTCCCTGCGGTCGAGCCAGCCGACGTCGAGGCGCTCACCAGCTGCATCGACTATGTGCTGGAGCGACTCTGAGCCGCTGGTTGCTGCAGCGGCCAGGCTGCGAGGTCCTCGTACTGCGGCGGGCCGGATGACAGCTGGCTGCGGATCAGGTGAACCGACGTCGCGGTCCAGGCGGAGCCGCTGAACCCCGCGAGGGCCTGGGTCAGCGCTGACACGTCCGCAGGCGACCGGCAGCGGGCGAGGGTGAGGTGGGCGCGGTACCGACGGTGCTGGCCAGGTGGCGGCGCGCCGGCCCGCCGAGCCCCCGCCGCCACCGAATCGGCAAGAGCCGCGAGGGCTTTATCGTCGGCCGCAAAGCCCGCCCACAGGACCTGGGCCCGGCGCGCTGAGGGGAAGGCACCGCCGCCCGCGATGGCCAGCCGCTGCGCCGGATGACGGTGTGCCGCGCGCTCCAGCCGCGCCTTGAGATCCGTGAGGACCTCCTCGCGCACCTCTCCGAGGAAGGCCAGCGTCAGGTGCCATGAGCCCATCCCGGTCCAGCGCAGCTCAGGCGCGGCGGCCCGCAGCGGGCTTACCGCGTGCTCGAGCTCCGCCAGCGCACCATCGGGCGGGGTCACGGCGACGAACAGCCTCATGCCGCCATTGCATCAGGTGCCGACCGCCCAGATCACCCTGACTAGCCTGCGGGCAGTGCCACGACCGCTTCCACCTCGATCAGGAACTCGGGCCGGACCAGCGCGGCCACCTGCACCAGCGTGCTGGCCGGATTGGCGCGATCGCCGAGCACTGGCCTGATCATTTCGTCCCTGACATCGCGGATGACCTGGACAGCGCTGGCGTCCAGCACGTACCAGCCGAAGCGGGCTACGTCCGGCCAGTCCGCCCCCAGCTCACGGAGGATCGCATGGAGGTTCGCCAGCGCCTGCCTGGTCTGCGCGCGGAGATCGCCAGGGCCGACAAGCGCGCCGTCGGCGTCGAGCGCCACTTGTCCAGCGACAAAGGCCAGCGGCCCCGCGACGCTCACCGCGTGCGCGAATCCCGGTCCCGGCGCAACGCCGGGCGCCGCTGTGAGGCGGCCGGTGACAGGCATGCTCGGCTCCTTGACTCGGTGGCTGACATCAGATTCTGTCACCAGGAACGCAGGTGTTGTCAGGACGTGATGTGGGCCAGCGCCGGCCTGAGATAGCCGAGCAGTCGCGCACCGCGGTAACGGGCCAGCAAGACCGCCACGACGACCGCGGCTGCTGCGGAGATCACCCCGCCGGTGATGAGGCTCAGCCGTGTGCCGTACTCCGCTGCGAGCCAGCCGACGAGCGGCGCGCCGAGCGGAGTGCCGCCGAGGAACACCAGCATGTACAGGCCCATGACCCGGCCACGCATGTCGGCAGCAGTGCCGAGCTGAGTGCTGGAGTTCGCCGCGGTCGTGAACATGATCATGGCTAGCCCTGTCGGCACGAGCGCGATCAGGAATGCGGGGTAGTCCGGCATGAGGCCGGTCAGGATCTCGAGCACGCCGAAGGCAAGCGCCGTGGCCACGAGGAGCCGCAGGGTCGGCCGGCCGCGCCGCGCCGCGAACAGCGCGCCGGCGAGCGCGCCGACCGCGAACACGGCTGAGGCGAGCCCGAACGCGCCGGCCCCTGTTCCGAACACTGTCCGCGACATCAGAGCCGTCGTCACCTGAAAGTTCATCCCGAAGGTGGACACGAAGAAGACAAGGACCATCGGCATCCACAGGGTCGGCCGGGCGCGCACGTACGACAGCGCCGCCCGCAGTTGGCCAGGCCCGCGCTCCGCGCGCCGCGCGGGGTGCAGTTCTGCGGTCCGCATCAACTTCAGTCCGACTAGCACGGCGCCGTAGGACGCGGCGTTGAGCAGGAATGCAGTCGGTACGCCCAGAGCTGCGATGACGCCCCCGGCGATCGCAGGGCCGGCGATCCTGGCCAGATTGAAGACCGCGCTATTCAGCGCGATGGCGTTCGCCACCCCCTCGGTGCCGACCATCTCCACGGCGAAAGCCTGCCGCGTCGGGTTGTCCACCACGGTGGCCAGGCCCAGGCCAAAGGCCAGCGCATAGACCTGCCAGATCCGGACGGAGCCGGTGATCGACAGCAGGCCGAGGATAAGCGCGAGTCCGCCCATGACGGTCTGCGTCACCATCAGGATCCGTCGCTTGGGATAGCGGTCGGCGATCACGCCGCCCCAGAGGCTGAACAGCAGCAGCGGCAGGAACTGCAGACCGGTGGTGATGCCCAGCGCGGTGCCGCTGTTGTGGGTCAACTGCAGCACCAGCCAGTCCTGCGCGACGCGCTGCATCCAGCTGCCGGTGTTCGATACCACCTGACCCGCCGCGAAAAGCCGGAAGTTAGCTGACCGCAGCGAGTCGAAGGTCCTGCGGCCGGAACGGCTCCCTGAGGTCAGGACTGGCTGAGCTTCTCCAGGATCGGCGCGGCCGCCCGCAGGGTCGCCAGCTCCTCCCGCGTCAGCTCTCGCAGCTGCAATGCCAGCCAGGCCTCCCGCAGCTGCCGCGACTGCTCGACGACCGCCCGGCCCTGCGCGGTCGCGGTCAGCACGACCTGCCGCCGGTCGGTAGCGTGCGGCGCCCGCCTGACCAGGCCGCGTTCCTCCAGGGCCGCGATCACCCTGGTCATGGATGGCGGCTGCACCTTCTCGTGATCGGCCAGCTCGCCGGGCGTCATCTGGCCACGCCGCTCCAGCGTTGCCAGGGCGGCTAGCTGGGTGTCGGACAGGCCCGGCTCCAGACCCGCGGTGTATCGCTCTGCCCGGAGCCTGCGCGCGAGACGGCTCACGGAGATCCGCAGCGCAGTGGCCAGACCCGCGTCCGACCTGGTGTGGTGTGGCGTTGTCATGTTCATTAACCTGACTCATTACCTTTGCTAACTATACGCAAAGGTGCAGTATTCCGCGGATCCGTAGGCGGTCTGCAGCATCGTCGCACGGTGGCACGCCCGGCGCAGCTATCACGCGTACGACCCCGGCGACCCGCCGTCTCAGCAAAACCGTGACCGGTCGGAAAAGGCCCCTGAACTGGAAATCGTCGCGTTAAGCTACCACTCGTAACCGTGCGTGATATACGGTTATGAGTACGCACGGTGCGCAGCAGGCCGAGCCGGGGCAGGTCAGCCAGGCGGCCGTGGTCTGGGGGTAATCCTCATGGAGACGCGGCGATGGCGGCGGCGGGCCGGAGCGCTCGCGGCTGGTGTGCTGTTAGGCGGCCAGGTCATCCTCGGCACGTCAGGCGCGAGTGCCGCGCCGGTGTCGGGCGCGGCGGATCGGGCGGCGGCGGTCACGGTCCGCGACAGCCAGCCGCACCAGCAGCGGCAGCTGCCGGACGCGGGGTTCGACGGGATCCTGGTTGCTGCCATCGGCACCGGCCTGACGGGCGGAGGCTGGCTGCTCATGCTGGCCGGAAGTCGTCGGCTGCGCCGGCGCTCGCGCTAGCTCTGACCCGACACGGGTCCGCGGCGGACGGATAGCCTGGGGCGATGACCCCTCCGCTGCGCCCCGCGCCGCCGCCGCTCGAGGGCGACGACCGACTCATCACCGGGGTCATTACCGCCGGATTCGCGATCGCGCTTATCGTCCTGCTGGCGGTGCGCAGCGAGCTGCCCGCAGCTGACCGGTGGTGGATCTGGGTAGCGGCTCTCGGCACGGCCATGGGGCTGTTCGGCCTGGTCTACGTGCCATACCTGAAGCGGTCACGGCAGCGGGCGACGGAGCGGCGCCTGACCCGCGAGCAGCGGCCAGGCTCAGATCAGGACTCGTGATCGAGCGACTCGAAAACCGTGTCCGCCAGCGCGACCCCCGGCATGTCGACGAGGTCATACCCCACCTCGTCGATGACCGGCGGCTGCGCCCCGGCGCCCGGCCGGACGGAGGTCGCCTCGGAGTGTGCGCCGCAGCCGTGGTCAAGCGAGACCACGCGGCCGTCATCCGGCGCAAACTCGTTGGCACACACGCCGAAGAGCTGACCCAGCTGCCCGGCAAGCGGCGTCAGAAAGCCGCAGGTCAGGCACGGGCCCGGCGCTGCCCTGGCGAGCGGCGTGCCCGGCCCGTGCTCGCTGCTGTACCAGCGTGCCGCGGTCGAATCGCGGCCGATCGCTGACAGTACCCTGGCCCGGCCGACCGGCACTGTCTCGCCCGGACCGGGACTGACGGCGGCATCCGCAGCCGGCTCGGCCGGAGAACTAGCCCCGGCCGCGCTCAGCTCGGCCGACTCGTCCCAGTCGAGCAACCCCTCGTCCCCCCGGAGAATCGCGGCTGGGACCAGGCGCTCGTCGTCTTCGTCCGCGGGCATCAGGTCGCCTACGCCAAGGTCGCCCGGTCGGACCCGCTCGCTCCACGGCACCCAGGGCGGCGCCAGCAGCGAGTCGGGACCTGGCAGCAGCGCCATCTCGCTGACCGTGACATTCTTCGCCCGCGAGGCGCGCGCCACCGTTACCGCCCACCGCCACCCCCGGTACGCCCCGTCCTGGCAGCTAAAGAGGTGCGTGGCGACGCGCTCGTCCTCGGCGAACACGCCGGCATGATCGCCGACGACATCCGCTCCGGCAACCTCCACTGCCGCACTGCGGGCGAGGTCAGTGGCCTCGGCACAGGCCTCGTCGAGCGTGGCGGCACGGGTACGAACTGGGCTCACAACTAGCAATTGTCCCTCATCAGGTGGCATGCGCGGGCCCGGGGCGGATCATTGGCCCCACGGAAGGAGCGCGCCGTGTTTGTGCAGTACCGCCCAGGACGAATACTTGAGGCATGGGCGGCACAGGCACAGCCGAGCGGACGCGCAGGGCTGGCCGGTCGTTCGTCGCCGCATCCCGGCGGGCCGGCCGGATCGCCGCCTCGACGACTAGCGGCGCGGGCCGTTTCGTGCACCGGCTTTCCGGCGCTTCGGGCGCCAGCCGGACGGGGTTCTCTCACCTGCTGGAGCTCACTGCCGCAGGCGGTATCGGCGACGCGTTCGTCGCCATCGCCCTGGCGGGCAGCTTGTTCTTCAGTGCGTCCGTCGCGCAGGCGCAAGGGCGCGCCGCGGTCGCACTGCTGGTGACAATCGCCCCCTATGCCATCCTTGCTCCCCTGATCGGCCCGCTGCTCGACCGCATTCGCCAGGGCAACAAGTTCATCTTGACGGGCACGCTGCTCGCGCGCGCCCTGTTGTGCTGGGGGATGTCAGGGGCTGCCGAGCACAAGGACACGCTGACGCTGCTGCCAGCTGCCTTCGGCATCCTGGTGCTGCAGAAGGCCTATGTGGTCACGAGAGCCGCGGTCACGCCGCGGCTCCTGCCGCCCCGGCTCACCCTGGTGAGCGCCAACGCTCGATCCAACATGGCCTCCCTGATCGCGACAAGCCTCGGCGCGGCACTGGCCCTGGGCATTGACAAGGTCCTGGGCGGCGGTGACCACGCCGCCGCCTGGGTGCTCCGGATCGGCACGGTGATTTACCTGCTCGCCATGGTTCCCGGCCTGCGGTTGCCCAAGACGGTCGACGCTCCTGCGCACGACGGGGCGAGCGGCAACGGCCGCGCAGACGGGCCGACTGTCAGGCAGACGACCCCGTTCCCTGGCGAATCTCAGCGCAACGCAAGGGTGCGTGGCGCCGCCACGGCGGCTGGCGCCGACGGTCGCACCACGATTCCGCTCGGATCGCCGGCCAGGCCCCGGAGCGCGCGGCGGGCATCCTTCCTCCCCATGGTGGGACCTGTGGTAGGCGAGGCGATGAAGGCCAACGCCGCTATCCGGGCGTTCTACGGCTTCCTGCTCTTGTTCCTGGTGTTCGTCTTGCGGACCGAGCGCTTCGGGCACGTGTCCGACAAGGTCGCGCTCGGCGGTCTGGCGCTCGCGATTGCGGCTGGCGGGATGCTAGGCACCGGTATCGGCTCTGCGCTCCGGTCCCGCTGGCCGCAAGCCATGATCTTCGCGGTGCTCGGGCTCGCCACGATCGCCAGCATCGCCTGCGCGATCATGTTCGGGCTCCCGTCGGTGCTGATCATCGCGCTCACCGCTGCGATCAGCCAGACGCTTGTCAAGGTGGGCCTGGACTCCATCCTGCAGCGGGAGATACCCGAGGAAAAACGCTCATCGGCGTTCGCCTTCAGCGAGACCGTGCACCAGCTGGCGCTGGTGGGAGGCGGCCTCCTCGGCCTGCTGTTCTCGCTGAGCGGCAGTGGTTTCGCGGGCCTGACGATCGCAGCGGCAGGCCTCGCGCTCTCGCTGCTGTGGCTGCTGGTCACGCGCCGCCGACGGCTCTCGCGACCGCGGCCAGTGGTCAGCGGTCCTGACCAGCCCGCACGCCCCGCCAAGCCCGGCTCTCGCTCCGCCGGCGCGAGCGGCCGCTAGCGGTCAGCTCTCGAGGTCGGCAGCGACCGCCCGAAGCACGGCAGCGATCTTCTTGGAGTCGCGGCTATCCGGGTGCTTTGAGCGGCGGTAGGTGTTGGAAACACCGTCGAGGAGCTTAATGAGATCCTCGATGATCAAGACCATTTCGTCCGGGCTCTTGCGGGCTACCTTGGCAACCGTGGGCGGAGGCTCCAGCACGCGAACCTGGAGCGCCTGGGTCCCGCGGCGGCCTTCTGCTATGCCGAACTCCACCCGCTGGCCAGGCTTGAGCGGCGTGCCAGCCGACTCCAGGGCCGTGGAATGCACGAACACCTCACCCCCGTCATCCCGGGTGAGGAAGCCGAAGCCCTTGTCGGCGTCATACCACTTGACCTTGCCAGTAGGCACGAGCGAGACCTTACACCAGGAGGAACGGGAACGAGCAGGCGCTGGTGGCTGCCCGAGTAAGGGTAGCCGTTCACGGCCTAATCCGTTGGTCAGGCAGCTTCCGGGAGGGCGGTCCGGCCGCTGCTCTGGCGCCAGGATCAGGTGACCCGGTGCGGCTTGTGCCATGGCGGCGCAGGCGGCGGCCGGCGGCCAGGCCCCATCCGCCAGGCCAGGTACGCGGCGCCCATCAGCGCGGCGACCCGGCTGACGACGTTGAGCGCGACCCAGGCGTCGTGCAGACCGTGACTCCTGCCGCCGAACGCGATGCCCGCGGCGACCCCGATGATCGTCAGTACCGGCGGCAGCACGAGACCGGCCCACTTATCCCGGTAGTGCCACAACTTCGACCCGAGCGCGACGGCGGCGCCGAGCAAGAAGACCGGCGGGAAGATGGCTCCGCCCACGCCGAGCAGGATGATCGCGGTCGCTTCCAGCGGTTGCTGCCAGCCCGCTGACGCCAGCGTCCGGAGCAGCCTGACCGCATCGCCGCCCCGGCCGGATCCAGCCGGGGCCTCGGGCTCGTCGGTGGTCCCGGCTTCGAATGCCGCCGTGCGGCTGACTCCGTTGGTGCCATTGGCGGGTGCTGCGGCGACACCGGCGGCCTCTGCCGTGTCCGCAGAGGTCATGGCGGCGCCGACGATCGTGCCATCCAGGGCCGGAAGAACGGACTGCGGATAGGCCGCGGTGTCGTCGTGCCGCGTGACGATGGACGGCAACCGTCGTTTTGGCTCGGAAGTTGTCGCTGCGCCGTCGCCGTCGTGGGACGTGCCGTTCTCGCTGGGCGCTGCGGTCGGCCAGCCCGAGTTCCCGCGCCAGCCCCGGCCCCGCTCACGGCGCAGTGCCCAGGCCAGGAAGCTGCGGCTGCTGCCCGGTTCGGCCGCCTCTGCCAGCTCCCACGATTCGTCTGAGTCAGAAGGCTGCGGCACCGCGGCCGGCGCCGGGGGGTCCGCCGGCAACTCACCGCGGACCGCGGCGAGCCTGCGCCACTCCTGCTCCACCAGGACGGCGGGGTCCCCGAGCCGGGTGAGCACCTTCCCCACCTCCAGCGTCGTCGGGCGGCCGGCGAAGTCCGCCTTCCGCTCGATGAGCTTGCGGGTGCGTTCGACCAGCGCGCGCCGATCGTCGGGCCCGAGCCGATCGCGGGCCGCAACCGATAGCCGGTTGAGGTAATCCCGGATGAGCTGCTCGGTGGGGGGGCTCATGGGCTGATGATCCCTCGTCACGGCTCCCTTGTGGAGCCGGCGCGCCCGATCAATCCGGACTCCGGGCGACGAATTGCCCCTAGGACCAGCCCTGACATGGGCAGTCCCCTGGCGCCTCGCGCCAGGGGACTGCCCGCATGATGAGACTCGATCGCAGCGGCCCGAGCGGGCCGGTCCGATCAGAAGTCCATGTCACCGCCGCCGGGAGCGGCCGGAGCCTTCTCCTTCTCCGGCTTCTCCGCGATCACTGCCTCGGTGGTGAGGAACAGCCCGGCGATCGACGCAGCGTTCTGCAGCGCAGACCGCGTCACCTTCGCTGGGTCGAGGATCCCGGCCTTGAACATGTCGACGTAGTCACCCGAGTCGGCGTTCAGTCCGTGGCCCGCGGTCAGCCCGCGCACCTTCTCGACCACCACGCCGCCCTCAAGGCCGGCGTTGACGGCGATCTGCTTCAGCGGCTCCTCCAGCGCCCGGCGCACGATCTGCGCGCCAGTCGCCTCGTCGCCCGGCAGCTCGAGCTTCTCGAACGCCACCTTGCCCGCCTGCAGCAGGGCGACACCGCCACCGGGGACGATGCCCTCCTCGACCGCGGCCTTGGCGTTGCGGACGGCGTCCTCGATGCGGTGCTTGCGCTCCTTCAGCTCGACCTCGGTCGCGGCGCCAGCCTTGATGACGGCAACGCCGCCAGCCAGCTTGGCCAGCCGCTCCTGCAGCTTCTCCCGGTCGTAGTCGGAGTCGGTGTTCTCGATCTCGGTACGGATCTGGTTCACCCGGCCAGAGATCTGCTCGGCGTCGCCGGCGCCATCGACGATCGTGGTCTCGTCCTTCGTCACCACGACCTTGCGCGCCCTGCCCAGCAGGTCCAGGTCCGCGTTCTCCAGCTTGAGGCCGACTTCCTCGCTGATGACCTGGCCACCCGTCAGGATGCCGATGTCACCGAGCATGGCCTTGCGGCGGTCGCCGAAGCCCGGCGCCTTGACGGCGACGGACTTGAACAGGCCGCGGATCTTGTTGACCACCAGGGTGGCCAGAGCCTCGCCGTCAACGTCCTCGGCGATGATGACCAAGGGCTTGCCGGACTGCACGACCTTGTCGAGCAGCGGCAGCATGTCCTTGTTAGCCGAGACCTTCGAGTTGACGATCAGGATGTAGGGGTCCTCGAGGACCGTCTCCATCCGCTCCGGGTCGGTCACGAAGTAGTGCGAGATGTAGCCCTTGTCGAAGCGCATGCCCTCGGTGAGCTCAAGCTCGAGACCGAAGGTGTTGCTCTCCTCGACGGTGATGACGCCTTCCTTGCCGACCTTGTCCATCGCCTCGGCGATCATCTCGCCGATCGCGGTGTCACCAGCGGAGATGGAGGCCGTCGAAGCGATCTGCTCCTTGGTCTCCACGTCCTTGGCCAGCTTGGAGAGCTCCTCGCTCACCCGCTCGACGGCAGCCTCGATGCCGCGCTTGAGCGACATCGGGTTGGCGCCGGCTGCTACGTTGCGCAGGCCCTCGCGAACGAGTGCCTGAGCGAGAACGGTCGCGGTGGTGGTGCCGTCACCCGCGACGTCATCGGTCTTCTTGGCGACTTCCTTGACGAGCTCGGCGCCGATCTTCTCCCACGGGTCCTCGAGCTCGATCTCCTTGGCGATGGACACGCCATCGTTGGTGATCGTGGGGGCTCCCCACTTCTTCTCGAGCACCACATTGCGGCCCTTGGGGCCCAGGGTTACCTTCACGGCGTCGGCGAGCTGGTTC
>Ga0126373_10000945_pt1 | contig 19941 bp, 21 predicted proteins | sample PanSoiMetPlot_11_FD_92545 | JGI IMG/M metagenome (GOLD analysis project Ga0126373, IMG submission 92545) | Tropical forest soil microbial communities from Panama - MetaG Plot_11 | ecosystem: Environmental > Terrestrial > Soil > Tropical forest > Bulk soil | place: Panama | collected 2016-02-17 | reverse complement strand
CTCCAGATGCATGCCGCGACCGACATACCGCCGTTTCAGCATGGAACCTCCCCAGGTCGAGCCTGCGATCGCCACCAGAACCGGCTGTGGACAGTACTCCGGATGTCCTGAAATCAGAGCCGACCCCTCATCCACAAGCACTGCTGTGTAGCAGCGGTGCTGCGTCTCGATCTGCAGCACGGTCGCAGACGGGAGGTCTTTGAGGAAGACTCCTCCCTCGATCTCTGATTGAACGAGATTGTGATTCACGTCATCGCCGAGATTGGGATGCGGCGAGAACAATGATGTTACTTGTGCCACGGAAAACCCACCCTTAGGCCAGAGTATAAGTGCGCTCGCAAATTCGATTCGCCCCTGACGCGGTAAGTTGCACAACAACGGTCATCGCAACTTCGCGTACTCTGCCTGAACTTGCTTCAAGGGCGGGAGGTCGGGGTCGGCATCTTTCCAGAGCGCAAGGATCCCGGACCAGGACGAAGCCGCTGGCGTCTGGTACGCCAAAGGAATGGCCGCAACGTGGATACGCCCCTCACGGTTGCCCGAGAGTCCTCGTTCTCGAGAACTTGCGAATTCGCGGCGAATAAACGCTTTGTGACGATGTTCCCGAATTGAAGAAAACCCCAGGGATGTGGTTTCCAAGAGGGCGCATACGAGACCGCTTCTCCGAGTCCGTATTGGAATCAGCCGATAATCAATTGCTTAGAACAGCAGTCGCAGGCCGAACTCGATCTGCCGCGGCGCGCCGAGCGAATAAACGCCAGTTCCCACGCCGACGCGATCTATGTTGTGGCTCAGGGGTGTAGTTCCATTGTCTGGCCCGCCGCTCCGCTGAGCAGCCCGTTGAGTGACGCTGACGGTAGATCGAAATTCGCGAAGTTGAACAAGTTATAGAAGCTGACGTTAGTTTGTACGGGAGCTTCTCCCCAATCGCGTGTGCTCTTCATGCAGTAAATGGCCGCTATTGCAGCTTCGCGTACTCGCCTTTCGCTTGCTTGTAGATGGGGATGTTGGAATCGGCGTCTTTCCAGAGTGTGAGGAAGTCCTGATAGGCTGCTTCAGCTTTCGCGTTATCGCCTTGCATGGCATAAGCGCGGGCAAGTTGCAGTCGAGTCAGTGCGCCGAGGGGTGAGTTTCCAACAGCTGCGCGATGGTCAAGGATTTTCTGAAACTCGGCGGCGGCTTGCTCCCCTTGGTGGATCCGCGCCGCAGGCTCGATCCAGAAGAGCGGGGCGCTGCTGAGGCGCCAGTTCCAACGCTTGCTCCAACAGTTCGCAAACCTTCTGCCAGCGTTCCTGCGTCATGACTCGGCCCTGCTCAACTGGTGGTGCAGCCAGATTCTTGCGGTCGACCATTTTCGCTGTACCGTGGCAGCGGAGAGCCCGAGCACTTGTGCAGATTCCTCGATCGAAAGGCCGCCGAAAAAGCGCAACTCCACAATCTGGCTCTGTTGCGGGTTCAGTTTGGCCAACTCGGCTAGCGCATCATCCAGCGCTACCAGATCAAGATTCCTGCTTTCGAAGACCACGGTATCGTCCAGCGTCAACTCGCAGCCGCCGCGTCGCATCAATTGCGCGCAGATGGCCACGAAATGGGCGCGATCCCGGAAGGGAGCGGGACCCTGTTTCTCCAGCCGCAGATAGGCTTCGTGCACCAGAGCGGTGCTTTGCAAGGTGTGGTCGGGACGTTCCCGGCGCATATAATGATGCGCCAGACGCCGCAGCTCCTGATAAACCAGAGGCAGAGCGGCGTGCAATGCCTCATCGTCACCCGCATTCCACCGCGCCAGCAGCTCACTGACCGACTTGGGCGAAAGGGGACGACATCGTCACCGTTGTCGACTGCTTGGTTTTGGTAAGCAACAATACCCGCGTTCTTGCTCCGAGTCAACTCATTGAAAAGCCAGCACTTCGGTGCCATTGACCGATCTTCCAATGACTTCGCCAGGTGCATTTAGCTATGACGAGTGCGTGCCATGAAAAACAAGCTCCGTTATGCGTCAACTTGACCGACAACACCGAAATTCAGAATTTGGCGTGATCAAACCAATAACCGGCAAAGCAGATCAATCTCGTCGGCAGTAGTGGCAGGTGAAACTCCTCTGCTATCGTTCGCTCTTTCGATAAAGCCTCATGCAGGTTTGTTGGCCTGCAGACGCTGGATGTCTCGGGCTTCGCCGACGACCGCCCCAAGAAGTTCCGCCTCACGAATCTCGTGTCTCGCGAGACTCAGCGGTCCTGGAAACGCAATCGCACAAGATCGATCGGGTAGTGATGTAAAATGCTCGCTGCTCAATAAACAACAGGAACCTTGCAGAAGTCCGCTAACGTTTCATCGGTTACGCGAAGAGCAAGGATTGTGCGGTCATCATGCGTTGCGTACGCATGGCCGCTGAATTTGTTCGTGGCACGGAGAATCGCGGAAGAAATTTGCTCCGATGAAGCGTCGGACGACAGGGAAGCAAGTGTAGCGGCGAGATGCCCGGCTCCGAAGGCTTCATGGTTGTGGTTTTCGCATTCCAGGATGCCGTCTGAAGTAAACACAAAGACATCGCCAGGCTGGAGATCGAGCGACACACTCTCGTATTGTGTGCCCGGCATAAGGCCGAGCGGGGTACCCTGCAGCGGGACTTGCTGAGCCTTTCCATCGCGCAGAAGAACGGGATAAGGGAGACCGGCATTCGCCAGCTTGATCTCGCGCGTGTTTGCAGAATATACGGCAAAGAGCATAGCGACGAAGTGCGCATCCAGACGTGCCGCGTGAATCCGCTCATTCAGTAGGGCCAGCACTTTCGCCGGGCCGGAGGAATGATCGATGGTATGCGTGCGGAGCATGCCGATCGTCATCGAACTGAGGAGGGCAGCAGCGGTCCCTTTACCTGAGACGTCGCCTACAGCTAGAGCGAGACGCCCCGTCCCATAGGGCAGAAAATCATAGAAATCGCCGCCAAGCTCACCTGCGGGAACGCACGCTGCAGCGAGGTCTAAACCGGGAATAAGGAGCGCTCCTTTTGGCAACAGTTGCCGCTGAATTTCGCGCGCGGTGTCCAGATCACTTTGCAGCCGTAGCTCGTTCTGGCGAGCCTCCCGGTACAGGCGTGTGAGCTCGGCGTTTGGAAGAGTAACGCCGACATCCAAGGAAGAGTTATCTCGATTCAACATAATGCAGCTAAGTTCCTCCTTGGGGAAACGAGGCCCACGCAACTCCGCCTTCAACTATGGTGCCGAACGATAACGCCACTGCACCAAGCCAGCAGAAGAATTACTAACCCCAGGACTATCATCCAAAAGTTGTGGATCCACGCCCCCCAGGCCATCGGAACTAGACTCAGGAAGCGAATAACTTCGACAGTCCGCGTCATGTATTTCGAGATGTATTGCCCCAACACAGATCTCTTCAACCTTTCAAGATGGGGTGGCCAAATCATCGTAGTTACCGAGACGACTACCGGCGGGACGAAACCGATGACGACGACTGGCGCAATCCGGTGCTCCCAGAGAAAGTAAAGCGATATCGGTGTCACGCCGATGTCTGTCGCCAGCTTCAGCGGATGAATCTGGTGATAGAGCTTCCTTTGCCAGAAATCCATAGGCTTTACTTCTAATATTCCGATACTCTCTTTGGCGTTCGCCACCGATGACTGCATGGCCGCGAGGTAAAGACCGGGCTAAACCCGCTCTAGTCTTTGATCCGGCGAAATGTCATCGTTCGGCCCTGCTTGCCGTGCGACTCATTCTTGAGCATGATCGTGTCGTCGCCGACATCCCCGGTAAAATGAATGCTCTTCGTGTGGCCATGTTCCGGCGCTGTGATATCGAAGGCGAGTTGATCATGTTCCAGCTTCCCGTTCTGGATTTCTGCTGTCACATCAGGCGCGACGTCAATCGTGCCAGTCACGGAGTTGCCAGAAACCTTCAAATCCATTTTGAGGGTCATGCTTTGCTGATCTCTCTCGAGCGTGGTCGTCCAGCGGCCGTTGACATCTTTGCCTTGGGCAAATGCGACAAGCGCCAGCAGAAAGATAGCGAAGGCAACTGCGGAGACTTTCAACATCTTTGTCATAATTCCTCCTATCGTTTTTTCCACTTCGACGTTTTCGCCGAATCGCTCAGAAATCGCGGCGCTCAACCAGAATCATCGACAGCCCAACCAGGCCAAGCATAACTGTCAGAGTGACCCCAAGCCTCGTCCATGGGATCGGCCCATGGAGGAGAAACGTATGCTTGTCCAGCATGTTTTCCCCACACATTGTGTCGAAAATATCGAAGTAATCCAGGGCCCGTATTTTCTTTACAAGCACGAAAAACGCTCCAATAGAACTCGCAGCAATCGTTAAGGCGGTGAGCCTTCCCGGAGTTAGGTGAGATAGCAGGACAGTCCAACCGTAGAAGACCAAACCGGCGCCCACCAGCAAGACGGCATAGCAAATGGCTTGGTCGATGGCAAACGTCTGACGAATCAGACCTGACAATGCCGGAACGAGCAGCGCCGGCAGGAATGCCATCACAAGCGCTTCCACCAATGCCACCACCGCTTGGGCTTGGAGACATTTGCTTCTGCGCGCCGGGAGAGACAACGTAAATGCGGAAGTACCGGTCGAATGCTCGCGGCGCAAACCGCCCAACCCGAGCAGGACCACGAAAGCGATCCACGTGGCAAGCAGGCTCCCTTGATATACCGTTTCCCACAAATAGCGGGGGAAAGGCATGGGCAACCAGGGAAGCTGCTGCCGGACGGCTCGCATTACTTTCGGCCCTTGGAAAACCGAGTTACTGACCGTTCCTAAGACAAGCAAGGAGCCCCACAGAAAGCGGGAGCGTGTTTCCAACCATGACTTATAGAGGAGCGATTTCCACATAGTTCACCAATAATCCCGGTTATCGATAGCGCGGGCCGCGAACCAAGCCAGTAGCAACGCAAGAGCCAAGCTGACCAACAAGCCAAGCCAAGGGAACGTGCGCCAGTTCAAGTCCGGTGGGCCTGAAATTAACCTGAATAAATCGATTGCGCGAAAGACAGCCGGCTCTTTTAACTCGTTCTCATAGGGTCCGGTCAGGCTTGCCAAAGACACCATCACAGCTGCGCTAATTATGATTGGGACATTCGTTGACCGGGATATAGCTGAGACTGCGAATGTCAGACTGAATATAACGAGTCCTCCTCCTGCCAGCAGCAGCCCACGGTATGCAGCCTCATGCATGCTGTAGCTCTCATGCATACAAGCAGAGAAGAAGGGAAGAGCGCCAGCGGGTATCAGACCGAGGCCGATCAACTCCATGCAACAAACGGCCGCATGAGTCCACCCAAGTCGTTTACGGCTCAGCGGAAGTGAAAGCGTGAACTGTGCAGGCCCCCTGACGCTGTCTTGAGTCAATCCCCCCACGCCAATCAGGACCGCAAAGATGCCCCACAGGAAATGAAGAGAATCGTCGAAGAGAATTCGCCAGATATAGAAGGGATATTCATTTATTGCGCGATCGATCCACCATGGTCGGTGCCAGTCCGGATGAAGTCGCAACATCTCATTCAAACGGGCAACGGCGGTTGGGCGATAGAAGACATAGAAAGCACACAAAGCAGCCATCGCGCCGGCGCCTGCAAAAAACCGCAGTCGAGTCTCCAACCAACTCCTGTACCAGAGCATAGGAGCTACCCTACCTTGAGACTCTGCAGGAAGATTTCCCTTAGGCTCATTGGCATTACCTCTATCTTTGTTGCCCTCAAAATATGAATGTGTTCAAGAATGCGATCTAGATTGTGGTCGATAACCAAATAAAGTGTCTCGTTATCTGCCTGAATGCCTTTAACTCCCTCCATCGCCAGTTCCTTGTCTTGTACGGGAGTTTCGAATACTGCTTGTATTCGCTGGTACTGTTTCTTTAAGCGGTCCACACTGGAGCCAATCAACAATTCCCCGCGATCAATGATGAAAACGTGATTGGCAATCTGTTCGACGTCGGCGAGTTGGTGTGAAGAGAAGAAAATAGTCACACCCTCTGCAGCCAAGTCCTTCAGCATCTGAAGAAGCATCTCGGTAGCTACGGGGTCCAATCCTTCCGAGGGCTCATCAAGCACCAGCATTTCTGGACCCCTGGCGATTCCCAAAAGAAGCGCCAGTTGTGTGCGCATTCCCTTCGAGAGTTTCGCGATCTTATGGTCGAAAGGAAGGGGAAACTGGCGCAGGAAGTTATGCGCAAGATCTGATCGCCACTTCGGAAAGAAGGACTTCGTGAATCCGATGATCTGCTCGACCGTCATGTAATCGTAGAGGGCCTTTTCTTCACCGACGAAGGCGACGCGCTTACGAATTTCGACACTCTGGACGGGGTCTTCAATGGAGAGCCCGAAAATCTTTCCTGAGCCGTGAGAAGGCCGAACCGCACCCATGAGCATTTTGAGGGTAGTGCTTTTTCCTGCCCCATTCTGGCCCAGAAAACCGCTGATCGATCCGAGCGGAACGCTTAAATTGAGGCGACGAACGGCAACAATATCTCTGAACTTTTTCGTGAGGTCACACGTCTGAATCGCAGAAGAAATTACAGTGGTCATTCAAGCCCCGATTGCGCGAGCTTCTTGCACTTTGGTCTCCATGTGCTCTGCCGGGGACTTCTGCCTCGCTCGCAAGGGAATCACCCATTGCTGATTGCGCATCAGCCTGAAGCCAATGAAAGCAGCCGTCGCTGCAATCAAGACCACGAAGCCGATTGTGGGGAGTCCCCCGCCATACGCTGCCACGCTCTCGAATTGGCCGCCGAACGTATAGCCCAGGATCATGTAGCATCCCGCCCAAAGGACCGAGGCCAGGCCGTCGAATAACAGAAAACGTAACGGGCTTACTCCAGAGGTTGCGGCCAGAGGCGGCAGAGCGAAGTTGACACCAGGTACAAACTTGGCGAGGAGAAGTGCGATTGCTCCATGCCGGCTAGAGGCAGCCTTGATATGGCGGATGCACGAGTCAGGCGCCAGCGAGATCCGGCAGAGTAGCCGCAAAACTCTTGCGTCGTACCAACGGCCCATCTGATACCAAAAGCTGTCGGCTATTAAGCAGGCGGCCAATGCCAGCGCGAGGGAGCATGCGAAGTTCATTCGTCCGGTACTTGCCAATGATCCCGCCGCCAGCAGAACCGGAACGGTTGGTATAGGTAAACCCGCTTGCTCGGCAAAGATCCAGGCGAAGAGCACTGCATCACCGTGACGAACGAGAAATTGAGCGGCGTGAGCCATTGCCATCTTCCAACTCCTCAATGGAAGATACGGGAAACGCCATCGTTGCGCTGTCTAGATCTGTTAAGGAATGGGGAAATTCTGTGAAGGGGAGCGAGTTTATTGGGTTACACGAATTCTCTGGAGTCTCTGAATTCGACCACGAGATCGACGATGCGGAGTAAGAATCAGCGCGTCTCAGATGGAAACGAAATTTCTATGCCTTCAGGGGGAGCGTCAACTCGACGAGCAAGCCGCCATCCGGTGCGTTAACAGCTCGCACGGTACCTCCATGCATGCGAACAATTCGCTCCGTGATCGCGAGTCCAAGACCGGTCCCATTGCTATTAGATCCATCGGACGAAGAGACTCGATAGAATGGCCGGAATATCTTCGCCAGGTCGGGATCAGGCACACCGGGGCCATAATCGCGGATCTGGATCAGAGCAGTCGAAGCCGGGAACTCTTTCCGGCGGCGCATGCTGATTTCGATATGCGAATGCGCCTTTGTGTAACGGATCGCGTTCCGGACGACGTTCTCAATAGCTCTGCGGACCTGGTCAGCAATGCCTGTGGTGATGCACGATTCCAGCGGGCCGACGCAGACGACGCAAGAACGAGCCTGAGCCTCGAAGTTTCCGTCGACAGCAATCTCCTGTATCAGGTTGGCGAGATCAATCTCTTCTTTGGCTAGACCGCCGTCGGTACCACTCTCGAGTCGCGATAGCGTGAGTAGTTGAGCAATCAATTTATCGAGTTGCTCTGTCTCCAGTTCGATCCTATCCAAATACTCCGCTGTCTCCTGCGGCGGGCACTGTCGCAATAGACCGGCAGCGAGGGACAACCGGGTCAAGGGGGATCGCAATTCATGAGAGACCGTGCTGAGAAGCCTTTGTTGGCCGGCAACCAGCGACTCGATTCGTTCGGCCATCCGATCAAAGTGTTGGCCAAGCACACCAATTTCATCCCGACGTTTGTGCATCGCTTGAGAAACTCTGGTGCTAAGGTGGCCATCCGCGATTTGGCCTGCCGCTTCGCGCAATTGAACCACCGGAGCCGTAATGTGACGCGCAAGCCAAAAACAGAAAACACCCGCAACCAACATCACCGCACCTAGGCTCAAGAGAGTCTCAATGCCGAGGGTCATCAGTATGTCCCGAATGGGTACGCCCGGAACAATCAGGAAGAAAACGTATTCTCGACCGCTGGGTCCAACCACCCGCTCCGCTGCAAACCGATCGCTGCCTGGATATGACGGGAGTAAGGGTATGTCTTTCTGGGAGGTGGTGGCGAGGTCAATTGCCTGCTGTGGCGGTCTTTGATCCAACACTTCCCTGCCGGTTTCATCAAGAAGATATTGATGAACAAATCTTGCTCCCCGTATGTCCTCGAAGTGCTTCCTCAGGGCCGCTGTGCCTCCCCGCTCGTATATGTCCACCGCGCGACTGGCCTCGCCTGAGACAAAAACAGATACGCTGGCCTTCCATTCCTCGGCCTTCGTTTGAGAATTTGGGCTGGTGACCAGGGTCGTGATCACCAGGGTCACGCCGACAAGAACAACCGTCAGCCAGAACCAAAGGAATATCTTGAGGAATACGCTTTTCATGTGCGTCTACTCGCCCTAGGTCTTAACCGGTAACGCAAGGATGTAGCCGACGCCGCGGACCCCTTTGATACGTTCTGTTCCATCACTATACGGCCCTACTTTTTTTCGCAAGTTGCAAACGTGCGTGTCGATACTGCGATCAAAGGGAGTGAATTCGCGTCCGAGGACCTCTCTGACGAGTTCCTCCCGGCTGACAACGCGACCCACTGATTTCACGAATTTTTCGAGGAGATCAAATTCGACGGTGGTCAAATTCAGTACCTCGCTTCCGCGGCGAACAACCCTGGCACCGGCGTTCAGCTCGAGACCACCGACAACGATAGGCGTGGAATCATTTTGAACAGAGGCGCTAGCATTCGCTCTCCGGAGTATGGCCCGGATCCGGGCAGCAAGTTCTCGGGGATTGAACGGCTTCGGAAGATAATCGTCCGCACCGATCTCGAGGCCCAAGATGCGATCGAGGTCGTCACCGCGTGCCGTCAACATTAAGACGGGAGTGCGCGACTCTGCCCGAATCCGGCGAAGAATCTCAAATCCATCTATTCCCGGCAGCATCACATCGAGGACGATCAGCTCGTGCTCGCCGGAAAGCGCACGCTCTACTCCCTGTACGCTGGTTCGAACCGTCTCCACTCCAAAACCCTCGGCACCCAGGAAGCGAGCCACCAGCTTGCACAGTTCAGGATCATCATCGATGATCAAGACACGGCCAGCGATTGGTTCCACGGTCTGACTGGTGAGGCTTCTGATGTTTGACTCCAAGGCACTTAGGTCTGATGCCAAGCTCCCATTCTAGAGCTAGAAAGCGGCCTTGTTCTGTCCAGAAATGCCAAGCATTCGTTGACATTTCTTGACGAGCCCTTGGCAAATCGAGAAGGCACGAAGCTCGTATCGTGGGAATCTCGCGTTGCACGCTCCTCCCCGGATATTGACGCCGATCGACGGCTCGTTCATCGTGCTCTCCATTCGATGCTATGAATGTCGATCGCCACCAGCGTTCGCCCCGGCAGCGGAGCATTGCCGATCAGCAGCGGGAACACTCGGCGGCGTGTCGGCGCCGCGAGGCCGTCGAACGTTTTGTACTCGTCGCAAAAATGCGCACCGCGCACACGGCGGCTCACAATGTCGACGGCGTAATCGAGCCGCCGCAGCCTTCTGCGGTTGTCGAAATAGAAAACCTGCCGGCGCGAGTGCGTGGAATTTCGTCGGGGAATGTAACGCGAAGCCGTGACAGGCCGTCGAGCGGATCGAGAGCTCCCACGTCAACGTCTTTGTAAATCAGAAGAAACGGTGTGGTGAGGTAGTTCCACAGCGCATAACCGGCGAAGTAGGTGAAATCGAGTGCGTCCCACGTGGGGCGCGCGAGGCCGCGAAACGTCACGAATGTCTTTTTGAAGCGCGGGTCCCTCTCTTCTGATTGTCCTTCAGAGCCGCAGCTTTGCGTCTGAAGACGTGTCAAGATCCTCAAGACTGTTTTGCAATTCATCCGAAAGCGCCGGCGCTGCGAAGTAGATCGATGTTGCCGCGCCGGTCGGCATTGGGAGTTGGTATCTGAGGCGACACAGAAGGTCGAACATGTCAGTCGCCGAGCAAACTTCAAAAACGGACCGCAACTTCGTGAGGTCCAGCAATTTTTCCAATCGCGGGCTTAAATTCAACAACTTGAGTTCCCTGCCCGTGGCATGGGCCCACCCTCGGACCAAAAGAAACATTCCTAAGCCAGCGGCATCTACAGCACTAACTTCCCCCAAGTCCAGAACTGCGGTGGGACCATGCACGTGACCGACCACGCCATCACGCAGAATATTCCCACTGTCGGCGGTGATTCGTCCTGCACAGCGTACAAGAGTTACCTCTCCCAGGTTGTGGATCGTCAGGCTTAACATGGTCACTCCTTTGATTTGATCTCCTTTTTTCGGCGACGAACAGCCGGGGCCGAGGACTGCTGAGGCGCGGTCCACAGCCAACTGGAACATGGTTTGCAGACAATAATCGAAATATGCACCACCTACGTAGCAGACCCGGTAAGTGCGTCCCTCTAGGGTGAAGACACGGCTCAGGGTCCGGTGATGACAACCAAACGCAAGACGAAACAGTTCGCATACCCTTTCATAGGCGTCCGATGCAGTCGTCTGCGGGACTGATGGCGTGGGTTGCTGCACGTTTGCCAGAATTGCTGTCAACACCACAGTAGCGGCGTACATCGCGTATTTCATGCTGTGCCTACCTTCTTGGTGACGGCCTCCTTGGTGACGGCCTCATCGGTCCCATGTATCCAAGGCTCGTCCTGGTTAGAAAACACATGGCGTGCACCCTCTCCAGTGTCGAGGTTAGTCAAGGAATAGACGCCGATATATTCAGCGGTTCCGCCACCAGATCCTGATTGGCTGAGGATGATTCTCACGTTCGATTGTCGGATTGCTCGCTAGCTAACAGAGCACCCGGCTTCTCCGAATCAAACCCGAGCTGCAGACTCATGGAGTAAATAGGTTGTTAAGTCCAGGTAAAGAACAACTCTGACCCGAGGCGGCCGTTACACCTCCAGTTCTCACGTCCGCTTTGCCGAATGTTTACCCCAGCTGTTGCAGCAGAGTGTTCACATCGTCGGAGCCGCGTCTACTGACCGTTATCTATCGCCAAACTTGTTTTGTTCGACGAGTTCGAGCGCCTAGAGAAAAGGGCGACGGGTGCGATTCTTTGGTATTGCGCGGGCCGCCGATATGCGTCCAGAAATGCGCACTCAAGCACGGCCTGCGTGGATCAGCAAGTAATCGGTACAGGAAACGGTGAACTCGCGCGCAATATCTTCGGGCAAAGAAATGGCGCGCTCATTGGCAGCGGTTGCCGCTAGCAGTTCCGTATCCAAGATTTGGCATGACAGAGCCACTGCTCCTGGCGGGGAGATGAGGACATCCTTCGCAGTAAGCCAGACTTGGTCGAATTTTGAATGTAAGACTTCGTAAAATCCGTTTGGCCGCAGACCACTCCGGTTCATGCATTGATGGCAGGCTTTTACAACCTCTTTACACGCAACGGCTTCGCATTCTGCCAAACTGATGAGAGCTTGGGAGCGGATTCATCACACACGGCCGCAAAAGGTGATAGCCGCTCCCGGAATGTATACAATCAGTTAACAATTTAGAAGATGGCTTTGCGAAGTTTTTATTCACCTGCCAACGCACTCAGCCCAACAGTTTGTTGGAAAGCTGCACAATGGGATCGTATGCTTTGAAGTTACCACCTAAAGAATGCGTTTACTCTGTCGCGATCGTGATCGCGCTTGCGGCTGTGCTGCTGGTGTTGGCCGTAGTTCAATACCGCTGGAGTTCCCAGGTGAGTGAGGTCGCCGGGGTCCGTATGAAGGCGAATCTGCAGGCTTCGCTCATGGGTTTTCGTCAAGACCTGTACCGCGAGCTTTCTGCCGCGTGTCTTCCGCTTCAATTGGGTTCCCTTAATACGGCCGAGGAACGTTGGCCGCAGTACGCGCAGCAATTCAAGCAGTGGAGCAGGACGGCGGCTCATCCCGCTCTTGTCGCTGATCTCTACGTTTGGAAGAACGTCAACACCCAGCACGCAGAGCTCCTTCGGCTTGACAACGAAACGGGCGCGCTCAAAGTTGCGGAGTGGCCGCCGGGTTTCGAATCACTGCGTGACAGACTGCGACCAATCTCTGCGGGGCTGTCCGCCCCTGTGGCAATCGGGCCCCCAGAACTTAATATGAAGGTCTCGGCGCAATCCAATCGCCCCTTTTTCACGGAGCGGACGCGACCTCGCCTCCCAGAACTGGTTCCCTGGATTATCGACCAAGACATCCCGGCGCTGGTCTCTCCGCTGTTCGAGCCGCGCGGCAAGGGCAATAGCGTCGGCGTTGGAGTTAGCCTTGTCGTGGTCCAACTCAACAGGAAGGTTCTTCGTGACGAGATTTTTCCTGAGCTTGCCGGGCGCTATTTCGGTGGAGCGGACGGGTACCGTTTAGCCATCGTGGAAGGCGAGCATCGGCAGACCATATACACCTCGGATGTAGGCTTTGACTCCCCTCCCGCAGCAAAAGCGGATGCAACGATGAACCTGTTCGGTCCACCGATGAGCGAGGCTGGCCTGGGTCAGGAATTTTTCGCGACGATGAATCCTCCCAGTCCACCCATGCCTAGGCCGAGCATGGCCTCGAACGTGCTTATTGTTGCGGGGCCTCCAGACGTTTCGAGGGCTGTAGATCCCGTTGACACTAACAGTCGCGAGCTTCACACGGCAGTTGGTCCAGTGCGGTTCGAAGCAATCCATTTGCGTGGCGGCAGCAGTGACTGGAAATTGGTCGTCCAAAAGAAGAATGGGTCGCTAGAAGACTCGGTGGCGGCGATTCGCCGTCGCAACCTTACCATGAGCTTCGGAGTCTTGCTTGTGTTGGCTGCCACGATGGGAATCGTCGTCATCACAAGCCAGCGCGCACGGCGACTGGCCAAGCTTCAGATGGACTTCGTGGCTGCGGTTTCGCACGAGTTGCGAACCCCCCTCACCGTGATTTCGTCAGCAGCGGAGAACATTGAAGACGGAGTCGTGAGTAGCAACCAACAGATGAGGCGGTATGGCGCGGTAATCAAGAGCCAAGCACGCCACTTGATTCAGCTCGTCGAACAGGTGCTGCAGTTCGCGGCGATGCGGCAACACCGCCACCACTACCACATGCAACGGCTGGAAGTGGCAGAGGTTGTCGAATCCGCTCTGGAGGGGACTGCCGGCGTGATCGAGGCCGCCGACTTCACCGTGGAGAAGGAAATTCACCCTGATCTTCCGTCCATCGAAGGAGATGCCGTCGCGCTGGCGCAATGCCTGCAAAACCTGATCGCAAACGCGGTGAAGTACGGAGGTCAGGCTCTCTGGCTTGCGGTGCGAGCGTCTCTGGTGGCGGTTGGCCACGGCACCGAAATCCAGATCAGCGTCGAGGACAAAGGAGTCGGCATCGCCGGAGATGAGATTGATCACATTTTCGAACCTTTCTACCGTTGTGCCTCGGTAGCGGCTGCCCAAATCCATGGAACCGGCCTCGGTTTACCGTTGGCGAAGAGCATTGCCGAAGACATGAACGGGCGGCTCACGGTTAACAGTCTGCCCGGAAAAGGGAGCACGTTCGTACTGCATTTGCCGGTCGCTCCCCACTCTGAGGCGGAAACAGCGCATGAATCGACCGCGGTGCATACCGGTCCTGTGTGAGCACACCAAACATGCACGAGAGAATCTTATTAATCGAAGATGAACAGGACCTGCGGATGACGCTCACTGATCGCCTGCGTGGCGAGAGTTACGAGATCGAGTGTGCGGAAGACGGGGAGACCGGCTTACGCCGGGCAACCGAAACTGCATACGATCTGATCATTCTCGACATCATGCTGCCCAAGAAGAATGGCTTCGATGTTTGCCGCGATCTGCGCCAGGCAGGATTGATCACTCCAGTTCTCATGCTGACGGCACGAGGGCAAACTGTCGACAAGGTCGTTGGGCTCAAGCTTGGCGCCGACGACTACGTGACGAAACCTTTCGAAGTGATTGAGCTTCTGGCGCGGGTCGAAGCAATTTTGCGGCGGGCGCCTATCAGGCCTGTCAATCACAACGATGTTTATCCGGTGGGTCCGTTTCGGGTGGACGTCCGCGGAACCGAGGTCACTTGCGGCGGCGAGCGAGTGAGACTATCCGCCCGCGAGTTTCAGCTCCTTCGATATTTTCTGGAGCATCGAGGAACAACACTGTCACGTAACGAGATTCTGAAGGAGGTGTGGGGTTACAACATCAAAACTTTTACTCGGACGGTGGATGTCCACGTCGCCGGACTTCGCCAAAAACTGGGCGATGACCCCAAGGAGCCGCGATTTATCCTCACAGTAACCGGCCTTGGATACAAGTTTGTGGCGTGATCGATAGTCCCGGCCGCCGCGGCCTGTAATCGTTTCTTAGCACATCTTCGATGGGCTCCCCCGATTCGCTCCCGCATAGATGCCCTCACTTCCGATTCGTCGCTAGCGCTTTCCCTAGCTTCATACAAGATCTTTACAGGCGATTGACCGCTTTTTTACCCTGCCACGGCCACTGAAGTGTTTCTAAAAATGCAGAGCATTGGAGGATAGGATGAATTCTGGCCCGCATCTCAGCCATTGTTGAAAGCGAGGGGAGGCCGAGGTTAGGCTACTCCAAAGAACGGTATCGGCGCGATTCGCGCCGCACTCGAAGTAATGCAGCACTATGAGCTGACTGAAGTAGTTGGAAACAGGTGTTGCGAGTGCGAAGCAGGAATCGCCTAGGTTCTCGCGCAACCGATTTACCGCCGCATTCAGCCCTTTCTCGAAGTCGCCGTAACTGCTGCCGGGCCACAAGCGGGCTTGCAGTTGTTCGCGGGTAACAAGCTCGCCGGGAGTAGCAACCAGGCAGGTCAGAACCTGAATTGGCTGGCCGGAGAGTTTCAGCCGCGCTCCGTCCCTTCGGAGCTCTCCCGCTTGAACCAACAGCTCAAACGGACCAAATCGGACCGTTGTCGGGGCAGGCGGCTGGTCTTCCATTTTGTGCTTCCAGTGAAGGGGAGTGTAGCACCCTTTAGTACCCATCAGGCACGACGAAATGCCTCTCCTTCTCGCTATAACTTTCTGCTACGCGACTGGTTTTCCGGTAGTTAGGCTGCTGTCTGATTAGGACATCACCGGGATTGAGATAGCAGAACGCTGAGCACAGCTTCGGGGCACCGAGGAGGTGCTCACCGTGAAGCTGACCGCGCTTTTCGCCGTTCTGCTCGCCGCCGCAACCGTTCAAGCCCAAGACCCGAAGTTCTACAGGGTTGAACTCAACGCCAACGACTCGATTCCAGCAAGCATTCACTTCTACTGCAATCAGGGGTACGACCAAAAGGACTGTCTACGCGACGTCGCCGCGCTGCGTAGGGTCTTGGCACCGTATCCACTGGACCTGCTGGGCAATTGGTCGTTCTATTTGGTCTTGGCGCCGGAATGGAAGCCGATAGCGCTAAGCCACGGCGGGCCTGCGGTCAGCCCGGCGTTTTCGCTACTTCTGGGAAGAGCGACGGTAATGGACAGCAGCCTTCTCGGGGGTTCGGCAGACCGCAATATCGAACTGAAGAAGTGGGCCGGCATGTCGGTTGGGCCGGCTTTCGTGGATTTCGCCCTAACGCACGAACTCGGGCACGCCATTTGCCAGGAGAAGAATGAGAGGCTCGCCAACGAGTATGGAGAGGAACTGCGGGGAAGGGAAAGTTCCGCACTGTAAGAATGCCGTGGCGGTCCAGGCCGGGCAGGCGCGGAAATAAATCCACCGGTATGAAAAGGAAGAGCCAAAGGCTCCCATTTGAACAAGCGCTTGAATAAGGAGATGAGCTTGATGTCCCCAGAAGAACTTCGGGACAGTTGTAGGCGAGGCTCGCGCCATGATCCAACGGTCCGCCAGCCACCCCGATACCGCGGCGCAGCCAGCCCCCAGAAGGTACCCGGAGGTTCTTCAGAACAAGTTCCTCCAGGGACCGAAAGCTCCGATGAGCCAACCGAGAGAGTGTCGCAGCAGCGCGATCATGACAAATCTTACCCGACGATTCCACCGCGCGACCGGTTCGTTAAGCTATTGATTCTAGCGACGCGCAAGATTTTGGCGAAGGACAGTTCACTCGCCGACTTACGACTAGAAGATGAGCTTCAAGCCGTATTGAATCTCACGCGGCCCCTTAGTCAAGGTCGAGAAACCTATTCCGCTCTGGGCGCTCTGACGCGTGATTACGTTGTTGCTCGGACTGCAGGGCGAGTAAGCTCCACTGGCATCGGGTGCGCCGCAATTGACGTTGGCGAAGACCTGGCCCGGCCCCGATTGCCCGCCATTGATAAGATCACCGCGGAAGTTGGCATGGTTGAAAACGTTGAAGAAGTCGAGCCGGAACTGGAGGCGCAGTCTCTCGCCCCACAGCCGCCAGTTCTTGTCAACCGAGAAGTCGGTGTTCACATACCCCGGTCCGCTGCAGTAGCCTCGAGGCTCGGTGTTCTTTGGTATCGTGCCGATCTGATACCCAATCAGCGATACCGAATCTGGATTGAGCACTTCAGGTCCTCCGACTCCTTTGCAGGGCACCGCGGTCGCCAAGGGCCGCGTGGTGAACGTGAAGCCCGTACCAGACAATGACGACAAACTGCCACCGGCGAGGTCTTGAATGCCAGTCTGGTACAGTTCTGTGGAAGTACCAGAAGCAAACTGGGTTATGCCGGTGAGTTCCCACCCACCCACGGTCGCCTGAACAAACGAGCTGGCTCCCTTCAAGTCAGGCAAGTAGTAGACGGCATTTGCCACGAAGATTTGTGGACGGTTAATTGCCGTATTGCCACGATCGAGACTCGGATTTGGTCCCCAAGTGTAGCTATTCCCACTGATACCACCTGCAGAGTTCTGGTTGGTGACATTGCCGATCGAGTGCGACCAGGTGTAAGCCGCCTGCAGTTGGAACTTCTGGACTTGGGTCTTGAACAGGATCTGCAGAGAGTTGTAGGTCGCGTTACCGTTATTCAACCACCAAGTCATGGCTGTCCATCCTGGGAAACGGCGCAGGTTGTCCACGCCGCCACCGGATTGGAACGCTGCATTGACCCACTGTGATTGAGGCACATAGTTAATGTCATAGCTGTTTAACTGGTGGATCGCGTGGTTGGCGACGTAGCCGACTTCGAGCGTCGTGTTCTTGGCAAAGCCGTGCTCCACAGTAACGTTCCACTGCAGAGAGTTGGCCACCGTGTTGCTAGGATCGTAACCGCCGGAAGGAGATGCTCCGCCCGCCGGGATGGTGGTCGCAGGCTGTGCGTCCAACGTACGGGTGAAGTTGGAATTCAGCGCAAACGGCGCGTTGGCCGAGTTGACGTACGATGGCGTGGTTTGATCGCGCTGGTAGAAGATGCCGAATCCGGCACGAATCGCGTTGTTCCCGCTGCCTGTCGGGTCCCACGAAATCCCCAGGCGCGGGGCGAACAGGTGATAGTTCACATCCCTGAGGTAGCGGTTTTGCCCAGCCGCCGCTTCGGTGAAGTTGGTACCGAAGACTTTATTGGCGTTAGCGCATGGCGTGTAGCCAGGAACAGTGACTAGTCCATTGCAGGCGTCGGTGCCGAGCGCTGGGTTATACAGGTTTTCACGGAAGCTGGTCGACTGGTTGTTGGGCTGGAACGTCGGCGTCAGGATGGAGTACCGGACCCCGAAGTCCAGCGTTAGATTGCGGCGTGCCTTCCAGGTGTCGGCGGCGTACATTTCATAATCCCGCCATCGGATGTGCACGACAATGTTGGTGGACTGCTCGGAAAGTCCCCACTCAGCTCCAGGAGCCAACACGTTCGCCAAGTGGTTGCCGGTTGGTATAGACGTGTTCCAATCACTGCTAGAGAACTGCGGATACTCGAAAAATGTACCGCCGCTCATTTCGTTCTTGCCCTGCCATCCCATGAAGCCGCCAAAACGCAGGGTGTGCGCACCTGATACCTTGGAAAAGTCATCTCGCACGGTATAAATGTCCAAGCTGTTCTGCCAGGGTGCGAGCAACAAGATGCTGTTGTAGCTGGTGTAACCCCCCAGGCCACCCCAGAGTGCCGGCATGCCGAGCTTGCTGGTTTTGTACTTCTCCGGCCACACTGGAGGAATGGCAGCCGTAATCTGCGCGAGCAGCCCAGGATTGGTGCCGCCCGCAGTAACGTTGATCCGGTTATCCGAGTAGGCGAATTCAAGGTCGTTCACCATCGAGGTGCCGATCGATGACGTCAACCGCGCCACGATCTGTTTCGAAGGCTCCGCCCAGCTGCTTTCCAAGGCAGGATACGGGTCATCGCCCCACCCCAGGCCGAGGGCTTGGTTTCCGTTGGGAGCGTTGTTGGTCCAGTTGTCTCGAGTAAAGCGGAACATCACGGTCTGCGAGTGACTGATGTTGTAATCCAAGCGAACGTTGAACTGGTTCCAGTCGATTGGCGTTGTTATCGACTCACTCCAATTGGCTCCGCCAGCCAGTGGCGTAGTCAAGTTGGGCAGCGGCAGATTCGCAGCGATCAGGCTGCCACCCTTGCTGATGGAGTTCATGATGTACGGGGTGTTGGGAGTGGCGAGACCGGCGGCGACCAGACCTGTCGGTTGCGGCTCGCCGCAACTCGTGGTGGTGAAATCACCAGCGCGCTCAGCTGCGGTCGGAACGCATGACTGGCGCGTCTGGCCACGCCGTTCGATGTTCCATTCCTGGCTGAGGAAGAAGAACAGCTTGTCCTTCTTGATGGGGCCGCCAAGCGAATACCCGAAATCGTTGCGGCGAAGCAGGTCTTTGCCGCCGTTGGGGAGAGTAGTGCCCTGGGCCTTGGCTTGTGCTGCCGTACCGGCTGCGAAGTACTCATAGGCGTTCAGCGCGTCGTTGCGGCCAAAATACAGCACATCACCGTGCCACTGGTTCGACCCACTGCGGGTAACGATATTGATGACAGCGCCTGAAGCCTGGCCGTATTCCGGACCGTAAGAATTGCGCAGCATCTTAAATTCACTGATAGCCTCGATCGAGGGATAGATCAAGATCGTGCGATTGGAGCCGATGTCGTTATCGTTGGCACCGTCCACGAGGAACAGGTTGCTGGTGGTCGCGTTGCCGTTGACGGAAAAGTCCACGCCCGTCAAAAGCCCCTTGTTCTTGGCGTCGAAGTTATTGGCGGCGGACACGCCCGGCTGCAGTTGCGTCAACATCACGAAGCTGCGTCCGTTAAGCGGCAGGTCGCGGATCTGATCTCCAGTCACGACCTCGCCCAGAGCTGCGCTGTCCGTTTGTACTTGAACTGCGCTTGCGTTCACTGTTACCTGCTCCGAGGCGCCGCCAACCTGGAGCTGGATGTTCAGAATTTCCGTGCTGGAGACGTGCAATTCAACGGCAGTCGAGACGGCTTCCTTGAAGCTTAGAGCCTTCACAGTAACGGTGTAAGTACCTGACGGCAGCTCGGGTGCAACATATTCGCCGTCGGCATTCGTATTCACGGTGCGAGTTGACCCGGTTCCATAGTTACGAACGATCACTGCAACGTTGGGTACAACCGCTCCTGTAGGGTCCGAGACTACTCCTCGAATCGTGCCGGTGGTCTTCTGGGCGTGCAGCG
>Ga0126373_10000944_pt1 | contig 19943 bp, 15 predicted proteins | sample PanSoiMetPlot_11_FD_92545 | JGI IMG/M metagenome (GOLD analysis project Ga0126373, IMG submission 92545) | Tropical forest soil microbial communities from Panama - MetaG Plot_11 | ecosystem: Environmental > Terrestrial > Soil > Tropical forest > Bulk soil | place: Panama | collected 2016-02-17 | reverse complement strand
GCAAGAAAGTGCTGGACCTGCTCGAGATTTCGCGGCTGACTACAATCTTTGAAATTTACCAGGACGAAAACGCTGCCTTTCAGGCGTTCGGGCGACGCACCCGGTAGACCAGCCAGCGCGTCCGGGAACCCCGTCAAGGCCGGCACCGCGGATGGAGTCGAACAAATGGATGGTGGGAAACCTGCTATGCTGCTCCCGAGGCACGGAGACGCAAAATGAAAAGGATGGGGGCCCTGTTCGTAGTGCTGTTCGGGCTAGCAGCGGCGGCACAAGAGCTCGCGCCCAGATCAGCCGGACACGTTGCGCCGTTGCAAGTCCGCTCCGAAGCGACTCCGGAGTTCTTGAAGGCCGCCGACGAGGTGCTCCGGCAAATGAGCGAGATTCTGCACCTGCCGGTCAAGGAGCCGCTGAGGAAAAGCCTCCGTTCCAAGGAAGAAATCCACACCTACCTGCTGCGCGAAGAGAAGGAAGATCGCAGCGACGTGCAGCGCTATGCCGATGACAAGTCTCTGGAAGCCTTTGGCCTCATCCCCAAAGGCTTTCCCGTCGATCAATTCATGCTCGACGTACTCACCGAGCAAGTAGCCGGCCTCTACGATCCGAAAGCGAAGGAATTTTATATCGCTGATTGGATTCCCATCGACGAGCAAAAGGACGTGATGTCGCACGAGCTGACCCACGCGTTGGAAGACCAGTCGTTCAACGTCGATCCCTGGATCAAATCCGCGCGCCCCAACGACGACGCGGAACTCGCGCGTGACGCCGTTAGCGAGGGTACGGCCTTGGCGGCGATGGTCGATTATGCGTTGCGCGACTCCAAAACGAGCGTGCGCGATTTGACCGACGTGTCCGCGCTGATCCGCAGCGGTGCCGTTGCACAGATGAACCAGGATCCGAAGCTCGCGCACGCCCCACTCTATATCCGCGACGGCCTGCTGTTTCCTTATCTGGCCGGCACCAGCTTTTCACAGCAGTTCCTGAAGGCGCACAGCGGCTGGCAGGACCTGCATCTGCTCTTTGAGCGGCCTCCGGTCTCGACGCAGCAGATCATGCAGCCGGACTTTTATCTGAAAGATGTCGGACCAGCGAAAGTCGCGCTTCCGGCTTGGCAAGGGCTGGCCCCTGAGGACTCAAAGCTTCTGGAAGAAAACGTTCTCGGCCAGTTTGGGCTCGAGGAAGTGCTGAAGCAGTTTCTCGATGCCGAGCGCGCCGAAGACGTCTCCAACAGCTGGGACGGTGACCGCTACGCTCTTTTCGAAGGTCAGAGAACCAAGAATTTGGGGCTGGTTTTCTTGCTCGCCCTCCAAACACCGGAAGACGCGTTCCATTTCTTTGGTGAATATAGCGAGGCGCTCGAACATAAATACCCGACGCGCAGCCATTTGTATCGCCGCCCAAACTTCTTTCAGTTCCGCACCGACGATGGGGGAGTTTTCCTCCACTGTGTTGGTCAGCAATGCTTGACCGTCGAAGGCACATCGCGTGAAGCGTTCGACGCGATTGAACACGCAATGGGTTGGCCTTCGGCTCCGGCACCTGCCGATCGCGTTTCTCCGGCGGTCGCGGAAAGTTTCGCTCGATCTACTCATCCCCCGCGCTAGAGTTTCCAGATGGCCTTTCTCGATTTGCCGCGGGTTCCCGAACCGGAAGTGATGGACGATTCAGCGGAGGTGGAAGCGTATGCCTCGGCGGCCGCCAAGGAGCATCTCGATGCGATCGACAACACTTTCGTCGAACACGCCGTGCGATTGCTGGCGGGCAGAGAACGTGGCGGCGCGCTCGATATCGGTGCGGGCCCGGGACAGATCGTAATCAAGCTCGCGCGGCGGCTGATGCTCTGGAAACTCGTGGGCGTTGATCGCTCACAGGCGATGGTCGAGCAGGCCCAGGCCAATCTGGTGGCCGCGGGCGGAGCACTCACTGGGCGCATCGAATTCCAAATAGCCGATGGAAACAGCCTCCCGTTTCTCGATCATAGTTTCGATTTGGTGATGTGCAATTCGGTTCTGCATCACCTTCGAGAACCCCACAAGCTGCTTTCCGAGACGGCGCGTTTGGCTAAGCCCGGCGGTGCGATTCTGTTGCGCGATCTGCGCCGGCCGGGACGCCTGTCATATCCATTTCACGTCTGGCAGCATGGCCGCCACTACTCGGGCACGATGCGAAAACTGTTTTGCAATTCGGTCAGGTCCGCATATACCCTCGACGAGTTGCAGAAGATGCTCGACGATTCGCCGCTGGCCGGCGCGCATGTGTTCAAGCATGGCTCGACCCATCTGGGTATCGAACGCGGCCTTTCCAGCTGAAACGGCGGTTCTTGTGGGGCAAATGATGGCGAGCCTGCCCCAGGTACAGTGAGCCAGCTAGCAAAACCCTAGGCCAATACGAGCAGGAACGGCCACAGCGTGAACTGACCAATGCGGTCAGCCCTACGCTCAGGTAAAGCCACAGCCCTGCCCCCGATTGTCGCGGGGCCTGCGCTGGGAATGTTGTGCAGCGAGGCAGCAAAAGCCACGCCGAAATGCTCGAGGAGTCTGTCAATCGTTGAAGGCAGCCGCGGCCGTCGCCGACCTTTGAATCGCCATCAGTGTTTGATCGTCAACCTGGCGAGCGCCCCCACAGTGCTTTTCCACGTCGTGCAAGCAGGCTGCGACAAGCTCCTGCGGCTTCCAGCCATACCGTCCATGAGCGGCGGCACACAGCGCGTCGACTCCATATTCACAGCCCGACGCGCCGCGCGCTTCTGAAATTCCGTCAGTGAAAAGCAACAAGCTGTCGTCCAGGTCAAGGCGCGCCCGAGAAATGGAATAGCGGCTCGCGCTGAAAAGACCGAGCGGGAGGCCTGTCGCGTCGATCCGCTTGACGCCACCCCTGGAGACCAGCAGGGCGGGAGAGTGCCCGGCGCTGGCAATTTCGAGTTCCCCATGGCGGCCCATGCTGCCGCAGATCAGAGTGGCGTACTGTCCGGCAGTGGTGCTTTCACAGAAAAGGCGATTGGCCATTTCCATGAGTTTCTCCAGATCGTCGCCCATGCCGGCGAGGCTGCGGAACATGGCATGCAGATGCGTCATCAGCAAAGAAGCCGCGACGCCTTTTCCCGAAACGTCGCCAAGTAGAAAAATCAGCTTCCCATCGGCGGCAGACGGTTGGATGAGATCGCAATAGTCGCCGCTCACAATTCCGGCAGGCTTGTAGTGATAATGAATGCGCCAGTCGCGGAAGCGCAGGTCGGTTTGCGGCAACAAGCCTCGCTGGATACGCGAAGCCAGCTCTAGATCGCGTTCGAGCGCGCGTTGCTCTTCATGGCTGAGGCAATCCAGGCAAAGTTGCACGAGCGGATCGGCGATGAGGCGCTCCTTCTCCAGGGTTCCTTGGCAGTGCTCGCAGATTCCATAGCTGCCTTCCTCCATTCGCTGAACCGCGTCATCGACCTTATCGAGCAGATCGACCAAAGGCTCTCTCGCGGAAGAAGCCTCACCCGCCGGGATGACCGAGATGGCGGTCTTAAGCTTCTCACGACGATTTTCGAGCTGGTCGCGCAGATACGGATCGGTGATTTCGGCCATGGTCTTCTCCAATCTAAGATTCTAAGGTGGGGGCTCGCTTGCCGCCATCCGATTCTGACATGGAAACTTCCCTCTGATCCCTAATTGGACTCCTCGGCGGGCGTTTGCGATTCAGTCGCGAAGGCGTCCAGCAGGCTCCGCCCGGCCTTGCGTTCAAGCCGTGCCAGCCGCTGGCGGAAGCGCAACCGCCACAGTTTGTGCGCGCCAGGCGCGATCGCCCCCAGGCGATTGGCGTGGCGCAACTCGATAAGCGCTTTCTGTGTGAATGTCAGGGCGCGATGCGGCTCACGGGCACAATGCTCGTAATAGATCGCCAGCTGTTCATAGGCTTCGAAGCCTTCGCGCGAATGGTCCAGTATTTCTTCCCACAACTGGCAGGCCAGAGAGTGATCGCCGTCGCGTTTGGCAAGCCGGGCGAGGGACCGGCGAGCCATTCGGCCAGCCGCGACGGGCAGTTCGCCGGCAATGGATGCCTGGTAGAGCCTGCGCGCACGGGCCGATTCGCCCCTCCGCTCGCAGATGCGGGAGAGGCCAAAAATTTCGAGTGGATCGCGGCTTTGTTTTTCTGGATCTTCGAGCAGTGCGAGGATTCTAGAGGCGAGCCGCGCCAGTCCGCGCAGGTCCATTTGGTTGTGCAAAAAGATAGCAACGAGCGGTTCGGGCGGTCCGCCGCGCAAGTAATCGAAATAAATCTGCGGAATGATCTCGGAGACCACGTCCGCGCCGCGATCGAATCCGAGAACATGTTTCTCCAGCTCCGCGAGGCGCACCGAACCCAGGCGAAGCCGCCAGAGATTGCGCGCCGGATGAAGGAAATCAAGGTGCGCGTCGGGAACAGGCGGTTTGATCACGCGGGTCATCCGGTAGCGGGTTTCCAGCAGGGGCCAGTCAAAAGATTTTCCGTTGAATGAGATGATCACCGGGCGTTCGGCAATGCGTTCTGCAAGGGTGACTAGCAAGGAATGTTCTTCACTCTGCTCGCGCATAAAGAATTGTTCGACTTCTAGACACCCCGCGTCCCACCAGGCGATGCCGATAAGAAAAGGATAGGTTCCCGTGCCCCCCGCAATCCCCGTTGTTTCGGTGTCCAAAAACAGCCAATTTTTCAGATCGAGCGCACAGCTGGGAGCGTGTGGATCAAGAAGGCGCAGCATGCCGGCCGCCAACGGCTTTTCCAGGTAAGTTGGACCATCGGCGATGGGGTCTGAAAACCAGCGGCGCAGGACGAGATGCTGGCCGAACTCATTGCCATTGATGTGTGCGCCGAGTAGCTCAGCAAGGCGTTCTGCACCGGCCGGAATGTCGGGAGAAAAGCCACGAGTGGTGTCAGGTTCGGTGCGAATCGCTGGGACAAGACGGCGCAGCACGGGCTGAAGCGCCTTCAGGCGAGCGAATTGAAGCGACCTACTCACGCTATTGTCTCGTTCACCGCTTCATCCTCTAAGTCTCGAGGACCTTCTTCGGTCCGCATGGAAAAAAAACTCTTACGCGCAAAGCTGATACAAGATCGCCAGAGCCGCCTGCTTGGTGCGCTCGCTTTTCTCTCCTACGGGGCCAACGCACGATGGGCAGCCATTCTCGCAAGGGCAGGCGGAGACCAGTTCGCGCGTGCGCCGAAGCAAAATTTCATGAAGGCGATAGAGCGGTTCGCTGAAGCCAATGCCGCCTGGATAGGCGTCGTAAAGATACAAATTCGGCTCGAAAAACTCTTTTGTGTTTGAGGGGTCCTTGTCCGCCAGAGAAGATTCGCGCCGCTCCGTTTCAATTCCGGGACTCGGCGGACGTTCACCTATCGCCGTGCCCAGATCGCGCTTGTCGCACATCAGAAGTAGGGTGGCCATGGATTCGAGCGCGTAAAGAAGACCGAAAATCCCGCTCTGACGATCGGAGAGCCCGAAGGGTAGCGATCTGAGCAGCTGCTGTTCAAGAGTGATCCAGAAGGCAGTGGTATGCATTTCATTTTCGGGGAGTTCGAGCCTCCCGTCGCCAACGTTCTCATTCGTGAAGAATTTGATCTTCTTGAAGCCGACTACCTGGGAGCGCACCAGCACGTCGCCGTGCGCGCGCGAGCCATAGCGCATGACGGCCGTCTTGTCGTCGTTGCCAACGCGCCCTGGCCAGGCTTCCTCCTCCCGACCACAGTTGGCCTCAGGCCCCCTGTCGCGCCACAACTCTTTCGGCCCATAGCAAGGATGTGGCGCGCACTCTTCGTAAGGTGGGTCGGCGATCGATTCTTCTTCGGCAATTTCCAGCACGCGCACCTGTGTGTAGCGAATCGCGTCGGTGTAGTAGTCGACGTCTACCGCCTTCACGTACGCCTTCCGCTGATCAAAATCGAGCCGCTCAACGTGATACTGCTGGCCTTGATGCAAATAAATCGCCTGCGGATGAACGAGGGTCAGGGCAGATGAAAAATCCACTTCGCCGATCACTTCCGGCCTTCCTTTTTTCGTTCCGTTCTGGTTGCCATCGTCGTCGGTCGGTGATTGAACGATGACGACGTTGTCCGAGGTGACCGAGCGCAGGCTAATCGTATTAGCTGGATAAGCCTCCTGAACCCAATGCCAGTTGCCTCCGCTAGGATAAAGAAAACCCGCATCGGCCAATCGCGCACAAAGCTCCTGCAAATCGATGGCTCCAAATCGTTCGTCGGGGGCGATGGGCAGTTCGAAGGCGGCGCATTTCAGGTGATTGACCAGGATTTCGAGATTGTCGGGCTGAATGTAGGCGTGCTCGGGGGAGCCTTCGAAAAAATATTCAGGATGCTGCACGATGAACTGATCGAGCGGGGCGGATGAGGCGACCAGGACGGCGCACGAAGTTCCGGCGCGGCGCCCAGCCCGTCCTGCGCGTTGCCAAGTGGACGCAATCGAGCCCGCATAGCCCGCCATCACACACGAGTCCAGCGATCCAATATCGATGCCCAATTCCAGCGCGCTCGTGGAGACCACACCGCGTAGGCGCCCTTCGCGCAAGCCGCGCTCGATTTCGCGGCGTTCGGCGGGCAGATAACCGCCGCGATAACCACGAATGGGCTGGGCGGTACCCGGTCCGGGCGGAAACGCCTGCTGCAGATAGGTGAGCAGGACTTCGGTGTGCAGCCGGCTATTGGCGAATACGATCGCCTGCAGATTTCGCGCCAGAAGTTCCTTGGCCACGCGCGTCGCTTCGTTCAAATAGCTGCGGCGGATGCCCAGATGCCGGTTCACCATCGGTGGGTTATAGAAAACGAAAAGCTTTTCTCCCGCCGGAGCCCCGCTTTCATCAACGATTTCCATCTGCCGTTCGGTAAGCTGAGTCGCGAGGGCCCCGGGATTCGCAATCGTGGCCGAGCAGCAGATGAATTGTGGCCGCGATCCATAGAATTGAGCGACGCGCGCGAGGCGCCGCAGCACGTTGGCGAGATGGCTGCCGAAAACGCCGCGGTAGGTGTGCAGCTCATCCAGCACGACGTAGCGCAAGCGTTCGAAAAGGCGAATCCATTTCGTGTGGTGTGGGAGGATGCCGGTGTGCAACATGTCGGGATTTGAAAGGATGAGGTGTCCGCGTTCGCGAATCGCCTTGCGCGCGTCGGCGGGAGTATCACCGTCATATGGGAAGACGCCGAAGGAATCATCGAGCCGCCTGGCGAGATCGTGCAACTCGGCGAGCTGATCCTGGGCAAGCGCTTTGGTGGGAAACAGGTAGAGTGCGCGTGTGTCGGTGTTTTCCAGAACAGCATTCAAAATCGGCAGATTGTAACAGAGCGTTTTGCCTGATGCCGTTGGCGTTACAACGACAAAGTCTTTTCCCGCGCGGGCCAGCTCGGCCGCGGCGGCCTGGTGCGCGTAAAGTTGGTCGATTCCTTTCGCGCGATAAGCAGCGGCAAGTTCAGGGCGCGCCCAATCGGGCATCGGCCGGAATCGGGCTTCGCGCGCTGCAATGTGCTTCACGGCGGTGAGCACTCCCTCGCGATGCCGTGCCGCCAGTCCGCTCAGCACTTCCTCAAACGTATCCAAGGTCGATGTGGGCCTGATGGCCAATCGCTGCGTTGCAAAGGGCATTGCGCTCTCCCTATAGGAAAGACCCGCTCAAGATTATTTTCGCTTTTTGTTCGCTAAACGTAGCACGGCGAGTGAACGGGTGCAACACGAATATCGCCTTTTCTTCGCTCGCTGCGCCGACTGGCCCCGCCTGTTTTCGCATCTCAAGCGAGATCAGTGGCTTACGCGGTATCCGAATCGTGATTCAGCTCATCTAACCTTATGTAATCGGAATGGAGGTAAGGGCCATGAGGAATATTAGGCTGGGAACAGTAGGCATGTTGTTCCTGGCAGTGGCGATCGGCCGTCCGGTGACAGCAGCAGCCCAACCGCCGAAAACCGCTTATCCGGGAACAGTAAATTATGTGGAAGGGGAAGTTTCAATTGGGTCGGAAAACGTCGGCGCGAGTGCAATCGGCTCAACGCGATTACAAGCTGAGCAAACGTTGACCACGCAGCAGGGCAAAGCGGAAGTGCTTCTGACCCCGGGCGTCTTCCTGCGCCTTGGAGATGAGAGTGCGGTTCAGCTGATCTCGCCGAATTTGACCAACACCGAAGTTGCCCTCAGTCGCGGCGAAGCGACGGTCGAAGTTACCACTATCTATCCACAAAATCATTTGATCGTGGATGAAGGGCTGGCAAAGACCCAGCTTCTGAAAACCGGCTTTTACGACTTCAATGCGAATCAAAGAGAGATCAGGGTTTTCAGCGGGCAAGCGGAATTGACCGATGGCGACCGGAGCATAACCATCAAGGGCGGCCACCAGGTCAACCTGGGGAATCCCGAGCTAAAGGCGCGAGGCTTCGATAAGAAAGCGTCCCAGGATGATCTTTACCAGTGGAGCAGCTTGAGGTCGTCCTACCTTGCGCAGGCCAACGCTGACATCGCTCCTCAATACTATGCCAATGGGTATTGGGGTCCCGGCTGGCTTGGCGCAGGCTGGTATTGGGATCCTTGGTTTAGCGGGTTCACGTACTTGCCGGCTGATGGGATCTTCTACAGCCCGTTCGGCTGGGGTTTCTACTCACCTTTCGTCGTCGGAGGCTGGGGCTGGCCGTATTACTACGGCGGCCACTACTACCACCATTTCGATCCGCATGCCGTGCGATCAGAGCGCTTCAGTCCTGCCTGGGGCGGCCCGCGAGGAACATTTGATCGCAGTGGAACATTCCATGCCGGGATTGCGGGAGGCTCCCACGGAGGTAACGTCGGCGGCGGTTTCCATGGTGGACAAGTCGGCGGATTGCACGGGGGAGGGCTTGAAGGCGGCGGAGGCTTTCACGGTAGCGGATTGGGAGCTCATCGCTGAGCGATCGAGTTAGCGTGGAGCAGGCCGAGCGGGGAGCCAGCAGGCTCTCCGCTATTTTTTGCGCCGCTTGATCCGGCTAGTGCTCGAGCGAGCTTGAAGAGGATCTCTGGCAGCCTCTGGTTGCGTTTTCCTTTCAGGCAAACTCTGGCTTGCGCCCCACGGCGCAAGAGAGGATGCTAGAAACAAATCGCACGAGGTGGGAGGGCGCAGATGCTTGGGTCGATACGGAAGGATCGCCACAGTCGAGCGCTAGTCTTGGTCGTTGCCGCGCTCGGAATCACCTTGCTCTTCACCCCGGGCCTCCTAGCTCAGACTACGGCCCATTCTGCGACTGCACCCAGGCATCCCGTCGTCGCAGCTACGCCCACAGCACGCACCCCGATCCCGCCGCAAATTGCTCGACCAGTAGCGCAGCCAAGACCGGCATGGCCGGCGAATCCACCGCGCTTTGCGACTGAAAGGGGTGTCGCGCCGCATGTGGCCCTGCTTGGCTCGAGCTTTCACGCGGGCTTCCGAACGTCTCGTTTCATCGAACCGTTTTTCTTCGGTGCGCCATTTGGCGGATTTGGCATTGCCGGATCTGTGACCCAGTTCGGTGGACTGCCGCTAGGGTTCGGGCTGTGGCCGGCGTGCGACTCCGCGGCGACGCCGGGCGTTTTCTGGACGGTAGGACCATGCTTCGGCCTTGGCTCATACCCGCAGTTAGCTCCAAGCGCCGCGCCGGCCGCCTCCTACCTTCCTCCTTTGGTTCTTTTCAGCCCGGCGCCATCCGGCCCGGCCACAGCGCCGCAACGCCCGAGCACGCCGGCTCCGCCACCAACGATGACCTTGTACCTCGCGAGCGGCAGCACGATTGCGGCTAAGGATTGGTGGGTCGCCCAGGGTCGGCTGCAGTACATCACCGATTCCGGGCAAACCGGAGCGGTTGACGTGTTGCAACTCGATCTCGAGCGCACCATCAACGAAAACCATCAGCGCGGCCTCGACTTTCGTCTTAAGTTCACGCCCCCATCGGATATGTACCCTCCTTCCATCCGTCCCTAGCCGCAACGGGCTCTAAAATCGGTGGGCAGAGCGTTCGGACCAAAACAAAAGGGCGTCCGAGTTTTGCTCGGACGCCCTGGAAGGGTGATTGGTGACGCTGTTTAGTACATGCCGCCCATACCGCCGCCAGGAGGCATGCCGCCGCCTGCCGCCTTCTTTTCTTCCTCCTTGATGTCCGCCACGAGAGCTTCGGTGGTGAGCATCAGGCCGGCAATGGACGCTGCGTTCTGCAGAGCGAGCCGGGTGACCTTGGCCGGGTCAATGACGCCTGCCTTGACCAGGTCGCCGAACTCCTCGGTCTCCGCGTTGAAGCCAAAGTTATCGTCCTTGGACTCGCGGATGCGGCCGACGATGACTGCGCCCTCTTGTCCCGCATTGAGGGCGATCTGACGCAGCGGCTCCTCGAGTGCGCGCTTGACGATGTTGACGCCGATGGCCTCGTCATCGGTCAGCTTGAGCTTGTCGAGTGCGGAGATGCAGCGGATTAGCGCCACGCCGCCGCCGGGGACGATGCCCTCCTCGACAGCCGCGCGGGTTGCGTGCATGGCATCCTCAACGCGAGCTTTCTTCTCCTTCAGCTCGGTCTCGGTTGCCGCACCGACTTTGATCACAGCGACGCCGCCAACGAGTTTTGCCAGGCGCTCCTGCAGCTTCTCCTTGTCGTAATCGCTGGTAGTGACGTCGATCTGCTGACGGATTTGTTTGACGCGGCCCTCGATCTCGCTGGCCTTGCCTGCGCCCTCGACGATCGTGGTGTTGTCCTTATCGATGGTGACTTTCTTGGCGCGGCCGAGATCCTCGAGCTTCACGTTCTCGAGCTTGATGCCGAGGTCTTCGGTGATGGCTTTGCCGCCGGTAAGGGTGGCGATGTCCTCGAGCATGGCCTTGCGACGGTCGCCAAACCCGGGGGCTTTCACAGCTGCGACTTGCAGTGTACCGCGAAGCTTGTTCACCACAAGAGTCGCGAGCGCTTCGCCCTCTACGTCCTCAGCAATGATGAGGAGCGGCTTGCCGCTCTTGGCCAGCTGTTCGAGTAGCGGGAGCAGGTCCTTCATGGAACTGATTTTCTTCTCATGGATGAGAATACGGACGTCTTCGAGCACGCATTCCATGCGCTCTGCGTCGGTGACGAAGTAGGCCGAGAGGTAGCCGCGGTCAAACTGCATGCCTTCGACGACCTCAAGCGTCGTCTCCATCGTCTTCGATTCCTCGACGGTGATGACGCCGTCCTTGCCGACCTTTTTCATCGCTTCGGCGATGATGTTGCCGATCTGCTTGTCGTTATTGGCGCTGATGGTACCCACTTGCGCGATCATTTCGCCCTTAACGTCCTTGTGCGTCGACTTGATCTGCTCGACGGCGACTTCGACGGCCTTCTCGATGCCGCGCTTCAGTGCAGTGGGGCTGGCTCCGGCCGCTACCGTCTTGACGCCTTCGCGAAAGATGGCTTGCGCGAGAACGGTGGCGGTGGTAGTGCCGTCGCCTGCGACGTCGGACGTCTTGGAGGCAACTTCACGGACCATCTGCGCTCCCATGTTCTCGAGCGCGTCCTGAAGCTCGATTTCCTTCGCTACGGTAACGCCGTCTTTGGTAATTACCGGCGCACCGAACTTCTTCTCGATAACTGCGTTGCGGCCCTTCGGGCCCAGAGTGATCTTGACCGCGTCCGCCAGGATGTTGACGCCGCGCAAGATCGACTGGCGCGAATTCTCACCAGTCACGATTTGCTTTGCCATTGCGATTTTCTCCTGTTCGAATTACGTGAGCTATTTTTCCAGGTGCCTAAACTTCCTCAGGTGTTTCCGACCAAAGACGCCGCAAGAACCGCCGCGGCAGGCGAAAAACCTGAGCAACATCTCAGAATTTACTTCCTGGAGCCCGCTGCTTTGGCGGCGCCGCCGATCTTGGCGAGGATTTCGTCTTCCTTGAGAATCATGTACTCCTCGTCATCAATCTTGATGTCGTTGCCGCTATACTTGCCGAAGAGGACGCGGTCGCCCGGCTTTACGTCGAGAGCGATGCGCTCGCCCTTGTCGTTGAGTTTGCCCGCGCCGACAGCGATGACTTCTCCCTCTTGCGGTTTCTCTTTGGCCGTGTCGGGAATGATGATGCCGCCCTTCACGGTCTCTTTTTCTTCAAGCCGCCGCACGAGAACACGATCGTGGAGCGGAGTGATGTTCACAGCCATGTTTGCAGTTCCTCCGAAGGTTTGCGTAGGTGACTTGGGAGGAATGCCAGTGCTTAGCACTCCTCGCAAGCGAGTGCTAATATAGCAAAACAGGATGGCCAGTCAAGCGAAAAGCTATTGTTCTGATGGATTGGCAGAAGCCCGCGGCGTTTACTTAACTATCTTTTTTACAATGACTTGGGGAGCATGTTTTTTCCGAAAGCAGGCTGTTGAGTTGCGCTAGGCCTGCGACTAGAATCCGGTGCCACGAGGCACGTGGTGCTCTATCTCTTCTACACGCGACTGATCGCGCTGACGGCGGGAACGCTGGTTTACCTCTTTTTGATTGCCTTGATTTTAGGCCACCGGCGACCAAGGCTTTTCGAACGCTTGCTTTTCTTTCTGGTTCTCGCGCTCTTCTTGATTTATGCGGGGGGCCTGTTGGAGATCAACGCGGCGATGCAGTATGGAGCGGCGCCACAAGCCACGCGGGTCTTTTATGCTCTTCTCACCTCCCTCGGCTTCGCCTTTTTGCCGGCGCTGCTCGTACACGTACATCTGGTGTACATGGGATCGATCAGGGGCCTGCCTTTGCCCAGGTTGTGTGCGGGTCCCACGGTCTGGTCTTTATACGCGCTGCCGGTCCTTTATGCTGCGGTGATCAGGGCTATCGACCACAGTGTTTTGCACCCGCAGCCCTGGTTGGTTTTCTCGTTGTGGGGTAAAGGGGGTTCAGAGGTGCTGGGCGTTACCGTTCTCGCCTGTAGCGCCCTCGAATATGTGATCGTTCGGCACTCGAACGATCGAACAGAACGCAAACTCTTCGCTTGCTTGTGTGGCTTATCGATTCTCATCTTCATTTCGCTCGCCTGGACCGACGGGCTTGTCACGACTGCTTTCCTGCCGGTCGACGGCGCCTTGACCCTGTTAGTGCTGCTATGCATTTTGCCGGGGGCGCTGCTGATTTACTTCGCGCTGAAACACAACTTTTTGGAGTACGGGGCGCAGCGAAACCTAGTCTACGCGCTTGCGGCGACATTTCTGGCGCTTCTGTATCTCGCTCTGGTGCACCGGATCAGCGGTTGGCTTGCGCCGGTTTTTCCGCCCGAGGCGACGGCGAGCGTTCTGCTGTTTGCACTGATTTTTCTCTTTGAGCCTCTCGAGCGCGTAATTGGGCCGGTGTTGCATGAGCGGCTGCGCGAGCGTATGGACCGCACGCAGCGGCTGAGCGTCGAGTTGCAGACCGAGGCGCGGCAGGGGAACTTGGTACGCTTTCTCGCGCGCACCGAAGAGCTGCTTCGGCAAGAATTTGGGCTGGCGGTCATCAGAATCTCGATTCCACGCGATCGCGCCTTGAAGCCGCTCGAAGGGCCCGGAGGACTGGGTCATTCGGTGCGGATTCCGCTGTCCAAAGACGGCCATGAAATTGGGTTGCTCGAAGCGGCCACGACCGGAGCGGTCCTGACCGGGGAAACCACAGCGGCGCTCCAATTTCTCGCCGAGCAGATTCCGGCCTTGGCCGAACTGTGTCGGTTGATCGAAGAAAAGCTTCGTTTGGAGCGCGAGCTGGCAGAGCGCGAGCGCATGGCGATGCTGGGGCAGATGGCGGCGAGCGTTTCCCACAATTTGCGGAACCCGCTCAGCTCGATAAAAACGATTTTGCAAGTGCAGCTTGAAAACCGCGATTTGCCGGTGGAGGTGCGCCACGATTGCGCGCTCGTGCTCGATGAAATCAATCGTATGAACCTAAAGCTCGGCCAATTGCTGAAATTTGCGAGACCGGCCGCGGGAGGCGAGCGCGCAGAAGCGGTGGCTCTGGCGCAAAAGACCGTAGCGCTTTTCCGTCACGATGCCGAGCGACAAAACGTGATCGTCGAATTCGAAGCGCCCGACGAGAAAATCGGCGTGCTTGCTTCCGAGGAGGCGCTGGGAGAAATACTCTCCAATCTGGTAGTGAATGCGATGGAGGCGCAGCCGGAACGAGGGCGGGTTCGCTTGTCTTTGGCGCAAAAGGGCGATCGATTAGAGATTTGCGTTGAGGACCAAGGCCCTGGGATTTCAGCGGAGGTGCGCGCCCGAATTTTTCAGCCCTTTTTCACCACGAAAGCGACCGGCACGGGTTTAGGGCTGGCCATCGTCGCGCGGCGGGTTGACGAGATGGGCGGGACCATTGCATGCGAAAGCCCACTTGAAAATGGCAAGGGAAGCCGCTTCCGCGTGACGCTGCCGCGGGCGACACTCGAGGTTGCAGCACCCAGGTTGGCTCACAACCTGTAAATCGGACTTGGTCGGCTGTGACAGGAAAAGCCTGGGCTCGGCCGACAAAGGGTGGACAATAAGCTGAGCGACAGCAGGCTACGACATGCGGACCATATTGATTGTCGATGATGAGGTGGCGGCGCGGTACGGGATGCGGCGCGCGCTCGAAGGCAGCTTCCGCATCATCGAGGCGGCCTCGGCGCGCGAGGGGCGCGAGGCGATTTCGCGGGAGACGCCGGCGGTGATTCTACTCGATCTGATCATGCCGGATGAAGAGGGCACCCATTTCTTGCGCTCGTTGCGTGAGAGCGGCGATGAAACGCCGGTGCTCATCGTTTCGGCGCTCGATACGGCGCGGACCGCGGTTGAGGCGCTCAAGAGGGGCGCGAACGATTACATCGTGAAGGGATTCGAGATCGAGGAGCTGCGGAAGCGGGTAGCAAACTTGGTGCAGCTGGGGGAACTCGGCGCGGAAAACCGACGACTGCGTCGCGAGCTGGTGGCCGAGGGACAGTTTGGACGGATGCTAGGCGGGTCCGCGGCGATGCGGCGCATTTTCGAAATGGCAGAACGCGTCGCGCCAACCGATGCCACGGTATTGATTCGCGGCGAGAGCGGAACCGGCAAGGACTTGCTCGCGCAGGAAATACATGCGCGTTCGCCGCGGGCGGAAAAGACATTTGTAGCCGTGAACTGCGCGGCGTTGCCGGAGAATCTGATTGAGTCTGAGCTATTTGGATACGAACGGGGCGCGTTCACCGGAGCGATGCAGCAACGCAAAGGAAAATTCGAAGCGGCTTCGGGTGGAACGCTGTTTCTCGATGAGATCGGTGACATGAATCCGGCGACGCAGGCCAAGGTTCTGCGGGCGCTCGAAAGCCGCCAAGTCGAGCGGCTGGGCGGCTCGCAATCGATCGGCGTGGACGTGCGCTTGATCAGTGCGACGCATCGTGATCTTGAGGCTGAAATTGCTGGGGGGCGTTTTCGGGAGGATTTGTACTACCGGTTACGTGTGGTGACGCTCGAAATTCCGCCGCTGCGCGCGCACAAGGAGGATTTCCCGCTTCTCGTCGAAGCATTTCTGACCCAGTTGGGTTCGCGCCATCGGCGAACCGCGAGCCTGAGCCGCGAGACCATGGAGATCTTGCAGCGATATGATTGGCCGGGGAATATCCGAGAGCTGCGCAACGCGCTGGAGCGCGCGCTGGTTCTTTGCCGGGGAGACCAGATTGGAGCGGCGGATTTGCCCCAGGAAATCCAGGAGAATCGATTGGGCGTTGGCCTGGCACAGAGTCGAGCAGGGGACTCCTTCATGAGCGAAGCGGATTTTCGCGAGGCCAAGAGGAAATTTGAGATCGCCTATTTGAAACGGAAGCTCCGAGAACATCAGTGGAACGTTTCCCAGACCGCTACAGAGATTGGCTTGCAGCGCCAGAGCTTGCAGGAGAAGTTGCGGGAGTTGGGAATCCAGAGGCCGGGGAAGGCAGGAGGGCAGGACGGGGCGTAAGCGAAGACCGGCAAGCGGAAAAAGCAAAGCAAATCGCTGGCCACCGCTTGCAAACAGCACGACGGAGCTGGGGATACAGGTCATGACGAAAGAGCCGAGGGAAATTGCGGGGTGGGTTCTGGCAGGGGGCGCGAGTTCGCGGATGGGGCGCGCAAAGGCGTTGCTGGAAGTGGCCGGCGAGCCCATGATCGTGCGCACAACGCGGCTTATCCAACAGGTCGTTGGACCTGGGACAGTCGTCGGTGCCGTAGGCGAATCTGAGAAGCTGGGGCTTCGCGCCATTGAGGACGATGTGCCCGGAGCGGGGCCGCTGGGCGCGATCGCCACTGCGCTTCGCGTTTCTGGCGCCGCTTGGAATCTGATTCTGGCCTGCGATTTGCCATATCTGCAGCACGAATGGCTGGAATTTCTTGTGAAGCGAGCGCTCGAGTCCACAGCAGACGCTGTTATTCCGAGGAATCTAGAGGGACCCGAGCCGCTATGCGCCGTTTACCACAAATGCGGCGAGCCGCTGATTCGTACTGCCATCGAGCACGGTGTGCGAAAGGTGACCGACGGGCTCCAATACTTGCGCGTCGAAACGATTGAACCAGACGAATGGAAGGTCTTTGATTCCCAGGGGCTTCTGTTCAAGAATATGAATTCACCTGAAGATTACCAGGAAGCGAAAACTCGCTTGGAAGCGCAAGCGCGCGGGTCGGGGAAGCAAACCGCTCATCCCTTGCCGCCATCCGGTTAGGCGGTTCGCTTGCCGAGTGAATGCCCAGGCTAGAAGGACACGGCGGAGTGAGCGACCACTACATCGAATTTCAGCACGTGTGGAAATCGTTTGATGCCAACGACGTCCTGAAGGACGTCAGCTTCTATATTGAACGCGGCGAGACGGGCGTCATCATGGGGCGCAGCGGCGTGGGCAAGTCCGTTTCGCTCAAGCTGCTGATGGGTTTTCTGACCGCGGACGAAGGGCGCATTCTGGTCGAGGGCCAGGACGTGACTCATTTTAGCGAGAAGCAATTTGAAGAAGTTCGCAAGCGGGTGACCATGGTGTTTCAGTCCGGTGCGCTGTTCGACTCACTGACCATCGCGGAAAACGTTGCTTTTCCGATGGTGAGCCGCCAGATGAAATATGAGGCGGGCGAAATCGACCGCCGCGTACATGAACTCCTCGACATGCTAGAGGTTGGCCAATTCCGAGACCGCTTGCCAGCCGAATTGAGCACCGGCACCAAGCGCGCGGTAGCCATCGCGCGAGCGCTCGCCGAAGAACCGGACGTGATCTTCTACGATGAGCCGACGACGATGGTTGATCCCTTGATGGCCGCGCATGTAAGTGACCTAATCGTCCGGCTCAAGCAGACGCTAAAGAAAACGTCGATCGTTGTAACCCACGATACACACCTCGGACAGAAACTCGCCGATCGGGTGATCTTCCTCCACGAAGGCCGCGTGGGGTTCTTCGGCACGTGGCCTGAGCTAAAAGCCTCGAGTGATCCCGTACTGCGCAATTTCCTGCTTCAAGACGAATTGATTCCTGCGCTGGACTCAACCTTGTGAGCGATTCCGCCGTGTCCGACCCGAAAATACAGTTGCGCCGAGCCATGGGTTTTTGGGATGTGCTGCTCTTCAACATTGCGGCGGTTCTCGGACCGCGCTGGATTGCAGCGGCGGCGCACAACGGAACTTCGTCGATCAGCCTTTGGGTGCTCGCTGCGGTTCTGTTCTTTCTCCCGACTGCACTGATTGTAGCGGAACTTTCAACGCGGTTTCCCAGCGAGGGAGGGCTGTACATCTGGGCCAAAGAAGCCTTTGGCGAATTCCATGGATTTATCACTGGTTGGACATATTGGGTCTATACATTTTTCTACTTTCCGGGGCTACTGTTTGCGAGTGCGGCGATGGCGGCGTACGTGGGTGGCGAGCGCACGGCTCATCTCGCCCAGGAGCGGACCTTTCTACTGGTCGTTTCGATCCTCATGCTGGGCGCAGCGGTATGGCTGAACATCATTGGTTTGAACATCGGCAAATGGCTGCAGAACGCGGGAGGGGTGGGAACCTACGTGCCATTGCTGATGCTCATCGCTCTGGGAGCCTACTTGTGGCACCTCCACGGCTCAATGACCCAATTCACGACCCGCAACATCATGCCTGTTTGGAACTGGGACACGGTGAATTTCTGGCCGCAAATTGCATTCGCATTCACGGCTCTCGAGCTGTGCTCGACGATGAGCGAAGAGGTGCGCGATCCGCACAAGACCTTTCCGCGCGCGATCCTTGGATCGGGCGTGCTGATCGCCGTCGCATACATTCTGGGGACCATTGCGCTGCTTGCGATTGTGCCTGCCGATACCGTGGATCCCAAGAGCGGCGTTTTTCAAGCGCTCACAACTGGCTCGGCAGCGCTTAAAGTCGCGTATTTCGGAATCGTTGCGGCCTTTCTGGTGCTCTTTGGCAATGCGGGCGGGGTGGGGACCACGGTCGCTGGCGTGGCACGCATTCCGTTTGTGGTGGGAATTGACCGCTATATGCCAGCGGCGTTCGGGAAAATTCACTCCAAGTGGAAGACCCCGTGGGTTTCAATTCTCGTGCAGGCGGGGATTTCGGCCGTCGTTCTTTTGTTAGCGCAGCTGAAGGAGAATCCCAACGATGCTTACCAGATGCTTGTTGATGCCGGGACGATTCTCTACTTCGTTCCGTTCTTGTATATGTACGCGGCGGCGATAAAGCTGGCCTACCGACCAGATCGCAGCGCGGCTGGGAATGCCGCGCTGGTTCCCGGGGGGAAATTCGGCGTGTGGATAGCGGGAATCTTCGGCACGATAGTTGTCGCCGCGGGAATCGCCCTATCGCTGATTCCGCCGGGCGGGGCCGAAAGCCCCTGGAGGTTCGAGGGCAAGGTGGTCCTTGGAACGGTCGGCAGTTTTTTGCTCGGACTGATTCTCTACAGACGTGGGGCGCGAGCCAAGTCGCGCGAAGCGGCCCACGTGACGGCGGACTGATGCGAAGCAGGCATCCTTTCTTGGGTTGCGGCGATCCCCGCTCGCATTTTGGCCTATGACCGCAAAAGATCTTCTGCGGGATGCCTTTCGCACCGGAATCACGGCGAAGGGCATCGATGGTCTGCTCGAGATATTCGGCGGCGTTCTCGTGTGGTTCATCAAGCCTTCGGCCATGGGACAGGCGCTGCGGGCGCTGAGCCTGCATGAGCTTTCGCGCGATCGCTACGACTTCATTGCCCTGCATCTTTTGCACATTTCCGAGAGGCTGGTGCACAGCACTCCCGTATTTGCCTCGATTTTTCTGCTCTCCCATGGGCTGGTGAAGGTCATCCTGGCGGTTGCGCTGTGGATGAACGAGCTTTGGGCCTACCCGCTGGCCATGGGAGTGTTTGCGGCGTTCAGCGTGTATCAGGTCTATCGGTTCACGCACACGCACTCGATCAGCCTCATGATTCTGACCATCCTCGACATCATGGTCATCTGGCTCACTTGGGCGGAGTGGCGCGTGCAGAGGGCGGAGAGACGCGTAGCCGCTCGGTGCTGACCACGATCGCCTTAGAACCCTTCTTCGGCCAGGCGCGCGATGGTGGAGCGCGACCCCGCATGCTCTGGCGACCCTGGTTTGGGCAATTCGAGCAGGCTTTCCACGTATTTAGCCAAGATGTCGCATTCGAGATTTACGGCAGCATCGGGCCCAAGGGTGCGGAGATTGGTGTGTTCGTAGGTGAAAGGAATTATTGCGAAACCGGCGATGCCCTCATGCCACTCGGCGACGGTGAGGCTGATGCCATCGACGGCGATCGAACCTTTCTCGGCGATGTAGCGGCGCAAATTCTCGGGCACCCGCACGGAGAGCCACCAATTCTTGCCTTCCGGGGCGAGGCGGGTGAGGCGGCCGATTCCGTCCACGTGGCCTTGCACGAAATGACCGCCCAGCCGAGCGCTGGCCGCCAGGGGGCGTTCGAGATTGAGGAGGTCGCCCGGCTTCATTTCGCCGAACGCCGTGCGGCGCAGTGTCTCGCTGGAAAGATCGGCGGGAAAGTGAGCGTGGCCGCGGAAGTCGAAGACCGCG
>Ga0126373_10000943_pt1 | contig 19944 bp, 33 predicted proteins | sample PanSoiMetPlot_11_FD_92545 | JGI IMG/M metagenome (GOLD analysis project Ga0126373, IMG submission 92545) | Tropical forest soil microbial communities from Panama - MetaG Plot_11 | ecosystem: Environmental > Terrestrial > Soil > Tropical forest > Bulk soil | place: Panama | collected 2016-02-17 | reverse complement strand
CCCGGGGCAATTCGGCTACCATTCTTACTCGTCGTCGTCGTCAATTTCCGGGCCGGTCTCTGAGAGCCATTCTTCGTAAAGGGATTGTCCATTGTCCTCATTCCCTGGCACCAGCCAATAATCCCGGCCGGTGAGTGCGAGTGAGATTACGATACGCGGGTCTACGATTCCGTTCCGGTCGCAGTAGTCGAGTACCGGTGTGATGATGTCTAGGTTCTGACCCTCGCTGGACAATTCGCGGTGAAGAATGAGAGTCAGAATGTCGCGGGTGGGACGCTTGAAATAGATACGGTTTGAGAAGCGGGACGACAACGCTCCTTCGTTCATCTTGTTGAACTTGTGAACGTTGTTGACGGTGGCGATAACCATTACGCGGGTGTCACGCTGAATCTTTCCGCGTGCGGTGACCTTCCGAATTTCTCCACGGCTGTCCATCATGCCCAAGAAGACCCGCATGGAATCTTCAGCGGCCTTCTCGATTTCTTCCACGACGATGATACGGGGAAGTAGGGGCGCCTCTGACAGGTCTTGTATGACCCCGGCTGACGTGGTGGCGGTAGCGTCTAGGACCATTACCGCATCGTCACCTAGGATGCTTTTGAGAGTGCTGGCAATGTCAGACTTGCCACATCCGGGCTTGCCGATCAGAACCGTGTGGAGACGCTTACGCCAGTCCGTGTCAACTCCTGCCTCTATGGCGAGGCGAACACGGGTAGTGGCAGCGGTGACGCCGAACAAGTGCTCGAAGTTTGAATCCCAGTCATCGGGCATGATCACATCGGCGTAGCCTACTGAGTCTGAGAGTTTGTCATCGTCGTCAACGTTTCCGGCCACGTGACCCTTACCGTCAAGGCCGATGACTTCCCACAGTCCGCTCGTGGGTTGACTGGCCTTCTTGTTGAGAAGGTTGACGATGCTGACGAGTTCTTGGCTGTCGGGTGTCTTGTCGTCACGGCGGGTGTACGTGGCTTTGAAATCTAGAAAGTACACGAATTTGTTGAGTGAGTCTGGCGAGTCTATGGCCTGGTCTTGCAGCCATGCCAGGCCGGTTGCCTCATTGATGTCAGCAGCGATGACCCACCCGCGTACCGCTAGCTTCTTGCTGTTCGTGGCTGCGGTGATGGCTGCTATGTTCCGTTCGATTGCTTCGCCGTTCAGCGCTCGCTTGGCCCACTTGCGAAGTGTGATCTTGTGAGTCTCGGTGTAAGCCATGGTGCCCACCCTTCCGGTTGAAGTGATACCACCATGGTAACAGCTACTACTAACATGTGTCTAGGGGTATGACTAAAATTATGATTAGTAGTCTGACCAGGTAACTTCGTCGTCGTCGTGCTGGAAGCCTTCTTCCACGATGTCAGCCCAAGCCTCAGTGACCTTCACAACCCACGTAGGTCTGAACGGTGGGTAGTAGGCTGGTGCGTGCGTGCGTGGCCGTGGTGGGGTTGGTGGCGTCGCAGACCCGTATTTGGCTTCCAACTCGGTGGCTTTGGCTCGCAAGGTTGCTGCCTCAGCTTCGGATACGGCAGCGTCAGCGGCCTTGATCCTTAGCTGGGCAGCAACCTTACGATAGTCCACTATTCGTACCCGTTGCTTCCGATTGTGCCTTTCACCAGTACGTCAGGCAACATACTGCCGAATGAGTACGATTTCATGTCCTCGGAATCCGTTGCATTTCTTGCAGTGTCGGCAGACTCCGCTGGTGGTGTCGTGTTCGGCGTGTTCTCCTCCGCAGATGCAGTAGATGTGAACGGGGAAAGTACATCCATCATAGTGTTTCCTTCCCTGCCGTTTCCGTCGCCTGGCTTCTTTCTTGGGTATGTCCTGGTATCGTGGCAAGTTGCAGTTTCGTTTCTCGGTAGCGCCAGCGGTCGGCTAGGGTTTGTTCGGTTTCGGTTACGTTCTTGGTGAAGTGCTGTAGGCACAGAATACCTGTGATAATCACATCACAGATTTCGTCTTGGAATTTATCGGGTGACCCGTTCTTGGGCTTCCGTGGGTTTTGTCCCGTGAGTGCGATGAATTCGGCTATTGCTTCGCCTAGTTCTTCGGCTACCTTAGAGATACGTGCCCAGTCTTGGGCTAGGTTCACGCCGTATAGATCAGGCTGGTATTGCTGGTCTGTGTTCTCGTCTAGCCACTCATCTATCTTGACTATCGTGTATCGTGGAAATGCCACCGACCCGTCGTAACTCATGACTTGACTTGTCCTTTCTGTGCCCTGGCATGGGCCATACGCTGTTGTGCCGGGGTTGGTAGAAGGATACGAGCGAGCCGTTTTGCTTGGACGGGTTTGTATCCTTGACGGATGATGTCGTCTGTCAGGTTGACTTGCTGTTCCCCTGCTGTAAGTTTAGGAAACGTGTTCATGACGGTAGCAGTCCTTTCTGTATTCCGATTTGATGATCTCGTTCCATTTCATCTAGCCGTTTCTCACTGAGATTAACCGGCGAGATTAGACCCGGTAGTCGTATAAACTTCACACCCTTTCCCTTATCGTGGTAAGCACGGTTAAGCTGTGTTTCCATCAGGTACCCGGTCAAATCTAGTGACCGGGCAATGTCAGTATCGACTAGGCGAATACCTGATACCCACGGCCAGGCCCATTCCAGTTTCCCACGAAACGGTGAGGGGATGGCTTGTGGTGGTGGGAAATCAGGTATACCGATTAGCATCACGTCATCGGGTAGTGAGAACACCATGCGGTCTATGTGGTTGAAACAGAAACCTCGGTAATCGGCGTCACAGAATAGGACACGATCCGTGGTGACTTTTTCTAGACCGACCATCACCCCTTGACCTTTACCCCGTGATACCCCGGTAATGACATGCGGATCGGGATACAGAATACGTGCTTTTTCCGCTGTGTTATCAGTGGTGTCAGCATCTACGACGATGAACACATTACCGATCATAGGGTGAGCAACTAGCACGTTAACGATAGGTGCTATGGTGCGGGCTTCGTTGCGTGCGGGAATAACTACGTCGTACATTGCTATTCCTCGTTGATTCGTGCGGAGCGTTCTTTCCACATCCAGTTAAAACAGTCTAGACATATGTTCCATGGACGGCGTCCAGGAATGCGAATGGTGACTACTTTCATAATGTCAGGCATCCCATGCCCACAGAGTGAGCATGGGAGACCTGGGGTTTCGTCGTCAGGCATTGTCGATATCATCCAGAAGGTTGGTGACGTGAGCGTACTTGCTTAGGGTCATGTGCCAGGGTTCCCGACCGGCTAGCACGTCTTCGGTTACGACGGTGGCGTATGCGTTGCGGAGTATCCGCATGGCTTGTATCCGCAGCCGGTTTTGTCCTTTACGGGTACGGGGCTTCCGGCCTGGTGCTTCGCTGATGCATCGTGCGAGATCAGCGGTGAACTCCGATTCGGCGGTTTCTTCTTGGTCCATGCTGACGATGTGGTCAGTGGTTACGAGGTAGACGTTACCGGTGTCTACACCCATGTACAGACCAGGAGACGCTGTGTTCGGGTCTACTGGCTGTCCGTCCCACGTGATACCCATGAAGATCACCCTTTCTAGTGGACTACACTACGCATAGTCTAGCATCCATGTCTCATCGGCGTCTAGATGATCCACAGAAAACAGTTCTGTTGCTCGCAACATTTCTTCTTCTTCGTCGTCAACATCACCTAGCCATGGTAGCTTGTGTTGGCGTGACCACATGTCCCCTGTAGGACTGACGCCGTACGAGGGTTCCCACTGTAGTAGACGGTGTGTCGGTGGTTGGCAGTGGGACTTGCATGCTAGTGGAAAGTGAAGACGCTTACCGCCACCCATCCCCATATCGTGAGGGAAGTCAACCCACGTGTTGTGCAAATGCCATCCGTGTATTTCGGCTAGTCCGTAAGTGATGAACATGCGTTTAGTTAGTTTGAGTGGTTTGTTTTCGTAGACGCATCGCAGTAGTTCTTCGGCAATGTAGCTTCCTTTCTTGATACCACGTGATTTGGCTTTCTTCCAACCATCGGTGGTTGGGCCGATAGCGTCGGTTGGTTTCTTTAGGCAGTAAATCCCCGATTGCCAAAATATCCCATCTTCGTACTCTGAAAGTTCCCAGTCGCCAAGATTCTCTCCGACATGTACTGTGTCAATCGGTCCAGTGCTATATATGCCGTCTGTGTCGATTGACACGAGCTTGTCACCAAGAGCACCGACGGCCCGGTAAATTGCAGCTCTACAACCACTGGTGATGAATCCCGCCCATTCCAATTGATGAGTTCTAGGCGGAAGATTATCCCGACGATTCCAACCTGCCCGTTGCGCGAGTTGACCATAAATAGCATTAATGATGAGTTTGAATGTGAATTCCGCCGCATTGCCTGCCTCCTTTAGTTTGTTTCGGATATCGTAGTATTCGGCTAGGAATTTGAAAGGTCGGTCATTTTCGTCGTCTTCGTCAAACACCCATCCTTCTACAAATTCGGCGTCGGGGTCATCTTTTACTAGATCGGCTTCTGGTGCCCAGTACCATCCTTCAACTCTGCTAGGCCAGACAACACATCCATTAGCGAGTCTACGGAACAGAGGAAATACCCGGGTATTGTCAGGTGTGGCGTCATATCGAATGTGGTAGACAGCGAACTTTCCAGCTTCATAAGTTCTCGTTCGTCGCCATGTGCCATGATTGAGATTTGGCAGGAAAGTGGCGAAGTAGGGGTAAGCACTATGGATATCAGCATTATAGACCTTTCCCTGTATATGTCCAGCTTGGAATAGCTCGAACCGCCCACCAGCGAACGCATATCGGGCCGCTTCTTGTACTTCTGGCGGGCAGATAGCTTTGGCGTCGTAGACTTTGTGTTTCTTTAGTGCCATACGTGCCAAAGCGCCTGGCCCGTGCCAGGAACGTGGTACATATCCGGCTTCGTAGAACAATGCCCGTAGCTTGTTCATAAGCAACGGGCCTAGCCGTAGTTCTAGGCGCCAATATTGTTTTATCTCCTCGATTTCGGACCATAGAAAAGATGGACGGTCACGCTTACCCGCCGCAATTGCTTCCCTTTCGGCGGTTGTACCAATTCCAAAAGATTGTAGAGCGGAGTTATAATCCCCAGCAAAGAACGAGCGGACATCGTAGATTTTACATGATAGTGACCCGTAACGGATTTTGAGCCACTTGTGGGGGATGTGTTCAATTTGATATCCATTCCATACGGTACGGGTTAGGTTAGCCAAAATACGCAAGTGTCTACGCGGTAGCTGGCGGAGTATCATGCTTACATCGTAGTTACCTCCGAACCAGAAGTGGATTCCGTCAACCTTGCTAGCTGTTGTTAGTATTAGTTGTAGGCAATCCTCAGTATTAAGATTAGGGTAACAGAGTTCATCCCCTAGGCTGTTGCCGAACAGACTGTATCCAGTGTCGGACGGTCCTTCTCCGTCCCACATGATAAACGGTTTCGTCAGCCACGACTGATCGCGCCGCTTCTTCTCGGCTTGTTTGTCGTGATGAGACCGGCCTGGATGCCGGGTTTCGTACCGGGCACGTGCCAGGGCATTCTGTTGCGTCACACGCCGATGTCGCTCGGCGTACGACGCTGGCAACTCTATAAACTGCCCGACGCTCACCCTTTACCCGACCGGTAAGATTATGGGGAACCTTGCTTCGCCATAGCCCGACGCCATTCATTCCACCGAAAATCACGTGGGTCAACCCCAACAAAAGACCAAAACGGGTTTTCAGTGACACTATCAAATCTGTAGCCACGACCGGTGACCATATTTTCAACGTAAGCACGCCACAGGTCTTCGCGTTCTTCTGGGGTGAGATCATCACCCAACGGCAATTGATTGAAAATAGTATAATGTGCTCTGAAATCAACGGGCCGGTTGCCTTCGTCGGACCACACTTCACGGAACGGCCGTTCGGCCCGGTCCCGCTTCTCACGGCGTGCCCGGTCCCGTTCACGACGCTTCGCTGCTTGAGTCTCAGCAGCGTCCCTACGGTCTTGTGCGTACTGTTCAGCAACACGGCTATCTACTTGCCTACCACGGCGGAATTGACGTGTCTCACGAGTCGTGGCACGTCGCTTAGGTTCTTCCCTGCCTAGGACAGTCTTGCTGATGAACTTGCCTAGGCGGGCTAGAAACCCTTTACGACGTGCCACGACCGGTCAGGAGAGGTTAGAAGTCCGGCTGATCCTCACTGTCGAATGCCGACGTAACCGACACGTCACGTTCCGACTCAGAACCGGGCCTGTCGAACATGTACGCGCGGCCCCGCTTGCACAGTTGTGCGGGAATGGGACCATTGCCCTTCCGGGTTTCGTCGTACATCCACCGGTTAAGCCTGTCACGGCCAGTCCGGCCACCAGACGTGGCGAAGCTAATCTGATAGTCGTTGCCGTCTGGCGCGGTGAACGTGGTAACAAACTTCGGGCCGAACTGCCCGTGTGAGTCCCACGCAACTTGCTGAACCTGGCAGACTGCCCGGCTGTTAACGAGATCGGCTCGCATGGCACCAGTGATAAACGGAATGATGTCTTCCGTACCTGGTGCCGATGCCCACGGATCATTCGTGGTGGGCTTATCAGTCGTCATGCTTGGTCACCCTTTCTGATGGCCTTCCGGCCGGACCCCTATGCCCGACCGGCTGAGAGGTACCTCTCAGCTTACACCCGTTACCCTGTGTCACACAACCATCGTTCGGCCCCAAACCAACTCGTTTGGGTCCAAACGAACCGTTAGCAGGTCTGTTCGATTTTGTCAAGGGGCTATGGAGAATGCACCACATCGGGTAGACTAGGGGTGATGCCCCGACCGGCATACGCGGGGTCAGCCGTTTAAGCTCACCCTTTCCGGCTGACCCCGCTTCTGTTCATCGGGGCACGATCGAAAGGAGTCCGGTCGGGTGCCTACGATTGACGAACAATACGACGAAGACGCCGACTATTCGTATGAAGACGCCGACGACTCCGGAGTACCTAATTTCAATATCATTATCGGGGCACCCGATCTAACTACCCTGATTAAAAGGCCACTCAACCGCACCGGGCGTGAATACCGGGACCGGGCCGCGAGTGGCCTTCGTGCTGTCATGGTTGGATCAATTCAGACAGGGAACTTTTCGGATGCTGCGGCTATTCTTTGGCATGGCCCTGGGGCTGCTACTGCTATTGGTGCTTTGTGTGCTGACAGTCCCAAAGCCGCTAAAATCGTGGATTATATAACTACACCGTCTAATCCGCTGTCTGCCTGTATTTTGGCATTGCTACCATTGCTAGGTCAAATAGGCCGAAACCATGAAGACGAGTTGCGGGAACTGCCTAGCAAATGGCGAATGGGCAAAACCGCTCGCGCTGCCCGTAAAGCTGAGAAATCTGAACAGAAGAAGCAGCCACCACGGTTCACTATCAAGATTTGGCGCTGGAAGATACCAGTACGCATGCAACTCAAGTTCCCTTCGGCGTTCATTAGTGGCATCCGGTCACAAACACATCACCCCGGTTCACTAGCTATGCGTGTATTTACCGATCCTGACGTTGTTAAGTCTCTCGAAGCCATGGGCATTATCATCCAAAAGGATTCTGTCAATGGACAAGAACCTGTGTAAGCATAAACTTCGTATTTGCTCTCGTTGTGCTCACGTATCCGACGCTGCAAAACGAATGAGTGACACTGTTAATGCCTTGGTTGTCTTCACACCATGGGATCTATTGGTTCGCTCATGTATGGCTTTTCGACTGGACGACGGGACGACGGACGGCGTTCTTTACCCTGATCGTAATACCGCCCTACGTTTCCAGTTGCGTCCCTGCTGTGTGCTCTATTTTCGCCGTTGTGCCACTGGCGCCAGTCCCCTTGATATGCATTTGTTCATGGAAATGGCCCGTCAGGCATATGAGGCTGACAATATTGCATGGACCGACCCCCAGTCACCAGACTTGATTATTTCTCAAACTAGTTCTGAGATACTGAAAGGAGTGAGAAGTCCATGGTAAGAAAACAAGTAACATCACGGTTCCGGGGCACAGACATCTTTAGCCGACGTATCGTCATCACTATATCCCGTACCGGTTTGCTGCTGATAGTGTTCGCTGTTGCTGTCGCTGTGTCAGCATCGGCTGTTAAGTTCATGACTAGCGTCATAACTATTATTAGTGTCATTTGTGCTGGGGTTAGTATTATCACTACCGTAGAAGCACGCCACCAACTTCGTAACCTTCGATTCGAGGTACGGGACAAGATCGTAGCCTACCTAGATGAATGGGTCCACCCTGACGACATCCCACATTTTGACGACGACGAACTAGACGTGGAAGAAGACGGCGAAATTGCCAAGGGTACTGTCCTACGGATACCAAAGTCACGTTGACGGTCAGCTAGTAGAAATTATCTCACGTAGAGATTTCCTAGCTGAGTTTGGCCATGACTATCAGCCTGGCCAGCATGTGACGTTCATTGGCCCTACTGGCCGTGGTAAGTCCACCCTTGCATTTCAGTGTTTGCAGCAAGTTGTTTCACCAGAAATGCAGGTGATAACCCTCCATGGCAAAATCAAAGGGCGTGATCCTGTTGTGGGGCGTGCATCAAAACAACTCAACTTGCGCGTTGTGCCGGAACTACCTGGGGAAACTCGAATACGTTACGACCAGAAACGGAAATATAATGGCTATATGCTGGTACCGCTGGAAAGGCCCGAACCTGATCCTGTAAAAGAGAAAGAACTACTAACAGCATCGTTTAAACCAGCGATGCAACGTAATTACACCAACATGAAACAGAAGACTATCACCCACTATAACGAATCAGCCCAAGTACAACACGAATTGAAACTGCAAGAATTGTGCGAAGCCACGTTGCAACGCGGCGGCCCAGACAATGCCGGGTGGCATGAAATACAACGTGGACGCTGGGTTTCTTATCATTGCTTTAGTGCTCCTGAACATATGTTTGTCTTCTATGACGACGATAGGGATACTCGTCGTCGTTATGCCGATTTTGGAACGGCTGACCCTCGCGCTATCGAAGAACTGTGTGCAAATCTTAGGACTGACCGGTCCCGCGATGGACGGACCATTAGTCAGTGCCTGTACATGCGCCGTGGTGGTGGCATGTTCGTGGTAGACACCTAACCCCAGCACTGTCTACCGCGCAACATTCCCAAACCACAGTGGAGCGCGACAGATGCATTCTCACCGTTACTGTCATCATGGCGAACGGGTACGTTACCGTGCCCAACTTCAACGCCGACCACAGGGCGGGGCAGCAGCACCCGCCGGTCGTCCTCGATCATTCCTGATCGGTACACAAGATGTCGTTGAAGGTGGCGACTACGACCAAACATTTACCAATACGGCGGGTGGTTCGCTTACCCCGTGGACGTTGCAGGCTACAGGATGGCTTGCACGTCTGTGGATGCGAATCGACTACACGACAACGGCGGGTACGCTAGCAGCGGATTCGCCGTTTATCATTTTCTCGTCGGTTCAGCTTAACGACGTGAACAATGAAGCCATCTTCGGCCCGTTCGACGGTTACACGTGGTTCGTGACGAACAAGTACGGTGGGTATTACATGATGGAAGACCCGTCGTTCAATGCCGTTTATACGGCTACGGGTACGGCGGGTACATTCATCCTGCAAGTTCCACTGGAAATCGTCAACCGTGATCCAATCGGTGATCTTGCATCAGTCAACAATACTGCAACACTGACTCTTATTATGCAGCTTAACGCCGCTGCTACCGCCTTCCCTTCGGCAACAGCATGGAGCGTTCGGGTCCGGGGTACTCAGGAGTTTTACTGGGAACCCCGTAAAGTAGACAAACAAAACCGAGCTATCGCTGGTGCCCCACCAGCAGCCGGTACTACACAATATTGGACGCAAGGTAGCGTTCCAATCGCCGCCGCTGGCGTCATCAATCAGCAGCTTATTACGGGATTGGGTTACCCGTTCCGTATGTATCTGTTCCTTTACCGGGGCACCGGTGGCGCCCGTTCATCAGGCGAAACAAATTGGCCTGACCCACTCATCGGCATCAAATTCGAGGCTAACTTCCTCGTCACCCAATACACTAAGGGTGACTGGATCGGGGATCAATCCCGATGCTTCGGATGGAACAATGCCGCACTCGACACACGGGGTCCACTCGCCACCACAGCAGCAACAAACCTCGGCACCGGCAAGGAAAACGGCGTCTATGCCCTGATGTTCAATCAGGACTTTTTCCTGCAGCGTCCCGGCTCAGAAACCCGGCGAGGTTACCTCGTCACTTCTCCGGGGTCCAACTTCATTATTAACGGTAACTTCGGCGTTACCGGAAACCTCTACAGCGTCGTTAACTACGTCGCGCCTGGCGGTGGTGGTGGTGCTCAGAACGCCCAGCCACGCCACCAGGACACCGCGCAACTCACGGCCGGAGGATAGGCCATGGCAGAGACCAAAGAGGTAGAGAAGGCCGTCCCGGGTCGCTGGAAGGTCAAGAGCACTCACCCTGTAGACCGTAAGCGAGTTCTGTTCTCCACGGTCTCAGAACAACGCGCCCGGAACTACATCCACCGACGTTTCCCACGTGGGTCAGAAGCCTACCTGGAAGACCCCAGCGGGAACACCGAACATTACGAAGCTGAACGCCAAGACGAATACGGCGTAGACCAAGAACCATGGGCCGCGTTTGACCCTGATTCATGGGTACCGCCGTCCGAACAAGAACCACCAGGACAAGCCGCATGGGCTGACGTGGAAGGATAACCGTTATGCGCCCGTTCCGTTTCATCAAGGCACATCCCGTAGCAACCGTTGTGTTGCTCGCTACAGGCTACATGGTTGTACCGTGGACGCTCGGCAAAGTGCAAGGCACTACGGGTATCGGTGTCAACCTTCCCCAACCCGGCGCAAGTTAATCCGGCCGGATGCCTGTAAAGGGCACATACCTGGCCATAGCAGGCGGTGGCATCATCCTGCTATGGTCAGGTTTGGCGGGTAAAAGCTGGTCTACCGTATTGCGTAATGTTATCGCGGGTAAAGATCCAAAATCCGCTAGTAACGTGTACGGTATTCAAGGTACTAGCGCTATCAGCACTAGCATTCTGTCAGGTGAAGTAAGCACTCGCAATCTTCCTAAAGGTGGAAATTCGGCTGCTAACCGAGCCGCCGCAGAAATTATTGCAGCTAGGTACGGGTGGACGGGTGCTGACTGGAAGGCACTTGATTATGGTTGGGGTACTCTTGAATCAGGTTTCAATAGTCTTGCGACTAATCCCAGTAGTGGTGCGTTCGGAATTGCGCAAGCTTTGGGGCATGGTACAGCTAGCACACGTGGTTCGATCACGAACGAATACGGCAACTATGGAACCAGCGATGCCATATGTCGAGCCGCGAACAGTGGTAACGGACCCGCTCAGATAGTATGGGGATGTAACTACATTAAACAAACATACGGACGCCCATCCAATGTACCAGGATGGACCGGTGGTGGTGGTTACGGTGGCTACTAGCACAGCAACAGTAATCGTCTTGGCAGCAGGTACCATCACATTTGCTAACGACTGGTACCAAACACAGAAACTTGACTGGAAGATACCACTGGCAACCATTATCGCCGGGTTGTTGTTTGATGGTTTTGCCCATGTTAACGATAAGGGTGCAACCGGGCTGGCTGTTATCGTCATGATCGGGGCATTGACCACCAAGTTTGGTGGAAACTCGGTAGCTGATACCCTTGCAGCCACGTTCGCTAACCGCCAGGCTACCCGGAAGCCAGCCACTCACCACAGTCACTAATACTAATCACTAAGATACTCTCATAAATAATAGTAGTACCGTAGGGAGGAACCCCAGGTGGACAACGTAAAGGTGTTCGTGGCGGGTGTCGTAGCCATCGGGCTAGTTACCGCGTTCGGGCTTCACGCAACCGGGCTAACGAGTCTGACCAAAGCAGGTGGCAAGGCTGCTAGTGGTGTGCTGAACACCGCTGAAAGAGGCTGATGCCTAGCCCACCAGGACACGTAGGATACAAACGCATCATCATCATTACCATCGTCAGCACAGCGTTTATTATCCTCGTGGATCACTTCGGGATAATCGACAAGATAGCAAATACGGTACCCTAATGCTAGCACTAGGGCGAACCGCTGGTAACGGCATTGCATTTCTAGTAGCAGCAGGTATCGTTTACGAAATCATCGCTGCCAACTGTTCATCACCACAAACAGTGGAAATCAACGCCGATAAACGCGCACCTACCCTAATGAAGTGGGTACATATCGGGCAAGTACAATCCGCTGGATTCATCATTGTTGCAGCAGTGATGGACAAAAAGCATCAAGGACCAATTCTTGCGGGTGGTATTACCGCAATGGTTCTGATGGAAGGATTGTATATGCATGGCAAACAATCCGGTCTAGCCAACGGCGGCCCACCTTCGGAGCAATATTAATGGCAGCACAAATCAGCGGACAGTGGCAACGGCAATACGTAGGCTATTCCGGGGCTCAAGTGTGGGGCACCGGAATACACCCGGTTCACTACTATTACGGACAAGACGAAGAACGCGGCCCAGTCACCTTGCGGGAAGGTGAAGTAATACCACCACATCAGGGCAAACCTGATCAGCTAATCGCTCACGAATTGTGGGGATACACACCCGAAGATTCCTCATACACCGGAATGGAATATGACGACAGGCCCAACTGGACACAAGAACCAAGTCAATTCCGGGCCGACACCGATAATCAACCCTCATGGACAGCCCCAGGCATCATCAAGAACAGTTTTCGGGCTCTTTTTGGCGGTGCTCACCGGACATTCCGTGGTGTATCCCAAGCATACTCACCTATTCAATACCAAATTCCTTCCGAAACAGTCTCAGAAGGATGGCTAAACAAACCGCAAGGTTCCCCAGCTAACGCTGTTGTGTCGTCACAAGACCAGCTAGAACGGCAAACTTCCCTGCAACAGCGTTACCAGACCCGCAACAACACAGCAGCCGTAGAAAGAGCCACCGACGAACCACGAGCACCCATCAATTCCAAGGTCACAGGCCAGCGCCTAAAGGTCTACTCTGGCGGCGAACGTCACTATGACATGCTGCCGAAAGCACAAGACACACTGCCCCGGCCTTTCTGGTACCGGCAAGGCGCAACCGGTCCATGGCATTATATGTATCCCAACGAGCTTTGGAACATAGACCCAATCGAACGGATACCACCACCCGATCCATGTCTAGGCAACCCTGAAACCGAAATTACCAGCGAATTCGGTTACACCACGGAAGACTCACAGTTCTATGGCTAAAGGCAAAGAAATACACGTACCACTACTAGGAAACATGCCAAGAGGCGCCGTTCTTGCGGGTGGTCTCGCTGTAGTCGGTGTCGGTGGTTACCTCTTGTGGAAACACTACACAAACAAAAGCGTCCCTCCTACCGGAACGCCATACGCATACGGGTATGGCGCTAACGCATACGGGTACGGATCAATGGGCTATGGTCAATACAGCCCATACGGTTACGGTGGTTTCGGTGGCAGCGGATACCCCGGCGGAGTACCCGGGTATTACGGTTACACTGGTGGCCCACCCGGACCTACACCAATTACTACTAATGCCCAATGGGGTCAAGCAGCCGAAGCCGCAATGGGCAGCAGCGGAACAGACGCTATCGCCGCAGCAATCGCCAAATACTTGTTTGGCGGTACGCTAGACGAATCCCAGGCACAAACAGTACAAGAAGCTATCGCCGTTACCGGTTACCCACCCGTACCAGGGCCGGGTAATTTCCCACCACAAATGCACGTGCAAAAGAAGAAGGGTAACGGCAACGGCAAGAACGCAACCAACCCTCCTACAGGTCTACACACCGTCGGTAAAGAAGGAACTACCGGCGTTAATATCGCGTGGAATGCATCAGCCCACGCTACCAGCTATCAAGTACATAGCACCCACGGCAACCCGGAAATGACCGGTAGTACCTCCGCACGTATTCACGACATTGGACCCAAACACACCACGGCTGTGGTACAAGTTCTAGCCGAACCAGCGGCTAAAAATGCCATGCCCGCACACATCCTAGTACGTGTCAAGTAAGGGACATAACATGCCTATTAACCGCCACGCCGTAGAACTCGGCGTGCTCGTCGGAGCCGTCAACGCTTTCATATTCATGCACAACCTCCCCCCAACCGCCGATGTCCGCAGCGCTGATGCGTTCAACGCACAAATCGAATCAGCCGAACGTACCGCCCTACTCGAAACCACCGCGTTTACGCTTCTCGTCGCCGGTTTCGCCCGGTCACTGGAAACATTCGCTATCGGCGGTCTTGTCATCATCGCCGTAGACTTCACCTTCAAACACGCCAACGCCGTTAACCCGAACACTAACAAGATGGACATGCACAAGGATCAAGGCTTGGACATGTCTAGCGTTCACCCACTACCCGACTATGCCATGAACGACGCTAACGCAGGTTGAAATGCCAGCGGGAGCGCCCAGTGGTTCACCGGGTACTGATACCCATGCCCTAGGCTGTTATTGGGTCAACGCAAGCACAGGCACTATCCAGCGGCAATGTAACCCAATCGCAGCTATCGGTCTTGGGCAAATAGGCTTCACCGGAGAACACGGTGATCCAGCGGGAATAGATCAAGCATTCGCTACATTCCAAGACGCAAAGAATTGGGTGAACCAATATCGAGGCAGCACAGTCGGTGGTCAGCTAGCACAGCACAACCTAGCCCCACATATCGGTAACCCACTAACCGGAATCAACGCCATAGGTGACTTCTTCACTCGTCTCGAAGACCCACACACATGGATACGAGTAGGCGAGTTCTTGGCGGGTGGCCTACTCTTGTACATAGGTCTTAACGCACTGACACGCGGGCAAACTCGTGACGACATAACTCGGCCCGTCAAGAAAGCCGCTAACGCGGTACTACCAGTTAAGAAGCCACCCGTACGACGTATTCATAAAACTAGTACCAGCACTATCACACATGTTAGTAGTAAGGCGAAGCCATGAGCGATTATGATGAACGTGGTGCCGAGCAAGTACAAGACTTGGTACCTATCCCAGTACATATCGCATCATCTAACGCCGAACCAGTAAGAAGGGTCGCACCCGAATATACATCATGTATGACTTGGCAAGTTGACACCATGGCCAACATGGGGACCGGTCGTGCTATCCGCCTGCTTTCTCGACGTTACCGGCGCAACAAAGCACGTATCTACTGTCCGTCTCTCGGTGCCCTAGGTACGCCTGTGTCAACGGAAGGATCAGTTACGTCACCTGGTGGCGCAAACGTGGTTGTTGCATCTATTGCTATCGGGTCAATCACAGCAGGTGAATACCTGATTAACTGGACTGTCAGCCTTGACGGAACAGTCGGTGCAATTGACGTTAACAACTTCCGGCTACAGCAAAACCCCGGTGGTATTACGCTGCTAAACAGCACTAACGACGGTGTTGTAGGCCGGTACCCACAAAACCAATTCGGGCCTGTAACACTCGGTCCAGCTAACGGCATTCGTGTCGTTACCATCGCAATTGGTACCGTCGGTGGTGTATACTCCGCTCAAATTTCGCTGGTGCCTGTGGTCCCAAACGAAACCGCTACCTTGCTTCTCAATTCCAGCGAACAAGGACTTATGAACGGGCAAGGAGCACAATTCGCTATAGCCCCAGTATTCGTGGAGTGGTTCGGGCAGCAACCATGCTATGCGTGCCTAGTACCGGGGTCCACTGGTGGACCGGTAGCAGTATCCGTAATCGACGAAGCATATGAGGAACAATGAGCGCAGATATCGCAGCAATCACCGGCCTTATTACTGCAGTAACCGCACTTATCGCCGCTGTACTTAGTGTAATTAATAACAAGCATATCAAGAACGTTAATACTAAGACCGAAGCCGTGAAAGCTGACACCGAGGCTATCATTAACGGCTACAGCAAACTCACCCAAGGAAACCCTGATGCGAGTTCTCATTGATTCAACCACACCACTGCAATCTATTCCCGACACCGCTGAAATGGTAGGTACCTACTGTAACGGCCGGTTCGCTATCCCCTTGCATGTTGTCAAAGCACGCTGGCCCAAAGCTAAGCATGTTCGTATCAACATTGACGCCGACCCTAACTTGGGTGATTGTCTAGACGTAGAAACAGGCGACGCGACGCCTGATCATCTAGACGAATGGGCTAAAGCCCGGCTCGCTGGTGGTGTTCCACCTGAAAACTTGGCCGTATATTGCAACCGTGCAACATTGCCAGCCGTACAACAAGCTACCAAACTTCACTTGTTTCATTGGGTAGCCACACTGGACGGTAATCTAGTGATTGCTGGATACCGGCCGTTGCATTCTCCGGCCGCAGTACAAGCCATAAACGCGAATATGGCTGGTGCCAACGTTGACATTTCCATCGTGTTTGAGGATGGTTGGCATCCCATTTCATAAACGGGGCAGATACTATTATCATAAGGGGAGGCGATACACGGCTAAACAAGTACGGGCATATTACGCGACAAAGGGTTGGAGTATTAAACGTCGTGCAAGAAAATCCCGTACCAAACGAAAGCGGAAGCGTTTAGGGCTCTTAAACGAGTATCCCGAAACGCCAGACGGGGACCGGTCCCGATAAGGGTGTATTGGTGTCGGGAACACCACGGATGGGAACTTACCAGCAAACCGAAGGACAAAAATGTCTGACGAAGAAAACGAAGACTTCGACACCGTGTCAGCTATGGCTGACCGAATGCGGCTCGAAGGCAAAGACCGGCAACGGTACATCCATGAACACATGGACCGGCTAGGGTACGACGCTGTACCTACCTACGTACGCCGTGAAGAAGAAGAAGGAGACGAGCGGGACCGGGGCAGCGGCTTCTTTAGCCAGGGACGGCGTGATAGCCGTGGTGGCCGTGACAGGGACGCTGGTGGCCGGTCACGCCGTGATGATCGGGACGACTGGTACCGTTGACGTAACATGCTTCCATGTCTTAGACTGTCAGTGACAGAACAAGCCACCAGAAAGGGTGACAGCAATGACCTCACTGACCGTCGAAGCCGTGGACGTGGACCCGTTCGACAGCGACGAAGACGAAGCACCTACCGGCCGGTCCAGCTACCGGGACGAGTTCCAAGTTGCACGAGACGCCGACGTCAAGGTGCTGTTCGACTCGTGGAAGACCGGCGACTCTCACCCGACGTGGGAACAGTTGACTGCCAAGCCCGGTGGGAAGGCTTCACCGGAGTTCAAGGCGAGTCAGAAGAAAATCTACATCGTGAAGAAGGCGGAACTGCCCGAAGTCAAGCGGGCCATTCGGCGGGCGTGCTTGCTGTACAAGCCGAGCGACGAGAGCGGTACTCTCGGTGGTGTTCCGGTGTACGTGGCGGATCGGAAGCTGGAAGACGGCCGGTACCGTATCAAGTTCACCTGGTCACCACAGCCGGTCAAGACCCCGAAGACCGCCAGCGACACTCCGGCCGATCCTCCGGCCAACACTCCGCAGGACACCAGCGGCGACCAGGAGACGCCGAGCACCGGAAGCCAGCCCCCGGCCCCCGCTGCCCCACCCGAGCCACAGCGGCGCGGCCGGTTCGGTGGAAGGTAGCAGCGGCCCTACCTTCCCATAATCCAGCGGCCCGGACGTGCCCCGCGTCCGGGCCGCTGGCATGTCTAACACTAATCTTAATCACCAGTAAATAAGGATAATAATAGTAGTCATGACCAACCCCTTCTGTCCACGACCACCCCATCAAACCACATGGCAACTCAACACATACGGGACAACCATCCTCAAAGGCACTAGCCCGGTAGGCGGGTCGGTGTACGGTGCTGGACTCTACGGATACGGCCTTTACGGGTACGGTGTGTCCACACCAGGCAACGTGACTGGCATGATTCAGATAGGCCCACTAGTACCCCACACATGGTGGACCGTTTCCAGTGTCGTCATCGCTACTGCATCAGTCAACAATCTCAGTACCTTCTATCTTTACCGTAACGCTATATCTACTGGCGCACTCGTCGGCACATCATTGAACGGCAACGCCGACACAGTAGCCCCTGCAACCTCTCCGCTAACAGCCGGTGAATCACTCATCGGAGTATGGATAGGTGGAGATAACGCAGCACAAGCATCTATGGTCCTACTCGGTACTATTTCACAAACAGCGGTAGCATCAGGTGTTGCATCACAATGACAGTACCAGGCGATTTCCCACTACTTTACGCACCAGCAACTAACGTTGACATTACTCAAGTTGTCAACGAACAAGCCAACACTCTGCAACAATTGCAAACAGGTGTAAAACCACTAGCACCCAACTTCCAAACAGCACTAGCCCGGCGACACAACGAAACTTCTACTCAACTTTTCTTCACATTTCCAGCTGCCGCACACATTTGGTCTGCTGTACTTTCATTTACTATTGTTACGAATGGCGCCTATGCCCCAGGTATTACCAAATGTTTCGCTGACTTGACGACAGGGGTGTCAAACCTTGGGCTATTGACACTGGAACTTGGCGTAGCTAATGTCAGTGATCACGATAGTAATGCTGTTAGTAACATTTGGAACGGACTAGCAGTAGCCCTAAACGATACCTTGATTTTGAACATTAATAACGGAACAACCATCGCCAACCTTAACCAACAAGCATCATGTATTGTGGGGTATTCAATACCATGACATTCCCGCTCCCAACACCAGGTCAAGATAATAACGTATGGGGCGTTATGCTCAATAACTTCTTGAGTGTATCCCTAGACCCCACCACTGGAAAACTACGTGCTACCACGGGTGCAGCAATTCCTATTACTGGGCCTAGCACATCACAACCTACCGTATGGCAAATGCTAGACGGTTCAATGGTCGTACTACCATTGTCCACATATGGACTTACCGGTGACGATGGTCAGTGGATTAACGCTGCCCTAAACGCTCTGCCAACTATCACCACAAACCTTTACGGCGGAACCTATAAAGGCCCATGGACAATAGGTACCGTACGTTTCCTGCCCGCTACTTACAATCTCGCAACCGGCATCATTATGCCTAATGGTGGATGTGCAAATCTAATAGGCCAGGGACCAGGAACAATACTGGCATGTCAAGCGGGTGTTACTGGAATTATCGCACGCGGCTATGGTGGTGGCTGGACACCCGGTGACACGTACGCTATGCAAACACATGGATCTATTCAGGGACTTCGTATCGACGGTTTTAACGTCGGTAACGGTGTCTTCTACGGAATCGACTACGGCGGTGGTTGGGGGTTCACAATTCGTGATACCTCTGTTGTTAACTTCCTTGGTAACGGTAACATCGGTGTCCGATTCGCTAATCTTTCCGCCGCTGGTCAAAACGCATCCTGGTCTGAAAAGATGCGTATTAACATGAACTGTATCAAAAATGATACAGCCGTTCTTATCACCGGCGGTAATGGCGCAACTAATGACTCATTCGAGTACAATGATCTTACCTTCTACGTTCAGGCTAGCGCCAATCAAAATGGCGTCGTAGTGGATAAGGGTGCATTCCTTTACCGTTCAGATATCGTTATCCGTGCCAACATGGCAGACAATTCCGGGGCAGTTCTCACTGTACAGGGAAACGACGGTGGCGTCGGTAACTCATCATCTATTAGTGTCTGTCGAGTATTCATTGGAGCCGAACACAATAATACGGTGAATACTCCCCAAACCATTAAATTCGGGGACACAGCAAACAACACCATGAACAATTGTACTGGCCATCTCAGCTTCGGATTTACTGCTAGTGCATGGACACCAAGTAATGCCAACTCTGGCATATTCTCATTCGGCGGAATGGTTAACGGAGATAACACTCTAAGCAATATCAGCAAAGTCCTGGCTAATGCACCGTCAGGATGGCCTACAGTCTAATGTAATTTACGCGAAATCACATGAAATAATAGTAGGGACGAGTCATAAATGGCTCGTTCTTATTATTACGCTT
>Ga0126373_10000939_pt1 | contig 19968 bp, 16 predicted proteins | sample PanSoiMetPlot_11_FD_92545 | JGI IMG/M metagenome (GOLD analysis project Ga0126373, IMG submission 92545) | Tropical forest soil microbial communities from Panama - MetaG Plot_11 | ecosystem: Environmental > Terrestrial > Soil > Tropical forest > Bulk soil | place: Panama | collected 2016-02-17 | reverse complement strand
CGATGCCGTACTCAAGCGCAGTCAGCAATTCATCTACGTACGCAACGATATTGCTGCCGACGACAGCGCCTACCTGGTGTCCCACGAATTGGGGCATTGGTATCTGGACAATCGAAAAACAACTCTTACTGTGGCAACTTTGGCGGCCATGTCAGCGTTGCAGGGCACCCCTGGGGTTATTTTTGTCGAAGCCTACGGCGCCCACGAGCGTGAGGAACTACAGGCCAATGCCTTTGCTCGCGAACTTCTTCTGCCTCGTGAGGTCGCCCTCACGATGTTCAAGAAGGGCAGTGGACCTCGGGAAATAGCCGAAGAACTTGGCGTGCCCCTTGAGTTGGTCCGCCAACAGGTCATGGACGCCGTGATGCTTCCTAGTGTGGCAGCGCCGCCGGCGAAACCACTTCACCCGATGAAACCGGACCAAAGCGAGGCTGCAAGGGCAGAGGAAGAATACGTTAACGTAATTGCCGGACCTGGCACCGGGAAGACCTCGACTCTAATTCATCGCGTCAAACACCTAATCGAAGAAAAAGGCGTGATTCCCGCCCAGGTCCTTGTTCTCACATTCACTAACAAGGCCGCTGCAGAGCTCGTTGAAAGGCTCCGCACATCAGGGGTGCCAAACGCCACAGACCTTTGGGTCGGCACGTTTCACGCTTTCGGGCTGGAATTCCTGCGCAAGTATCATCACTGTTTCGACTTAGAGGATGACATCCGTGTAGCGGATGATCTTAGTGCGATCACGATGATGAGTTCGCTTCTGCCAAGGGCAACGCTAAAGCATTATCGTAGGGTGGAAGATCCTTATTTCTGGCTCCCCGATGTTCATGGAGCCATAAAACGGCTCAAAGAGGAGTTGGTAACCCCCGCTGAGTACCGAAAACGGATCGCGACGCTACCGAAAGATGATCCCGTCGCAGCAACCAAGCGCGAGGACGTCGCGACTCTCTACGAGCTCTACGAGCAGGGGCTGAAAGAGCGAAAGATGGTCGATTTTGTCGATCTTGTGGGAATTCCCGCCGTCGCGATCGGCAAGGACCGTGTTCGGTTCGGTGAGCTAGCAGAACGCTTCCACCATATTCTTGTGGATGAGTATCAAGACGTTACTGAAGCTATGGTTGTCCTCGTTAGGCAGTTAGCCGAGGGCGCTAAGTCACTTTGGGTAGTGGGAGACATCCGGCAAGCGATACACCATTGGCGTGGCGCGTCATTTCGGAGTCTCACTAAGTTCGAGACAAAATTTGAGGGGCCGCTGCGGAACGGCAAGAGACTGCGCAAGAGCCCGCTCAGGACGAACTTCCGAAGCTCCCAGGAGATTCTCAATTTAGTTTCGGATCTGGGGCGCAACCACGTGCTCCAGGAAACCTTGCCATTCGAGGAAATGCAACCCGACAACGGACCTTCTGGCGCACGGCCTGTCCTGGTGTCCTGCTTCCCGAACCTAGATTCCGTTTCCGAGGCAATCGTTAGAGGGGTCCGACGCGCTCACGAGGCTGGTATTCCGTACGGCGACCAAGCAGTCCTGTGCCGATGGACCGAGGATGTCGAATCGACGGCGGAGTACCTCGAGCATGCGGGCATCCCAGTCTTGTACTTAGGTGTGCTCCCACATCGACCTGAAATTAAACCGATTCTGTGCCTAATGCAGTTGCTTACGGAGCGACAACCAAGAGCTTTGCTCGGGTTTGCAAAGATCGGCAGGCTCAGTGTCCCGCCGAACGACTTCAATCTGATCATGGAATTTGTCCGCGCGAATCGTGGCATGCAGCGCGGCCGCTGGCTAGGGCACGGCGTGCCGGGCCTATCCACGGAAGCGCAGGTGGCCATTGGGAACATCGCCGAACTGCTAGAGGACCACTCCCGCTATTCCACCGCATGGACATTCATTTGTGACCTGGTACTGGAGGACCGGGTCTGCCTTCCGCCCCTTGACGATGACAGTCTTGCGGCAAAGGTAGCAAGAATCGCGCTATGGCAATTCGCTTACTCGGCGAGAGCGGGCAATGGAGACACTCGCACGACCACGCTAACCCGGTACCTCTTGAGACTGCAGCTCCGGCAACGTATTAACGACCTGCGAAATGACAAGGAGCTCCCGCCGGAGGCGTCGGCGTTAGATGCTGTTAGGATGCAGACAGTTCATTCGAGTAAAGGGCTCGAATATGGTGCCGTGCACGTGGGCTTCGTCAACGCATACTGCTACGGCTCCGAAGCGTCTGCCTATCACGTGGGCCGTGAAGGCCAACTGATGGTTCCTCCTGAGGTTTTGGGCAGTACGTCCGAAGAATATCTCCACGAGCAAGCAATCGAACGAAATAACCTGCTTTATGTGGCTGCATCACGCCCGAAGACGCATCTGTACTTGTACGAGCATGGAGCCTTCAGGCAGACGAATCGCCCACCGCAGTTGGACACGGCCGCAGACAACTATGATCTCGTAGATTTCGACCCAACTGACGCTACCCCAAGTCGCGCGCGGCCAGAGCCCGCGGCAGGTTACAAGGGCGCTCCTTTGTCGTTCGAGGAATTCCATACGTATTCGGTGTGCCCTTTGCAGCACTGGTACCGGTACGTCCTGAACCTTCCCAGAGAACAAGACCTGGATGTGGCGTTACGCGCTAGGTTTGCCATTATGAACACCCTGCGCGAGGTGATGTCAGGGAAGACCAAAGATGCAGACGCCGAGCTCGCAAGGCAGTGGGACCTTCAAAGGCTTCCAGCCGTTGAAGAGGACCCCACGCTCTGGGGGGATGCGAGGGCCGCACTCGCCGATGGCCTGAAGAAACTGGATGCGTTAACCGGAACGTTCGAGGATGTGGAGACATCCATCGCTGGGGTGCGTATCCGGTTTCCGTGGGCGATCGTCGACCGCCGAGGCGGCCACACTCACATCCAATTCCCCTATTTCTTGCCGTTCTTTCCTGGCCCCCAGAGCAAACTAGTTCGGCCGATGGTGTCTGGAGTGGACCGTGGGCGCGCCAGCGCGACAGCCTTCAGCATCTTGTCGGACCGGTCCGATTCATTCAGCGCGAGCGGGAATCTTACTATGACTGATGCGTTCGCCGCCGCCCAGCGACTCAACTCCGGAGACCGGAGTCCGTGTCACGGCAAGCACTGTCGGTGGTGCTCCTACATCACTATTTGCCCTCACATGCCGGAATAGCTCGTCACCTTTTACTTTTTGCCGTCGTCGTCTCGGGTTACTTAGTAGAAGGCTGCAATTCCTGGCAGCCCAAACAGGTGACCCATGTCTAAGCAAATCTTTCTGCAGTCTGAATCCCTCGGTGACGTCGAGATCGTCGAAATCGGGGAAACCGCCGGCATACCGGAACTCCGTGCCGCCTGCCTTGCCAAGCTCCCCAAGGGTGCGTCCCAAGTCGACTACCTCCTGTTTCTGGAGGATGTGGACGACGAGGACGCCTTCATCACGATCAAGGAGATCCCGCATGGAATGCGGGTCCACCTGCATCGTCACAAGGCCATCGAGGTCACCGTCCGCTATGCCGGGCGGGACGTCAGGCGGTCGTTCCGTCCGTCGGCCACGGTGGGCCGGGTTAAGCAGTGGTCCACTAAGGACCTTGGGATAAAGCCGTCCGACGCAGCCGAACTGATGCTCCAGGTCGCCGGCACCCAGAATCGGCCGGACCCGGATACCCATCTCGGGACCCTCGTGCATTACCCGGAACACAAGATCGTGTTCGACCTGGTGCCTTCCCCTCGCGTGAACGGCTGAGGAGACAACAACCATGAGCCAGAACGAAGAAGCGCTGGAAAAGCACCTGGCCTCCGGCCGGTTCCAGGCCGGCGTGATACGCGGGCGCTGGAAACTCATCGACAAGGCCTGGCCGCTGGTCTACGTGGGTATCACTGCTAGGGATGGATCCCAGGTCACCCTCCGGGTGAACTGCAGTGACTACCCGCACCAGCCGCCCAGCGCGATGCCCTGGGACTCGACTGCCAATGGGCCGCTGCCTGAGAATCGGTGGCCCAAAGGTGGTCGGGTATCCCAGGTGTTCAACCCGGGCTGGAAGGGCGGCACCGCGCTCTACATCCCGTGCGACAGGCAGAGTATCGAGGGCCATCCGAACTGGAATTCGGAATACCCCTGGATGATCTGGAACCCTGCCCGTGGGCTTGTGCAATACATTGAGGCGGTGTTCGAGACACTGCAGAGCAATGAACTTGTCTGCCCGATTACTTGAGATGGATGCAGCGCTATGGATAGCGCTGCTGAGAGACCTAAGAGCGCGAGGAGGCGGGTACAGGGAGTCCGGTGCATTCCTCCTTGGCAAGTTGGCGAACGGTACCCGTATTGCCGAGGCTTTCGTGCCATACGAGTCCTTGGATTCCGAGGCACAACACCACGATTACGTGCGGCTCCGGACTGAGGCCTTTGGGAACCTGTGGGCTGAATGTGCCCAGCAGAAGCGGGAGGTTGTGGCGGATGTCCATACCCACCCATTCGGGCCGAGACAGAGCATCTCTGACAGGGAGAACCCGATGATCTCAATCGCCGGACACGTGGCCTTGATCGTGCCCCTGTTCGCCATGCACGACGTCGGACCGGCGGACGTCAGCGTCAACTTGTTCCATGGGCGTGGTCGCTGGACCACCTATCTCGGGAAGGAAGCGGAGAAGAAGTTCTATGTTCGTAAAGGCTGAAAAAACCGATTCGGAATCTCTGCATCGCCTGGTGAAGGCTCTGGTCGACAGCGGCGAGGCACCGTCCATTGAGAAGGCGTTTTCGACCTTCTCTGCATACGGAGTCCGTATTCGGCTAGGTGCCAACCTGACTGCCAGTGCTCAGATCATCGCCCTCACGATGATCAACGTTGCGGCTCGGAGCTTCCTAGGAAACGTTGTAATCGAAGGCGCCATGCCTGCGGGGCTTACCGTCAGAGGCGTCGGTGGCTCGAGCCTCAAAGAGACCTTAATTTGGGTCGGTGGTGGCAATGGGCCGTTTCCGCTAGCCGACACCTGGCCCGTCATCTCTGTTGGGACCGCCCGTCCGGCAGTCGCGGGAGAGATTCGCGTCTGGGCGGACGGGTGGGTCTTTGGGTTGGGAGGCGGTGGTGAATGCACGGACCACGTGTATCCCCCCGCCTGCGTGGCGGCCGCTGGTCTCGCCGTTAACGAGGCATTTTCATTGCTGCGCAAAGATAACCCCTATGCTGGCCGGAGAGACTCCAGCTGGTCACTGTGGAATTTCAGCGACCATACGGACAAAGGGCCACGAGCGGAGATCTTGGTGCCAGGTCTCTGGGAGATCGGGCTCGGTCATCTGGGTCAGGCTTACTCGTGGACTCTAGGGTTCATGCGCCAGGCCCCCAACTCCAAGGTGTTCCTCCAAGATGTGGATGCCATTTCGGGGTCCACGCTATCCACATCTCTGCTCTCTGGTCAGGCTGATGTCGGTAAGTCCAAGGCGCGCGTGGCGGCCAAGTGGCTGGAAGACCGTGGATTCCAGACAGCGATAGTCGAGCGGCGCTTCGACGAGAATCAACGTGTGTCGGCTGCGGAACCGAGGCTCGCACTGCTTGGAGTCGATAATCCGGCTGCTCGGCGGGCGATAGAGGGAGCGGGCTTCGAGATGATCGTGGATGCTGGTCTTGGCTCCGGATACAAGAATTTCAGAGCGCTTCGGGTTCATACGTTCCCTGGTCCATCTCAGGCATCTGCCATCTGGGCCAGTGATGTCATGACGTTCTCTTCCGATGCGCCGGCCTACAAGGCGATGCTTGCGGATGGGGAAGACCCGTGCGGGGTAACGACACTGGCGACTCGTGCGGTCGGAGCACCATTCGTTGGCTGTGTCGCTGCGGGTTACGCGCTGTCAGAAGTCTTTCGCCGGCAGCTAGCAGGTGATCGTCACAGCTTCATTGACTGCAACCTGCGCGATATCAACAAGACGGAGTTCGAAGTCATCTAACTGAGCCGGACTTAGGGATCCAAGCCCTCCCATATAGAGGACTCAAATCTGCCGTTTTGAAGTGACAACCGCAAAGAAAGGGTTCCTTGAAGATGTTCCGCTGAAATCCGCAGGTATTAACTAACGACCGAGAACTACTTATTTCCGCGCATCACTATCCGGAAGCTTTTCTCTCCGCCGTTCTACCGTGAAGCCGAGTGGACTTGAGTGTTTGCCTGGTGACCCGAGGAACCGATTGCCTTGGATCCGTTGGATCGTCTTGTGCCGCCTCTACAAGACGTCCCCGTAGATCGCGACGTGTATGTGAGACGCCCTCCAAAGCCTAGGCCGCCAAAGATCCCATATGGGCCATATTGCGTTAAGCTAGATATTGGTAAATCGTTGCCGCAAACGGAGTTTCGGCCATGCGCATTGTCTTACCGCGCATTGATCTTATCGACGAATCAATTGCAAAAAATAGAATTCGCCAATATGGGAGCCTCGAAGAGAGAACGGAAGGCCATCTTGCGAAATTCGTCCATGATAGAACTCATGGCTGGCTTTTTCAGGTATCTCATAATAACGAAGAAACATTAATACTCCCCAGAAAAAGCAATCTGCCAGATAACTACGCGCGAATCGTTCAAGGCTCAGTTGATGAGACCGCAGACCTCATTGATCTTTCAGATTGCACCTGGCTGAAACATCCCCTTTTTAGTGAAAAGCAAAGCGGCAAAAGCAGAAAGCGCCAACTTGAAGAAGTACTTGCTTCTTGGACTCATGCTTTCTCCTACATCGAAGAAGCCCCCGAAGAACATCGAATAGGACTTCGTCAACCGCAGATCGGTGCAGTTCACGCAATTCATGCACATTGGGCCGTTTCATCAGATCCTGCCACAGTCGTTATGCCTACGGGCACAGGTAAGACCGACACCATGTTGGCCATACTTATCTCCGCCCGCTGTAAAAAAGTACTTGTAATTGTTCCGTCTGATGCATTGAGAACACAACTGGTAGATAAATTCCTCAGCCTTGGCACTCTAAAGGCGATCGGATCAACTGTTCTAACAAAGGGCGCACGCTATCCAGTTGTATGCTCTCTCAAACACAAGCCATCGACAATTGCTGAAGTGAATGCGATCTTCTCCGCATCCCAAGTCATAGTTACAACCAGCAATATAGCGGGCCAATGTCTGCCTGAAATACAGGACCGCATAGCCCATTACTGCCCTTATCTCTTCATTGACGAAGCGCATCACGCCGAAGCTCCGACCTGGATAAGTTTCAAAGAGAAGTTTCATGCCGCAAAAATATTGCAGTTTACGGCCACTCCATTTAGAGAAGATGGTAAATCTGTCGATGGCAAGCTCATCTTTAACTACCCACTAAAAAAGGCGCAACAGGAAGGCTACTTCAAACCGATTCGATTCAAGCCAATTCGCGAATTCAATCTAAAGAAGGCGGACAAGGCTATCGCTGAAGAAGCCATAAAGGAGCTTCGTGCTAGTGCCGAAAAGGGACACGTACTTATGGCGCGCGTTAGCAGCGTGTCACGCGCAAACGAAGTGTTTCCCTTATATGCCCAGTACACAGAATATAACCCTGTCCAACTTCATACCGGCATTACGTCCAAACAGGTCCGTGAAGAGACTCGTCGCAAATTGATTTCCGGAAAATCGAGAATTGTTGTCTGTGTCGACATGCTCGGCGAGGGATTCGATCTGCCTGAACTAAAAATTGCCGCTTTTCACGATATACGAAAAACTCTCGCGGTCACATTGCAATTAGCTGGCCGGTTTACACGTTCACGCCAAGATCTTGGTGATGCCGTCTTCATAGCGAACACAGCGGATATCCATGTAGTGGAAGAACTGAAAAAGCTCTATTCAAGAGATCCAGACTGGAACGTGCTACTTCCAGAATTGTCTGAGCGAATCATAGGAGAACAACAGGCACTTCAAGACTTTCTAGGAGGCTTCACCGATTTCACAAAGACAATTCCGCTGAGGACCGTTCGCCCGGCTACAAGCACAGTTATCTACAAGACGCAATGCGATAACTGGTCACCAGATAAGTATCGTGAGGGTATCCACGCAGTGGACACCTGTGCCCAGATTTATGACACCGTCAACCATGCAAAACACACCCTTGTTGTCGTTACTGCGCGCCGCGTACCTCTCGTCTGGACCGATGTGGAAAGCTTATATAACTGGGATTGGGAGCTATACGTCGTAATCTGGTCTCCAGAACAAAACCTTCTTTTTATCAATAGCTCTTCCAACTCTGGGACTTATCGAGCTCTTGCAAAGGCCATAGCAGGCGACAGTGCTGTTCTCGTTTCTGGTCAGCATGTATTTAGGACATTTTCTGGTATCAATCGCCTTCGTCTACAAAACATAGGTCTGACTGATATATTGGGGCGTGCTGTCCGGTACACGGCTCAAATGGGATCAGACGTTGGACCAGAAGTACCGTTCACACAACGCAGGCGCTCACAGCGCTCAGTGCTTTCTGGGGTGGGCTACGAAGACGGGAAAAAGACGGCTGTAGGGGCCTCACGAAAGGGACGTATTTGGTCGCACAGACGTGATCGTGTCGATCAACTTGCCGCCTGGTGCAAACAGATAGGGGCCAAGCTACTTGACGAAACAATCGATCCCGATGAAGTGTTGAAAGGTACTCTTCATGCAGAGCCCATCAAGAGCCGACCGACGAAAATGCCTATCTATATAGACTGGCCGGAACACGTATATACATCACCCGAAATTGAATGGTCGATAACGATTGGCGATTCTACATTTTCACTAAGCGAAGTTACGCTGGAATTGGTATCTCCTACCGAAGAAGGACCACTACGCTTTTGCCTCACCGCAGGTAATAAGCGTGCAGAACTCGAACTGGAACTTTTTGAAAAGGACGGCAATCCTGACTATCGTGTGAAGGCAGTTGGAGACGATGCCCTACAAGTCCGCCACGGTAATTACGGCGAGGCCGACGATGCGGTCGAGTTTTTTGACGACGAGCCGCCAGTAATCTGGTTTGCAGATGGGTCACAGCTGGAAGGCAATCAGTACGTCGAATTGAAGGATGAACATCCTCCTTTCGACGCGAATAAGATTACTACTTGGAATTGGGGCGGAATCAATATCAGAAAGGAATCTCAGGGTACACAGAAAGAGACTGATTCGATTCAAGCTAGGGTTATTCAACGCTTACGTGAGGGTAACTATCATGTAATCGTGGATGATGATGGAAGCGGAGAAGCCGCTGACATCGTGGCGATCCGACTAATTGGGGAGATGACTGCGCCCAAGAAAATAGAAGTTGAGTTTTATCACTGCAAATACTCGTCCGCTGACACTCCTGGCGGTCGAATAACCGACCTTTATGAGGTTTGCGGGCAAGCACAGAAGAGTATCTATTGGAAATCGACCCATGAAAAAACAACAGACCTCTTTACTCACCTTCTAAGAAGAGAAGCAATGCGTCAGGACGCTGGCGCGTCAACGAGAATTGAGGTGGGAAGTACTGACCTGCTAGATACGTTGCGAGAAATTAGCCATATGTGCGAGGTTACGCTTAAGATTTTTGTTGTGCAGCCTGGTTTGTCGAAAGCACAAGTAACGCAAGGTCAATTACGGTTACTAAGCGTGACCGAGAACCACCTACATGAGACATACCGTTTACCCTTCGGAGTCATAGCAAGCGCCTAAGTCCACGACGCTCGCTTGAGGTGGTTTACAGATGATTACTGAATCCGCTTGGCTGTCTTGGTTAGTCAGACTTATTCCCATCGCCTGGGCGAAGGTTCGACGTCCACATATCAGAGAGCTCCGGGCACCAGTAAATTTATTTGAGCATGCGCAGCCTTACGCCAGCCTCGATCATCTTCGAGACGTTTTTGGCACTCCCTACCGAAGCGACAAGCAGTGGGTTACGTTTCGGTTTCGAGAATTATTCTTGCAAATAACGACTAAAGATTTAAATACTGTGGAGACGATCGATGTACTTATTCGACGGCCGGGTTTACTCCAGACATTTCAAATTTACCCACTTCAATACTTTCTTGGGAAAGTAGTCCTTTCAGATGTAATGACGTCCGACAGAAAGCTGACCATCGAAGGCTCTTCGAAATTCTGCGCAGTCTATACACAGCAATATTTTGGATTTCCTGGCAAGTACAATCACTATACTTTCGGAATCTATTCAGGACCGGGTATTCGCAGCGTAGATTTCGAAATAACCCCCGCGCGCGATGGCTTAGCATCGGACCCAAAAAAGGCAGTTATCAATTGGATCCGTATCGCGAGTTCAAGCAAAGACCTAGTGACACCTGATTTTTATCATTTTATTTGAGGCGATTACGGTGCCGCATAACTTGCAAAGAACCAGATCGTAACGATAAGACCAAGAGTAAAAAATCCGATACAGCACCAGAAGCTCGCTTCCATAAATCGTTCAATCGATGATTCACTCGTACTATTTGAGAAGAACAGCCCAGCGTTTTTACCCCACGCCAGTCTTATCCATTTTGCTGATAAATAAAGAAAGAACACGCCGGCCAGAATGGAAATGGCTAAGAAGCCCCACCCGAAATACACGGAATAGCCGAGAACTGTGATGAGTGGCGTAGAGGGTTCAATACCGAGGAACTCTCTAGCCATGAATACTGGCAATAGTAACGATGCCGTCGCTAGCCCCATGATGGTTTTTACGACTTCAGAGTACTTGCCATTTGTGTCGGCCTTCCAGGACTCCCTCATTTTGTCTGCCATGTTGGCACCTTCTTAAGCTGTACAATTTGAACAGTCTGCCTAATCAAGGAGTTGAGCCAAATCGTCAACGCGCAGATGCGTATAGCACATCACCATTGTGCCGTCCTTGTGTGCAGTTATTGCTGATTCCCGCAATTGATTTAACCCGTGCTCGACAAATCTAGAAGTCTCTTCGTGATGGAGTCATGAAAATGTAGGTCAATAAGCATGTCCTTCTTAGGTCTATTTTTGACGACCGCTTTGACTTAGCGGCGTTTCCCTATATAGATAGAGGGAGTAAAACCCCCATAGAGTGCGACCGTAAAGAGCTGTTTTCGGTAACTATGGTAACGAAGTGCGTGCTTTCAGGTTAATTGGCACCACTTTTCCGCCGTCTCGTAGGTTATCTAGGTAATTCGCCCACGCTTGCATAACACGGCGCCGTTCTTCGTTAAAGGTCGTCCGATCATAGGCTTTCTGTACGTCCCCCTTCTTTGCATGTGCCAATTGAGCTTCGAGGACGTCAGAATTTACGCCTAGGCGCTCTCGTGCCACGGTGCGCAACATGCCGCGAAATCCATGTGTGGCATGACGGCCCTGGAAACCCATAAGCCGGAGAGCGTTGCTCATAGCATCCCGATGCATGTGCTGTGATTTTTGCCTCGCCAGCGGTGGAAATACGTATTCCTTTCCGCCGGAATAGCCCTCCATCTCGCGCAGTACAGTTAGAGCCTGTTTGGGCAGCGGTACGATGTGAGCATGCCGCATTTTCATCATGGAAGCCGGCACGCTCCATTCCGCAATCTTGAGGTCAATATCTGCCCACCGCGCGGCAGCGACGATGCCTGGCCGCATTGCGGTAAGCATCGCGAGCTTTAGAGCGGCCCGAGTTACCGGTGTTGGGTAAGCATCAATAGCCTTCAGGAGGGCAACAATCTCTCTTGGATCCGTTGCAGCGGGGATATTGCCCTTTCCATGCTTGGGTATCGCACCCTGTAGTGACAGAAGGCGACCGTCCTCGCGGAGGCCTTGGCGAATAGCGTGGGCGATGATGCCGCCAAGAAACTGTCTTGCCTTTGCAGCAAGGGTGGGGGTCTTTGCAGCCATCTCCTCCAGAAGATCGGCCGCCTGTTTTGTATTCAAAGAGGTGATGGAGTAACGGCCCAAAGCGGGAATCAAATAGGTATCCGTGACGTACTTTGCCTTGCGATAGCTCGCTGGGGCCCATCCGAGGCGTTTGAACTCCAACCATGCCGTCGCCGCGGCTGGGAAGGCAGCTTCCTTGTTTTGCAGCGACGCTAGTTTGGCCGCCTTTCGTGCTTCGCCAGGATCCTTGTTGTCGCGGAGCAGGGCACGCGCGTCATCTCGGCGCTGCCGCGCTTCTGCTAGTGATACTTCCGGGAAGGTCCCAAACGCCAACAGCCCTTCTTTGCCGGCAAAGCGATATTTCAAGCGCCAGTAGCGCCGTCCGCCCGGCTTAACGTCGAGATACAGGCCGCCGCCATCAAAATGCTTGCCCTGAGGGGCGCTCTTGATCGTCAGGGAACTGAGCTTGTTTAGTACGGCCATGGATTTGATACCCCCACGAAAAGGACTCCAATCTGTGCAGAATTAGGCTAGATTTACAGCACCTGGTGAATGTGCCTTGCGTTGATACCCCCAAAAAAGGCCCCAAAAGGTTCGGCTTTGGAGATACCCCCAAATGTACCCCCAGCAGGGTGGAGATTCAATCGGACGATGTGAGATCGCAAAAAGCAAAAAACCCGCTTTTTCTGCGGGTTTAGTGGCAATTTCGGGACTGAGTGAGATTCGGTGAGAGTGCTTGAAACGTCGTCATGGTGCCCAGGAGAGGACTCGAACCTCCACGGTGTTACCCGCTAGTACCTGAAACTAGTGCGTCTACCAATTCCGCCACCTGGGCTTGAAGGGGCGCGAAGGGCGGGCACTTTACCCACCCCCACCCCCTGTGTCAATGTGGCCGCAGTGTCCCTATGCCCTTGAACTGATTCCAAAAATAACCATTTCCGGCTACAGGGCTCAGCCTCTGTATCCTAGGCATCCATGAAACACAAGAAAAACCGCAGCCAGCCGCCCCGGCGGCGTCGCGCCCATGCTCAAGACCCCTTCGCGGAGCGCGAAGCCCGCAAATACGCCCGTCCCATACCCAGCCGGGAGGCCATCCTGGATTGGCTGGAGCGAGCGGACCAGCCGCTTCCCTTCGAGCGGCTCTTGCACGAACTCAAGCTCACCCAGGCCGTGGATGTGGAAGCCCTGAACCGGCGCCTGGCCGCCATGCTCAGGGATGGGCAGTTGGTGCAGAACCGCCGCGGGGAATACTGCCTGGTGAAGCGCCTACCGCTCGTGGCCGGCACCGTCATCGGCCACCGGGACGGTTTCGGGTTCCTGAAGCCCGACGAGGGCGCCGAGGACGTGTTCCTGCCGCCGCGGCAGATGCGCGAGCTCATGCACGGCGACCGGGCGGTGGTGCGGGTGCAGGGGCGCGACGCCCGCGGCCGTGCCGAGGGTTCCCTGGTAGACGTGCTGGAGCGCAACACCAGCGAGCTGGCGGGCCGCTACGTGGAAGAGCACGGTGTGAGCTACGTGGTACCGGACAATGCCCGCATCTCCCACACGGTCCAGATCCCGCCCATGGAGCGGGGCGGCGCCCGCTCCGGGCAGATGGTGGTGGTGGAGATCACCCAACAGCCCACCAAACACAGTGAGGTCATCGGACGCGTGAGCCGCGTCATGGGCGAGCGCAATGCCGCCGGCATGGCCACCGAGCTCGCCATCCACGCCCACACACTGCCGCACCAGTTCCCCGCCAGCGTCGAGCACGAGGTGCACGGTCTTGATTCTCGGGTCCCTGAGGATGCCAAGCGCGGACGGCTCGATCTTCGCACCACGCCGCTCGTCACCATCGACGGGGAGGACGCCCGCGACTTCGACGACGCCGTCTTTTGCGAACGCCAGGGGGACGGCTTCCGTCTGCTGGTGGCCATCGCCGACGTTTCGCACTACGTGTCGCCCGGCACCGCCCTGGACCAGGAGGGCCAGAAACGCGGCAATTCGGTGTACTTCGCCGACCGGGTCATTCCCATGCTTCCCGAGGTCCTGTCCAACGGCCTGTGCTCCATCAACCCGGAGGTGGAACGGCTTTGCCTCGTCTGCGAGATGCACGTGGACAAGCAGGGGGAGGTGGGCCGTGCGCGTTTCCACGAGGCGGTGATGCGCTCCGCTGCGCGCTTTACGTATACAAAAGTGGCCTCCATCCTGGTAGACAAGGATGCTAAGCTGCGCCGTGAATACGCGCCGTTGGTCCCGCACTTGGAGAACTTGCACGCGCTCTACCAGGTGTTCGCCAAGGCCCGCGCGCGGCGCGGCGCCATCGATTTCGAGACCACTGAGACACGCGTGTTGTTCGACGACAAGGGTGGCATCGCCGCCATCCGCCCCCTGGTGCGCAACGACGCCCACAAGTTAATTGAGGAGTGCATGATCGCCGCCAACGTCCAGGCGGCGAAGTTCCTAGCCAAGCACAAGTTCCAGACCCTCTACCGGGTGCATGCGGGTCCCGAGGCCGAGGCCCTGGAGAAATTGCGCGCCTTTCTCGGTACCCTGGGCTTGAAGCTCGGCGGAGGCATGAAGCCCGAGCCCGCCCACTACTCCCAGTTGCTGCAAAAGGTGAAATCCCGGCCCGACCGCCACCTCATCGAGACCGTATTGCTGCGCTCACTGGCCCAGGCGGTCTACACCCCGGAGAACATCGGACATTTCGGCCTGGCGCTGCCGTTCTACGCCCACTTCACCTCTCCCATCCGTCGCTATCCCGACCTCTTAGTACACCGCGCCATCCGCCACGCGCTGCGCGGTGGCAACGAGCGGAATTTCAGTTATTCGGTAGGGCACATGGAGCAACTCGGCTCGCACTGCTCCATGACCGAGCGGCGTGCCGACGAGGCCACGCGCGACGCCCTGGACCGCCTGAAGTCCGAATATATGCGCGACAAGCTCGGGGAGGAGTTCCAAGGGCTCATCACCGGAGTCACTAATTTTGGACTTTTCGTGCAGATCAAGGGTCTTTACGTGGAGGGGCTGATCCACGTCACTTCCCTACCTAACGACTACTACGACCACGACCCCGTGGGCCACCGGCTGGTGGGCGAACGCTCCGGTCGGGTATTCAGGCTCACGGACCCGGTACGGGTGAAAGTGGCGGCCGTCAACGTGGACGAGCGCAAGATCGATTTTGAACTCGTGTCCGGCGCCACAGCCCGTAAAGCGCGCCGCCGCCAGGGATCCAGGAGATGAAGGAAAGAGAGCTCATCTACGGCATTCACGCGGTCAGCGCCTTGCTGGAAGCTGGAGGCAAGGTGCATGCGCTCTGGGTGCTGGACAGCCGCCATGACGAGCGGCTGACGCGGGTGGCGGAACTCGCCCAAAAGGCGGGTGTGCGACTCATGAAGGTGCCCCGCGCAGAGTTGGACCGGCTCACGGGCGGTGCCCGTCACCAGGGGGTTGCGGCCGAGGCAGAAGGGGCGGAACTCATGGACGAGGGGGGCTTGTTCCCCCTCTTGGACCGGCTACAAGTGCCGCCTTTTCTTCTGATCTTGGACAGTGTGCAGGATCCCCACAATCTCGGTGCCTGCCTGCGCTCCGCCAACGCCGCCGGTGTGCACGCCGTCATCGCCCCCAAGGACCGCTCCGCCGGTTTGACTGCTGTGGCCCGCAAGGTGGCTTCCGGTGCCGCCGAGTTGACACCGTTCTTCCAGGTCACGAACCTGGCCCGCACGCTGCGCGACCTCAAGGAACGCAACGTCTGGCTCGTTGGCTTGGCGGGGGAGGCGGATCAGTCCCTCTACGAGTTGGACCTCAAGGGCCCGCTCGCCATCGTCATGGGCGCCGAAGGGGAGGGGATGCGCCGCCTCACCAAGGAACACTGCGACTTCCTGGCTAAGATCCCCATGGTCGGCGCAGTGGAGAGCCTGAACGTATCCGTGGCCACGGGCGTCACCTTGTTCGAGGCCTTGCGTCAGAGGCAAGGGAGGAAATGATGCAGGCTCCTCCAGTTGGAGGTGCCCGTGATCCGGTTTTCCAAGCGCTCAGTCTTTGTGCTTGATGAACAAGCAGTCGAATTCCAGATCCCAAGTCTTGCCGCCATCCTTCGATGCATTCGATATTTCCCGTACTCCATCCCCTTGCTTGGCCCAGGTGATGCGGTGTTGAATCTCGACGCCGTCCTGGCCATAGGTGGTGGCGGTCATGGTCAGCACGCCGTCCTTGAAGTCGCCGTCCTGGAGCCACAGGTTGGCCCCGTTATTCACCCAGCTCTGGTGCCAGTGCTTGCGGGTGGGTACGTAGAGGGTATAGCTCTCTCCGATTAGGCCGTCCACCTGCTCGTAGAGCTCGTGCAGCGCGCAGCCGTCCAGCACGGGCGCAACGTGGGCGCGGGCGATGGAAGACCCCTTGCCGTCCGGGTGGTCCTGCATGTCGATGGTATCCCAGTCCCCGATCCAGAAATCGAGTTGGTGATATTCGGGGGTGTCGCAATAATGGTGCGGAGCGGGGGCGGCGGCGATTGAGCAGGCGGCGGCGAGCAGCGCAAGGGCAATGAATGGGCGAAGCATCGGGAACCTCCGGTTTAAGAGGTCCCTAGGAATAACATCACCCTTGCCGGCCTTCTGGCCGTTTTCGGAACAGGTCATTTCCCGGCAAGGGCCGTAGCCAAGCCGTCGAAGATCGTGCCCCAGCCTTCCGGGGTCTTGTCCGCGTATTCGGCCAATACCCCTTCGTGGGTAAGGGTGAGCTCGCAACCGCCGTCCTTGGGTGCGAAGTCGAGGGTGACCCAGCTGTTGGCGGTGGAGAACTTCGGCACACGGAACGTGAACTTGAGCCGCGTGGGCCGGACGATCTCCAGGTATTCGCCTGTGTGCTCCACGTCCACCCCGTCGCGCCTATCCACGATCACGAAGCGGCCCCCCACTCTGGCGTCGATGTCGGCCCGTACAATCTGACCGGTCGGGGTGGCGAATAGGAAACGCTTCGCCTTGACCGGATCCAGCCAGGCGTCGAACACCCGCTCCGGTGTCGCTTGGAAGCGACGGGAAACCTTGACAGTCACGGTCTTGGCGGTGCTCATGGGCTTGCCTCGCGGTCGCTGGCGGCGTCTTCCGCTTCCAGGAGCGCCTCCAAGACGTCCAGGCGCGTGTTCCAGATGTTGCGCTGGGACTCCATCCAGGCGGCTGCCTCGTCCAGGGGCGCCCGTTCCAGGCTCAGGAGGTGCTCCCGGCCCGCCCTCCGGCGGCGCACCAGCCGGGCGCGTTCCAGGATGCGGATGTGCTTGGAGACCGAATTCAGGGAAATGGAAAAGGGCCGGGCGAGCTCCGTGACCCGGGCCTCACCCTCCGTGAGGCGCCGCAGGATCGCCCGACGTGTGGGGTCTGCCAGGGCCATGAGGGTCAGGTCCAAGGCTAAGGCTCCTGTCATGGAGTTAATATTCACCCATATGTATTAATAATAGTTCACCAGGAGGACAAGTCAAGACTGTTTGCCCTGGGTTCTGCCGCCTACAACCCTCTCTAAGCCCCTGAATTTGCAAGCCCGGTGGTCCTTGTGGCATCATGCGCGCCCTTCCGTCGAGACCCGCCGGAAGCCCTTGCTCCACCGCTTAAGACGGGGAGCCGGATAGTCCACAAGGAGCTTCGATTGAGACATTACGAGATCGTGTTTCTGGTCCACCCTGACCAGAGCGAACAGGTGCCCGCGATGGTCGAGCGTTACCGCTCGATGATCGAGTCCGAAGGCGGCAAAGTGCACCGCCTCGAGGACTGGGGCCGCCGTCAGTTGGCTTATCCCATCGCCAAGGTCCACAAGGCCCACTACGTGCTCATGAACATCGAGTGCGGACAGGCCACGCTCAATGAGCTGGTGGGCATGTTCCGCTTCAACGACGCCGTGCTGCGCCACCTGGTGGTGCGTCGCGACGCCGCCGTCACCGAACCCTCCGCGCTCGTCAAGCCGAAGGACGAAGAGAAGGAAGCGCGCGCCGAGCGCTTCGATGACGACCGCGACGACGGCGACGATGATGCCCGCCCCGAGCAGGCCTGACCCCAACGAATTCGAGAGGAAAACCCATGGCACAGCAGCGTTTTTTCCGTAAGCGCAAGTTCTGCCGCTTTACGGCGGAAGGCGTGGTGGAGATCGATTACAAGGATCTCGCCACCTTGAAGAGCTACGTCACCGAGACCGGCAAGATCGTCCCGAGCCGCATCACCGGCACGCGTTCCAACTACCAGCGGCAGCTGGCTCTCGCCGTGAAGCGTGCGCGCTTCCTGGCGCTCCTGCCGTACACCGACCAGCACTGAGGAGAATAAGCCATGGAAGTCATTCTCCTGCAGAAGGTCGAGAACCTCGGCAACCTGGGCGACAAGGTCAAGGTACGCGCCGGCTACGGCCGCAACTACCTGATTCCCCACGGCAAGGCGAAGCCCGCCACGGCGAAGAACATCGCCGAGTTCGAGCAGCGCCGCGCCGAGTTGGAAAAGCACGCGGCCGAGACGCTTTCCACCGCCGAGCAGCGCAAGCTCGGGCTGGAAGGGAAGACCGTCACTGTCAACGCCAAGGCGGGCCAGGAAGGCAAGCTGTTTGGCTCCGTGGGCACGGTGGACATCGCCGAAGCCCTGACCGCCGCCGGCCAGAAGGTGGAACGCAAGGAAGTGCGCATGCCGCAGGGCCCGATCCGCGTGGCCGGCGAGCACAAGGTCGAGATCCACCTGCATACCGACGTGAACGTGGAAGTCACGGTCGTGGTGGTGGCCGAGGAATAACCGGTCCCACAGGATCGGCTGAAAATGGAGGCGTGAGCCTCCATTTTCTTTTTTAGGCGCGGTGACGAGGCTGGCTAAATATTGAGCAATTCCGGCTCGGCGCTAAGCGCCTGAAAACAAGCGGGATTTCCGTCCGACTGCGCAAGCCGCCCGCGCGCCCACCGCTGAACCCCTTTTGTTACGGGGTTTGTCGTACGGGGTTTGCCCGCCTGCTCGCCCTTGTCTAAATTGGCCTTACCGGGAGTCGCGTCGAAATCATGCCCAGCGCCGTCAAGAGCCTAGACCAGATCACCTCCAGCCTGGAGGCCATGCGCACACCGCCCCATTCCGTGGAAGCGGAACAGGCGGTGCTGGGCGGCCTGATGCTGGACAACGCCGCCTGGGAACGGGTGGCGGACCGCATCCAGGAAGAGGATTTTTACCGCCAGGACCACAGGCTCATCTTCAAGGCCATGACGCTATTGGCCAACCAGGACCAGCCCTTCGACGCGGTTACCCTGGCCGAATGGCTCCAGGGCCAGAACAGCCTGGAACAGGCGGGAGGCCTCGCCTACCTCGCCACCCTGGCCCGCGACACCCCCACCGCCGCCAACGTGCGGGCCTACGCGGACATCGTGCGAGAGCGCGCCGTGCTGCGCCAGCTTATCCGCGTCGGCGGCGAACTGGCCGACGCGGCCTTCCGGCCCGAAGGGCGCAGCACCGCCGAACTGGTGGACTTCGCCGAGCGTTCCGTGTTCGAGATCGCCGAGCGCGGCAACCGCCTGGGCCGCAACTACGTGCCCATCAACGAGCTCATGGCGAAGGCGGTGGACCGGCTGGACACCCTGGTGCACGCCGACAGCCACGTCACCGGCGTCGCAACCGGCTTGAACCGTTTCGACGACATGACGGCGGGACTCCAGCCCGGCGACCTAGTGATCATCGCGGGCCGTCCTTCCATGGGCAAGACCAGTTTCGCCATGAACATCGCCGAGAACGCGGCCATCGGCAGTGGGGTGCCCACCGCCATCTTCAGCATGGAAATGTCCGGCGAGCAGTTGGCCATGCGCCTGATATCGTCGCTCGGCCGCATCGACCAGCAGAAGGTGCGCACCGGCAAGCTCGACGACATCGACTGGAAGCGGGTCAGTTCCGCCATTTCCATCATGTCCAAGGCGCCCATGTACATCGACGATACCGGCGCGCTCACCCCCACCGAACTCCGCGCCCGTGCCCGCCGCCTGAAGCGCGACCACAACTTGGGCCTGATGGTGGTGGACTATCTGCAGCTCATGCAGGTCCCGGGCACCCGCGAGAACCGCGCCACGGAGATCTCCGAGATCTGCCGCAGCCTCAAGGGCCTGGCCCGGGAACTCAAGGTCCCGGTCATCGCCCTGTCCCAGCTCAACCGCAGCGTTGAGCAGCGCGACGACAAACGCCCCATAATGTCCGACCTTAGGGAATCCGGCTCCATCGAACAGGACGCGGACCTGATCGTGTT
>Ga0126373_10000936_pt1 | contig 20025 bp, 30 predicted proteins | sample PanSoiMetPlot_11_FD_92545 | JGI IMG/M metagenome (GOLD analysis project Ga0126373, IMG submission 92545) | Tropical forest soil microbial communities from Panama - MetaG Plot_11 | ecosystem: Environmental > Terrestrial > Soil > Tropical forest > Bulk soil | place: Panama | collected 2016-02-17 | reverse complement strand
TAGCTCTTCCCACGCGGCGTTGGAGGGCCACCCCGGATCGCCGGGACGAACGCGCGCCGTAGGGGACTGCGCCCGCGCCGAAATCGAGGCGCCAGGGACGAGAGCGCTCACGAACGGTATTCCGGCGAGGATCTCAAGTAAGCGCCTCCGTGTCATTCGCTTCGCTCCGTGGCCTCCGCTGGACGATCGTCTCTGTACCGTTGCGGCAGAGCCTGATCAAGTTGCTTCGCCCGTCGGCGGCTCGAGACTGCCGGCGAATCGATGCTGAGGCGGATTGCGGAAGAGCTTAAGCCAGGCCACGGAGGGACGTGATCATCAGCAATGAAAAACTCAACGCGAATGCAACCATTAAACTTATAGCGGCCGTATGTTGGGAACATCGTGACCGCGGCGATGGAGGACTGGCTTTATCTCGCGCCATTGGATCATGCAACGAGCGAAGTTGGATAATTCCTTCGGCCTACTCTCCCAACTCTTGGACTGGTGGCTTAGCCGGTCTTCGCCGGCGCTCCCGTGATCGTGAACTGGCGAGCAGGAAGAGGGGAGACGGCGAAAGATGAAAACTCTGATGGTTGCGGCGGCCGTGCTGTGCGGAGGCACATCGCAGTCAGTTTCAGAAAATGCGGGTTGTACATACGCGAGATTGGCGCCAAAGGCAGCCGTTTAGGGCCGTAAGGAAGATTTCGCAACGATCAACGCGGGGGCGAAATCGCCCGATCTGCGACTCCACAGCTTGGATCGAGCAAGTCCTCGCCATGGGCCCGGACACCTGCGGCGTGACGACTGCTGAGAAGATAGAAGCCGCGTTTCCCATCCCTGAACACAGACCCGACCACTACCAACGTTTCGAGACCCATCTCGTCCTTCGCACCTGGCACTCCGTCTGCCAAAAGCTTGAATGGATTAGACCCATCAAGGGAATCCGTCGCGAACTTCATGGTCATGTACGAGTGATCCGGCGTCGGAAATTCCAGCTCCGACCAATGACCGTCGAGGACGTCCTCATTATTTCGCAAAGCACTTCGAATGTCCGACCTGATGCAGTCGATATGGATATGAAGCTGGTCCTGCGATCTATCCTTAGCGGAGTTTACGGCGAGGCCGACCATGTCCCATCCTAGCGACTCCTTGAGCATGCGTATAAGATGGGATTTCGCTGTCCATGCCTCACCGAAGTAATTGGGCGTGCCCGCCTCCAGCAGCTCGGCCGCCTCTATCCCCGTGATGCGTCGAGTCGGAATCAGCAAATACGCATGCGGTTTGGTCGGGCTTTGGTCCTTGAGAACAACGAACCCGCCGTCCATGCCCTTGGAGACGTTCACTTCACTGCATGGCGCGGGATTGCCGCGCTCTCTCTGACCTGGCATGCATTCGCTGTTAACTATCTGCCACAATCTGTCCGAACCCGCCTTCGCTGCGAATGGAGCCGGAATCAGCGCAGACACCACCAAAACGATTACACGAATCGCCCGCGAACTATTCCATCCTTTGAGTAAGTTCATGGCCTTTGCTCGCTTAGGGCTCGAAACTTCGACTAGTGGACATCACCCTTCTCCTAAGGGACGACAGCGCTTCATGGTCGTTCCACTTGCTTCGTCAGTCAAGGTTAAGCTTTCGGACACAACGTCGATAGTGCACCGTTTCGAAAAATCACCGGCTATCGAGCAATTCATCGTAGGAACAATCAAATCGCATGGTTGGCATGTTCCCGCACGATCGAACGTCGACGGTGGTGTTGGACGCGACCCCTCAAAGAAGCTGCCCGGTAAAGCAGAGGATTGTCAGCACAAGCCATGCCGTCCAGGCTACGCCAGCGAACCAAGCAAGTGGCATGGTAGTCACTCCGTTTGGTGAAGGGACACCATATCGAGTTCCGACGCATCGCAGCGTGGCGATGAGCGGTTACACTGAGATTTCGGTTTGTGGAAATCGCGTTACATTTGCAATTATCGAACGAAGTAGCGTATGGTCAAGCAACCGTCCAAATCTGCCCGCGCCTACTCCACCGGCAAACGATCAATGCTGTCTGGGGCTTATGATCGAGATCGCAGAGTTAGCGCCGTGCCACGCCACAGAGGCTTGGCGATGCTGACAGCGGCTCGGGGTGCCGATTCCAGGCCAGTAGGGAACTTCCACCAGCGAACGCCGCTGTGAGGCTGTCTGTAATTGACCGGGACTGACGCGACGCACACCACCTTGCTTTGCACCACCGAATGTCCCGCATTCCGGCGCACCAGGACCCTCCCACGACCAGAATCGGGAAGAAGCGAATCGTGCGCGATCCACGAGGTGATCGCTGATATTGACGCGGAGGCCGCGGTGATCGCTCTGGCCATCCATTGGATCGGCAGCGTTCACAGGGAGATGCGCCTGCCCAGACGACGGCGCGGGCAACGCAAAAGCGCCTCAGCCGACGTGATTGCCGGGCTTTGTCACTGCAGCCGGAGTAGTTTCAGGCGAGCCGACGCTCACCAGTGATCGATTGCGGGGCGGCAACAACCCCGCCAGGTTTGGGTCACGATCGATTGTTTCCGACGGTACCTGTTCGGCAATGCCGATCAAGCTGGCTTTGAGGCGTGTCGCGAGAGTGCGGGCGATGTCGATACGCTCTTGCATGCCCGCATCTGCTCCGACATGTCACCATGATGCTCGCCAATCCCATCCGCTTCCCCTGCTAGCACTCAAGCCAAGGATCCCGGCTGCGTACCCTTGATGGACCCCCTTCAAAGCGGGCTAGATCACTCGGCCAACGCCCGGAATCCGCCGCAACGACGCCGTCGTCATCCAGCTTGCAACCAGTGCGACCGTCAAGACTATGGCAGCCTTGACAGCCGCGGGGAGCGCTGCGGGCAACAGCAGGTATTGCGTCCACAGCACGAAGCCGAAGTGAACCAGATAGATGCCATAGGCATTGCGGCTAAGGCTGTCGAGCGCGGGCGCGCGCCTGTTGGCGAATCGAAGGAACAGCGCCAGCATGGCGAAGCCGGTCGTGCCACAGCACATAATGAACACGAGGCCTGAAATCAGATGTCGGGCAAGCGGTACCACGCCGTTTGCGACTGCCATCGGCAAGATGGCGATGATCATCATCACATCGATGGCAAACATCGCGAGGGCGGCGACCAGCCAGACCGGCCATCGCTCCGCCAAACTGCGATCGCGTGCGAAGAGACCGTGGGCGATGTCGCCCGCACCGACAGCGACACCGGCAAAGAAATAGACGCCGTAGTGCAGCAAACGGCTCGTCTGAAAAAAAAACGGTCCAAATTTGACCCAGCTGTCCGCACCGAAGGCGACACGCAGCGGCAGATAGGCGGTGGCTGATACGATCATGAGGTTAGCAAAGAACATCGCGGGACTTTGGGACGCCGCCGACGCAAGGCGGTTGAGACGTGCGAGCAGGTGGGGAGCGATACGATAGATCGCGGCCACGAGAGCGTCGTACGCAAGCAACAAGGCGACGAACCAGAGCGGGCCGCTCGGCCAGAAGCCAAGCGACAGCCATTCGCGCCAGAATGCTTCAAAACTCGGATCGATCACGTGCGCCCGATAGGACGCGTAGTAGGCGAGTGGCATCAGCAGCGCCGCGAACAGGAACGGCACGCCGAGGCGTAGCACGCGGTCGCGCAAGAAAATAGCGCTGCCCTTGCGTGCAAGGCTCGGCCAGACGAATAGCCCCGACAGGAAGAACATCAGCGACATGAAGTAGTTGTCGTTGAAATGCAGAAACAGGTCGACACCGGGCATGCGGTGGCTGTCGGCGATCGGAGCGCCAGCGAGCCAGGAATGCCGCGGGTGGGATGCCGGGATAACAAGCGCGTAGGCCGCTAGCGAGTGTACCGCCACCACAAGGCCGGTGACTAAGGCGCGCAAATAGTCGAGCGCCTTATCTCGGTTCGTCGTTGCCTGCGCGGGGGATCGGGCCGCGACGTCTGTTGCGGCGGGCACGGCGAGGACTTCCTTTGGCGGCCGTTCAACGCCTGCGTTTGTGATGGGTGTTGCCGCTGTGCTCACGGCTAGCCTCCAGATGCCGACCCGCGCGGATGGACGACCCGCATCCCACAGCGCGGACTGCGCCGCACCTTGGCTTATTCGCGGGCGCGCTCGTCGTCACTACGCATCAGCGTAGGTCTGGCGACGAACAGTCTAAGGAACGCGCGACCTTTGGGGCGGGGCTAGATCGATCGGTTGACAACCGTAACCCCACCATACCTTTTCCAGGCACACCCGCGCAAATGGGCAGCTTCACTATCCTTGTCAAGGCAGATCAAGAATACAGGCGGCCCCATCGCACGGCGCGGATTGAAACTGATTGGCGCGCTTCTAGCGAGCCGCCCACAGTCTCGCCCGCGCGCGTCCGGGTTTGACCGCGGCGTGCAAGGCATCAACACATCACCCAACGTCCCCAGAGATACGTGCAGTAATGGTCTTGGTGAGATCGAGACGGCGAAACATGCCGTCGCGCCCTGTCCGCGCACTATCACGCCGCCTGACGCACCCTTATTCAATCTCGCTGTGCAGAATCCCACAATGGGAGTGCGGTTGCTATGTACGGAGTGATTTGAAGGCTGCGCGCACCTCTTGTGAAAAGAGTTGAGGCTGTTCCCACGCCGCAAAATGGCCGCCTCTGTACACTTCATTAAAATAGATGAGCTTGTAATAGGCGCGTTTCGGTCCAGGTCTGCGGCGCCTGATAGTTCTCGCCAGGAAAGACACTTACCGCAGCCGGGATCGAGACGTCGGCGGCGTAATAGAGGTTGATGTGACTTTCCCAATAAAAGCGAGCTGACGAAATTGCCGTCTTCGTCAGCCAGTCGAGCGTGATGTTGTCGAGAACGTCGTCTCGCGTGATGGCACCGGCAGGATGTCCGTTGACAGTATGTTCGACTATTGCCGAAGTAATCGACGCCGCCGGCTGGTCGTAACCGTCGCCATGATCGACCATCCAGGTGGCGAGGCCGATGGGCGAATCCGCAAGTCCGTACAGCGTTTGCGGACGCGTCGCCATCATGTTGGCGTAGGCACGCCGCAAGCACGGCTTCACCAATTCCACCGTCCCAGCGCCTCACGTTCCAAGGGAGGGCCCATTACGGCATCTATCCGATATTGCCCCGATGACATAGTTCTCAAGCGGACAATGTGCGCAGCCGCTGCAGCACCACATATCGGCAAGGGATACTGTGAATCGGAGGGTCAAAGCAGCGCCGGTTCGTTCCGGAGTCGCTAGCGTGGTGACGGCCAAAGCTGTGACGGACTGTCGCGGTGTGATCCCCGTCACAGCTTAGAACTAGGCTCATCACCACGTACATCAACAAACGCGGTTGCGGGTACCGTGAACGCGGACGAGCGGGCGACTAGTTGCTGAAGGGCCGGCCGCGAGAGTGAAGGCCATGGACCTGAAAAATATCATCAAGCATCACAGATATGAGGCCGAGCACGCCAAGCGACTGCGGGCTCTCGTGGCGGCAGACTTTCACATCAAGGCCGCGCAGGTGCTTGAGGATATCGAGCGCCGGTTCGGCGAGGCGATCATTGAGGGGAGACGTGAAGCAAGTGAGTGGGTGCTGACATGACCGAGAAGACAGATGCCAACAGCCCCGGCGCTGCTCTGCACGATGGGAACGACGGATTGGAGGCAGATCGCGGAGTCTCCCGACCAGTCCGAGCTGCCTTTTATGTGCCTTACGTACCGCATGTAAGAGGTCGCCAAACACCCGTTGCCCGATGGCAAGTTCGTCAAGGTCGCGTGCGTCCACAAGAGTGTGCGCCGGATTATCCAGTAGTCGCAGCGTGGTTTTTCTGCTCTCTATCGGTGCGGGCGCCTTCGCCCTCGGCATGGCCATCCATAACGAGACGCTGGCCGCTCAGCAGCACGCGCCGCGCCCCGAGCGGATCTATTACTGCGCGACGGGCGTCGAGATGCCGGCGTTCGAGCCCTGTAAGGAAATAAAGGGCCGGAGGGATATCTGATGACTTACAGCCAAATCTATCTCGTGATGGACGCGGGCAATCCGGTGGCTGCCTTCACCCTCAAAGACGAGATGAAAACCTACTTGAGGCGCCGGCTCGACACGTTCACCAACCCGCTGGTCTACACATTCGCTGGCGATCAGCGCTCGCCGGTTATCATGACCATGTCGAGGGCGTTAGGTGACGGGTGAGTGCCGTTAGTCGACCATGACGTCACTCGCCTTGATGATTGCGTACACACCCATTCCCTTTGTCAACACTCGTCCACGGCCTCATTGGTTATCGAGGCCATAAGTCTAGTCCCCATCCACGCTGATACGAACCCGGGCGGTGGTCTGGCCCTTCGTTACCTCAACGACGGGAGCTGAGCGAACATCAGATCGCGCCGGGTGATGTCATCGACGACGGCGAAGCGCGCCGCCAGAATAGCGTCGCAAATATTGCTGCCTACCTGCATCCGACCTCGGCGGTCCGAGACTGACAAGCCTTCGGATGTTGCTCTGATCCTTTTCGCGGTCACCCAGGGCTTCTATCGCTTGACGCGCGCCGCATTGAACAGATTGTCTCGCAATCGCACCATCGCGTCGCGAAGCTCGCGGTAGTTCGCCGGGGCGAGCCCGCTGGCCGCAACAAGTCCATCGAGAAAGCCCAAGCTTTTTTCACGCGCAGTGCGGCCTCGCCGCGTCAGACGGATCCGCACCTGCCGTTCATCCTCCCGGTCGCGCTGACGCGTCAGATAACCCGCAGCCTCCATACGCTTGAGCAGGGGAGTCAGCGTACTTGAGTCCAGAAACAACTTGTCGCCGAGATCTCCGACGGTCTGATGGTCCTGCTCATACAGAGCAATCAATACGAGGACTTGCGGGTACGTCAGGCCCAGCTCGTCAAGCAGAGGCTTGTAGAGGCGGTTGACGGCAAGATTTGCCGAGTAGATCGCGAAACACAGGATATCCTCGAGTTTTGCCGCTTCCCCGGTCACAACCAGAAGTTTTTCCTTCGCCATGAGCTTTTTCCCAGCCGGCCTCCTGTTCTCTCACAAATAGTTGATGCGCGATATAATTGCAAGCGATTGACAGTCGATCGTTCTGACGATAGTTATCGCGCGATCTAATCGTTATCGATAGAAAATCGGTCGGGCAGCTGGAGAATGAGAATGCCCGTAGTTTCACCCACCAGGCACAGCATTCTTGCTATGTCAGCCGCAGGTGCGTCCAGTCCGCTCCACGCCGCTGCAGTGACCGAAGCCAGCGCAATCCGCCAGTTCAAGGTCAACGTTCTGGAAGAAACGCTCGTCGAGCTCCGCCGGCGTTTAGCGACAACAGGATGGCCCGAACGCGCGACTGTCACCGATCGATCACCGAGAAAAGGATCGTGAAAATGACCAACTCACACAACACGGCTCCAACGCAGTTCATTGAAGCGGGTGGCGTCAGGTACGCCTACAGGCGTTTCGGCGCGGCCACTGGTACGCCAGTGCTATTCCTGCAGCATTTCCGCGGTGGGCTGGACAACTGGGATCCGAAAGTGACTGACGGTCTTGGGAAGGATCGTCCCGTCATCCTATTTAACAACGCAGGTGTCGCGAGCTCGGATGGAGAACCAGCTGATACGGTCTCCGGCATGGCAAAGCACGTCATCGCGTTCATCAATACGCTCGATCTGAAGCAGGTCGACTTGCTCGGCTTTTCACTGGGGGGCTTCGTCGCCCAGCAAGTTGCTCTCGAAAAGCCGGATCTGCTTCGGCGCATCGTCCTCGCCGGCACCGGACCACAAGGCGGAGAAGGTATGGATAGCTTCACGCCAAAGGTCGCGGAACACGCGACGCAGGAGAGGCCGGTCATCGAGAACTTTCTCTACCTTTTCTTCTCGCCGAGCGAAATAAGCCAAGCAGCCGGACGCACCTTCTGGGAGCGGCGCCACGCGCGCGCTGACCAAGATGTCCCATCCTCGAAGGCGGCGATGGGTGCCCAGGCAGCGGCCATTGCCCGCTGGGGTGGGGTCCCCGAAGTCGATCGATATGGTCAGCTCAGGAAGATCAAGCAGCCGGTCCTCGTCGTCAACGGGCACGATGATATCATGGTACCGACCGTCAACTCCTTTATCCTTCAGCAGCACATCCCGAATGCGACGCTAATTCTTTACCCGGACTCCGGCCACGGCGCGATCTTTCAGTACCCTGAGCTATTTGTCTCCCACGTGCGCCTCTTTCTCGACGAATAATGTGCGGCAGAAAAGCAATGCCTCTCAACAGAAAGTCGTCGTCATTGGCGATGCTTCGCAGAGGCAAAGGGGGTAATCCCATGATTTTTGTCGGAGTCCCGTGACGCGGTCCGTGTATCGAGCAATCAACTATCGGAACAAAAAAGTAGGACGTCATGTCGTTAGAACAGCAGCTCCTTCTGAACGAATTTCAGAGACGCGTCGCGGCCGGTCAAATTGGTCGTCGCGAATTTCTTCATCTGGCGGCCGCTATAGGGGTCGAATCGACATTCGCCGTCGCCTTGGCAGATCAAGTGATCGCAACCCCAGGCGTTCAAGATCAGGCGGGCCGCAGCATAGAAATATCCTATGACTACATCGTCATCGGGGCTGGTTCTGCCGGCTGCACCATTGCGGCGCGTCTCTCTGAGGATCCCACCTGTCGCGTGCTGCTGATCGAGGCCGGCAATGCCGACCTTAGTCGACCCGCCTTGCAAGATCCGCTGCTTTGGCCGTCCAACTTTGGAACGGATGTCGATTGGGCTTATCGCACGACCCCGCAAGCCGGAGCTGCGGGTCGAGTCATTGAGTGGCCTCGAGGCAAGATTGTCGGCGGATCCAGCAGCATCAACGCGATGATATGGGTCTGGGGCCACCCGGCTGATTTTGATCAATGGGCCTACATGGGCAGTCAGGGTTGGGACTACGCGCGCCTTAAGTCGGTCTTTCAGAGTATCGAGACCTGCGGACGGAGAACCTCCAACGGCGATCGGGGTACGAATGGTCCTATGCATGTCGAACCGGTGGCGGAACCGAGCTCACTGGCGGTGGGATTTTTCAAGGCTTGCGGGGAATTGGGACATCAGGTCTTCGACGATGTTAGTGGGCCTGTACGAGACGGGGCGGGTTATGTGGATTTCAACACAAAAGATGGTCGGCGCTTCAGCGTCGTGCATGGTTACCTTCTGCCGGCCCTTAAAAGACGCAACCTTACTCTCCTGACCAGCGCGCGGGTCGAGGCCCTCGCGTTCAAAGGAACTCGTTGCACAGGTGTTCGGTTGCAGATTGGGTCAGAGCAGCATGATTTCGTTGCCGAACAGGAAACGATTCTGTGCGCCGGAGTGGTTGAGTCACCCCGCCTGCTCATGCTCTCAGGTATCGGGAACGCCGAGGAGCTTCGGCGCTACGGGATTCCCGTTGTGAGCAACTTGCCAGGCGTTGGCGAGAACCTTCAGGATCATTGTTTCGTCGTTGGCTTCGTTGGGGAAACGAAGGCACCGATGGCGCCGGGTTCCCGAGCCGGGAGTCATCTTTTCTTTCGAAGCATAGAGGAAGCCTATAGTCCCAATGTGCACGCTCTACTCGCCACTGCGGCGGTTGGAATTACTGAAGTCAAGCCCAATGAGGCGTTTTCGATACGGTTGGGACTTCTCCGGCCGCAAAGCCGTGGCCGCATTAAAATTACGTCCGCCGATCTGGATGCACCTCTTCTCATCGATCCCAACTATCTTTCCGCGTCGGCAGATCTCTCCGCGTTGTGCGCGGCCGTCGAGCATTCGCGTGCGATCGGATTGGCGGCTGGTTTGACCGAATGGCGCAAAAAGGAGATCGCACGAATTCCGCAGGGGAAAAACGAACTAAATGAATTCGTGGCGCGCAATGTCGGCAGTTACTGGCACCCCGTCGGAACCTGCGCCATGGGTATACATGATCAGGCCGTGGTGGACCCGTCACTGCGCGTTTACGGCACGACAAACCTCCGTGTAGCGGACGCGTCGATCATGCCGACAATAACCAGCGGCAATACAAATGCGCCAACAATCGCCATCGCAGAGCGCGCAGCACAGATGATAGTGCGGCGCTAAACATACTGTTTGAAAGTGGCATCGGCATCGACGAATGCAGCGACCTCCCAAATGCGGCCTGCTCGACGTTCGAGTTTCGCGCCCGTTTCCTCGGGCAGTCGGCCGTGATCTCGTCGGACCAGCCGAATAGCTTGGCGTCGATGCCGTACCGTTCGATCAGCCGATGGAGGTGATACCGACCACTATGGCCGCACTTGTCACACTCGACGGACGTCGAGCTTGCCTAACAGGTCGCGGAAGATGATGGCGTCGCCGCGCGGCATCTTATCTCGGGGGGACGCAAGGATGCTGCTTTCCATCACTTCCAATGAACATACGGGTCGTTGGGTTGTAAGACCGCAAGTACTTACAGGAGGGATATTTACCAAACAGGGTTGCGGCCCCCCCGTGCTAGCACTACGGACCGGAAGTTCGCCCCTGCCGCTGAGTCGATCGCCGCAGGACTTACTGGGAATGCTGAAGCGCCTGACGCGCCTACAAGGCTGATCCCCAAGCCTTCGACTGCTGCCAGAATGATACGCATTTTTTTTACTCTTTCTCGGTTTATTAGCTGATATCTTTCCGATTGCCTCGCCGTAGACGTCCACCATCAAATTGGAAAACCCGTTTATCAGCTCTGGCTGGTCGCCAAAACCTTCGGCTGAGTTCACCGTAATTGCCCGCATTTTGGCCTATCCGCGCCGACGACCCGAAGCACCAACGTACCTTTTTCCTCGGGTTTGGGCTCCGCCTCCGAGGCTCACTGCCCGCTCGGTTTGGTCCGTTGGCTTTTTTCATGTGCGAAACCTAGCCCGATAAGGGCCAATTTGGCGCATCTGGAACGGGGGGCGACCACCGACGTTTACTACCAACAGAAACCGAGTTACCGCCACGGCGAGGACCGGCATCGTGGCTGGGGCGCAGGCGATTCAGATCATCGTGGCGGCGCTGCTGGTGGCGACCACGGCGGCGGTCTTCGTGGTGGCGATCAGGGTGTTTGTCGCTCTCACGTTGCACAAATTTGGGAGGTTATCGAGGGCGCCCGAGCATACAAGCCAATCTGCCCGCGAAAACGCCCGCCGAGAGATTTCGAAATTTCTAAGTCCCTGATTCCGTTCGTCGGAGTGGCAGGATTTAAACCTGCGAAGCCCTCGAGGTGCGCTACCAGTCAGCACCGCTTCCTTGGCGAGCCCATGTCGGCACCAGTGTGCCTGTTTGACCGCAATTCGTTTGCCTTGCGCAACTGGGCGAGTTCATGGCGGGGCAGGGTGATGGGACCTTTGTGCCGCTCTAATTCGGTAATTGCCCGGAAGCCTCTCATTCCCTGGCGCGCGAGTGTGCGGCGTCGCGGTCACCTGGGCGTGCGAACCAACCCGGAACGTGATGTTCCACCTTCTGTGGCACCTGTCCCCCTTTTTGGGCACGCCTGGACCGTTCTGTTTACGCTCCGTCCGCTCCCTGCGCAATCGCCCACTGACCGAAAAGGTATTAATCTCTAGCGACACGTGTTCGCCTTGCCGATCTTGGGTGGGTACGTTCGGGTTTGAATATCCGATATGGACAGGGGCGATCGAGGCTCGCGCTGTGGCAGCTGTCTTAGAGATTCCGCCAGAATATCGTCGCAAATATTGCTGCCTACCTGCATCCGACCTCGACGGTTCCGATGGGCACGGACTCGGATCCGAGCGCGGTTGTCGATGCCTCGGTTAAGGTGCGCGAAATTGAAGCTAACGGAACGGATATCATCGCGATCGGTCAACGGCGCACCACCTGCCTGACCAGATCGTCATGCTCCGCCGAGAGCATCGTTCATAGCACGTTTGATCGTAAAGAAGGGTACCAGGGGCTTAGTTCATCGGGCGATCCCGCAGGATGCTTCTTACCCGGCCGCTCATCGGCCGGGCTCAACAGCCGCCCTTCACCGGGTCAAGTTCATGATCTCGGCAATGATGGCGGAGTGAATTTCTGGGTCACGGTCGATCAACATATGGGGTTTGTCGCGTTCAACCCGCGTAATCCGTCCCTTGAATCCCTCCGCGGTTGAGACCACCCCGCGACCGAAAAAGCGACCGTAGATGCCCATGCGCTCGTAATAGTTGAGCACGACCGCAACGTTAACCGGCACCGGAAGGGCGGCGAACCGCGATGGATCGATGGCGGCCACCAGGGCGACCGGTCCAGCGATCTCATTTGCGATCTCAATCGCGGCGTCGGCGCCCATCGAGTGCCCAACGAGGACCACCTGCGCTCCGGCCGCGTCGGCGGCTCGCGCCTGGGACTCAATGCTCGTAATCTCGGTGAAATCCTCTACCGTGCAGGTCACCGAGATAAGCTCGGCTAGTTCGTCACAAAGGGCGTTCATGCCACGTGAAAAGAACACTCCGCCGACGCCGCGGATCGCGAACACCCGGACAGGGGAGGCCGCCTCAGCGACAGTCATCCCAAACCCCAAGGCAACCCACAGCAGGAGGGCGTGCGATATCATCCTTGCCTTGATGGAGGGGGGCCGCATGCGGTTCCGAATCGGGCGACCGCCTATCTCCCGCCGCTCGGACCTGCTTGATCGATAAACATCTGCACCCTGCGCTTTTAACGGCATGGGGATCCTCGTTGGGTACCGGATCGTCGCCAATATGTCCGCTCGACGCGGCATTTGTGCGGTACGCTAGCGGGATTTCGCCACATTGCTGCCCTCTTCGGGATGTGTCGCGCCCAAAACCCGCGATCGTGGCGCGTGCCGTTGTGAACCTTGCGCGCAGGCTACACGACAAAAGCAACGGGTCTGCGCCTGCCAATCAAATCGCCGACGGCGCGCGTGGCCATTGCTTCACCATTGTCCTGTTCGTGACAACAGAAGGACTTCCTCTCGGCTTGGCGGGTCTGCCTTGCAACTCGGTGTGGAGATTCTCTTCACGGGGCGTACAGGCCTAGCGCAATGCGATATCGAATCCGATTTGGCAAATTCGAGTGCTACCTCGCGCAGTTTACCGTTGAGTCGGTCCTGAAGGTCGCGCGTCAGAAAGCGTCCCGATTGCCGACCGGACATAAGGTTCTGGTATTTCAAGGTGACAATCTCATTGCCCAGATCGAGCGGCTTTCGCTGCAGCCTTAGCCAAGCCTGGGGAGACCTTTGAGGACGTCGTCAATTTCCTCGTGCCGGAGCTGCGGTGTCGCGGGGGCTTATCCGAAGTTCTATGGCCCAGGGCCCAACGCTCCGCGAGAAGCTCTTCGGCGCCGGGGCCTATCTGCCGGCAAGCCGGCGGCGCAATTTCGAGACATCAAGGCTTTCAAGAATCGCGAGCTGGCGCGTCCGTCTGCGGCCCAGGAGCGAGTGCTGACGGCGGGATAGGGAGCGGCACGGCCCCCGGGAGCATGTCACGCTCCATCGCGTTAGCTGCCACCCGCGTTGCAGTCATGAATTCGCCACTGCCCGTCGTCGGCCCAACAGCTCCATGTCGTCGTAACCCAATAGCCATTAGGGCCAATGGCTATGAATTGCGGTGCGGTCGAGGGATAGACCACAATGACTGGACGCGGAGCGGTGTAGCGAACGCGCTCGTGGCTCTCGGCGGGGCAGGGTGCCGATGCCGCCATGCTAGCCATCCCCGCAACGGCGACCGCAACAACGGTGAGGGACGAATGTGTCACGATATCTCCAGACCGAAAGTCGACATGTTTGAAGCTATACCACGCAATTTCTGAATTTCGCTGCACAAGAATTTGATTTCAACAACACTCAAAATCATTAATTTACAAGTCTCCTTTTTGTCAGAGCTGGAAGCTCATCTCGGCGACCAGTCGACCGTATTTCGCACAAATACGGCAGAACAACCACGTCAGAAGCTCAGCGATCATACAGTCGAGAGTAGTAGTGGGGCGACGACCTCGCCTACAGCGGGGTCGCCATTCCGGTCTGTGAAGTCTCGCACACTCGTCGGCCTGTTGAAGGCAGAGCTTCGTCGGCTTAGCGAGGAGGTCGAAACGGTGTTGAAATCCACAGTGTAGGGCATGGCGCATATCATATCGTAACAGTGGCGGGCTTGCAGCCCGATGGGCCCACCGGAGCAAGTTCGTCGCCGCAGCCGACTCGCATCACGACCCCTTCGATCTCAGCTCGATGCCGCCGTCGCTGCGGTGGCTGCGACGACGCTTCGTCCGGGGCGCCGGCGTAATGGGCGCTGCCGCCGGCTCGACCTCCACCGGAGCGAACTTCAGCTCCGGTACTCTTTCCCGCCGGCCGGACATCTCAACCGGTCGTCTCGCGGCCAGGCGCAACCTGTTGAGACCTCGCAGCCAGCGCAGCACGCGAACTCGTTCGGGGCGTTGATTTATATCCGTGACGGATATAGCGTCGAGTTATGAGCAAATCCGGTCCTGCACGACAGCCAGTGCGGGTGGTCTTTCATATCCTCATCGCTCGCGCGAGTGACGGCTGCGGCAGTATGTTGGGTAGACCGCTATCGCCGACAAAGGGGAAATGATGGACGGGATGAGAATTCATCGACGGACCCTCCTTGCGGCGGGACGGACGGGTATGGGGTCGACTGCAACGCAGCGGCTGGCGGCCGCGCCCAGCACTCGAACAAGATTTGTCTTCCTCGTCTCCAGCACCTGGGGCGACCTGTTCGATTGGTTGGTGGATCGGGGCTACCGCCCCATCATGGCGAAGTTGGAGAAGCGTGGCTTTCCGTCAATGCTCGTACACAGCTCTGTGAGAGGTTCCGACACGCCCAATGAAGATCGTGCTTCAGCCATTGTCAAAGCCCTTGAGGGCGTCACGGATCCAGTCGTTATCGTCGGGATATCGAACCAAGGGAGCTTCCTACCGTTAGTCGCGGCAGCACGGCCGATCAGGCGGGTCGTCTATGTCAACGCTCGCATTCCGCGTCCCGGGAGGCATTCATTGAAATCTGCCAAACGGAGCAGGTCGCCGTACCGGGAAGCTATCTCGATCGGCTCCTTAAGAAAGCATCACGGATGCATTTATAAAACTCAGGCACACCCCCAACGCCACGCACGCACAGATCGAAGCAATGCGGGAACGCATCGACACTTATTCATCCGCTCATATCTTGGTCGGCTTCTACGAAGTCTGCCCACTGAAAGCGCTGCCGAAGGTCGACAACGTGTATGTTTCGGGATCAGCTGACGACCAGATCCGGCCAGAGTGGGAGCAGCCAGCGGCACGTCGGGTCCTGGGCGTCCAGCCGGTTGTCATTTCCGGCGCTGGCCATGCGAACATCTTCACAAAGGAAGAGTATGCGGCACAGCTTGCGGACGTCTGTGTCAAGGGCCTTTGACGCCGCCGATTGGATCATAAAGTAATGAAGTAATACCTATGAGCAAAACATACACATTTTATCTGGCGGCGCTTGTCGGGGCGATATGCGTCTTCTTCATCGTCCGCGCATTCTTTTTGGGGCATCTTTTTGTCCCTTCAAGAACGGTGCGCCTTGACGTGATGCAAGGCTTCCTCATCGGCGTCGGGCTTGCGTTCGTCACGGCCCAAGCCTACGCGAGGATCAAGGCCACGAAAGTCAACGGCTGGATCGCCATGTTCGGATTGGGCGTTCCCGGCAACGGCATGCTACTGCGAGCCGCGCACGCCCAATATTTTCCCGGCCCGGTGACCGTGCCGGAAGAGGCGATGTATTGGTGGGCCAACGTAGATGGTGCGGGCCATACACTGAACGGGGAGCACGACTACATCGTGCACTTCCCGCCGGGCGGGCTCCCGCCGAACAACGCATTCTGGTCGCTTACGATGGGTGATGCGAAAAATCACTATGTGCCGAACCCGATCAACCGCTACAGCGTCGGTGATCGCTCCGGCCTCGTCTCGAATGCGGATGGCTCGGTCGACATTTACATCCAGGACGCCGCGCCGGCGGGCCACGCGTCCAACTGGCTGCCCGCGCCGAGAGGCAACTTCATACTCTGGCTGCGTGTCTATGAGCCTGATAGCGCTATTCTCAATGGCACGTACAAAGTACCGCCGGTCGTTAAAGCAAAGTGATATGACAATGGAACATCTGCTCATATTCGGTGCGGTTTGTATCACGACATGGTTCCTTGTCATCTACTTTTGGCCGCGCATGATGCTGTACGTGTACAAGAGAGCGCTCCTGGTGAAAGGGTTCGGCGACGGCCCCGTCCCGATCAATACGCTCTACACGCAGCCCCAAGCACTCTTTGCGGATCCCGTACACGTACTGCTGCCCCCCGGGAGCTCCAAGTTGATGAGTTACGGTACGAACCGCGATACGCTCTACGTCTGCGGCTGGCTCGACTTACGCACGGGGCCGTTGATTTTGCGCGTTCCAGACATGGCCGGCCGCTATTACAGCGTGCAGTTCACTGATCCGTCGAAAAACGTCAATTTCGCCTACGTCGGCAAACGCACCACGGGAACCGATGCCGGCGACTTCCTCATCAGCGGCCCCGGTTGGAAGGGAGCCGAGCAGCGGGGAATGGCGCAGATTTCCTCGCCGAACAATTCAGTGGCCGTGATCGGCCGCGTCTTCGTGGCGAACGACGGCGATCTCCCGATCGCATATGCACTTGCAAGACAGATTCAGCTCGTTCCGCTCGCCGTTCGGCAATCCAGCCAATAACATTTCCGATGCCACGCGTTCGTGCCGTCTCAAGCAAAGAAACCAACATCAAGACGAGTCGAACTGACCAGAAAGCAATATCTCCCTATTTCAAACGAAATGGCGACGGGGGGAACTTCGGGCGGCGACGATGATCTGGGGCAAGACGGAATGCCGCCACAACATCCGTTTGAGGAAGCATGTGGTTCGTGTTGAAACTTCTCGCTGTTCTAGTCGTGGGCACGGCCCTTGGTGTCGCAGCCACCTGGCTTTCTGTGTATCGGTTCCCGCCAAGCCGAATCAGTGACGGGTCTTGGAAGACCAATCTCGTATGGTCAAAATAGTGATCGGGGATGTCCCTACCGACAGCCTCGGCGACGTGGCGATGGCTGCTCTGCCGCTACACTATGCTGGCGCGGCATCGAAGGCCCGTCTTTCGCAAATTCGATGGATCGCAGGCACGTCGCCCCCCGGGCCGACCACCGATCAATAGAGAAGTCGAGGAACCGATCGTTCTCATGACTGAGGAGGATCAATCCTGAGGGGCTATGACTGGATGGGTGACGGCCAATCTGGGTGACGGGGGTGCGGCTCTCGGCGGCTTGATGCGGCAGGTGCGGAGGCCAGAGGGAAAGACAGCGCAAAATCGTACATTGGAGCGGGAGTAGGATCGATGATGTTGATTGCCGCGCTGGGAGCGTGCTGGAAAAACGGTTGGAACTTTTGCGTCCGATGATTTTGAGGCGGGTCCAGTGCAGTGGCCATTCGTAGCACACCGCCGGCCGCATTCGTGCGACCTCGACTTGCTCGAGGGCGCGCAAGCGTATGGTAAGAGATCCGGGCCCACCGGGCCGTGTTTCATCTCAACCGCACCGACCTTGCGTCGCCAGCCGGAGCGATGGTGACGATATAGCGCACGGAACTTTTCCGTCGCATCGCCAGGTAGGTAAAGTCGCATGTTTGGGGCTCCTCAAAAATCGGACCAAGGTTAACCATTTGTTAATCATGCGGGGGCCATCACTTGCATAGTGTTTTATGAGAGGGGTATCGCGCATGGAACAGGCATTGGAAGAGCGCATCCGCGAGCGTGCCTACGAGATTTGGAACGCCACGGGGCGGATGCATGGGCATGCGGACGAACAATGGCTCGCGGCGGAGCGTGAGGTGCTAGGGGCGGAGAGCCTTTCTACCAAAGCCGTCCCCCCGCGCAAATTGGGCAATCGCGCTCGATCGGTTACCCGACGCGGTCTGAGGCGGCTGCGAAACCAAACTGTCGCAGCTACGCCGGAACTAGCATGACGGTGCAGCCATAACGGATTTCAGGTGGCTCGAGTTCGTACCGATGGAGCCCACCGATTTGCGCGATCGCGGGCTGCTTTCGACAAATGCTGAAATCAGGCCGCGGGCTGAAAAGAAAGTAGCCTCGGTTGGTTCCGGAGCCGCTTGTCGTTAGATACCTGCGTGCTGCCGACGATTTCCCATCAGCGTTTGCCTAGCGCTCGTCAGAGCGCTTCATCGGTTTTGGAATAGGAGTGGAAATCGTTGGACATCAGTCGACATTTTGGGGTCCCATTTCCAAAACCAGTCCAACAAATTCAAACCGAAACTCGATTTTTTATCATTAAACTATCCCCCCTCGTAAGTATTTGATTTTGAAAGCGCTCTTCTCCGCGTTTCTCAATTCCTGATAACCAGACTCCAATGGACGAGAACTAAATGGGCCGAGAATCGAATTTGGCAAGGGACGAGTGTTGACCGGGCCGCATCGAGCCTTTGCGGTTGCACGTGAGGTCCCTCAAGGGGCATTCCGGGAGGTACGCCTGTGAGAGCTAACGGAATGTGTGAGGGCTTGTCCCGGGAAAGAAGGGCGGTCGGGAGACCATCATCGAAATGGTGTATTCTATCGCCTTTTCGAAACAGGTCTCGCAAGCAAGATCTGAAGTACCGCGACCTCGCAAGACCAATGCCGGCAATCAGCATACCTTATCGCTTATTTGACCGCCCCAACGGTGAGGCCGCGCACGATGTAACGCTGTACTAGTAGTGAGAAGATCAGCATTGGGATTACCGTCACCACGCCCACCGCCGCGGCGATGTTCCAGTCGATCGGTCGTTGCGCACTGACGAGCGTAGCCGCACCAAGAGTGATCGTCTGAAGGTCCCGTGAGTCGATTACATAGAGCGCGACAAGAAACTCATTCCAGATAAAGATCGAAGCGAACAGTGCTGCGGTCGCAAGACCCGGGCGGACAATGGGCAGCATCACTCGCCAGAGCACACCGAAATGGGAGCAGCCGTCGACGAGTGCGGCGTCATCGATTTCGCGAGGCACCTCGTCGAAGAAGCCGACCATGATCCAAACAATGAGTGGTAACGAAAACGAGACGTATGGCAAAATCAGTCCAAGGTAGGTATCTCCGAGGCCAATGCTCTTCATCATCAGGAACAGTGGGATTGCGACGGCGATGGGTGGCATGAACCGCAGGCTCAGAATCCAGCCGCCGAGGCCTTCTTTGCCTCGGAAGGGCAAGCGGGAGAACGCGTACGCGGCCGGCGTTCCGATCACGAGCGCCACTAGAGTAGCCAAACCCACGACGAGTACCGAATTCGCCGTGAACTCGAGCATCCCTTGGCTATGGAGCACCTCTCTATATGTTCTTGCGATTGTCGCAGATTCGAAGACCATTTTTGGCGGCACCTGGGCGAGAATCTCGATGCGTCGCTTCGCGGATAGAATCGCGAGGTATACGAACGGTGCGACTCCGACGATACCCAAGGCGATGAGAATAACATACGCAAATACCCGCCCGATGTGTCGTTTCATTGGGTCTGCCCTGGCCGGAGCTGCACGTAGCGCAGTAAGATAGTGGTGCCAGCGACTAGGATCAGCAGCATCACGTACGCCACCGCCGCCGCATAACCATAGTTGTGAAATTGGAAGCCATTTTGGAACGAAAAGAAACTTAACGTCGTCGTGGTGCGCGCCGGTCCGCCGTAAGTAAGCCCATAGATGAGGTCGAATGAGCGAAATTCGTCGACCGCACGGAAAATGCCAGCGAAGAGAATCGCCGGCATCAGCAGTGGCAGTGTGATATGACGGAAAGTCGAGATGCGGCCCGCGCCATCGATCTGTGCTGCTTCGAAGACATCATGTGGCAGCGCTTGCAGACGGGCGTACACGATGATCACGACGAACGGCGTCCACTGCCAGACGTCGACGAGCACCAGAGTCTTCATCGCCATCTCGACCGAACCCAGCCAGTTTGGTGGCTCAAACCCGACGCGTGCGATCGCCCAGTTGATCAGGCCCCAGTCCGGGTTCAGCAACGCTCGCCACATCACACCAACGACGATTGGTGTGATCAACATCGGCAGCGCCAGGATCCCGCGGACGATCGATGAGCCCCTTAGTTGCAGAT
>Ga0126373_10000935_pt1 | contig 20046 bp, 16 predicted proteins | sample PanSoiMetPlot_11_FD_92545 | JGI IMG/M metagenome (GOLD analysis project Ga0126373, IMG submission 92545) | Tropical forest soil microbial communities from Panama - MetaG Plot_11 | ecosystem: Environmental > Terrestrial > Soil > Tropical forest > Bulk soil | place: Panama | collected 2016-02-17 | reverse complement strand
GCTGTCGAGCCTGGGACGCAACTGGTTCTCCCAGTGCCATTCGAGTTGATCTACCAGTTCTGAATTCCAGTCCAAGTCCATGTCAGTAACGCTAAACCGCAATGCGGACAGGAACGGTCCTCAATTGCTGGCAGACTGAAAAACATGGTGGAAACTTCTGCGCGGCTGCTCCGACTGCTGTCGCTGCTCGAAATCCGCCCGGAGTGGGCCGGCAGTGACCTTGCCGAGCGGCTTGAAGTGACCCCCCGGACGTTGCGCCGGGACATAGCCAAGCTGCGCAGCCTGGGTTACCCCGTGTATGCAGCGCCCGGGGTGGCCGGCGGCTACCGGCTCGGCGCGGGAGCCGCACTACCGCCCTTGCTGCTAGATGACGAGGAGGCCGTGGCAGTCGCGCTGAGTCTGCGCACCGCGGCCAGCAACTCCGTGGCCGGAGTTGGCGAGGCGTCTGTACGTGCACTGGCCAAGCTGGAGCAGGTGCTGCCGGCGCGGCTGCGCGAACGCGCTACGGCAATTGGCCAGTCGACCGTGCCGCTGACTGGACCGGAACCGGCCGTCGACGCGGAGACGCTGACGACCATCGCGCGTGCCTGCCGAAATTATGAGCAGCTCGTTCTTGCCTACCGTCGATTCCAGGACACCGAGCCGACCGAGCGCCGCGTTGAGCCGCATCGGCTCGTGCAGGCTGGCTACCGCTGGTACCTGGTCGCTCGGGATCTCGAGCGCGGCGAGTGGCGCACCTACCGAGTCGATCGGATCGAGGCGCCCCGGCTAACGGGAGTCAGATTCGTGCCGCGCGATCCGCCAGATGCTGCCGCGTTCGTGGCCAACGCAGTCACCACAGCGCCCTACCGCTATCAGGCTCATGTCCGGATCCGGGCTTCCGCGACGGCTGTTGCCGAGGTTGTTCCGCCGACCGTAGGAACCATCGAGCCAGTCGACGACGGCACCTGCACGCTGACGAGCGGGTCGGACTCGCTCGACGCCCTGGCCTTTCACATTGGCATGATCGGCTACGACTTCACCGTTCTCGGGCCGCCCGCACTGGCTGAGCGAATGCAACTGCTCGCACGTCGGCTGCAGCAGGCAGTCCTCTAGCCCAGTCAGTCCTCTAGGTCAGCCAAGCCACAGGCTCGGTCGATTTCATCCCGGCTGGCTAGCTTCACCCGGGCACCGCGGCCGAGCTTGGCCGCGAGGTCCTTCTCCGCAGTCTCGATCTTGAGCCAGTCCGCATAGCTGACATGCTTGCGATTGCGGTCGGCCAGGACCGGGTGCAGTGGCGATTCGGCCCCGGCATCGGCACCCTCGGGCATTCGCAGCAGCCCAGCTCTGGGCAGCTGAACGTCGTCCGGTCCAGGTCCGCCAGCCAGGTCGGCCAGCAGGGACCGCACAGTCTCCGCTCCGTCGGACTTGTTCGTGCCGATCACACCAGTCGGTCCCCGCTTGAGCCAGCCGGCGACGTATTCACCCGGCAGCGGCTGACCGTCAGGCCCGAGTACCCGACCGGCCTCGTTCGGCACCGTGTGGTTCCGTTCATCGAATGGAACACCGGCCAGCGGAACGCTTTGATAGCCGACCGAACGCAGCACCATCTGAACGTCCAGCGTTTCCATGGCTCCGGTGCCCTCGAGCCGGCCAGATTCACCGAGTCTCGTGCGCTCCAGAGTTAGCCCCTCAACCGCGTTCCCGCCAAGAATCTCAACCGGCCGGAGCCAGAAGCGAACGGTCAGCCGGCGCGCTGCGCCCGCCGGCGTCCTGCCTGCCCAATCCTTGATCACCGTGTAGTTGCCGCGCACGTGCCGGTCGGTCTCGGCAAGACGGGTGCTCTCCCCCGTCGCGTCGAAGGCGTCCAGGTCGGCCTCGCCGTCGCCGACGACGATATCGACGCCCTCCAGCTCGCCAAGCTCGCGAAGTTCCTTAGTCGTGAACTTGGCCTGCGCTGGGCCGCGGCGGCCGATCATGTGCACTTCGCGGACCTTGCTGGCCATCAGTGCCTCGAGTACCGGCTGGGACACATCGGTCTCGCGCAGTTCCTCGGGATTGCGAGCCAGGATCCGGGCGACGTCCACTGCAACGTTGCCGACGCCAATCACTGCGACCGACTCGACGTCCAGCGTGAAGGCGGCCGGGTCCACGTCCGGGTGACCGCAATACCAGTTCACAAAGTCTGTGGCGGCGACGCTTCCCGGCAAGTCCTCGCCCGGAATGCCCAGGTGGCGGTCGCGCATAGCGCCGGTTGCGTAAACCACTGCGTCATAAGCCGCGAGCAGGTCCTCCCGGCTCACGTCATCACCCAGGTGCACGCCGCCGACGAAGTTGACGCCTTCGTGTTCGAGCACGTTCCGGAGGTACTCGGCGATCGACTTGATCGACTTGTGGTCCGGCGCGACGCCGTAGCGCACCAGGCCATATGGCGTGGGCAGCCGGTCCAGTACATCCACCCGAATGGATCGCGGTGGGTCGAGCGCCGCAGCCTGCTTGATCAGGGCCTCGGCGGTATACAGGCCAGCCGGGCCGGACCCGACGACAGCGACGTGAAGAGTCTGCATGTAGCGATTCTGCCGTGTCGCCAGGCCGTTCGCGGCCATGGGCCGGACTCGGGCGCCGGATTAGCGCGCTTTGTGCTGATTGTGGGGCCGCTAAATCGCCTTAGCGGTGCCCGCTGCGGATCGGTGCGAACCCATGCCAACTCAGCCGATGCCGCAAGCCTGGGCAACCGCGCTCGCTGCGGCTTCACGGTTGGCTGCGGCCGGCAAACCAGGGCGCTCGAAGTAATTCATGTAGATGTCAGCCGCCTGTGTCGCCGTCGTGGCAGCGTTCAGCGACGGGATGTACTGGGCCCACTGCTGGTTGTAGGTCAAGATCGCCGTCAGTTGAGTCTGCAGGTCGGCGGTGGGATTACCGGTAACGAACCCGGCCGGAAGCGGAGTCCAGCCGATCAGGCCGCCCCCGCCAGTACCGACGGACTCAGGATTTCCCTTGGATTCCTGGTAGATGTTTCCGGCGATGCCGGCCGCGGCCCTAGCCGTGTATCCATGGTGGGTAAGGAAGGTGACGATTGCGGCGTAGTTGGCCGGGACTGGCCCGCTGCTGGGACCACACTTCAGGGTGGTGGCAGCCACTGCCGACTTCTTACTCGCTGGTGACTGGCCAGCCGACTTCGCGACGTTGGCGGCGACATTGGCGGCAGCTTTGGCCGCGGCTGCCGACTTGGCGATGGAGATCTGACCGGTCAGCGCAGCAGCCGCCTCAGATGTCGTCTGCCGCTCGGCCATCCCATGCCCGCTCTGGCTCGCCGCTGCGTGCGAGGACCCGGACTGTGCGGCCGAAGATGCGCCCTGCACAGTTGTCCGTTGTGCGTCCTGCGGCATGTAGGAGGCCATGCTGTCAGCTACGGGATCGGGACTGAAGGGCTGGAACTGCGCGACGGCTATGGCACCGACTGCAAGGACAGGAACCGCGAAGCCAGCGAACTTTACGGCCGGGGGGATGTTGCTCGGGGCGCAGTGTTGCCCCGTCCTCCTTACCTTCCGCTTCTTCTTGCGATGCGCGCCTTCTGAATGCACAACCTGCCTTACGCCGGCTCCCGTGCTCGATTACTCGGCGCCTGTTTTATATGCCTTTCACCCAGCCTGACCTCTCTGCACGGATAAGCATGTCAGCACCGTCAGGCACAGTAGGACACAATTTTCCCAAATAGCTCAGCAGGACTATGGACAGGACGAACCTCCGACGCGGTAGCAAAGATGCCCAGACAGCCGGCGCCCAACGGGTTTGCGGACAGTGGCGGCCGAGTCACGTGCTGTTCATCGCCGGCTTTGGGATGGGGCAGAACCACCCAAAGTAACTAGTTAGCGGTCAGCGGGCATAAGCGCTGAGTTACGGTGCCGATGGTGGCGGGAAGCTGTACAGGGTGAAGATCACGCTCGGCTACCTGTATCCGGACATCATGTCGACCCACGGTGATCACGGCAACGTAGCCACCATCGTGCGGCGCTGCGAATGGCGGTCCATCGGCACCTCAATCAGCGCATTGGGGCGAGGCGACCGGCTTGACCCCGCGGAAATGGACCTGATCATCATTGGCGGCGGCGGTGAGGACCAGCAAAGGCTCATCGCGCCCGACCTCAACAAGGTCAAGGGCCCCGCAATCCGCGAGGCGTTCTCCCGGGGAGCGGCAGGATTGGCAGTAGCGGGGGGATACGAACTGTTCGGGCACTTCTGCCAGCCAGCCAGAGGAGCGGAATACCCGGGCGCCGAAGTTTTCGACGCGTGGACCCTCAGGCCATCGTCTGCGCTGGGCGGTACCGCCACGGGGCCCGCGCGCACCGCAAGCGAACGCGGAGTCCATGTTGGCGAGGACGCGGCAGTGGGCGACTTGGTCGTGGCCTGGGGCGGCAGTGAGCTGGTCGGCTTCGAAAGTCACAGCGGCGGTACCTACCTGGGCGCCACGGCGCAGCCACTTGGCCAGGTGATCAGTGGATTCGGCAATAACGGCGCGGGCACCGAGGGGGTCATCGCCGGCAACGCCGTTGGCACGAACCTGCGCGGTCCGTGCTTGCCCAAGAACCCCTTGCTCGCCGATTTCCTGATCAGCGCGGCTCTCAGTCGCCGCTACGGCGATGCTGAATTGCCACCGCTATCAGATGAAGTCGAGCGGGCGGCGCACGAAACGGCAATCCGGCGTGCCCGTCACGGCGTGCGGGCAAGGGCCGAAACCTAAGCTTCCTGCTCCTGGGCCAGCTCCGCAGTTCGGCTGGCGACTAGTTCAGTAACGACCCGGGCTACTTGCTGGGCTGTCAGCCCGCAAGCCTCAAGCACTTCAGCACGTTCGCCATGCGGCAGGAACTCCTGCACCAGGCCAAAGGTCCGCACAGGGGTCTCGACATTGTTGTCGCGCAGCATCCTGGCCACTGCGTCGCCGAACCCGCCCACCCGGCCGTTGTCCTCGACGGTGACCACAAGGCCGTGCTGGCGCGCCCCGACAAGCAGCGCCTCGTCCAGCGGCTTGACCCAGCGAGGATCCACGACCGTGACGCCGATTCCGTGGTCGGCAAGCCGATTGGCTGCCTCGACGCAAACCCCGCCCATGGGCCCAACTCCGAGCAGCAGCACATCGTTGCGATCCGGCGTTGCCGGTGCGTACAGCACGTCCATGGTGCCCAGCTTGCCGATCGGCGGTACGTCGCCGAGCGTCAGCCGTCCTGGGTAGCGCAGGGCTGTCGGGCCGGTATCGATCGCGACAGCCTCTCTTAGCAGTTCGACGAGCCGCGTCGGGTCCCTGGGTACCGCGATGCGCATGCCGGGTACGAGCTGCAGGATCGAGCCATCCCACATGCCGTGATGGCTGGCACCGTCCGGACCTGTTACGCCTGCCCGGTCCAGGACGAATGTGACAGGCAGCTTGTGCAACGCCACATCCATGAGGACTTGGTCGAACGCCCTGTTCAGGAACGTGGCATAGATAGCGGCCACCGGGTGCATGCCACCCATCGCCAAGCCAGCCGCGCTCGTCACGGCATGCTGCTCGGCTATTCCGACGTCGAAGACCCGGTTCGGGAACGCGTTCGCGAAGTGGTTCAGGCCAGTCGGATGCAGCATGGCAGCCGTGATTGCTACTACGTCGGGCCGCTCCGCAGCTATCGCGGCGAGTTCTGCCCCGAAGACTTGCGTCCACGGCCGCGCGGCAGGAGCGGGCGGAGCGTGTGCGGCTGCTGATGCGTTCTGAGTAGACACCGAAGCCGTCGGCGCCGGCTTTGCCGACTTGGCTGGCGATACCTGGTGCAGGCAGTCCTCGTCGTTCTGCTCGGCTAGCGGATAGCCGAAGCCCTTGCGGGTGATGACATGGACCAGCACCGGGCCACCGAAGTCGCGGGCGCGGCGCAACGCGAACTCGACCGCGTGCTCGTCATGCCCGTCGACTGGACCCAGATACTTCAGGCCAAGGTCCTCGAACAGCACCTGCGGCTGGAGGACGTCCTTGAGGCCTTTCTTTATCCCGTGCAGTGTCTCGTAGAGCGGCGCGCCCACCAGCGGCGTATGGGAGAGCGACGTCTTGATGTAGTCGAGGACGTTCTCGTACCGCTGCGACACCCGCACTGAGGCCAGGTGGTCAGCCAGGCCGCCGATGGTCGGTTGGTAAGAACGCCCGTTGTCGTTGACGACGATGATGACCCGGCGGTCCTTCGCACCGGCGATGTTGTTCAGCGCTTCCCAGGACATGCCGCCGGTGAGCGCTCCATCGCCAATGATGGCTACGACGCTGCGATGCGTTTCGCCGCGGAGCTCATAGGCCTTCGCCAGGCCGTCCGCGTAGGACAGGCTGGTCGAAGCGTGCGAGTTCTCGATGACGTCGTGCGGCGATTCGGCGCGGCTTGGGTACCCGGAGACTCCGTCTTTCTGGCGCAGTCGCTCGAAGCCGTCCTGCCGACCGGTGAGCAGCTTGTGCACGTAGGACTGGTGGCCGGTGTCGAAAACGATCCGGTCGACGGGCGAGTCGAACACCCTGTGCAGAGCGATGGTCAGTTCGACGACGCCGAGGTTCGGCCCAAGGTGGCCGCCGTTCTTCGACACGACCTTGATGAGATAGTCCCGGATCTCGGCGGCCAGCAGCGGCAACTCGTCTGTGCCGAGGTCCTTGAGATCTCGCGGACTCTGGATGCGCTCCAGCAAGCTCACCTGATCTGCTCCTCGTGTCGTCGGCTGCGGCTAGGTGCACGGACAGCAATTGCTGCCCACCACTCCACTGCGAGTTTTACTTGTACATCCCAGGTCGCGCCGGAGGTGCCCGGCACCGGAGCGCCGGCCGCACGGGCTAGCAGCGTCCCGTAAAGCCCGAGTCTAAATCTGTCCCCATACCTAGCGCACGGCAGCCGCCGGGACACCTTTATCACCGGCAGCATGGCCTAGGTCACATATGTCGTCCCGCCGCAGCCTGCGCGGCATTTACAGTATGTCCCATGACTGGCGAACTATCCCCATCGAACGGACGGTCGAAGGCTCCCATCCAGCCCGAGCTGAGGGCCTCACATACCGACCGAGACCGAGTAGTCGAAGTGCTGAGGGAGGCCGCGGGGGACGGGCGTATTACGGCAGAGGAACTGGACGAGCGGCTTGAGGCAGCCCTCACGGCCCGCACGTATCGCGAACTCGCCGCTCTCACAGTGGACCTGCCAGCGACCAGTCAGGCGGGCGGCGTTCCTGTCCCTGAGGCGAAGCAGCTAGCCAGAATCAACTGCGGAAGTGGATCCGCCAAGCGAGTCGGTCCATGGGTGGTACCACAGCGCATGGAGGTTCGCCTCACCAGCGGACACGTCAAGCTTGACCTGCGGAACGCAATCATCAGCAATCCGACTCTCGTGGTGAACGCCGACGTACGCAGCGGCCACCTGTTGATTGTGACCAAGCCGGGCATCGTCGTCGATGCCGACGACGTGGCGGTCCGCAGCGGCCACGTCCGAGTCAAGCCGCACGCTGGACCCAAGGTGCCGACGACTCTGCGCGTAACGGTGTCGGGAAAGGTAGCCAGCGGCGCCATCGTGGCCAGGCCGCCGCGCCGGAGCGTCTGGCAATGGCTCACCCGCCAGCCGGCTACGTACTGACGAATCCCAGTTGCACATCAGTCTGGTTCATGACGGAACAGCTATAGGACATCAGCGGCGATGCGGCCACCGGAAGCGCGCACAGTCAGATTCCGGCCGGCCAGCCAGCCTGTAAATAGCTGCAGCACGACGATGCCGAGCAGCACAAGCCCCGGAACAGTCCAGCCGCCGCTGGCATCATGCAGGAAACCGATGGTCAGCGGTCCGACGCTGGCAATCAGATAGCCGATGGCCTGGGCGAAGGCCGACAGCGATGCCGCCGTCGCAGGATCGGCAGCTCTCGCCATCGTGTAGAAGATGCCAAGGCCGAGCGTGGCTCCCTGGCCGAGGCCGAGCAGGAATATGAATCCAGCGGCGAGAGCAGTCGGCCCGAACACGGCCCCTGCCAGGCCTATGCCGGTAGCGAGCATCGACCATGCAGCCAGCCGACGCTGGTCGGGCGCCCTATGCGCAAGCATCGGGATCAGCAGCGCGGTAACGGCGTTACCGAGGTTCATCAGGGCGAGCAGGTCGCCCGCGTGCGCGGCGGTCACACCGCGGTCCCTGAACATTGTGGGAAACCAGGACAAGGTCGCGTAGTAAGACAAGCTCTGCAGGCCCATGAACAGGGTCACCTGCCACGCAAGCGCGCTGCGGCCAAGAGCCAGCGCGCCGGTGCGGATACGTGATGGGTCAGTCAACTCAAGTCTTGCTGGCATGGTCCGGTGCCCCAGCTGTGGCAGCCAGATCACCGCCGCGATCAGCGCCGGGCCTGCCCACAGTCCCAAAGTGACCCGGACTGCGGCGCTGCCGGCAGCGGCCGAACCAGAGCTGCTCGCCAATGCATTGAAGACAGGTACCGCTATGAGGGACGCGACGACGGCACCCGCGGCGAGCATCAGCAGGTACAGGCCGATCAGCACGCCAGCGCGGTCCGGATCACGGCGCTTCACCAGGCTTGGCAACAGCACGTTCATCAGCGCGATCGCCCCGCCAGCCACGATGGTGCCGGGGAACAGCAACACGGAAGGGCTCAGGCTGCGCATCAGCAACCCAGCGGCAAGCAGCAACAGCGCAGCAGCTAGCACACGCTCTTCGCCGAATCTGCGGCTCAGCGGTGCCCCGAAACCGGAGAAGACGCCGAAGCAGAGGACCGGGATCGCCGCCAGCACAGACAAGCTCGACTGGGAGATATGCAGGGCCGATTGCAGCTCGGGGAAAACCGGCGGCAGCCCAGTAATAGCAGTGCGCAGATTGAAGGCCAGCGCCAGCACGCCAACGACAAGCAGCGCAGCGCCGAACTTCGGGGTGAGCAGCCTGCCCGAGGCTGATGCGACCCTCGTCTTCACCCAAATCCTCCCGATGTCAGGCATCCCAGGCTCGCATAACTCCGCTCGCGTGTCGGCACCGGCTGATACGAAGGACAGCATGACGGGCCAGGATCTGACCGCGATTACACAAGGTACTGAGGCAACGGGATTGCGCGCCGAGGCAGAAGAGTGCCTCCGCGCTCTGGCCGGTCGGGATGCCAGCCTCCGTGCCGACCAGTGGACGGCGATCAGGGCGCTTGTCGAGGATCGCGCCAGGGCCCTTGTCGTGCAGCGGACTGGCTGGGGCAAGTCAGCGGTGTACTTCACGGCCACCGCACTGCTTCGGGCCCGCGGAGCTGGTCCGTCGGTGATCGTGTCACCCCTGCTGGCGCTCATGCGCAACCAGATCGAGGCGGCTACTAAGGCCGGCATCATGGCCGCCACTGTGAACTCGGTCAATACAGCGCAATGGGATGAGATCTACACCGAGGTGGCGGCGGGCAAGATCGATGTGCTGCTTGTCAGCCCGGAGCGGCTGAACAACCCGGGCTTCCGCGACGAGGTGCTGCCGGGCCTGGTCGCGTCGGCCGGCATGCTCGTTGTGGACGAGGCGCATTGCATCTCCGACTGGGGCCATGACTTCAGGCCGGACTACCGGCGGCTGCGGACTTTGCTTGCTGACTTGCCGAGCGGAGTGCCGGTGCTTGCCACCACCGCCACGGCGAACGCGCGGGTGAGTCGCGATGTGGCTGAGCAACTTGGCACAGGCGGCAGTACCGAGACTCTTGTGCTGCGTGGCTCACTCGACCGCGACAGCCTGCGGCTGGCCGTCGTGGAAATGGGGGACGCTCAGCATCGGCTGGCCTGGCTGGCGTCCTACCTCGACCAGCTTCAGGGTTCCGGCATCATCTACACACTGACAGTCGCCGCAGCACACGAGACGGCGGCCTTCCTCCGCGAGCGCGGTCACAACGTCCTGCCTTATACCGGCAAGGACGACCCGTCAGACCGCCAGGCAGCTGAGGATGCGCTGCTGGCCAACGATCTCAAGGCTCTGGTGGCCACAAGCGCACTCGGGATGGGTTTCGACAAGCCAGACCTCGGCTTTGTCGTGCACCTTGGGGCACCGCAATCGCCGATTGCCTATTACCAGCAGATCGGCCGGGCGGGGCGCGGCGTGGACCAGGCAGATGTGATCTTGCTCCCCGGAAATGAGGACTCCGACATCTGGGCGTACTTCGCCTCCCTGGCCTTCCCGCCGGAAATGGTCGTGCGCCGCACGCTGACCGCGCTGACGCAGGCCGGCCGAGCGCTATCGACGGCTGCGCTGGAGGCGCGCGTTGATCTGTCGCGCAGCCGACTCGAGATGATGCTCAAGGTCCTCGACGTCGACGGCGCGGTGCAGCGGGTGTCCGGTGGCTGGGTAGCGACGGGGCGCGATTGGGCATACGACGCCGAACGGTATGCGCGCGTGTCGGCCGAACGCGTCCGTGAGCAGCGCGCGATGCTCGGCTACATTGCCGAAGCCGGATGCCGGATGGAATACCTCCGCAAGGAACTAGATGATCCCGGTGCTGCGCGTTGCGGGCGCTGCGACAACTGCAGGCAGAGCCCGTGGCCCACGGAAGTTCCCGACGCCGCGGCGGCCGCCGCGAGCGACCGGTTGCTTCGGCCTGGCGTGGAAATCGACCCGCGGAAGATGTGGCCCACCGGGATGCGAGACCTTGGTGTGGACGCATCCGGCAAGATACCCGGCGAGTTGCTCGCCGAGCCTGGCCGGGCGCTTGGCCGGCTTACAGACCTCGGCTGGGGACCGCGGCTTCGTGCGATGTTTGCGGGCGCGGGTCTGGACGATCTCCCCGTGCGCGATCTGCTATCGGACCAGCCAGTTTCTGAGGACATTGTCGCCGCGGTCGTCAAGGTGCTGGCCGCCTGGGAATGGGCCGAACGTCCGGCGGCAATTGTCGCCCTTCCTTCCCGCACCCGGCCACAGCTGATCGCGAGCATGGCAAGCCGCATCGCCCAGATCGGCCGGATGCCGTTCCTGGGCAGCCTGCACTACGCCGCTGCGCCCGATGACACGCAACAGCCCGCACCGCATCAGCCCGCACCGCATCAGCACAACAGTGCCCAGCGCCTGCATGCTGTGTGGCCAAGCCTGGCAGTATCGTCGGAGCTCAGCCGAGCTGTGACCAAGACCGCCGGTCCGATACTGCTCGCAGACGACTGGGTGGACACCGGGTGGACTCTGACAGTCGCCGCCATGCGCTTGCGCGAAGCTGGTGCTACTGCGGTCCTCCCGCTGGTCCTTGCCGCCGCGTAGCAGCGGACGCCCCGCCGCGCCACGCACAGAATCCTTCTCGCCTGCCGCGTCGGCGAGCTGTACCCTGATTACGTGAGCAAGTTCCGGAGTCTCCTTCTCCACAGGCCGCGCTGACGCGTTAAGTCACCGCGGCCGCCCCTCATGCCTGAGGGGCTTTTTTATTTCCCAAATCAGGACTGACAGCAGATCGGCAGCCCAGTACAGCGAAACCACAGTGCAGCGAAACCACAGTGCAGCGAAACCACAGTGCAGCGAAAGGCAATGGAGCCATGAGCGAGCAAGCGATAGCTAAGGCAGAAGCGGAGACGGACGCCACCGGATCAGGTCCCGGCGACGCGCCTCCATTTCGCTACAACGCCCAAGTGGCCGACATGATCGAGCTGTCCTGGCAGGACCGCTGGGATAATGAGGGCACCTTCAACTGTCCTAATCCCGTTGGCCAGCTGGCGCCTGGCTACGAGCGCATGGCTGGCAAGCAAAAGGTCTTCGTCCTGGACATGTTTCCCTGTCCGAGCGGGACGGGTATCCACGTTGGTCACCCGCTGGGCTATATCGCGACTGATGTCTACGCCCGGTTCCTGCGGATGACCGGCCACCATGTTCTGCACACCATGGGTTATGACTCCTTCGGGCTGCCAGCCGAGCAGTACGCGCTGGAGACTGGCCAGCACCCGCAAGTCACCACCCGCGAGAACATCGCCAACATGCGGCGCCAGCTGCGCCGGCTGGGCATTGGCTACGACCCGCGGCGCAGCGTCGAGACCACAGACCCCGCGTACTATCGCTGGACTCAATGGATCTTCCTGAAGATCTACGAGAGCTGGGTCGACGAGCAGACTGGCAAGGCAAGGCCGATCGCCGAACTAATCAGTGAGTTCGCTTCTGGCCACAGGCCGGTGCCCGATGGCCGTACTTGGGCAGATCTGACCGAGGACCAGCAGCGCTCGCTGATTGACGGCCACAGGCTGGCCTACATCTCTCATGAGCTGGTGAATTGGTGCCCTCAGCTGGGGACTGTGCTGGCTAACGAGGAAGTCACCGCTGACGGCCGGAGCAACGTCGGCGACTTCCCGGTCTACCGGCGTCCGCTGCGGCAATGGATGATGCGGATTACCGCCATGGCGCAGCGGCTGATCGATGACCTAGACGAACTGGACTGGCCAGCGTCGATGAAGCAGCTGCAGCGGAACTGGATTGGCGCCAGCGCCGGCGCGACGATCTCCCTGCCGCTGGAACATACAGCGGCAGACCAAGCGGCGAACTCCATCGACGTGTTCACAACACGCCCGGACACCATCGCTGGTGCGACCTACGTCGTGCTGGCGCCGGAGCATCCACTGGTCGCCACTCTGCTGGCCGACGCGTGGCCGGACGGGACACCCCAGGCGTGGCGCTACCCGCAGGGCCAGCGAGCCGACGCAGATGGCGCGAGCGCAGATCATGGCAGCGCAGTCTGGCTGCCGGCCGAGGCAATCGGTGCCTACCGGTCCGCCACGTCACGGATCAGCGAGCGCCAGCGCGCAGCAGCGGGCGCGAAGTCCGGAGTGTTCACCGGCACGTTTGCGGTCAATCCGGCAACCGCTGAACGCATGCCAATATTCGTGGCGGACTACGTACTGATGGGTTACGGCACTGGCGCGATCATGGGCGTGCCTGCACATGATCAACGTGACTACGATTTCGCTTCCGAGTTCGGCTTGCCAGTCCGCCCCGTCATCGCGGCTGACGGTAGCTATATCAATGGCCCTGGACCGCAGCTAGCCGGACTAGACATCCCGGCGGCTATCGATCGCGCGATTTCATGGCTGGAACGGGGTGGCTATGGGTCCGGGTCGCACAGCTACCGACTGCGGGATTGGCTGTACTCACGGCAGCGCTACTGGGGCGAGCCGTTCCCGATCGTCTATGACGACAAGGACGCTCCGGTCGCACTGCCCGAGCAGGCGTTGCCGGTGCTGCTGCCGGAAATGACGGAGTTCCGGCCCGATCCTGACCAGGATCCAGACAGCGACCCCGTTCCGCCACTAGCGCGCGCCACGCACTGGGCAATCACCGAACTGGACCTGGGCCACGGCGTGCAGCGGTATAGGCGCGAGCTGAACACGATGCCCCAGTGGGCTGGCTCATGCTGGTATTACCTGCGTTACCTGGACCCGCTGAATGATGTCGCGTTCGTCGATCCGGAGGTCGAGCGTTACTGGATGACGACCCCTGGTTCGCCACCCGGCGATGGCGGCGTGGACCTGTACGTTGGCGGCGTCGAGCACGCTGTGCTGCACCTGCTGTACTCAAGGTTCTGGCACAAAGTTCTATTCGACTTGGGCTTGGTATCAACCCGCGAGCCGTTCAGCCGCTTGTTCAACCAGGGCTACATCCAAGCTGACGCGTTCATCGATGAGCGCGGCTTCTATGTGCCAGCAGCGCAAGTGACACAAGCCGACGACGGCTCGGACAGCTACCAGGGCCGCCCCGTGACCCGGCGGTCAGGAAAGATGGGCAAGAGCCTGAAGAATGGCGTCAGCCCCGACGAGATGTACCAGCAGTACGGCGCGGACACGCTGCGCCTGTATGAGATGGCATCCGGACCGCTGGACGCGAGCAGACCATGGCGGCCAGCCGACATCATCGGCGTGCACCGGTTCTTGCAGCGACTGTGGCGCTGCATCATCGATGAGCAAACCGGCCGGGTGACCGTTCGCGATGAAGCGCTAACACCTGAAGGGAGCCGGGCTTTGCATCGGGCCATCGCCGCAGTCCGCGAGGACTTCGGGCAACTGCGGTTCAACACCGCGGTCGCGAGGCTGATGGAGCTGACCTCGGTCGCGGCCAGGATCTCGGCTGCGGACGGCGCAGTGCCGCGAGCGCTGGCCGAGCCGATGGTCTTGATGGTTGCCCCGCTGGCGCCGCATGTCGCCGAGGAGTTGTGGGGCAGGCTGGGTCACCAGGAGTCGCTAGCCTATGCGGACTTCCCGCAAGCCGACCCTGACCTGGCGCGGGCGCAGACGGTGACGATGCCGGTTCAGGTCAATGGCCGGACCAGATTCCGTATCGAGGTACCCGCCGAGTCCGCTAGCGAGGCAATCGAGCTGGCGGTGACGACGCACCCTGACTTCGCCCACCACACGAAAGAGGGTTCAGTCGAGCGACTGGTCATAGTTCCCGGCCGCATCGTGAACATCGTGCTGCGCTAGTGCCTGACATGACTATCGTGAGCCAGACGTGGACCGATTCAGGGCCTTTGGTGGTCCCACAACCGGCGTACCCGCGCTGAACTAGCGCGGCGGGAACGGTGGCGTGCAGTCGACCGGATGGCGCTGGAAGTAGGCCTGATCCTCGGCCACGGCCTCCCAGAAGCGACCGGCATCGCTTACCTTGGTCGCGACCTTGCTAGGCCAGTGTCCCGAAGCATCGATGTCCCGGATCGCCTGCTCAGCCACCTCGCGTTGGTCCTCGCTCGCACAAAAGATCACTGAGCGGTAGCCGGATCCGACCAGATCTTCGCCAAAGTCGGCCCGGTGGACGAGCAAGAAGTACTCAAGGAGCTGTCGGTAGGAGAGCCGGTCCGGATCGAACGTGACTTCGACCGTCTCGGCGTGGCCGCCGTTATTCTCCTCGGTCGGATTGTCGTACTCGCCGCCCATCCAACCTACGCGGGTAGAAATGACTCCTTCGCGATCGCGCAGAAGCTGCTGCATGATCCAGTAGCAGCCGCCCGCCAGGACCGCGGTCTCGGCGTTGTCGCTCAAGACCCCTCCCCTCCCTGGATCCGTCGATACTACGTCGGGACTGCCCGCCGAGCGCTGGTGCCCACGGCCATCCAACGAGGGCTTGATCGCGAAAAAGCCCCGCGAACTGCGCCCCGGTGGCAGCCTGGAAAGATGTCGTCGTGGTCTTTACAGCCCCGTCCCTGCCTGCCGATCCAGCTACCGTTGCGCCCGAGCGCGACTCGCTCGAGTCGTTCCTGGACTTTCACCGGGCCGAGCTCCTCACCAAGCTAGACGGCCTCACCGAAGATCAAGCGGATCGCAGGCTTGTCGGCTCGCTGACGACTCTGCATGGGCTGGTCCGGCACATGACCAAGGTCGAGCACGTCTGGTTTGTGCGGGTGCTCGCCGGCAGCGACGAGCCAGCCCCGTTCGGCTGGCCCGATGTCCAGGACGGTGACTTCCTCCTCGAGGACAGCGAAGGACTTGAGAGTGATGTGGCCCGGTACCTGGCCGCGTGTGACCGCAGCCGGGGCATCTTCGGCACGCTCTCGATGGATGACGTCGGAACTCACCACAGATTCGGCGAGGTGGACGTCCGCTGGGTCATGATCCACATGCTCGAGGAGTACGCCCAGCACAATGGCCACGCGGACATCATCCGCGAACTTATCGACGGCACAACCCAGACCTAGCTGTCGCCTGAGTACTGCGACCTCGTCCCTAGCACGTTCCACGCCGGGCGTCTTAGCGTTACAACATGAGAGGACCTTGGCCGGACCCCGGACGCATGCCGTGATCGAGAGGTACGACATGTTGCCGGCGGTCGTGCCTGTGGGCCGGTTCCTCATCCGGACCCAGCACTTGATCATTGCGCTATCGCATTTGGCGGTCTATCCGAGCGGCTGCACTCTTGAGATTCAGGTGAGCGGCAAGGCCGGGGGCCCGAGCCCGGAAATGCACTCAACTGACGCCTTTGACCGCCTAGTGTTTGCGGCTCGCTTCGGCGCGGAGATATTTGCCGTGCTAGACGGCTGGCCGCACATCGCTCGCAGCAAGGGTCCGCTTCAGCTCAGCTACTCCGGTGCTGAAAGCGGTCAGTCGGCTAACCGCGCGGACTGCAAGCTGTCGCTATGGCTTCATCCGCTGCCGCCGCCTCAGCCGGGCACCCTATCGATCATCGCGCCTGACCTTGGCCACCAGCTCACACCGTGCCCGCTCGACGGTCAGGCCATCGTTGCCGCCGCTGAGCAAGCCCGGCCCTACTGGCACTGACCCGAGGATCCGCACCGTCACCTCAAGCCTTGGCAGAGACAAGAAGAATGCTTCTGGATAGGAGCACCTGCCCGTCCTCGAGCCGGGCGCGCAGTCCTTGTTCAATGGCGGCGAGCGCTTGCGCGAGCGCCTTCTCGTCCGCATCTTCTAGCAACCCCGCGAACCTGGCAAGTTCTACGGCGATCGCGGCGAAGTCGGCCACGTGTTCTGCACCGATCACGATCCGATCATCGTGAACAGTTACCTCGATATCCTCGAATCCAGCCTTACTGAGCACCTCGCGGACCAGGTCAGGGTCGGCGAGTGAAAACGATCCGGGCTCACCAGGGGCAGACATCGGTGGCATGGACCCAGTGATCTGAGCGATGGCTGCAACGGGAACTAGAGCCCAGTCATTCTTTAGCACGCTCCCCCAGCAAACGAACGACATCCTCCCGCCCGGACGAAGAGACTTGCGGACGTTAGCGAACGCCGCGACAGGGTCGGCGAAGAACATGACGCCAAAGCGTGAGTACGCAACGTCAAATGGGCGCTCACCGAGGTCGCCCACCTGGATGTCGGCGTGCAAGAACTCCGCGTTGCCGATGCCGAGCCGCTCCAATTCGGCGTGCCCGCGCGCCAGCAACTCCGCGGATATGTCAACACCCACGACTGTGCCGGTTGGCCCTGCAAATGTCGCCAATTCCAGAGTCGTTCGGCCCGTCCCGCAACCAAGATCTAACACTCGCTGACCGGGTATTACGTTGAGCCGATCCATCGCTAGCTTGGCTGGAAGAGCTCCGAGCACCTCAAGCGCGAGCTGGTCATCCAGCTCTACCCACCTTGGTGCAATCTGTGACCAGTACGCTGCCTGCTCACTGTTAGCGAGGGTCATGCACCCCTCCTCTGCCCGCGTGAGCACAGTATGCGCGCAAAGCGTCCCAGAGCGAAGTCCGCCGGTTGTCACGAGGCAGCTCTAGGCAAATAGGTGCGGCGGCGACTGTGGCGTTGAGGTCGGTCCGGCGCAACCGCGACCTTACTTCTAGGTTTAGCGTGGTCTCTGTTCCCGGCCGCTTCGCCGGTTCGCACTGTCGCAACATGCCAGGAGGTCACAGTGCCGCAGGTCCGCGTGCATAACTTCTCGGTGTCACTTGATGGGTTCGGGACCGGCGAGGGGCAAAGCCTGGAAGCCCCATTTGGGCATGCGGGAACCCGACTGCACGAGTGGTTCTTCCCGACCCGTACCTTCCGCAGCATGCAAGGCCAGCCCGGCGGCAGTACCGGCATTGACGACCTTTTCGCTAGCGCATGGGCAGTGGGCATCGGCGCGGAGATCATGGGGCGGAGCAAGTTTGGCCCTCACCACGGTCCCTGGCCGCAGCAGGAGTGGAATGGATGGTGGGGAGACAACCCGCCGTTCCATACTCCGGTCTTTGTCCTCACCCACTATCCCCGGGCGTCCGTCCAGATGGATGGCGGTACCACTTTTCATTTTCTCGACGCCAGTCCGGCCCAAGCGCTCGCGCAGGCGCGCGATGCTGCAAATGGAGCCGACATCCGAATCGGCGGCGGCCCGTCCACCGTCCGTGACTTTCTTGCGGCCGACCTGATCGACTACCTGCACATCGTCGTGGTGCCCATCGTGCTGGGTCGTGGGGAGCGGCTCTGGGATGGGCTGGAGGCGCTCGAAGATCGCTTCCAGATCGAAACCGTGAACAGTCCTTCCGGTGTCACTCACGTCACCCTGAGCAGGCGGTGACAATGCGGCCACGACCTCTCAAGTTGACAGGGACATAGTTCCGCGAGCCCGACGAGCGATTCGTCGCGGTGCCGCGGGGGCACATGGCTCTGGGCACCTGGTGTTACCAGGGAACCAGCGTTCCGTCCCAGGAGAGGAACTCGCCAGAGGGTCCGTCGTCGGGTAGGAGCGCCAGCTGGACCGCGGCAGTTGCCGCCTCTGCGGGGTCGCCGGCGCTTGCGGCGGCCGCGGCGTTGAGGTCGGTCCGGCGCAGTCCGGGTGCGAGCGCGTTCACCTTAATGCCCTCATCAGCCAGGGCGTGAGCGTAAAGCACCGTCAGGGCGTTCACTGCTGTCTTGGACGACCGGTAGGCCGCATAAGTCCCCTGGTGCGGGAACTGCGGGCCGGTAGCCCAGGTCAGCGAGCCGGTGCCGCTGGAGATGTTCACGATCCGGGGATGTGCGGATCGCCGCAGTGCCGGCAGGAATGCGTTGGTCACGGCAGCGACCCCGAAGACGTTCGTCTCGTAGATACGGCGGAAGGTGTCAATGCTCTCTGCCTCGGGCGTCTTGCCGTCCCCAGATATACCGGCGTTGTTGACCAGGATGTCCAGCGAATCAAGCTGGCTCGCGGCGTTGGCGATGCTCGCGGCGTCAGTGACGTCCAGGTTCAGCAGCCGGGTATCGCCGCCTATTTCCTCGACGGCCTGACTTCCGCGCGCGGCGTCTCGCGACCCGACGTACACAGTGAGGCCCTTGCCGGCGAGCTGGCGCGCAATCTCCTTGCCGATGCCCTTGTTGGCGCCAGTGACCAGCGCAATCGAGTTGTCCATGCTGTCGAGGCTATGCCCGGCCTGCGCGCGGCCATTGGTGGCTAGGTGTGTGGCGGCGTAATCACCGTGAGGATGCCGGTGATGGCCAGGACGACTGCGAGCGCTGACAGTTCCAGCTTGGTCACCGCCGCCGGTCCGACCCCAGCCGCAGGCTGGTGGCGCAGCCAGGCTCGCCCGGCAATCGCGAGACCTGCAACTGCAGCGACGACCGCCGCCTTAGCGATCAGAAACAGCCCGTAGGCCGTGGTGAACAGCGACCCCACTGGGACCAGCACGAGCGCCGAGATCACGCCGGTGACCACAATGATCGAGAACAGCCACGCCGCGGCCGTCGCGTACAACCGGACGATGCCCTGCGTAGCCGTTGGACTCTTACGCCAGGCGAGCGCGGCTCGCACCGCATAGCAGAGCATGCCTGCCCACACGACCGCCGGGAGCAAGTGGCAATACGTCAGCAAGGCACCGGCCACCGGGATCACGCCTTCGGGATGCGAGCGGACCCCCTCGGCTAGCACCACACAGCAGAGCAGCACAGCGGCCAGCCCGGACCGCCGGAACCTGAGCAGAACTGCCGCGAGTGCGAAGCAAGCGAGTTCCACCGCAGCGATTTCGGCGGTACCGCCCGACGACAGCCCGGGCGGAGCCGGTCGGGCCAAGCTCTTCGCAATGCCGGGCCCGACTACGGCCGTGATCAACAACAGTGCGCTCGCGGCCAGCCCGAGCAAGGAACCGCGGAGCGCCCATGGGGTCGGCAACCGACCCGGCCTGGGCCCCTTGTACTGGCGTGCGAGTCCGCGGCCGGCCAGCCCGCCCAGTGCCAGCGAGAGGCCGCCAAGCATTACCCCGCGCTCGAGCCCTGTCAGCCAGAAACCCACGCTGGCCATTTGCGCTGCGCCAGCTGCACTCGTGATCATGCGGGCAGTTCTGCACAGCACCTGGCCAAGGCCAGGCCAGAACTCGTCCAAGCCCCGCGGACCGACTTGACGAGGCGAGTCGATCCGGCTTGGTACTTGCTATTTGGCAACAAAGACCTCACCGGCATGACAGTACCGCCGACCATGCGTGATGGGTTGATTTGTTACTGATATGCCCGAACGTTTGCCATCCGCGCTGGTCAGCGCGCCCAGTGCTGTAGCGCACTGACAGCGTGTCTGAGCGATCTTCAGGCGAAATGATGGCCGACAAGCGCCGAGACCTTCTTAAACCGGTGGGTCTGGGCTGTCCAGCAACTCGCTCACAGAGTTCCTCCGGTTGGGTCCGGCCAGGTGACGTTGTCTGCCGCACCTGTACCAGCCGAATGTGATGCTG
>Ga0126373_10000934_pt1 | contig 20072 bp, 19 predicted proteins | sample PanSoiMetPlot_11_FD_92545 | JGI IMG/M metagenome (GOLD analysis project Ga0126373, IMG submission 92545) | Tropical forest soil microbial communities from Panama - MetaG Plot_11 | ecosystem: Environmental > Terrestrial > Soil > Tropical forest > Bulk soil | place: Panama | collected 2016-02-17 | reverse complement strand
GCGAACCACTGCAAGTTGATCATGAGCTTCACGGTGTAACCGGCCCCGTTCCCGCCTACATGCAGGATCTTGCCGGGATCGCCCATCGCCTCCAGTAGCGGGCGGACGCGCTGGTAGTCGGTCGTCTCGCCACCGACGAAGATCTGCAGTGTCCCCGCCTTCGCGCCGACCGCCATCCCGCTCACAGGCGCGTCGAGCACCGCCACCCCGCGAGGTCCAGCCAGCGCCCGGACCCGGTCCGCGACATCCGGCACGCTCGTGGACATGTCGATCCAGACAGCCCCGGGCGCCAGTCCGTCCAGCAATCCGTCCGGGCCGAGCAGTACGTCGGCCACGTGCTGAGGCGTGGGCAGCATGGTGATGACGACGTCCCGGCCAGCACCCGTTTCGCGGGGCGAAGACGCCCAGCGAGCGCCGGCCGCGAGCAGGCCGTCGGCTGCATCGGCCCGCACGTCGTGCACCACGAGGTCATGGCCGGCCGCCAAAATATTGGCGCTCATCGGTCCGCCCATATGCCCAAGGCCAATGAATCCGACCTTCATGACGTCACGGCCTCCCCGCCGGCCGTCCACCGGGCGACCGCGGCTTCGTCGATCTCAGCCCCAAGGCCTGGCCGGTGCGGCACGCGCACGGTTCCGTCGGCGTCGATGCGGACGGGCTCGGTGAAGAAGAAGTCGCGGCGCTCCGGTGTCCAGCCCGGCGGGTCATAGGGGAATTCCAGGTAGGGTCCGCCGCCGACGCCGGCCGCCACGTGCAGGTTCGCCAGCAGGCCGAGACCGTTGGTCCACGTGTGCGGCGTGAACCAGCGACCCTGTTGCAGCGCCAGCTCAGCGACCGTTCGGGCCCGCAGCATCCCGACCGCAAGCACGACGTCCGGCTGCACGACGTCGAGCGCATCGGCGGCCAGCGCACCGAGCAGTTCCGGCACGCTCCTGGCCATCTCGCCGCCGGCCACTCGGATCCCGCACTGCTGGCGAAGGAGCCGCATCCCGGCCAGGTCGGCGGCCGGGAGCGGCTCCTCCAGCCACGTCACGCCGAGTTCGATAAGTTCGTCGGCGATCCGACGGACCGCCGCGACGTCCAGCGCCGGCGAGATGTCGCCGGCCATCCGCCACCACTGATTCAGGTCAACCATGATCGCGACGTCGATGCCGACGGCGTCGCGAGTCGCCCGCACCGCCGCCAGGCCTGCCTCGACGTCCGCACGCCCGATCCGGATCTTGACCGCCCGGAACCCAGCCTCGCGCGCCGCCACCACCGCGTCGGCGCGCGCGGCCGGGCTCTTCAGTTCGCCGAACGACGCGTACGCCGGCAGCCGGTCGGTTGCGCCGCCGAAGAGCGTGGCGACCGGTTGGCCGCAGACCTTGCCGATGATGTCCCACAGCGCGGACTCCAGCGGCCAGTACCGGCCCGCGTGAAAGCTGATGGTTTCGAGCGTGCGGACGTGATTGGCAATCTGCAGCGGGTCTTTGCCAATAAAGAGGTCGGCGAAGCCCGTGAAGCCGTCCATGGTGTCGCCAGACCCGTAGCCGGTGACGCCGGCGTCTGTCTCGACGCGTACCAGGGTCGCGTCGAAGTGCTGCCGCGGTACGGGGTCCCAGGCCGCCGCGAACGGCGGATCGAGCACCAGCCGCATCCGGTCGAGCCGGATCGTGGTGATCTTCACCTCGGCTGGTAGAACGGATTCGATGGCTCCGCGCGGGCCGCGAGAACGTCGGCGATGTCCGGCAGGGACCGGGCGCCCGCCTGCAGCGCGGCCTTCGTGGCCGCCCGGTTGTTGGCGTATACGAGGTCAGCCTCACGCGCCGACGGATCCACCCAGACGGCCGCGATCAGCACCAGGTCATCGGCATCGGATGCGCCAATGATTTCGTCGGCAACCGCATCCGCAACGCCGCCGGCCACTCCGGCCTGAGCCGCTCCCCACGTCAGCGTGCCATGCTCGGCGCCCGCAATCGGCGCCTTGTTCACGAACAACGTCAGCGGCTTCACCGGAACGCCGGGCCGGAGCACAGCGACGAACGGCGTGTGACCAGCACTGGGGCTCGCCAGGGCGGTGGCCCAGGCCGTGCCAACGGGTCCGGCTCGATGGCCAAGGACGGTGTTGATGTGCGCTGCCTCAGCCCCCGTGCCGATGAAGCTCTCGCCGATCAGCACGGCTGTTGAGTCCGTCACAACTGCGTCCTTCCCAGCCTGCTTAACCAATATGTGACCCAGTCATCGGGTCGGCAGTCCGTGCGCTTTCGCCCGAAGCTGGCTAAGTTGACTTGCATGGCGGTGACAGTCTTCCGCAGCCGCGTGCGAAGCGGAAGGAACAAGCGCCTGTCGCTGTCGCACCCCGTAGCCAACACAGGAATGACAATCTTGTTGCGGCGGCGCACATCGCCACCTAGGCTGCCTGAAATCGGCTTTTCCGATAGTTTGACCAGCCTGCCTGGCGGGGGTGTCCGTTGGCGATCTACCTGCTGAGACGCCTCGGGCTGGCGGTCATCACCCTTTTCTTGCTCAGCGTGATCATCTTCTTCGCCGGCCAGGTGCTGCCCGGAAACCCGGCCCGAGCCATCCTCGGCCCGTTGTCTGCCGAGTCCGCGGTGCGCGCTCTCGACCACCAGCTCGGCGTCGACCGGCCGCTGCTGACTCAGTACACGAGCTGGATTACCGGACTGTTTCACGGCAACCTGGGCGAGTCGTACCAGTACCAGTCACCCGTCGCGCCGCTGCTGCGGGCAGCGCTAGTGAACTCGGCCAAGCTGGGGGCGTTCGCGCTGGTAGTGATCATCCCGCTCGGCATCCTCGGCGGCGTGATCGCCGCGCTCTACGCCGGGCGCCCTGGTGATCGGATCATCACGCTCACGGGTAGTTCTGCCGCGGCCCTGCCCGAGTTCGTGACCGGCATCGTCGTCATCGTTATTTTCAGCGTGGGGCTGAAGTTGCTGCCGTTCCCACCGCAGATCCAGGCCGGCGCCTCGTTCTTCGGCCAGCTGCGCGCGCTGATCTTGCCCGCCATCCCGCTGGTGTTCGTCCTGTTCGGGTACATCGCGCGGATGGCCCGGGCAGGCACCATCGAGGCGCTCGAGTCGGACTACGTCCGGACCGCGACCCTGAAAGGCCTGACGCGAGTCGCGGTCATCTATCGGCACGTGTTGCGCAACTCGCTGCTGCCTACGATCGCCGTCATCGCTACCCAGACCGGCTACCTGATCGGCGGCCTGGTCGTCGTCGAGCGGCTCTTCAACTACCAGGGCATCGGCAACCTCATCTTCCACGCGGCGACCGCTAAGGATTTCCCGATGCTGGAGGCCGCGGTACTGACCATCGGCGTGGTCTACATGGTGGCAACTGTCGGCGCCGACGTCCTGACCACCGTGCTGAACCCCCGCCTGCGCAGCGAGGCAGCCCAGTGACCGAAGCCGTAGCGATGCCCGGTGGCGTCGTCGCCAGCGATGCTGAGCGGCGCGACCTCCCGGCGTGGCGACTGCTCCTCGCGCGGCCGACGTTTGTGGTTGGCGCGTTGATCCTGCTGTTCTGGATTGCGTGCGCCTTGTTCGGCACCGCGATCGCACCGCATGATCCACTGGCACAGCAGCTGCTGGGCACGAACCGGCCGCCGTCCGGCGCGCACTGGTTCGGCACCGATCAGCTCGGTCGCGACGTGCTGTCTAGGGTCATCGTCGGAGCGCAATCGATACTGATCGTCGCTCCGCTGGCAACTGTGGTCGGCACGGTGCTAGGGACGGCGCTCGGCCTTGCGCTCGGCTACTTCGGCGGCGCCGTCGACCTCGTGGTCAGCCGCATCGTGGAAGCGGTACTCGCGCTGCCGGCGATCCTGATCATCTTCATGTTCGTCGTCGCGCTTGGTGTCTCGACGATCACGCAGATCCTCGTTATCGGCTTCATCTTCACGCCGCTGATCGCCCGGACGGTTCGGTCTGCGGTACAGGTAGAGCGGCAGCTCGACTACCTGCCTGCCGCTCGGCTGGTGGGCGATCGATCATTCCGGATCATGTTCGTCGAAATTCTGCCCAACGTGCTGCCCACCGTCGTGGTGGAGTTCACCGTGCGGCTGGGATACGCGATCTTCACGGTGGCGACGCTGGCCTTCCTGGGATTCGGTCCCCAGCTATCAACGCCCGACTGGGGTACGGACATCAGCGCGAACTACGCGCTGCTCGGCGCCGGGTACTGGTGGGAGACTCTGTTCCCCGCGCTGGCCATTGCGTCCCTGATCATCGCCATCAACCTCGTAGCCGACGCGATAGACCGGGTGGTTGCCGGATGACCGCGACCGAAGAGGCAGCAATTCCGGGGCCAGCCGCCGAGCCGCAGTCTGCGGTCCAGGTCCAGCACCTTGACGTCAGCTACCGCGTCCGGGGGCGCGACCGGCTGGCGCTGCGCGACGTCTCCTTTCAAGTCGGCCGCAACGAGTCCTACGGCCTGGTCGGCGAGTCCGGCTCGGGCAAGTCGACGGTGGCGCTAGCGCTGACCAGGTACTTGCCACGCAACGGCAGAGTCAGCGGCGGCTCCATCCGGATCGGCGGTCGCGATCCGCTCGTAATGAACGCCGCCGAGCTACGTGACCTCCGGGCCCGCTCGGTGTCGATGGTGTATCAGGAACCCGGCAAGGCACTAAACCCGTCGATCCGGGTCGGCCGCCAGGTAGCCGAGGTGTATGAGGTCGCTGGAATCGGCCGGGCCGATGCCATTGAACGTTCCGAGGCGATGCTGCGCAAGGTCCAGATCTCCGACGCCGGCCAGGTCATGCAGCGCTACCCGCACCAGCTGTCCGGCGGCATGGCCCAGCGCGTCGTGATCGCGATGGCCCTCGCAGCCGAGCCGGAGCTGCTGATCCTGGACGAGCCGACGACGGCGCTGGATGCGACCGTCGAGGCCGAGGTGCTGGAGCTGATCGCCGGACTGCGGGAGCAGCTGGACACCTCGCTGTTGTTCATCAGCCACAACCTGGCCGTGATCGCGAAGATGTGCGATCGGGTCGGCGTGCTGTACGCGGGCGAACTGATCGAGGAGGGCCCGGCCCAGGAACTCTTCGACCAACCCCGGCACCCCTACACGATGGGTTTGCTGCGCTGCATCCCACGACAGGGCCAGCGCAAGGACCACGGCCGACTGGACGCGATCCCGGGCTTCCTGCCCGCGCCCGGCGATGAGATCACCGGGTGCATATTCGCGCCCCGCTGCCCGATCGCAGAACAGCGCTGCCGGGAAGCGGCGCCCCCGGCGTTCGACACTGGACCGGGCCGGACCTCACGGTGCTACCTGCACGAGGAGACCGCGCATCTGCCCAGGAACACGCCCGTCGACGTCCAGCTGTCCTCGCCGCCGAGGGACGCGCAGCCGGTCATCAAAGTCCGGAATCTGGCCAAGACGTTTACCTCTCGCGGCCAGGCGGTGCCTGCGCTCGTCGGGGTGAATCTTGACGTCGAGCGCGGGGAAACGCTAGGCATCGTAGGGGAGTCCGGCAGCGGCAAGACCACGCTCGCACGCCTACTGCTCGGGCTTATCGCGCCCGACGCCGGGTCAACCATCGAGCTGGCTGGCCAACAGCTCAGCGCCGACCTCAAGCGGCGCACGGATGACCAGCTCAAAGCGTTGCAGATCGTCTTTCAGAACCCTGACTCCGCGCTGAATCGCAGGCACACTGTGCGACAGCTGATCAGCAGGCCGCTGGCCACGCTGGCGGGCCTGTCGGGGTCTGCTCTCGCCGAGCGGCTGACAGATCTAGTCCGGTCGGTCCGGATGGAGCCACGGCACTTGCCGCTCCGGCCGCGACAGCTGTCCGGCGGACTGAAGCAGCGCGTCGCCATAGCCCGCTCGTTCGGTGGTGGCCCCCGCATCGTGGTCTGCGACGAGCCAACGTCGGCACTTGATGTCTCGGTGCAGGCGGCGATCCTGAACCTGCTCGCCGACCTGCAGGCGAAGGAACAGGTGACGTACCTATTCATCTCCCATGACCTGGGCCTGGTCCGCTACCTCTCCGATCGGATCGCGGTGCTCTACCTCGGCCGCGTGCTGGAGCTAGGACCGGCCGAGCGCGTTTTCAGCGGCCCCCACCATCCCTACACGGAGGCGCTACTGTCCGCGGTCCCAAGCCTGGACGGCCAGCGCACTGAGCGGATCCGGCTGACTGGCGAGATTCCCTCACCAGCGAACCCGCCGAGCGGCTGCGTGTTTCACACTCGTTGCCCGCGTCGCCTGACTACCGGAATCTGCGAGTCCACCGAACCACCGCTGGCCGAAGTCGAGCCAGGCCACCTGATGAGTTGTCACATCCCGATCGACCAGCTTGCAACGTTGCAGGGCACCGAGCGCACGTAAGGAAAGAGTTCCGAGGAGGAACCTGTGGAAATTCGAAACGACCGGCTTGACCGGCTCCGGGCCGAGCAAAGCGACATCGGCAACCACGTCATCGACGAGTTCGTCGCTGGTCACATCAACCGACGCGGCTTCCTTCGCGCAGGCGCACTTGTCGGGATCTCCGCGCCCGTGCTCAGTGCAGTCCTGGCGGCGTGTGGCTCGTCAAGCGCCCCCAGCTCTGGCTCGTCTTCGGGTTCCGGGGCGGCGGGCGCGACGATCAAGGCTGGAATCGTCACGCCCGCCGGGGCGATTAACCCAGTCACCGTGGCCGACCAGGGCGGCTTGGACATGCTCGCCCAGACGGGCGAGTACCTGTGCCTGTCTGACCAGACCCTGACCTTGAAGCCAGTACTGGCGACTAGCTGGTCGCCCAACTCAACGTTTGACGTCTGGACTTTCAAGATCCGTCAGGGCGTCAAGTTCCACACCGGCGCCGCGCTCACCGCCGACGACGTCGTCTACACGTACAAGCTGCAGACCAACCCCGCAGGCAAGAGCGCCGCACTGTCTGCATTCGGCGGGGTGCTCACGCCAGCCGGCGTGCAGAAGGTGGATGACTTCACGGTCGCGTTTCATCTGACCGCACCGAACGGTAACTTCCCATACCTCACGTCGTCCGACAACTACAACATGATCATCCTGCCGAATAACTACGACCCCGCGAAGTGGGAGAGCACGTTCGTCGGCACCGGGCCATTCAAGCTGAAGAGTTACACCCAGAAGGTCGGGGCTTCCTTTGCCCGCAACGAGGACTATTGGGGCACCAAAGCCATTCCAGCGGCTACCCAGTTCACGTTCTATGACACCGAAACGCCGATGATCCTGGCGCTCACCAGCGGCTCGCTCGATGTGGTCGGTCAGTTCACGGTTACTGGCGGGCCGCAGCTGCTCTCTGGCGGGTACAACGTGATCAAGCTCAAGTCCAGCGCGCACCGCGAGCTGTCGATGCGCTGCGACCAAGCGCCGTTCACCGACCCTCGAGTCCGGCAGGCCTTGGCGCTGTCGCTGAATCGCCCGGCGATCGTGTCGGCGCTGTTCAAGGGCTACGCCGATGTCGGCAACGACAGCCCGTTCGCCCCGGTTTACCCGTCGACAAACACCAGCATTCCCCAGCGCAGCCAGGACATCGCGAAGGCCAAGTCGCTGCTGTCGGCGGCGGGCCACCCGAGCGGGTTCAGTGCGACGCTCACCAGCGAGATCTTCCAGGAGATCCCGCAGTACGCGCAGATCATTCAGCAGGCGGCCAAGGCTATCGGCGTCAACCTGAAACTCAACGTCGAGACCCAGCCGAAGTACTACGGCAACTTCCTCTTCGGGACGTCCGACTGGCTCGACGCGACGATCAGCCTTGTCGACTACGGCCACCGCGGCGTACCGAACGTGTTCATGACCGCGCCGCTGCAGACGATCAACTCCAAGACAGGCACCGGAGCGTGGAACGCCGCCCATTTCAACAACGCCGACTACAACCGGCTGTCGGCCCAGTACATCGCGACCGGTGACCTGTCCAGCCAGCGCAACATCGCGGGTCAGATCGAGACTCTGTTGCTCGATCAGACTCCGATCATCTACGGCTACTTCTACAACTTCCTGACCGCCAGCGCGAAGAACGTCACCGGCGCCTACCCAACCGCCGTCGGGCACATCTTCCTGAACAACTGCAGCAAGGCCTGACCACCAGCGACGGCAGCCAAGTCTCCGCGGGCCGCCGGGCTTCTTGCCCCGGCGGCCCGCGCGTTCCGCTGGGGCCGCAGGTCAGGCGGCCTTGGGTTGGCCCGCGACCCGGTCAGTCGCCGTAACCGGCGATAATGGTGGGTGCCTCGGCGCAGGGTGGCGCGAGGTGCCTTCCGCGGCGACCCCACGTCAGGTGACACAGAGTTGAAGGCGATACCGGATGGCAGCCAGCAACCGCAGGGCTCAGACGGACGAGACGTCCGCGGCTCCGATCTCGCATCCGGCTACCGATGACGCTCAGACCGACACCCACCAGCATCGAGATGTGTCCGGCGGCTGGCTCCGACCCGCGGTCTTCGGGGCCATGGACGGGCTGGTCACCAATGTTTCGCTGATCGCCGGTGTCGGCGGCGGCGGCTTGTCGCAGAAGACGATCGTGCTGACCGGGCTGGCCGGGCTGGCTGCGGGCGCGTTCTCGATGGCGGCAGGCGAGTTCGTATCCGTCTCTTCGCAAAACGAGCTGGTCGAGGCCGAGGTCGCGAAGGAGCGATACGAGCTCGAGCACAACCCGCACGGGGAGCAAAGCGAGCTCGCGGCGATGTACAAGATGCGCGGCGTCGACCCCGAGCTAGCCGACGAAGTCGCGCGGCAGCTGTCGCGGCAGCCGGAGGAGGCGCTGCGCATCCACGTCCGCGAGGAACTCGGCGTGGACTACCACGAACTGCCGTCGCCGGTCACGGCGGCAGGCGCCTCGCTGGCGACATTCGCGGTTGGCGCGCTGATCCCGCTGCTGCCGTATCTGCTCGGCTTCTCGTCGCTCGCCGCGGCGCTGATACTCGCGGCCGTGGCAGCGTTCGTCGGCGGCGGCTTGGTGGCGAGGATCACGGCCCGGCCCTTCTGGCGCGGAGCTCTGCGTCAGCTGGCGCTCGCCGCGCTTGCGGCCGGGCTGACATACGGCATCGGCAGACTCGCCGGAGGTCACCTGTAACGCCGCCCGCGTCGCTCCCCTACCAGGACTCAGTCGCGAACTCCTCGCCAGCGCTCTCGCCGGCGGCCAGCAGTTCCATATCGGCGTCGACCATCATGGCGATCAGCTCCTCGAAGCCGATCTTCGGCTCCCAGCCGAGCTCGTCGCGTGCTTTTGACGGGTCCGCGCACAGCCTGTCGACCTCAGCCGGACGGATGAACGCCGCGTCGGTCACGACGTGGTCGCGCCAGTCCATACCCGCCGCGCGGAACGCGTGGTCGACGAGCGTCTCGACCGAGTGCGTCACGCCGGTGCCGATGACGTAGTCGGTGGGCACGTCCTGCGCGAGCATCAGCTGCATGGCGCGAACGTAGTCGCCAGCGAATCCCCAGTCCCGGCTCGCGTGCAGGTTGCCAAGCCGGAGCTGCCGCTCGTAGCCGTGCTTGATCTTTGCAACGCCGAGTGAGACCTTCCTGGTCACGAACTCTGCCCCGCGCCGCGGCGACTCGTGGTTGAACATGATCCCGGACACCGCATACATGCCGTAGGACTCACGGTAGTTCTGCGTGAGGAAGTGACCGTACACCTTCGCGACGCCATACGGGCTGCGCGGGTGGAACGACGTCTGCTCGTTCTGCGGAGACTCCGTCACCTGCCCGAACATCTCCGATGTCGACGCCTGGTAGAAGCGGATCTGGCCGCTGCCTGGACTGCGCGACGCGCTGATCCCGCTGCACACCCGGATAGCCTCCAGCACACGCAGCACTCCTAGCCCCGTGACCTCGCCAGTAAGCTCCGCTTGCTGCCATGACATTGGCACGTAAGAAATGGCCGCCAGGTTGTAAAACTCATCCGGCTGAACGCGCTCGACGGCGCTGATGAGGCTGCCCTGGTCCAGCAGGTCGCCGCGGATCAGGCGCACATCTTTGACCAGACGGCGCAGGTGCCGAGTCCTCGGGTGGGCCTGCCCGCGGACTAGTCCCCACACTTCATATCCCATGTCGACCAAGTGCTCGGCCAGATAAGAACCGTCCTGGCCGGTGATGCCCGTGATCAGCGCACGTCGTGTCAGGGGAGCCTCCGTGTGAAAGACCTTCGTCGCGGCAGCTTACAGAAACGGCAGTTGTTCAGCACAGGCGGGCGGCTTAACGAGTGGGGCGAAAGGACATTCAAGTTATTCCCTTGGTATGGTTCGCTGGCTAGGGGTCACGCGGGTCGCTGAGCGCCATGGCCCAGCTAGCGGAGCGAGGAGGCGCGAAACCTGCGTGAGCAACGCACCAGCGTCAGATGCTGACGGCCCGCTCCGAGTGTGCCTGCTCTCCTACCGAAGCAAGCCTCATTGCGGCGGCCAGGGCATCTACCTGCGCCACGTCTCGCGTGAACTTGCCGCCCTCGGCCATCACGTCGAGGTCTACTCCGGGCAGCCATACCCGGAGCTGGAGCCGGGCCCGCGCCTGATCGAGCTGCCCAGTCTCGACTTGTACCGCGACGACGACCCGTTCCGCACGCCGCACCTGCGCGAGTACCGAGACTGGATCGACGTGCTCGAGGTCGCTGGCATGTGGACCGCTTACTTCCCCGAGCCCCTGACGTTCAGCATCCGGGCGCTGCGAGCCTTGCGGCAGCGGCGCGACGACTTCGACATCGTCCATGACAACCAGGTGCTCGCGTACGGCAACCTCGGCATCGCGCGGCTCGGGCTGCCGGTCGTGACGAGCATTCACCACCCGATCTCGGTCGACCGGCGCATCGAGCTCAAGGCCGCCCGTGGTCTCCGCAAGATCCCCAAATGGCGCTGGTACTCCTTCGTCGGCATGCAGGGCCGGGTGGCGCGGCGCATCGGGCCGGTAATGACGGGCTCGGAATCGTCGAGGGCAGACATTCTGCGTGACTTCAAAGTCCCGCCGGAGAACGTCAAGGTCGTCCCGCTGGGCGTAGACACGCGCCTTTTCTATCCACGGGCGGCCCCGCGCGTTCCTGGCCTGATCGTCGCGGTGGCGAGCGCCGACTCGCCAGTCAAGGGCGTCGCGACGCTGCTACGCGCCTTCGCCAAGCTGAGCACCGAACGCAATGTCTCGCTCACGCTCGTCAGCAAGCTCGTTCCGGATGGCCCGACGGAGCGACTGCTTGGCGAGCTGTCGCTGACCGGCAAGGTCCGGTTCGTCAACGGCATCAGCGACGAGGAGCTCGCCGAGCTGGTCGCGAGCGCAGAGATCGCCGTGGTTCCTTCGCTCTACGAGGGCTTCTCACTGCCCGCGGTTGAGCACATGGCGTCCGGTACGCCTCTCGTCGCCAGCCGGACAGGCGCGCTGCCCGAGGTCGTAGGCGACGCGGCGACGCTCGTAACGCCGGGTGATGCGGAGGAGTTGTGCGCGGCCATGCGCAACCTGCACGACTCGCCGGCCGAACGCGAACGGCTCACGCAGGCTGCGCTGGCGAGGGTCGCTGAACGCTTCACCTGGCAGGCGGTCGCGAAGGCGACCGTGGCGGAGTACCGGCTCGCGATCGCGGCCTGTGGCCGCAAAGCACCCGCGTCGGCGACGGCGGACGCGCCATGCTGACCGTCGACTTCAATCGACTGCCAATTCAGCCGGGAACGAGGCTGCTCGACCTCGGGTCGGGGGCCGGCAGGCACGCGTTCGAGGCCGCCCGCCGGGGTGCCGAGGTGGTCGCGCTTGACCTCGACCACGTCGAGCTCAAGCAAGTAGCGGCAGTCGCAGCGGCGATGGCCGAAGCGGGCGAGCTGCAGGTCCCGGCCTCGATCATCCCGTCCGTCGGCGACGCGACCAGAATGCCGTTCCCCGACGGGACCTTTGACATCGTGATCGCGGCCGAGGTTATGGAGCACATCCGGAGCGATCAGGATGCAATGGGTGAGGTGGCGCGCGTCCTGCGGCCCGGTGGTATCGCCGCGGTGACGGTGCCCGCCTGGCTGCCGGAGCGGATCTGCTGGCTGCTGTCAGACGACTATCACAACGTGCGCGGCGGCCACGTCCGGATCTTCACGCGACACGAACTCGAGACCAAGCTAGCTAGGGCCGGACTGAACGTCGGCCAGCATCACCACGCGCACGCACTGCACTCTCCCTACTGGTGGCTGAAGTGCGCAGTCGGCGTGCACGACGACAAGCACCCGCTTGCCAGCGCCTACCACAGGTTGCTGGTCTGGGACATCATGCGCAAGCCCGCCGCCACGCAGCTCGCTGACCGGGCCCTGAACCCGCTGATCGGCAAGAGCCTCGTCGTCTACGCGACCAAGCCGGCGGCCGGCGGCACCCGGCCCCATCCCGTCGCCCCGGAGAAGGTGCATGCGGCAGCCTGACAGCCTGGCGGCCCGCATTGCCAGTTCGTCTCCCGGCAGCTCAGCCGCCCGCCAGGTGCCCGAGGTGCCCGGCATTCTGACCGCCGATCAGCTGCTCGCGACTGGTCGAGCGATCGCAGCCGGACAGCAGGCGGACGGATCGATCGGCTGGCCTGACGGACACGTCGATGCCTGGAACCACGTCGAGTGCGCGATGGCGCTTCGAGTCTGCGGGCTGCACGAGGAGGCCCGCCGCGCGTACTCGTGGCTGGCAGAGACGCAGCAGCCCGATGGTTCCTGGCCGGTGGAGGTCGGACCAGATGGCACGCGCCAGGAGTGGACGAGAGAAAGCAATCACGCCGCCTACAGTGCGGTGGGCGTCTGGCATGAGCTGCTCATCACCGGGGACGAGAGTTTCGCCAGGCGGATGTGGCCGGTGGTGCGCGCCGCCGTTGAATTCGCCATCGGCCTGCAGACCCCGCGAGGCGAGATCATCTGGCGACGGCGAGCTGACGGCACTGCCGACACGTACGCGCTGCTCACCGGCAACGCCAGCATGTATCAGAGCTTGCGCTGCGGAATCGCCCTGGCGGAGCATCTGGATGATCCGCAGCCGGACTGGGAGCTGGCCGCCACGCTGCTCGGTCACGCTGTCGCCTGTCATGGCGAGGCCTTCGCGGACAAGAGCCGCTTCTCGATGGACTGGTACTACCCGGTGCTCGGTGGCGCGGTCCGGGGAGTCCCGGCCGAGCAGCTGCTCAAGTCCGGTTGGGACACGTTCGTCGTGCCCGACCTTGGTGTGCGCTGCGTCAGTGACGAACCGTGGGTGACCGGTGCCGAAACGTGCGAGCTGGGTATCGCGCTCGATGCGATCGGCAAGCGTGATCAGGCCATGGAGCTGTTTGAGCGAATCCAGTTCCTGCGGGCCGAGGACGGCAGCTACTGGACTGGGTGGCAGTTCGAGACCGGCAAGCACTTCCCCCACGAGCAGAGCACTTGGACAGCGGCTGCGATCGTGCTGGCCGCCGATGTCCTGGCGAGCGGCGCCGAGTACGGCCCGGCGCTCGCCGGTCGAAGTCACACCGCGGCTGCGAGCATATTCCGCGAGATGTCGGCCGGACCCGCGGTATGGCAGGCCGCCGACCCGGAAGCATGCGGCTGCCTGGCCGAGGCTACTGAGTCCGCCAAGGCGTCCGATCCCGCCACGTCGACCTAGCCAATACCGTCCCCGACGCGTTCCAGGACGCGAAGCGAGCCGGTCACACTCACTTCTTTGAACGCGCCAGATGCGAGCGCGCGGAGGTACACCCGGTACGGCGCCTGACCGCCCGCTGCGGGGTCGGGAAAGATGTCGTGGAACGCCAGCGCTCCGCCATCAACGACCCACGGCGCCCAGCCCTCGTAGTCGGTGACGACGTTCTCCTCGCTGTGGCCGCCGTCGATGAACAGCATCCCGAGCGGGGTCCGCCATAGCCGGGACACGTCAGCTGAGGTGCCGATCACAGCGATCACATGCTGCTCGAGCCCGGCGTCCTCGATCGTGGCGCGGAAGAACGGCAGCGTGTCCATCCGGCCAGTACGCGGGTCAACCACGTCTGGGTCGTGGTGCTCCCAGCCAGCCTGGTTCTCCTCCGAACCGTGGTGGTGGTCGACAGTAACGACGACCTGGCCAACCTCGGCGGCCGCAGCGGCCAGGTAGATGGTCGATTTGCCGCAATAGGTGCCAACCTCGCCGATCGGGCCGACGGTCGCGTATTTCGCGGCCGTCTCGTACAGTGCCAGCCCCTCGGCGGGCGGCATGAATCCGCGCGCGGCTTCCGCAGCTAGCCTGAACTTGTCCTGGATTGGCATGCCGTACAGTCTGCGCTACGGCTGGAGACGACAGGAAGTGAGCCGGCGATGAAGGTGATTCCCGACTACGACGCCTGCGAGGCCAACGCCGTCTGCGCAGGCCTGGTTCCTGAGGTCTTCGAGGTCGACGACGACGACAACCTCAACATCCTCGTGGACGAAATTCCGGACAATCTGATAGAGGGCGTCAGGCACGCGGTCCGATCGTGCCCCAAGGCCGCGTTGCGCCTCGCTGAGTAGACTCGCGCCAGGCTGTGGATGGGGGTTCGCCGTGAAGCGCGCGAGCAGGCGAGCGGTCGGTGCTGAGCTGTCGGGGGGCAGGCGATCGCGGGCGTGGCTAAGGCCCGTCGCGATCACGACGGCCGGCGCGGTAATAGTCGCGGCGGTCGTCATCGGAGTGCTGGTCGGAACTCGCGGGCCGACTGGCGCACGCGCCCACAACCGACTGCACAACCACGCCCCCACTCCCCCCATCGCCGCTCCTGTGGATGGCCTGTCGCCTGGGCAGGTGGCTGTCGCCTACAACCTGGCGCCGCTGGCCGCGAAGGGGGTTACCGGCTCCGGGCAGACCATCGTCGTAGTCGACTCCTTCGGTTCCCCAACCATCACCGGCGATCTCGCGCACTTCGATGGCTACTTCAAGCTCCCGGCGCCGCCGTCATTCCGGGTGATCCAACCGGTCGGATCCGTCCCGGCCTTCCACGCGAGCGACAAGAACCGAGTTGGCTGGGCCGAAGAAACGACCCTGGATGTTGAGTGGGCACACGTTGTGGCACCCGGCGCGAGCATCGTGCTGGTCGAGACTCCGACGTCAGAGAACGAGGGGACCACCGGTTTCCGGCAGATCGTGGCCGCCGAACAGTACGTCCTGCAGCACAAGCTTGGCCAGGTGATCAGCCAGAGCTTCGCGGCCACTGAGCAGACATTCCCGTCCACGTCTGCCCTGCTGTCCTTCCGCAGCGCCCTCGAGATGGCTGCGCGCGATGGCGTCACGGTGGTATCCGCAACCGGCGACCAGGGCGCTACCAGCTTCAAGTACAACATGCAGGACCTGTACACCTCCCGGGCCGTTTCCTGGCCTGCCACCGACCCGCTAGTCACAGCTGTCGGCGGAACCCAGCTCGCCCTGCGAGCCAACGGAACCCGGCGGAAGCCGGACGTGGCGTGGAATGACAGCGGCGGCGGCAAGTCAATCGCCTTCGCCCGCCCGGCGTATCAAAACGGCGTCAGCGCGCTCACCGGGAGCGCCCGCGGCGTGCCCGACATCTCGATGGACGCCTCGTGCGCCAGCTCTGCCGTCATCTACGGCAGCTTCTACCGCGGCTCTGGCCAGTGGAAGCCGATCTGTGGCACCAGCCTCGCAGCCCCGCTCTTCGCTGGCATCGTGGCTCTGGCGGACCAGTATGCCGGCCACGGAAAGGCCGATGGGCTGGGTGTGATCAATCCGGCGATCTACAGCATCGCGGCACGCCACGAGCGGGGCATCGTGGAGATCCGTGCGGGCGACAACAGCCAGACGTTCGAGCAGCACGGGAAGACGTACACAGTCAAGGGATTCACCGCTGCCGGCGGCTACAACCTGGTGACCGGCGTCGGCACTGTAGACGCCGCCTATTTCGTGCCCGAGCTGGCGAAGCTGGCGAGCTAACTCAACCTGCGATGCTCGGCGCGCCTAGCTGAGGGCGCCGGCCGCGATGGCGATGCCGACGGAGATGAGCATCACGCCAGCTAGCTGCTCGCCGCGCTTGCCAGCCCAGGTGCCGAGCCGGGCGCCGAGCTCCAGCCCGACCAGCGACAGCACGACGCTGACGACGCCGATGATGACCGCGCTCGTGATGATCGAGGTGCCGTACGTGCCGAGCGCGAAGCCGACCACAAGGTTGTCCATGCTGAGGGCGAGGCCGCTCATCACGAGGCGCGTGTGGCCGAACGTCGCGGCCTGCCGGGACTCGCCGGTACGCCGATCGCGAGCTCCGCGTACGGCAGTGACCAGTCCATACACGCCTACAGCGATGAGCAGGCCGGCTGCGATCCAGCGCGCCGCGTGCCCGAGCGGATCAGCGACCTGCGCCCCCAGGACCAGGCCGACCAGGGGCATGCCCGCTTCAAACGCTCCGAAGACCAGCGCCACGCGAAGCCGGGTGCGGGTATCCACTCCGGCGACACCGATGCCGATGGCCGCAGCGAAGTTCGACATCGCGACGGACGCTGCGACCAGGAGGAGGGCGAGCATGCGGCCACGTTAGCCGCAGGATGCCATGCTCACGCCGACGTGCGCAGACGCGTCAAGAGTGCCGGAAGCCCTCCGGGACCGTGCCTTCGACATGCAGGAGGCGCACCCGGTCGGCGCGATAGATATAGCGGGTGAGCCTGATGGGCCGGTCCGCGCTATAGGACGTGCGATTAACCACGAGCACGGGCGTTCCGCTCACCAGCTTGAAGAAGTCGAACTCCCGTGCGTTCGGCATGCGAGCCCCGATTTCGTCCACGAAACCCTGCTGGGGGTATCCGAGTTCGGCTAGCAAACCGATGCTCCCGGCCTCGATCTCGCCGGCCTGCTCGAGAGCCGTGCCCCTGGCCAAGTCGCTCGGATAGTAGGAGTTGATCAGTTGCCAGGGCACGTCACCGAGGAAGTACTGCGACCGGCGGACGACGACGGGATCACCCGGCGCGATATTAAACGTCTCGGCGACACTCGGACTTGCGCCCGAGGTCTCGACGATCAGCCGCACCATCTCGGACTCATCGGCGGCCGGGCTGACGACCGGTAGCGAATGCGATGCGTGCTGCTCGTCCGGCGGCTCCTTGATCCGCGACAACAATGCAGTGAACGGCTTCGTCGGTTCGACCACGAACGTGCCGAGACCCTGCCTGCTGACGACTAGGCCCTGGTTGATCAGCAGCGCTATTGCCAGGCGCACAGTGTTGCGCGACGCGTCATATTCGGCGGCCAGGTCCGGCTCGCTCGGTAGCCGCTTACCTGGTGCGAGCGCACCGCTGTTGATCTGCGCACGTAGCCGGTCAGCTATGTCCTGGTACTTGGGATGCGCCAACTCCGAGCTCCTCGCGTGCTCGCGCTAACCGCCGCCGTTCCGGCTGCGGCCGGCCGATGTTACCCAAGGCTTCACCCGTTCAGGTTGTTTCAAACACTGGACTCATTGGTATGAGTCTAGTGTGTAGAACCTTAGGAAAGGGTAACGCGGTGAAGCTCGGGCGGCGACGCTGCCACGCTGGCTCCAGCAGACGCCGGAAACCCGCCGAGCCGAAAGGATTCGAAAATGATCTTTCTCTTAGTCGCGGCGGCAGTGGTAGTCGCAGCACCGCTCGCGGCCGCGGTGCTGGTCACTGTCGCTAGCCTTCGCGAGGATTCCGCTCGGAGCCTCAAAGGCCGCGCACCTGGTTTGCTTGCAGCAGCTTCGCGGCGGCTGCTTTGCCTGCGGACAGGCCACGAACCCGGCGCGGATCGCGCACCGGCGCCGCCGCCGGCCCAAAGGCCCTCCCCGGGCGCTGACGAGCTCGAGATCCCGCCGCCCCGATCGGACTGGGATGACCAGACGCTGACCATGCCCCGGTCCTGACGGCGTCGCCCAGCTGCCCGATCCCCGGGCTACGCTGCACAGCATGCGCGTAGCACTAGGCCAGCTCCCGATCAGCTCAGACCCGCGTGTGAACCTCGATCGAGTCCGCGCGGCCGCGAGTGCAGCGGCGCGCGAGGGCGCCGACCTGGTGGTCTTCCCCGAGGGCACGCAAGCACGCTTCTCGACCGACCTGCCATCCGTCGCCGAACCTGTCGACGGCGACTTCTGCCGCGGTCTCGCTGAGGTCGCTAAAGCGAACGGTCTCGCGGTTATCGCCGGCGTGTTCGAGCCCGCTCCGAATCGCAGCGTTTTCAACACGACGGTCGCATTTGACCGCAACGGCGACCTGGCGGCCGCGTACCGGAAAATCCACGTGTTCGATGCGCTAGGCCATCGCGAGTCCGACAGTGTCACACCCGGCGACGACGTGGTGATCGCGAGCCTTAGCGGGCTCCGGATCGGATTTATGACGTGTTACGACGTCAGGTTTCCCGAGCTGGCGCGGGCGCTAGCTGCGGGCGGAGCTGACCTGCTGGTCTTGCCTGCGGCCTGGGCGGCCGGCCCATTCAAGGAAGAGCACTGGGTCACGCTCGTTCGGGCGCGCGCGATCGAGAACACCATCTGGGTGGCCGCGGCCGGGCAGGTGCCGGACCCAGCCGAACCGCCGACCAAGGCAACAACCGGAATCGGGAGGAGCATGGTCGTCGACCCGATGGGAGTGGTCAAGCTGGACCTCGGTCCGGCTGAGGGCCTCGGCGCCGGGGACGTCGACACGGAGCAGACGGCCCGCGTGCGCACGGTACTACCCAGCCTCGCGAACCGGCGCACGGACGTCTTTGCTATCGAGACGGGCCTCGACCGCCTGGGATTAGGCCGCCCGGGATAACTGGTCTGCCCGGGGGCGGCCGGGCGCCGGGACCGCGCCCGCGGGGCCGCATGGCTAGGTGAAACCTCGCAAACCGCCTGGTCTTGAACCCGTCGCCGTGATCTAGTAGGAAATGATGCGTCGCTGGCCGAGACACCGGGAAGGGGACGGGCATGCAGGCCGGACCGTCGTTCCCGACCGGCCCGGTCTCGGGTGTCGCGAATCAGCAGACCGGGCAGCTAGGTAGTCACGTCAGCTACGACGGCGGCGTTACAGGTATTCGCGGGTCGGCAGAGATCACCGGGCGGTTCAGCCGCGACGGATCATCTGGATTCCCGGTCGAGCCTGGCCGCTACCAGCTCTTCGCCTCGCTTGCCGACCCGTGGTCGCAGCGGGCTCTGATCGTCCGCCGACTGCTCGGATTGGACCGCGTGATCGGGCTCAGCCTGACCGATCCTGTCGTCGCCGATCACGGCTGGCGGTTCCCGGACCAGACCGGGGGCAGGGATCCGCTGACTGGCGCTTACTACCTGTCCGAGCTGTATATGGCTACGGATCCGGGCTACGCGGGGCGGGCGACGCTGCCACTGCTGTGGGACACCAGGGCTCACCGGATTGTGACTAACGACTGCACGCAGATCACCGTGCAGATGGAGACGGCATTCAGCCCATACCACCGGCCTGGTGCCCCCGATCTATACCCAGGACCGCAGCGCCGCGAGATCGAGGCGCTGGCCGCACTGATCCATCACGCAGTCAACAACGGCGTCTACAGGGCCGGCATGGCCTCAACGCAAGCGGCGTACGAGGAGGCGTTTGACGCCGTCTTCGCGACGCTCGATGCGCTGGAAGAACGTCTGGCCCGCAGGCGGTTCCTGCAGGGCAGCCAGCTCACCGAGGCCGACGTGCGGCTGTTCCCATCGCTGGCGCGCTTCGACGCCGTTTACTACGCGCTCTACAAATGCAACCTGCACCGGCTCGTTGAGTATCGGTACCTGTGGGAGTACGCCCGCGATCTCTTCCAGCGACCTGGGTTCGGCGACACGACCGACTTTGTGCAGATCAAGCGCCACTACTACCAGAGTCAGGTGTGGATAAACCCTGCCGGGATTGTTGCTAAAGGTCCGTATGTTAACTGGCTTGAGCCGCACGACCGGGACCGGATGACTGCCTAAGGGCGTTCGGTCCGGTGTGCCCGCGGTTAGCCGACCGTTCTCGGCCGTAGCCGCTGGCGGTATAGGCGCCAGGTAGCCTTGTTAAAGCGCGCAAATACAACCAAGCAAGCTCCGGAAGAGGGCGATGTCCGCCGTGTCTGCCGAGTCCCCGCGCGGGTCCGCGGATCTCAGTACGTCAGTCAGTTCCCCCCAGGCGGCCGATGAGCAGCCCTCAACCGGCGCCCCGGGCGGGAAGGCGGATTTCGGGCCCAATCAATGGCTCGTAGACGAGCTCTATCAGCGATACCAG
>Ga0126373_10000933_pt1 | contig 20080 bp, 23 predicted proteins | sample PanSoiMetPlot_11_FD_92545 | JGI IMG/M metagenome (GOLD analysis project Ga0126373, IMG submission 92545) | Tropical forest soil microbial communities from Panama - MetaG Plot_11 | ecosystem: Environmental > Terrestrial > Soil > Tropical forest > Bulk soil | place: Panama | collected 2016-02-17 | reverse complement strand
TGTTAGCGTGATTTCTTTTCCGCCCTTCACCTGCATCACAACCGAGCCTTCCAGCACGTAAACAAACACATGTGCATTGTGGCGATGTATAGGATCCGAGCCGCCTGGCGGATACTCCACTGTGATCATTAGACCTTCCTTGTTGGGAAGGTCCGTCAGGTCTTTCGACAAGAGCTGCGTTACATTAGCCTCCTGCGCTACTAGCGTGCCGGACATGAGACACGCAAGCGCCACAATTACTCTTGTGAAACTCATAAATTAACCTTTCGCTTCAGCGATGCCATTGTACTGCGCCTGTGTATGGTCGTATTTCGCGGCTACGCCGCCTTCCTAATTTGTGCTGCGGGCTGAGTCAGCCAGGTTTCGAAACGGGTCTCGCCGAGTCGTGCATTATTGCCCGGAAGCAGTGTTTTTTCGGTGACTTTCGCTCCCCCGTAACGGGCGTTTGGATCAGCTGTGACTCCCCGGGGATCCTTGAGCGAGGCCAAGCGTCGCCGGACTAGTTCAGCCACGCGAAACTGTTCCCGGCCTGCAATTTCGACCATTCCGTTTACCGGTGGACCTACTGCAATCCTGCCAACGCCACTCGCGACATCGTCGGCAGCCATCGGCTGGAAAAGCACAGGAGGCAAATGCAACCGTGCCATCGCTCATGGAGATGTCGTCAAGGCCCTTGAGAAACTCGAAGAACTGCGTCGCGTGCACAATGGAGTAGGGGCTTTGAAGATTTTCCGATCAATTGCTCCTGAGCAATCTTGGCGCGGAAGTAACCGCTTTCAGACAGTCGGTGCTCCGGAAGAAGCTTTTCAGTGATCCCCGTCACAAAAACGCAGAATTTTAATCCGCGCGGTCGGCACATTTTTCAGCTTTCGTAAGAGTGGTCTAGCCACAGCGCGACGATTGCGTAGGCTCATCGAGCTGCTGGCATCAGAATCGTGCTCTATGGAGGTCTCCTCAGCGATCTCGCGCCGAGGTCTCTCAGGTTTCGCTCTGATCCGCTCACACATACTACAGCCATATAAACCTCTTTACGTCTCAGCAAATTAACTTTTTTGAAGAATGATTGTTGAGAGAACGAGCTTCTCTGACGCCAGTACGTCTGGAACCAAAGAAAACGGCCAATAGACACAGCGAAAATAGAGCAGTCCGGATGCGAATCGGTACTGCAGGCCGGGGCGCTAAAGTATCGACAATCGCTTCGGGCCATTCTTCAACTTGCCTTGTGGCTCGCCGAAACGTTGTCCGCCGAGAGTGGCATTGATCCGTTCTCGCCCCAAAGCGAGAACTTTGAGCCTGCATTTGATCAAGAGCTCCTTTGGAGAGCGCGCATGTGTCCCATTCGTTGTGTGCCAGTGGTGTAATGCCTTCCCATGCCTCTAATGCTTGCGGGTCTGATGCACGTGTCTTTTTTAGATCTGCGGGCACCTCCTGTATAACACCGCTAGAAATCTTTTTTTTCGACATAGATAAGCTTTCCTTTCGTAAGCTCCACCGGCGCGAGGATCTTGCTGAGCAAAGGATGTGTGTCGTTCGGCCATGGAGACGTCCTGACGCTCAGGATAACTCCGCGCTTGACTCTGCTATTCTGGCCTTAGTTGCAATCCTCGATCTCCAAAGTGAGTTATTACCTGCCGCGGTATCGGGGAGGGCTGTTGCTCGCTATTTTCTGAGAGGCCGGCTAGTTTGGTGCTTTGCTCCCACACCGATCTGGCCTTGGCTTCATCTCTTGATTCGACGGACGAAGGAATTTCCTTGAATCCGTCGAAATACCTTCCACTTATACCCGAATACTTCGTATTTGTAACCAAACTTCCAAGTGCTTGTGCAGCTTCTTCCTCCGTTGAGAGGTGGGAGCCCATAAAGTTTACGAACCACCGGCTGGTGATGATTTTCCTCATGATCGGGGTCATGTGTCTGCCGGCTTTAGTTGTCGGCACGACGCCTGGCGACCAGGAATTGACCGTAATCGCCTTGCGCATCCTCCGCAGTCTGCGATCGAGTTCATAAGCCGCCATCATCGCGTACATCTTCGCTGTCGCATAGCGAGCCATGGGCTTTAACTTGGCCGCCGTACCGATACCGCAGGCCAGGTCATGTAGAGGTCCATATTTAGGAGCCATGATCTTGCCCATCTTCGTCGCAGCGGGGTCGTGAAGATCGCTGGAGACGAAAATCATTCTCGCTGGCGTGGCCATCTGCTCGATCAGAAGATTGGCTAGCAAGAAATGGCCCAGGAAGTTCAATTGGAATGTGCGCTCGAAACGGTCTTCAGTGAATTCGAGTGCTTTTGCTGCCATATTGATGCCGCCCGCATTAAGAATGAGAGCATCGATGTCCGAAATCCGCATGGAAACCAACGCTCCGGGCAAGCCGCGAACGCTCGCCAGCGAAAAAAGATCGAGCGGCGCAAAGCTGACGTGGGCGCCGGGATGGCTTTGGTTGATGTCACGGATCGCCTCTTCGGCTTTCAACTCATTTCGGCAGGCCAGAACAACGTGACAGCCGGGAATCGCGGCCAGAAATTTGGCGGTCGCGAATCCAATTCCGACGTTTGCTCCTGTAATGACTGCTGTTTTCATGGCCTCACCTGGACTTCCTGAATAGCCGGGTCTGTAGGACCACTCCCAGCGCGTTGAGCACCGGGAAAACGGTTTCAACGATGGTGATTGTCCTCTGATTACCCATAGCCAAGGTGGTCCCATCATTGGCGAAACCGAAAACCCTAACTGCCAGGGTCACTCCCATGAAAACGGTCAGCTGCACATTTCCGAGCCAGAGACGGTTCTCTGAGAGAAGAAACACGATCAGCATGATCACCATGGTGACCATCCACGCTCCTAGGACGCGTGTGTCCGTGAACGCTTTGGGAGCATTGAGAGTCACACCGGGCGTAGCATGACCGGGGTTTGTCAGGAATCGAATTCCGATAAGGGTGAAAACCGCGATCGGCGGTAGCATGACGATCCGGCTCAGCCACGGTGCGAAATTCCACATCATTCCTGTGCGGGCAAGCGGTGTTGTGGCGTTCATGGTGCTCGTGTTCATGAGATCTCCTCCGAGTTTTTCTGCTGGGTACCGGGTTAGGTTTTTGAGTCGGCTCACGCGCTTTTTGACGCCCAGCTTTCGCGTATGTTTTCGACAACAAGGTGACTGCCCGCCATATCACCGGCATCCGGGCTCCAGAGCGCCTGCGGATGGCGCAACCAAGTGCCAATCCATACGAGGATCAGGAGAACGAAAGGCCCGATCGCCTCAGCGTATGCGCCCATCTGCACGTGCGTGCAGATGGCACCGCCGAGAAAGGAAGAGAGCATAAGAACGCCAAACGGCCTCGTGCGTCGATACAGAAACAAGGCTGCGCTGACAATTTCCAGCACGGCAACCAGCGTCAACTTGCCCTCCGAGAAGCCCTCCGCCGCCATTGAGTGCACAACTCCTTGCACGCCTGCGAATTTGACCATTGAACTCGTCACCACCGCCAGTCCGAGCACGAAAATCAACACGTTTCCGACCCTCCGGCGTGTCTGTGTTTGGTTATCCATCGAGGTTCTCCTTCGTGTGCCGGAAGTCCAATACCGGCCGAGGTTCTCAACTAATAGAAACCCTGCCTAGGTTGTGTTTCCGGATGCTAGCCCTAAGACCGGCGATCAGAAGAATCTGTGACAAATGTACAGCGAATGAATAACTAAGCAGGGAAGGCGTCTAGTCGCGGTATCCGCTTAAGCTTCTCTGGATTGGTCACCAGGTAGACGCGTGAGACTAGGCCATCGGCAACATCGAAAGTAAACACGCTGAACGGGCGGCCGTCGAGAAATGAAACGATGCCGGGCTGGCCATTGATCTCAACAGACCGACGTACCAGGTTCTTGGGCACCAGTTTCTTCAGGCCTTCCAGTATGCCTCGAGCAATGTTCTCAGGCCCGTAAATCGGTCTGGGCAATGCCGGCCCTTTGCCCCCTCCATCGGAGTAGAAGATTGCCTCTCTTGAAAGCAGGGCAACAAGTCCTTGGAGATTGCCTTGGGAGGATACTTCGTTAAATTTGCGTAACAAGTCATAATGCTGCTCGCGCGATGCTTCAAAGCGGGCGCGGGGTTCTTTGATGTGTTGCCTCGCACGTCGCAGAATTTGGCGGCAGTTCGACTCGCTTTGGTCGAGTACGGAAGCGATTTCTGAATACTCAAGATCGAAGACTTCGCGCAGAAGAAAGGTGGCGCGTTCCGTCGGAGTCAATCTTTCCAGGAGCAATAAGAACGCCAAAGAGACGGATTCATCAACCTCGAATGCAGCTGAAGGACTCTGACCTGGCGCTATCACGATGGGTTCTGGCAGCCAGTTACCAAAATATTCTTCGCGCTTTACTCGCGCCAACTGGAGATGGTTAATCGCGAGGCGAGTCAAAATTGTTACCAGCAGTGCTCGCGGAGATTCAATCTTTAGCTCGGACATCTGATGCCAGCGAATGAAAGTTTCTTGCACTATGTCTTCGGCATCCGCCATGCTCCCGAGCATGCGGTACGCTATTGCAAACAAGAGAGACCGACACTCATTGAAGGCATGCAGTCGTTGGCGCTGGGTCTCCGACGCGGAGTTGCTAGTCACGCCTTCTCCGATCGCAGCCTTCGACCGGGAGGAACTTTCCGCGACATTGCTCTGGGAGGCTGTGACTCACACCTTCTTGGATTCAAGTTTCAGAACAATGTTTCAAGATTCTGCGTGAAGTCTCCAAGACAGGTATTGCTCTGCTTTTTCAACCCACAATTACCCTAAGACAAGTCCGGAAAGGCGGGCGTTTTGTGACAGTGTTTTGAAGCCCTGGCACTAAATTCACCGTCTTTGCTCGGCTATTTAGGACTACCCGCTCACATCCAGGTACTTCTTCATGCACCGCACACAAGGCGCGTAGCCCTCGCGTTCAGCGTCACGGGCAGAGATCGTTAGCAGGTTGGATTTACCGTGAATAAACGGGCATCCCGCGACGTGGAAAACCTTGCCTCTCTCCGAAACAATTACCGTCATGTCGGGAGGCACGCGGTTTGATGCCTGCGCGTGTTCAGATCTTAGGCGGGGAGATGTCAACGCAGATGAACTCGCCAGCTCGAAGCTACCAAATACAAGTCCACCAGCTGCTGCTGCAACCATCCAACCAAGAAAGGTCCGCCTGCTTGCGGAAACGTTGCTCTCAAGTCTCTGATGCAAACGCCGGCTGAACCCAACCGGAACGTCGAGCATGCGTTGCTCGCCGTATAACTGAACTATATTGCGGGTTCCATTCACTACGGCAGCACAGCGGCTGCACCCACGAATGTGCTCTTCAATTGCCAATCGCAGTCCAGGCTCGACCTCGCCGTCGAGATAGTTCGAGACGTCGCGCCAAACTTCTTCGCATTTGATCACCACGGTTTTTCTCCCTTGGCGAAAGAAATCCGGCTGCTCCAGGGACCGCCGAGTCCCGGTGTAAGTAAATCGCGCAGCATGAGACGGGCTCGCAGCAAGCGCGTCTTGACCGACGCAGTTGAAATCCCGAGCGCCTTAGCAGTCTCTTCGATACTCAGCTGTTCCATGTCGCGGAGAACGAAAACTTCCCGGTAGATTTGCCCAAGGGAGCGCAGTGCTTCGCCTAGCTTTTCCCTGACTTCCTGACGCTCCAGGGCTTCCGAGGGTATTTCGCGCCAATCGGCAAAGTCGCGCGGAGTGTAGGAGCCCTCTTCCTCTTTGCGGTTTTCGATCGGCTCTAAAATGTCGTCGTGATCCCTGCGCCGGCGCATGCGTGCCTCATTGACTGTGATCTGAATCAGCCATGTGCTGAATTTTGCTTCCGCGCGAAACTGGTGAATATACTTGAAGGCCTTGAGCACAGCCTCCTGAACGCAATCCTCGGCGTCAGCCTCGTTGCGAAGAATGACGAAAGCGGCCGCATACAGGCGCCGCTCGTAGGGCCGGATCAGATGATAAAAAGCTTCGTGTTCACCGTTCCGAACACGTTCGATCAGGCCCTGTTCATAGTGTCGTTGCGCTGGGTTATCCAGCGGCTCCAGTCCTGCAGCCATTCGCTCTTACCGTCGCACAATTTAGCGTGGCCGACAAAATCGTCTCGCTGGCGCCACGCATTTTTTATTGTCGTTGAGAATGAATATGCCATTGCTACTGCTTCACGTTGCCATTGTCTTTCATGCCATCATGCTTCATGCTGTCATCGTTCTTCATGTCGTCTTTTTTCATTTTGCCTTTTTTAGGCTTCTTGGTCTTTTTCTCTTTCTTCATTGCGCTGCTCTTCATCGGATCATGACTCATGTCATCGTGCTTCATTTGACCTTACTGGTCCTGCTTCATGTTGTCAGCGGCTTGTGCCACTGCGGTGAACGGCATCAACAACATGCAAAGTGAGATCATTGGGTACAGTATCTTTTTGGATGGTTTGTCTCCCGGTCCTCGGCTCGTAATTGTTAAGCCATTGCTGCATGGAATGTGATTCACGGCACTGGGAAAAGATGCCTCTGAAATGTGAGTTGCGGCATTTTGGCTGCCGCAACTCATAATTGCCGCAACTCATAATTAAGGAGATCAGAAAGCAGCGATGCCGTTAAAACCGGCATTCGCCGCAATGTCACTGGCTTCGCCTACGTTGATCAGTGTTCCGTCTTCCTGAATGGCAAAGATGCCGATGGTTCCGCTTCCAGAATTCAGCGAGTAGAGGAATTTGCTGTCTGCGGTAACTGCAATGTCGAGATTGACACTTCCTGTCGGGTTTATTCCAACAACCGTCGAGCCAATCGGCGTCAACGCTCCCGACGTGGCAATTAAGAATCCGGAGATTGTCGAGGAGCCAGCATTCGACACGTAAACAAATTGTCCGTTTGGCGTTACTGCATTCCAGCAGTTGGCATTTCCCAAAGTCGGAATTCCCGTGCTAATGGACGAAAGCGTAAGGTTAGGAAGAACCGTATAGGAAGAGACCGTGGAAGCATTGCTGCCTCCAGAGGGACCAGTCTCGGAAACCAGAGCGGCACCATTTTTAGCAAACGTGACCGCGAATGTCCCTGGCTCTGTATCCTTGCTTACTGCAATCGCGCTAAGGGTACCGTTGGGCTGCACCCGAAACACATCAATGTTGTTGGTTGCGCGCTCGGTGACAAGAAGAAACTGCCCGTCGGGGCTGAAGGCCAGCGAAGCACCTTCCGAGTTGTTTGTAGTCAGAAAGCGGATGGAATTGGGGATACGGCTAAGTTGCCCGGCATCATGCAACTTGAATCCGACGACGTTACTGCTGCCGCCAACGTTCAAGACATAAACCAAGCTTCCATGCTGAGCGACCGCATTTGGTTCAGCGCCGTCTGTAGGCTCTCGATCAACGAGGGCTAGATCCGAGCCATGTACCTGGAATACTGAAAGTTCTCCACTGCCGCCATTTACTGCAAAAAGAAGCGAGTGGTCCGAGCTTAACGTGAGAGAGCCTTGCGCTTCAAGAGGATCGGTTGTGCCTCCCGTCCCTCGGCCCCCGGTTGAGAAGATCCCCGTTCGTCGGAGAGATCCATCTGCGGCTCGTTTAAAAGCGACAACCTGGTTTTTGCTTGCCGAGTTGTTCATCACAAAAACAGCACCTGCTTCTTGTGAAGGTTCGTTCTGCGCTCGGGTTCGATTTGAATAGAACAGGCTGGCTGCTAGGGCAGCCAACAAAAGGCTTCGACTCATCTTTTGCATTACTCGACTCCTGGATTCATCAAGATTTGGCCGACCTGTAATAAAACACGTAACCACAACCTTCGTGTAATCTCAGGTCGCATGCTGAATGAGAGCGAAGGCAAACAGAAAAGTTTCGGAGCTCGATTGCTATTTTGTCTCCAGATTGTAAAAGATAAGGACCTGGAACGAGAACAGTCCCTGCCTCAACAACAGCTTGCCGCTCTAAATATGGCGTGAGCCGGCGGCCAGAAGGTCACGGATCATTAATCGCGCCCGGTGCAGGTGATTTTTGACGGAGGCAGTCGGAATTTCTAGGACCTTAGACGTTTCCGATGTGCTTAACTGCTGCATGTCGCGGAGCACAAATACCTCGCGATAAACTTGGCCCAGCGAATGCAGAGCTTCAACTAGCTTCTCTCGGATATGAGAGCACGAGTCATTTCAACCGCGAATACAACCGCCTTTTCGGTCAGCCGCCGATGCGGGATGTGAAAGCACGGCGAGTTGCCAGCTGATTCGCCGCGCAAACGTTAACAAGGGCAAAACGCATCGCTAATCGCTAATTCACGCGGATAAAGCAGCTTATCGGACCGCTTCCACATCAGAACGAGAAAATTCCACAATGCGTATTCTCATTAAGGGGTCGAACTGCTCGGCGTGGTTTCGACCTTCCCTTTTTATGCGCACGACAAAAACCGGCCGGCTTTGAATTTGCTGGAAGGTGCACTTCCGCACTTACCCGCAATCATTGAGACGAAACCTTCGTGTACACCTGGCGGTCCCCTACCTGCCAAGTACTCCCATCATCTTTGCTGAATTCGTAGGTCGCGTCAAAAACGGCGCTCGATTTTGCGCCGCTTTGCCAGCCATGGCTTCGAAACACCCGGGCCCCTGAGTTATGGTTGCTCGCTAACAGCATCACTAAGTTCCCAGACAGTGAATCCATGCTCCAAAGTCCAATAAACTGGAAAGTGTTGGGCTGTTTTTCTCTTTCCCTCATAACAAGACATTGGTTTTGGAGATCGGTGGTGAAAGTAATATCGGAGGCAATCACCTCGCCCTCGCAAATTTCCCTTTTCCAGCCCAAGCACCGCTGAAATAGGTCAGCACATCGCGTGGGAATAGATTTTCTTGGAGTGGTTTTGTTGGAGATGATCGGGATGCACTTTGAGGCCAAATATTCGAAGAAAGCAAAAGAAACAATGCAAGAAGTAAAACGATAGGCCCAGGTCCGCACTTAGAAATTTCCTCAGGGAGAGATTGTGATTCCGTTCGAGCGCCACGGGATTTGGGATACGGTTTCGATGAACTGGACCTAGCTGCCGAACTCCCCCACTCAAGCCAAAATCGGGCTTGAGTGGGCGACCCGCCCGGTCCGGTTCTGCTCCTCAACGAACCTTTTCTGCCTCGAAGGCTTGATCGAGAGGTGTGGGCGAAATGTGGTCCAGGTAGTTGGAGATGGTTTTCAGGGCGACACCTAGGAGAAGCTCCATGACTTGCTCCTTGCGATAGCCAGCACTCAGAAAAGCCTCGATCGTCTGCTGTTTCGCGAAACCCCGTTCCCGAACAATTTCTCGCGTGAGATTGACCAGCGCATTGGTCTTCTTGTCGGCAATAGGCGTACCGTTCCGGATTGCCGAGACGATCTCCGGCGCCGCATGCAGAAATCCCTTGGCGATGGTGGAATGAGCGGCTGTGCAGTAAGCGCATTTGTTTTCGACGCTCGCTGCAAGCAGGATGAGCTGCCGTTCGACCGCCGTGAACGAGCCTTTTTCAAAGATGCCGTCGAGCGCCAGGTAACCCTCAAGAACCGAGGAGTTGTTGGCAAACGTGGCCATCAGGTTGGGAATGAATCCGAATGCTTTTTTGACATTCTGTAGAATCGGCCTGGATTGCTCCGGCGCAGATTCGACCGTCTGTGGAACGAACAGGGCCATGCTGCCCTCCGCAGTTGTGCTCATTTTGTTTTCTCCTTTGTTATTGACCATACGGTCAATATGTAGTGAAAATTTTTTAGCGCTGAATCGCGGCCAGTGCCGTTTCGACTACCATTCGGACCTGTTGCCTAGATGCTCCAGTTTTTTCGAGGACGCGAATCCCGCTGATTGTGTTTGCCAGACCCCGCGCGATGGCGACGCAGTTGAGGTTCTTGCTGATCTTGCCTTGCGCCTGAGCCTTCCTCACCGCGGCAGTGAGCATTTTCTCGACGCCTCGGAACATCCTTCGTATTTCCTCGGCGACGGCTAGATCCTTGAGGCCCAGTTCTAAAGCGGTATTGGCCATCAGGCAACCAGGAGGACAGTTCTTCGAGTCGGGAGCCTGGCAGACAAAGCGCATGACACTCTCAATCCCCTCGACGGCAGAATCGGCTTCATTCAGCATCCTCTGAATCTCGAAGAGAGTCTGTTTTGTATACAGATTGAGGCATTTAAGGAATAACGAGCGCTTGTCGCCGAATGCACAGTACAAGCTCTGCTTCTGGACCCCTGCGGCCTTCATTAAGTCTTGCACCGATGTGGCGTGATAGCCATGCTCCCAGAACACGCGCATGGTCCTATCCAGAGCTTTATCCGTGTCGAATTGTCGCGGACGCGCCATCGAAAACAATTTAGCATATTCTGGACCATACGGTCAATAATATCGCTTGTCGCGAGACCCCAATTCATTTGCACGGGCATCATCTAAAATAACAGGGGCCTTAGAGTAGGCGGCTGGCCCAGATCAACCTGCCGCCGCCGACAACAGTTGTTTCGGGTGAAGGCATTGTTCGTCATTTGCGGTTTGCGGGACATGCACATGCATTTTCGAAACAAAGACCGCGACTTGAAAATGGATGTTGCCAATGGCGTGCCAGGCATTCGCAACATCGGCGGCGGTGCATGTGAGATGTCTTGGAGGGACAGAATGACCCTCGTGGAATTTTCGGAGAAAAGAAATGGATGAGGACGTAAAAGGAATGTCCCGCAACGAGTTAGAGGAGGAAGTAAAAAAACTTCGTACCGGTATCCGGGCGCACCGCGACAGCTCGGGACATGATCTTTGCTGGCATCATCCAGCACTCTGCGGGCTCTTGCCCGATCAGACTGATCCTGTGCCTACAGTGCCGACATGGCCTGAGTTCCTTCGAGGCTGCCTGAAGTATCGCGAGTCCCTGGACAGGCAGCTACCCCACGCGCCTCGCTTGGACACGAAATATGAAACTTGACGGAGTTTCTTGCTGACTGCCGCTCGCCGATCTGGAATCCCCTTATCTCGGGAACCATCCTGACTTCCAGACAACGTATCGTACGCGATAAAGCCGTGAATCCTGCTTCCTGGCGCAGTTACGGAATGGGCTCGGGCGCCTATCTTTTCGGCAGGAGCCTGTTCTCACTAGGAAAAACGGCACAAAACGCACGTGCGCTCTATGTGCGCTCTGTTTGCGTGGCTTGGGTTACCTCTTATGGCCCTGCGTGTCATCCGTGGCCCTGCATCTTGTTGAAAGTACGTTTTGGTGTGGATTCGCGTTCTACGAGGAGCCATTCTTTCAATGCCTTAGGCGTCATTGCGCTCTGTTTGCGCTCCGTTTACAAGAAAAGCAAGTTGAGCGACCTTGGCACTCGCAATAGTCATCTCAACCGTTACGACGCCACCATAAATGCTGCACGGCGCCCGATGTGCCAATCGCGTCTAATCACGACCGATAGCTGTGCCTGAATGCATGCGTCCCGAGGTGGCCGATTCCGGCGACTTTGGCTGCCCGGTCCAGTTCTCGCCAGACACCCGTGTAAGAGTATGGCAGTCTGCCGATCTTTATTGGACTAGCAAAGATCCAGTTCTTTCGCTTTCGAGAATCCGGTCAGTTGCGCCCACGATTTGAGACGCCCAAGAAGATCGCTTGGGATCGTAAACGTCTTTGCGGAGCCCTACCCACTCGGCTGCAGGAACTGTGCACTCCTTTTGAACAGGTAGAAAAAAGGCCCACTATTTGTTTATGCAGGCGACCGACGAACTTTGTACCGGAACATCTCAGAATAATTTTGGCCGAAGTAACGCTACCGCCGCTAAAGCGACGGCAGTAATCGCCACAATCCAGAAGACTCCAAATACCAGAGTCGGCCCATTTAATCTGTCTGGCAAACCCAGAGTTCCTAATATCAATGCATCGCAATGAAAATATATCAACGACCATTAGCACTCGGCGTTACTGCAAGCAGTGCAGCTTCCTTTTAGGAGTAGTGGCCTGTGCCTGGACCGGATGCGTGCCGGCGCTCAAGGCTGCAGGTCACTCGGGGGCGGCGATACAGGCACGCTTCCCTCGCCCAAGATGTCGATCACCATACTGGTTCTGAATGGGCAAAATGGAAGCCGGTATGGCGCGAATCGCCCAACATATGCGTCGTAACGAGGAGCACGTGAATCCTGGAACCGATCTCTCCGGGGAAGACCAGGATCAAGGGTTCTCCCAGTGCGGATCACATCATGATCGAGCCCCAACTACGGGCAAGAGTGCCGTGGCGTCTTTCCGTTTCCTTTTTTTTACAAACAGATGACATCCCTCACCTAAGAATGAAGTAAATAGTTAAGACAACGAGTCCTAGACCGTCGTCAGAAATAACGTGCTGATCTAACCCCGGACTGATGATTTATAGGCTACGTTGGGGATCGTACGGCCAAAACTCGGCTGAGCTTGTAGGCGGGAAGAATGGAGATTGACCGGTGAGCCTGAAAGACGCAAATGTCGTAAACCCAAAGAAACCTAAGCGTGTCGCTATTGTTATTTCTAATCCTTCAGTTTCTACCACCACTGGATGGCCGGTGGGCTTTTGGTGGAGCGAGTTGGCCCATCCTTATTACGTGTTAACGGAAAAGGGATATCAGATGGAGGTGTTCAGCCCGAACGGCGGCAAATGTGAAGCAGATGCCATGAGTGATCCACGCGATCCCAGCGGTTACTCCTCCAGCGACCTGATTAGCATGGGATTCTTGTCCACAGCGAAACTTTTTGCGCTGACGCAAAACACAAAGAAAGTTTCGGAAATCGATGTGAACAAATTTGATGCCATCATCTGCGCAGGCGGCCAGGGTCCGATGTTTACGTATGAGAAATCGATCGACTTGCAGAGAAAATTTGTGGAATTCTACGAGAGGAAAAAAATCGCGTGTGCGCTTTGCCACGGAACCGCGCTGCTTCGCTTTACCGAGCTGAGTAATGGCGAGTATCTGGTGAAAGGTAAGACCGTTACGGGATTCGCCAATGTGGAGGAAGACTTTGCAGACAATGCTGTCTGGAGCATGAACCTGCTGGCACGCGATAAGCATGTCATGCCATGGCGGATTGAAGACGAACTCAAGAAACTGGGAGCCAACTACATTCAGGCCGGTCTCTGGCGGGGATTCGCTACTCGCGATGGAAATCTGATCACTGGACAGCAGAACTTTTCTGGAACAGAAACGGCTGAAGCGGTTGCGGCCGCGCTGGGAGACTAACTTACACCTCAACGGTTTCGCGAGGGCGAATCGAGGTCAAGGAGGAAGTGTGTCGGGCACATACCTGGTCACTGCGGGAAATATTGGGAACTCAGTCATCGAGGGGCTGATCGCAAGAGGCAAGAAGATACGCGCAGCGGTACTCAAAAAGAAGCCCAACGCGATATGGGATGTGGCAGGAATCGAGCAGGTCGAATTTGATTATGCCCGCCCGGAGACGCTTAAACGCGCGTTCGACGGAGTGGAAGCGTATTTTTGTCTTTCACCGCTCATTCAAAACCTTGCCGAAACGGGTATTCAAGCTGTCGAAGTGGCGAAGCAGGCAGGAGTCCGACGAATCGTGCGGTCATCCGCGCTGGGCGCGGCGGGTGATGCCGTAACCTTTGCCCGCTGGCATCGCGCGGTCGAAAAAGCTGTGGAGGCAAGCGGCATCTCTTACACAATCCTGCAGCCGATAGCCTTCATGCAGAATTACCTGCTCTTTGCCGAAACTATAAAGCGCGAGGGGCGCTTTTATGCCCCGGTGGGCTACGCCAAAGCTTGTTATGTCGACACGCGCGATATCGCGGACGTGGCAGTGCTCGCGCTGGCAGAAACCGGCCATACAGGCAAGAAATACAGAATCACAGGTGGGGAAGCGATTTCGAATTTCGATGTCGCCGAATTGCTTTCGCGAGCAGCGGGAATCACGGTGCAATACGTGCCGGTCTCGGACGAAGCTGCGCGACAGGCGATGGAAGCCATGGGCGTGCCAGGTTGGATGGTCGATGGCTTCTCCGAACTCAATCACATTCTGGCCAAAGGCTGGATGGCTGGAGTTGAAACGGATTTCGAAAGTGTGACGGGTCGCAAGCCGCGGACTTTCGGTCAATTTGCCCGGGATTTCCGCTCCGCTTTCGTGAATGAGTCTGCAGCAAAAAGGTCCGCATAAGTTCGTGAGCACACTCTCAGCTGGCGCAACCACCTGGTTGATATGACTCACCACTGTCGGAAAGCACGGCTTCGGCGTTTTGAATTTACACCGGCCTGCAAGTTCGTTAAAGGATGTTATTCATGTAGGTCACAGACGAAACGTGGGACTACTTTAACTTTTATTGTGGATTCCTCACACCACAGACTGGCATGGTGGCACCAGTAGCTCGCGATATATTGCGCCATGAGAAAGCGCTGGATTTCGACTCTTGCCGCTGGGCTCAGCGAGGGTTTGAGTGCAACCACGTAATGATCTTATTCAGTCGATCGGAGGCAAAAAATGCGAATCGCAGTCATTGGCACGGGAAATGTCGGTGGGACGCTGGGACTAGGTTGGGCACGAGCCGGACACGAAGTGGTCTTCGGCTCGCGCGATCCGAATGGTTCTGAAGTAATGCGGCTGTTGAAGGGAAACAATAATACCACTGCTTCGCCTGTTAGCGAGGTCGCAAAACACGCCGAAGTAATTGCTCTTGCAGTTCCGTGGAGCGCCGTGCCGAACATTGTCAGCGAAATCGGGGCCGAGCTGCGCGGCAAAGTGCTCATCGATTGCACAAATCCAGCGAAACAACGGCTAACGATGGATCATTCGGCAGGATCAGGAGGCGAGCAGGTTGCCCAACTCTTGCCCGGAACAAAGGTCGTTAAAGCATTCAACACGACTGGCTTCGAGAACATGCAGAACCCGAAGTATCCCGATGGCGCAGTGACCATGTTTTATGCCGGAGACGATGCAGACGCCAAGAAAACGGTACACGCACTCGCAAGAGAGCTGGGATTTGATCCAGTCGATGCGGGCGGCTTGCCGCAGTCCCACACGCTGGAAACTCTTGCCTCGCTGTGGGGGTCACTGGCCTACGGACAGAAAATGGGCCGTGGCATTGCTTTCAGGTTAATTCGGCGCTGACATGGTGCATTCTGCTGGGTCAGGCGAGGAAGGGCTAGCTCATCAGTTGGGACCGGCATTAGCTTGCCAAGTTCAGGATCGACGATTCGATCAGAACCGGCTGGCGATGGTGCTAGGATTTATTTCGAGAAGAAATGTCCGCAGCGCTTGCTGTATGCGCAGCAGCTCCATCCGTTGGCGATGGCAAACAGCGCATCAACTTTCCAGAAGTTCAACCGGATCGTCATTGCGAACCAGTCACTCTCCCACAACGGCGCAATCGAGTGCCATTCTGCCGTCGAGTTCGCCATGTCGATGGTTGCGCCATTACTGCTCGCTCAGAGGTCGTGCGTCAGTCCTTCATTGTCGAAATTCCCACAGCTCCATGCCTTAGGATCCGCATTACTGGCCATGCGCATCGTGCCATTCGTGCTCAAAGCTTGCGGGAGGGATGGAACTCCCGGACTTGCCACTGATCGGAGGTTTAATTGGCATTGGAGTTTTCATTAATCGTCACCACGACTTTGCCTACCTGCTGGTTCGATTCCAGGTAGCGGTGTGCATCAACGATTTGCGAGAGCGGGAGGGTGCGATCAATCCTCGGACGCAGCGTCCCCTTCGCCAAGTGCGCGGCGATGAATTTCTCAGCTTCCGGTCGCAGGAGGCGATCATTCACGAATTCATATATGGTGTAGCCTCGGACCGTGAGTCCTTTCTGAAAGGACGTGAAAAGCGGGAAAGGTGTCGGTTCGGCGCTGAGCCACCCGTACTCGATAATCTGCGCACCGGGAGCAGCACCCTGGGATAAAGTTTCGAGGAAAGGGCCGGCCACAGCATCGAATATCAGGTCGGCGCCTTTTCCATCTGTATAACGGCGGACAGCCTCGGGAAGGTCTTCCTCGGTGCTGGCGATTACTTCTGCAGCGCCGAGATCGAGCAGCGTTTTCTTTTTTGCCGAAGTGCGCGTTACCGCGATGGGTCGGGCACCCAGGAGGTTTGCCAGATCGATAGCTGCGAGTCTGGCTGCTGTGATCAGAATATTTTCGCCAGCGCGCACCTTGCCATAATGAATGAGCGCTCCCCACACCGTGAGGTACTGCGTCCAGATCGAGGCACCTTCAAGAGCAGACAGGTTGGTCGGGTGGCGCACGACAGCGTGGGCGGGAACGATCGCGGACTCGCCGTAAACCCCGTGCGAGTTCATTGAAAATGAAGGCACCGTGCTGACACGATCGCCGACCGTGATGCCCGTGACGCCAGGACCGACGGCGTCCACCACACCCGCGGCCTCGAGTCCTAGCCGCGCCGGAAATTGGGGGGCCTCGAGGTACGCACCTGTGCGAAACATGATTTCGGCACGGTTAAGACCGATAGCTTCGACGCGTACGCGAACTTCGTTCTCCCGGGGCTCTTGCTGCGGTAGGTCTTCGATCCGCAGAACATCTGCGGGACCTGTCTCATGGAAAAGAACAACTTTCGTCATAATTATTAGCTCCCTATTATTAGCTCGATTAAAGTCCTTTGTTCTGGCCACCATCGACATCGACGATCGCGCCCTGCATCCAGCGTGAGTCCTCGCTAGAGAGAAAGGCGACGATCTCGGCGACGTCGGCCGGCTCTCCGAGACGCGTCACGCGAAGCTGTTGCACTGTGCGACGAATATACTCGTCCGTGCTCAGGCCCTCCTGCGCGGCCCATTTTTCTAAGAGTTTCTGGCGGCGCAAAGTTTTGATCATTCCCGGTTGAACCAGGTTCACGTAAACGCCGTCCTGAATGCCCTGTTCGGCGATTGATTTTGAAAGCGCAGCGATGCTGCCGTTGACGGCAGAGACGAGCAATAGGCGGTGGTTGGGAGTTCGAGCCGTTCCGCCGCCTATCATCACCAAATGCCCCGATGACCTCTTCAGCCACGGCCAAGCGTGCCGGCTGACGCAGAGATTGGCGAACATCTTCAGCCGAATCCGGCCTGCCAAGCATCATCGTCAAGTTCGAGAAAGCCACCTTGGGCAGCTGCTCCGGCGTTGGTAACGAGGATGTCGAGGCCGCCCCAAAGCTCAGACGCTTTAGTCACGAGCTGCAGGTCGGAATCGGAAAGCGTGAGGTCGAGCGCTACCGCATGAACCTCGGATGTTAATTCCAAAAGTTCAGCGCGAGAGTCGTCGAGCTCGTTCCGGCTGCGGGCTACGAGCAAAACCTTTGCGCCACCATGCGCAAAGCGGCGTGCGATTGCCTTTCCGATCCCCCGGCCGGAGCCGGTGACAAGGACGCGCCGATTCTCAAACGACTGCATCGGCCGCCTCCACAATCACGCGCACCACTGTCTCGGGTGCCGACAGCAGCGGCGTGTGGTCAACATCTGAAGAGTGGATACGGGCTCCGATGCGCTCAGCCATGAAACGCTGTTTCGCCGGTGAGATCATCCTGTCCTTTGCGGTGACCAAAAACCATGACGGCTTCTGTTTCCAGGCCGGAACAGTCATTGGCTCGCCGAGGCATTTCAGCGCGATGGGATGCTGGCTAGTTTCCATCAGGACCTTTTCTTCGTGCCGTGCGTCGGGTGCGACTGCACTTGTGACCGTCCCCTCCGGCAACCACAGGAAGCCATCGGCATCCGGAGCAATGGAGGGGCGCACGCCGCCATCCGGCTTGGAATCGTGAAAGAGTGCCCCGACAGTTTCACCTTCATCCGGGACAATCGCAGCAAGATAGATGAGCGCTTTTACTTGGGAATTGTCGGTCGCAGCGGCGGTGATGACGGCACCCGCATAAGAGTGGCCCACCAACACCACCGGCGCGTTTACTCTCCTGAGGAGTCGTCGTAGAGTTGCGACATCGTCGGAGAGCGAAGTCAATGGAATCTGTCCCGCCACGACTTGCATCCCTTTGCGTCGGAGAGCTGGGATGACCTTGTTCCAGCTGGATGCATCCGCCCACGCCGCATGCACCAGCACCACGGTAAGGTTGGTTTGGGTCATTGTGCCCTCCGCGCGAAAAGGGAGATTGGGAGACCTACAAAAAGTGAGTGTCCAATCACACCGTTAAGAAAGAGGCCGAGTTGGAATGTGCTGGCCGCTACAGCCGAGAGCGGCAGCACAAAGTAGTTCATAAAGAAGTAGACTGCCGAACCGTAAAGCAGCCCGGCGAGCACAGCATGTGTCTTCAAAACCTCTAACCGCCGGGCTGCCGAAACGAAGACAGCTGCAGCCACCCAGGCGATACTGAAATGAAGCGCCGCGCCAAGGGCAGCAGTAGCGAGGCCGCCCTGGAAGGCCGCTTTCCCGAGCGCGCCACTGGCTATGTACTGTAGGACCTGAATGGGATTCAACCCCTGCGTGCCGAAGGCAATCACTCCGTCGACCGCATCAAGTGTTCCAGCTACCAGGCCAGCCCAAAAGATCGCTTGCACGTTAGTAAGAGCCTGCTTTGAAGCAAGGACTATTGCGTTGTTCATTTCCTTCTCCCGTCTACGCCATCGAGCTTGCGTCCGAGGAAATCGCGAATAGCGTTTGCAATTTCTTGAGCGTGCGTTTCCAAGGCGAAGTGGCCGGTTTCGAAAAAACGCACTTCCGCGCCTGGGTTGTCGCGTTTAAATGCTTCCGCACCAGGAGGCAGGAAAAACGGATCGCTGTTGCCCCAGACGGCAAGTGTCGGTGGGCGCTTTGTACGAAAGTATTCCTGGAATTTGGGATAGAGCGCGACGTTGCTGGCGTAATCCAGAAAAAGGTCCAACTGAATCTCGTCGTTGCCGGGTCTGCGTAATAGAGCGGAGTCAAGTTCGTAGGCCTCGGGCGCAACCAGCGCGGCGTTCTGGACGCCATAGAGATACTGCGACTTCGTGGCGTCAGGCGTGAGAAAGTCACGCAAAGCCGCACGATTTTCGGCAGTTGGCTCGTTCCAGTATTTCTGAATGGGATTCCACCCTTGGCTCAGACCTTCCTCGTACGCGTTGCCATTCTGCGAGACGATCGCGGTGATTCTCTCGGGATGCCCCAATGCGAGCCGAAATCCGACAGGAGCTCCGTAATCGAACACGTAAATGGCATATCGGTCGATACCGATGGTCTGTGTGAACCGGTCGATGATCTTGGCCAGGTTCTCAAAGCTGTAGCGGAATTCTTTGCGGTCGGGCGCGTCGGAAAAGCCGAAACCGGGAAGATCGGGCGCCACCAGATGGTAGCGGTCAGCCAGGGCTGGAATAAGATTACGGAACATGTGCGATGACGTGGGGAAACCATGCAATAGCAGGATCGTAGGACGGTTTTTGGGACCTGCTTCGCGATAGAAGATCTTAGAGCCGTCGACGACGGCTTGTTGATAAGTGGTCATAATGAGTCTCCTTTGAGATTTTGAGCGGCCGAAGACGGGAACCAATCGGCATCCCTTCGAGCGTTCACAGCATCAGATTTAGCTAACTGATAAAAAGATTCATTGTCGGTGTTAAATTTTAAAGGAGCCAGCAATGCGTGTAACCAAAGCAGTTCGAGAGTCCGATTGGAGCGACGGGTTCCTCTTCCTCGGCAACCATCTGGTTTTAGATTTTCTGAACACGCGTCCAGTCCAGAACGGTGAAGCTATTGAGTTGCTCCCTGATTTCGACGCTCTCTTGCGCTGGTTTCAGGCCGCCGACTTGCTTAGTTCTGGTGAGGCGGCCAGTCTTCGGCAACAGTGGGGAGGATCGGTCCGAGCTCAGCATGTCGTGGAAGCCATGCGGGAACTGCGAGAAAGGCTAAGAAAAGAAGTCCTCTCCAGGGAGCGCGGTGGCACCATCCATCACGTGGCCATCGACGAACTGAATCAGCTCATGGCAGCGCATCCCATGCTCACCAGGCTGAAGGCGCGTGGCAGCGCGGCCACTACGGAGCTGTGGTTCGATCCGCGTCGACCCGAAGACTTGTTCGCCCCCGTGGCGCAGAGCGCGACAACCTTGTTCGCCGATGTGGCTAGCAGCCGTGTCCGCAAGTGTGCACAGTGCGTATTACACTTCTACGACACAAGCAAGAAGGGGACCCGCCGCTGGTGCAGCATGCGACTGTGTGGAAACCGGTTCAAGGTCGCTGCCTATGCAGCTCGCC
>Ga0126373_10000931_pt1 | contig 20101 bp, 17 predicted proteins | sample PanSoiMetPlot_11_FD_92545 | JGI IMG/M metagenome (GOLD analysis project Ga0126373, IMG submission 92545) | Tropical forest soil microbial communities from Panama - MetaG Plot_11 | ecosystem: Environmental > Terrestrial > Soil > Tropical forest > Bulk soil | place: Panama | collected 2016-02-17 | reverse complement strand
GATCAGGCACGGCAACGGGGACGTCGACGCGATGCGGCTGCGCGACTCGCTCGACGTCCGCAACGCCATGTCGGAGCGGGTGCCGTCCGGCGGCGGTTTCTTGGTGCCCGAAAATCTCCGCGAGCAGATCCTGCAGACTGCGCGGGGACGCTCGGGCACTTGCGGGTGTCGTGCCGGGCCGAGGGCTGCACGTCTCCGGCGTGGTACAGGCCCTCGCACCGGGAAGGCGCTGAGGTCACGGGTCGCCCTGGCGGCGCGGCCATGCGGCTAGCCAGGCATTCCCATGCGCCTGATCGCCTCTAGGGGATCGCCAGCCCGCCTGGCCAGCGGACTCACCACCGTGACGATGCCAGCGAAAAATCCGGCCACCCCAGCTAGGACCAGCGCCAGCGCAGTGAACCCGAAGGCTTCCGAGTTCGCCGTGACAGCGACCGCGATCGCGCCCACGCTGAGCACAAACAGCCCGATGGAGATCCACATGATCAGGACCGCCCTGCGGATGCGCCAGACGCGCCCGATTATCGGCGGCATCAAGTCCCTGATCTCCGTCAGCCGCTCGCGGTCCATGGGCGGCACGCTGCCCTCATCAAGCACCTCGCCGTGCGGTCCGCGCAGGATGCTCATGCGCTCCCGCTCCATCTCCAGCACGTCTCTGCCGAGCCCGGTGCCAACTGCCGTCAGCCCGTTGCTGAAGATCGTTGTGAGAGTAATGAGGACCACGGGAGCCACCATGTCTGCGATGGCCGACACTGACGACAGGCTCACCCGCTGGTAATGCCCAGGGCTCAAGTGGGCCACACGAAGGGCCAAGGTCACGGGCCGTCCGGGCGGCGCGGCCATGCCCTGATGACCACCAGTCAATCCGCAGGTCAGAGCGGGTATCGCGCCTGCGGCGCAGGTAGCAGCCACCGCGTGACGAGTTCGAGCTCTACTACGACGTGTAGGCGCCGCACCCTCGCTGACGTGCAGTGTTGTCATGGCCCGGCCGTCTTGTTCCGCCCCTGTTCCGGCCGGGCCTGAAATACCGCCTCGACAGCCGCGCGCTTCGACTCCTCGCGGTCGGGCCACAGGTGGCCATAGGTATCGAGCGGAATCCGTCCGGCAGCCCGGCGACCTTCTTCCGAGCCGTCCGCATCGCGCGCTCAAGCGCCCACGTCGACAGTTGCCCGCCGTCAGCGCCTGACAGCAGTGTTGGCTATACAGCCGCACTTGCTCGGCGAGCTCGAGCGCCATCGACCGCGGGATCGGAACCGGAGAGCGCGACGCTTCCGACTTGAGTTCATCGGCTGGGAACTGCACCATCGGCCGTATGACGCCGTGCAGGAAGTCGACCTCGGCGACGCGCAGGCCGCACGCCTCGGCGAGCTCAATCGGCATGTTCTTCCCCAACACCGTCGGCAAGTTGTGGGGAGTGAACGGCACGCCGCCAAACAACCCTGGCATCCTCGTTGAGTCTTAACATCCTTCCCCTGAGGGCACGCACGCTGCTGGGCGCGCTGACTATCGCGGCGCTCCTGGCGGCGTGCTCTAGCGACCCGGTGGGCCCGCTCGGTAGCGGCGGTGTGCAGGGTACGCAGTGCAGCCTCGCGCGGCTCGGCGTCCCGGTGACAATGGGCATCTACGAGTTGCACGACACCGGCAAGTCGACGGTCACGGTCAAGGCCGTTACGTTGCCCGGTGCTCACGGGCTTGCGATGACCAAGGCGTGGCTCGTGCCCATTGGCCAGACAGGCGATGGCAGCACGATGGACGTCGGAGCTGGCTGGCCATACCCACCGTCGTTTACCAAGCTGGTCCGGGCGGTGTGGGCACAGCGGCAGCCCGCTGTTGGCGCGACGATCAAGCCGGGTCAGGATCTCAACCTGGTGTTCGGGCTGACCAGGACGAAGGGCAGCGTCGGCAAGTCAGACGGGCCGGCGATCACGTACACGGCTGCCGGTTCGACCTACACCGTGCAGGAGGAGACAGGTCTGGTCCTCGCGGCGGCGAACTGCCAGGCGCAGCCGAGCTCCTAAGCTGCCCATCGCAACCAACGCCTGCCAACGGTCAGCCTGCGGCTTAGGTGCGGCTGGCCAGCACCAGGACGAGCGCGATTACTACGGCGCCGAGGACGACGCCCATGATGATCACCCCAGCGCTGCTCAGGCCAACCAGGTGCATCCCCTCTGCTCGCTCTTCGGCGCGCCTTTCCTCTTCGCGCTCGGCCTTACCCTGCCGTCGCGGCGGCCCCGGCGGCGGCGGAACGCGCGGCCCGCGCATCCATCGGCCCGTGAACGGCCGCCACGTCGGCCCGCCAAACCGCCAGTTCCATGACAAGTTACTCGGGCTGTACGGGTCGTTCGGGTCATCCATCGGTTACCTCGCGGGTGAACGCCTACCTAGCTCCGAGTATGGGGCAGTCAGACCCAAGGGTTGCCGCTGCCACGGCTAAACGGCAACACGCCGCAGCGCCGCGAAGCCTGCCTTAGTGCTTGCTGTTGAGCTCGCTCGTTCCTTTGCCGCGGTCAGGCTCGCCGGCCGCGCAAAGGGCTTACTGCGGGCGAGATCTAGACGCCGCGCCAGGCCGGGCGCAGACTTAAGCGGGCCGCTTTGGCGGGCTCGCCATCGTTGTAGCCGCCGGAATCCCTCATTGCTCGAGCGCGCCGCTATCCAGCTTTCCGTTCGCCTGCCAGCCTGAGCACCGATGCCCGTGCTACCCGACGTATTCCGACGCGCACGACCAGAGCCATGAAGATTGAAGGGAGCGCCATAGATGGCAGATTCGTTCACGCCGCGGATTGGTGTCGTACTCGAGGCCTTCCTGGATAAGCCGCTCGCCGACGTCCTGTTCTGGCTGCAGCACGATGCCCCCGAAGTAACCGATATCGAAGTGGGCGTCGGAGGCTACGCCCCGCACCCTCACTGCGACGTCGCATCCCTGCTGGCAAGCGAGCGAAGCCGGACTGCATGGCTGGATCAGATCACCGCGCACGGACTTCGCGTGGGAGCACTGAACGCCTGGGGCAACCCTCTGCATCCCGACCTGGCGGTTGCCCGGCAGCACGACGCGGACCTGCGCAATGCCATCCGGCTGGCCACATTGCTCGGAGTAGAGCGAATAGTCGCCATGGCTGGCTGCCCCGCGGCGGCTCCAGAAGACCGGGCGCCGCACTTCGGGGCAGGCGGCTGGCTGCCCTACCTCGAAGACGTCTACGAGCGTCAGTGGGAGCAATCGATCAGGCCATACTGGGCCGATCTCGCCGCGTTCGCCGCAGCGGAGAACCCTGACCTGCTGATCTGTCTTGAACTGCACCCGGGAACGTCCGCCTTCAACGTCGAGACATTCGAGCACGTGGCCGCACTCGGAACATCGCTGGCGGCCAACCTTGATCCCAGCCACTTTTTCTGGATGGGCATGGATGGCCACAAGGTCGCTCAGCGCCTCGGCGGGCTCGTCGGTCATTCACATGGCAAGGACACGGTCTTCAACAGCGAGAGCCTGGCTCTTAATGGCCTGCTTGATCGTCGCTGGCCGAACCCACCCGATCAGATGCCATGGAACTTCGCCGTTCTCGGCCGCGGTCATGACCTGAACTGGTGGACCGCGCTGATGCGCTCACTTGCCTCATCGCGCGTGCAGGTGGTCTCGATCGAGCACGAGGATCCGTTCGTTCCGCCTGAAGTAGGGATACCCGAAGCCGCCCGGATATTGAAAGCTGCCATCGAGGCTGCGCAGGAGACGGCGGCGGTCTGACGCCCATTTTGCGAGCTACGCGAGTGAGGGCTTCGGGCTGCTAGAGGCTGCTCACAAACGCCGAAAGTTCGTTCCCGGCGCCTCGCAATAGCCCGATCAAATCGTGGAGGAAGCCAGCCATGACGGCGGGATGCGTTCCCAGCACGAGCACAAAGGCAAGGAGGATCACCCAGCCGCCGGCCTTGCCCATGGCTACCGGTCCCGCCATGCAGGACGCAGAGCGCCAGCTGCACCCGGGGCAGCGACAACCACCGCGAGGTGCTCATCGCCTGCACGGGTCGCGGTCGCGCTTGAGAACACGTTGATCCAGGCCACGTAACTCAGATTCCTCGGCTTGCTGTTTCCCTCCTCGGACCTCGGCCATGCCGACAGGGTCGGTGTAATGGACGTCGTTGCTGCTTTTTCACCAACTGGTGGCGTCCGTATTGCCTGCGCTCCGGGCGTGTTTCATTTCCTTTCGCCGGAAGCGTTCGATGAGAGTTGGCGGTCGAGCAGCGGCACTGGACCAGCAGTGGCCAGCTGGGCGTTCCCCCGCTGTGCGCGAGGCGTCGTCCTAGGCCTACACGACTGCGTCACTGCGTAGATGGTGTCGTGGTCACCAAGGCGACGAACGTGAGCGAGCTTCCGGCGAGCCTTCCTGTGACCTGCCAGCAACCTTGACGAGGAAACACGACACCGCTGGCCTGGAAGCCGACGGCGCCATAACCATTCGGTACGTCAGGAATCAGCGGCGGCGCGGGCGCGTCGAGCCGTCGGCCGGAAATCGTGAGGTGCCCTCGGACTAGCCGCCACCAGGGAAACTTCCACCAGATAGAGCCGTCCGGCCGGACCATGTCCCCGCTCGGCCGGATGACGCCATCGACACTGAGAATGGTCACCAAAGCTGTATTGCCGTACGCACTCGTCCCCGGAACCAGATCCTGACCTGATGATCCCGGCGGACCGGCAACATGTCGGATGACGGTCTTCGGGCATCCAGCCGCCGTACCAAGTTCTGATCCGGGCCTTCCGGCGGCTCTGTGGGCGGCTGCACGATGCTCGACAGTCGGGCTTCCGGCGCATCCGGCCGCGACAGTAGCTGCGAGCAAGCCAGTCGCAACCTGGGTGACGGTCCGCTGAGACATGGCAGTAATCCCCTGTGCGCAAAGGCCATCCTCAGCTTAAGCGCTACCCGCGCCGCAAATTCAATACCGTACGAGTCGACTCTCGCCACGTCTTCGATGCCGATTGACGGGCTGATACCGGTCGGTCAGACTCGGCGCATGGCCGGTCCTGGGCGGCGCGATGGGCGTCGTTCGTAAGGTTCGACTGCTCAAGGCCGTCGGGCAGGCGGCGAACGAAGCCGCCGCGGCTTCGGGCGCGCCGCCCGAGATGCAACATGGACTAGCAGCTGGGTTCGCCAACGTGATGACGCAGGTGATGGCGCCACGCGCGGGCTCGACGTGACGCACGCACGCAGGGCGTGAGTTTGGCCGTCGTGGCTATTCCGAAGCCAATACGTGACATTGCCGTGACACATCGGCTAGGGTGAGACCTGATCCTTTCCTTCCTGTCGGATCTAGGCCCCGCCGGGTTTGCGCGCCTGACGGGGCCGCCGACTGTCCGGGATAGGAGTGGCTGATCACACTCCGTTACCGGTAAAAAGTCCGCTCCACGACCGCTCGTGCGTGCCGGGCGGTCCGGCGCCAGTCCTCCACAAGATCCTGCGAGCCGTCCGGTGGGTAACCGAGAACCCTAGCGACAACCGCCAGATCGACCGGCGACGTGGGCAGCGTCTCGGATGGGCGCCCGCGCACGAGCATCACGGCGTCCCTGATCCGGCTGGCGAGCAGCCAGGCGTCGGTCAGCGTCCCGGTATCAACCCGGGAGATCAGCCCGGCTGCGCTGGCGGCCGCGAGCGCGGCGAGCGTCCTGGTCGTGCGTAGCTCTGGCACCGCATCCGCGTGCCGTAGCTGCAGAAGCTGGGCGACCCACTCCACATCCGACAGGCCTCCAGGCCCGAGCTTGAGGTGCAACGCGGCGTCCACGCTGCGTGGCATTCGCTCTGCCTCCATACGCGCCTTGATGCGGCGGATTTCCCGGATCGCTGGCTGGTCGATGCCGCCCTCGGGGTAGCGGATCTCGTCGGCCATCGTCATGAACGTCGCGCCAACGTCGCGGTCGCCGGCCGCGAATTCGGCCCGCAGCAGCGCCTGCGCCTCCCACGCCAATGACCAGCGCTCGTAATACGCCCGGTACGACGCAAGGCTACGGACGAGCGGGCCCTGCTTGCCCTCCGGCCGGAGCCCGGCGTCCACGATGAGCGCGGGATCGGGACCTGGCCTGCTAAGCAGCGCGCGCACGCGCTCCGCTACCGAGTGTGCCGCCCTAGTCGCTGCCTCATCGCTGGCACCGGGCAACGGGTCATGGACGAACACGACGTCCGCGTCGCTTGCGTAGCCCATCTCACGTCCGCCGAACCGGCCCATCGCGATCACAGCCAGCCGCGTCGGAAGCGGACCGGTCGTGCGTTCCGTCTCCGCTATCGCAGCCGAGAGGGTGGCTGCGATCGATACCCGCGCGACTGTCGTCAGCGCCTCGCCAGTCTCCTCGATGCTTGCCAGGCCCAGCACATCGGCCGCCGCGGTGCGCAGCAACTCCCGGCGCCGGATCCCGAGCACAGCCCGGGCCGCGTCCTCCGCCCGATCGTGCCGCCCGACCGCCGCCATAGTCTCGGCCATCAGGTCCGCCCCAGGCCGAGCCGTTAGCTGCGCATCGTCGCCGAGCGACCCGACAGACTCCGGTGCGCGCAGCAAGAGCCCGGTCGCGTACCGGCTCGAGGCCAACAGCCTGGCCATGCGCTGGGCAACCAAAGCGTTGTCGCGCAGCAGGCGCAGATACCACGGCGATCCGCCGAGCGCCTCGCTGACCTGGCGGAAGGCCAGCAGACCCGCGTCCGGCTCCGGCGCGTCCGCGAGCCAGCCGAGCAGAACGGGCAGCAGCGTTCGCTGCATCGCCGCCTTGCGCGACACGCCAGCCGTCAGCGACTGGATGTGCCGCAATGCGCTGGACGGATCGACAAATCCGAGCGCCTCCAGCCGGTCGCGCGCGGCCTCCGGGGTGAGCCGGGTCGCCTCGCCGGGCAATCGCGCAACGGCATCGAGCAGCGGGCGGTAGAACAGCTTCTCGTGTAGCTGCCGCGCCTGGTTCGCGTGCAGCCGCCACCGGTCGGCCAGGGCGGCGGCCGGATCACCGGCCTGGGCAAGCACGCGCGCGTCACCGCTCGGGCCAAGCTGGTGGTTGCCGCCGGCGTCAGCTGGATCCAGCCGCATCCGGCCCAGCGCCCGGCCGATCTCGCGCAGGACCACCGGGTCCTCCGGGAGAAGGTGCGTGCGGCGAAGGCGACGTAGCTGCAGCAGATGCTCGATTGCGCGCAAGAACCGGTACGCCGACGCCATCGCCGCCGCGTCCTTGCGGCCGACGTACCCGCCGACAGCTAGTGCGGCCAGCGCAGCCAGCGTGCTCGGCTCCCGCAGCGACTCGTCGCCACGGCCGTGGACAAGCTGTAGCAGCTGCACGGCGAACTCGATGTCCCGCAGACCGCCGGGCCCTAGTTTCAGCTCGCGACCAGCTTCATCGGCAGGCAAGCTCGCCACCACTCGCCGCCGCATGGCCTGTACCTCGGCGACGAAACCGTCCCGCTGGGCTGCAAGCCAGACCATCGGCGTGACGGCAGCGAGGTACTGCGCCCCAAGCTCCGCGTCGCCAACGGCGAACCTGGCCTTGAGCAGGGCCTGAAATTCCCAGGTCTTGGCCCATCGTTCGTAATAAGCCTTGTGGCTGGCAACGGTACGCACGAGCGGGCCGTCCCGGCCCTCGGGTCGCAGGTTTGCGTCGACAGGAAACAGCGGCCCTTCAGGCGTGCTTTGCGTGCACACCCGGATCAGGCCGCTGGCCAGCGCGGTTGCTGCGCGCAGGGCTGCCACGTCGGAGTCCTCGTCCTCGGCACCTGCAACGAAGATGACATCAACGTCGCTCGCGTAGTTCAGCTCGCGGGCGCCGGTCTTGCCCATGGCCATAACGGCGAGGCGGGCAGGCGCAGATCCCCGCGGCAGCTCAGCGCGCGCGATGGCCAGCGCGGCGTCCAGGGCCGCCGTCGTCAGATCGGCCAACCCGGACATGACTTCGTCGAGCGAGCCCGCGCCCGTCAAGTCCAACGCAGCGAGCTGCAGCAGTCGCCGACGGTAGGCGATCCGGAGTCTCGTAGCCGGATCCCGACCCTCGACGAGGGCCAGGTCGGCGACCGGCTCCGCGCCAACGCTGGCCCCGACAGCTGTGAGAAGTTCCGCACGCAGCCCTCCGGATCCGTTTTTAGACAGGAACGGGGCATTGGTCGCCAGCAGTCGCCAGTCGGCTCGATGCCGAGCCAAGTGATCACCAAGCGCCGAGCTCACCCCGAGGACGCTGATCAGCCGAGTGCGCAGCCCGGCATCTGAGCGCAGAGCGTCGCGCAGCTCGCTGTCGGGCGCCATCCGGGCCAGGGCCGCGATCGCTAGGTCGGGGTCCGCAGCGGCGGCAAGCGCGTGCAGCAGCGCGTGCTCAGGGCTGCTGCTGGCGTCGCCCGGGGCTGCATCGATGGCGAGCTCGGCCAGCAACTGCTGAGCACGGGCGGTGTTGGTGAATCCCATCGCCGCCAGCTGACCGGCCAACGTCCCGCGCGGCGTGCTCACTCCAGCACGTTAGCCAACCGCAGCGCATTCGTCGCTACCGAGCCGCGCCTTGGTGCCTGAGAAGCCCTGCCTGCCGTTCTGGGCGGTTTGCCCTGATGCTGCCCGCACTGTCAGGGCACGCCAAGGTAGCGCTCCAGCTCGAACTCGCTCACGTGGCGCCGGTACTCCTGCCACTCCTCCCGCTTATTGCGGAGGAAGAAGTCGAAGACGTGCTCCCCCAGCGTGCTCGCGACGAGCTCGCTGCCTTGCATCACGGTGATCGCATCAGACAGGTTCTGCGGTAGCGGCTCGATACCAAGGGCGTGCCGCTCGGTCTCGGTCAGGGCCCACACGTCGTCTTCGGCGCCGGGCGGCAACTCGTAGTCACCTTCGACACCTTGCAGCCCGGCGGCCAGGATGACAGCGAACGCAAGGTAGGGGTTGCATGCCGGGTCGATCGAGCGGAATTCGATCCTGGTCGCGTTGCCCTTGCTTGGCTTGTACATGGGCACGCGGATCAGCGCCGACCGGTTGTTGTGGCCCCAGCAGATGTAGGCCGGCGCCTCGCCGCCCGCGCCGGCAATCCGCTCGGTGCCACCCCAGAGCCGCTTGTAGGAGTTCACCCACTGATTACAGACGGCCGTGATTTCGGCAGCATGCCGCAGCAGGCCAGCGATGAATGCGCGACCGACCTTCGATAGCTGGTATTCGCCGCCCGGTTCGTAGAAGACGTTCCGGTCGCCCTCAAACAGCGACATGTGCGTGTGCATGCCCGAGCCTGGATACTCGGTGAACGGCTTCGGCATGAAGGAGGCGTACACCCCCTGCTGGAGGGCCACCTCCTTCATCGCAAGGCGGAAGGTCATGATGTTGTCAGCGGTGGTCAGGGCGTCGGCGTAGCGCAGGTCAATCTCCTGCTGGCCGGGCGCACCCTCGTGATGGCTGAACTCGACGGAGATCCCGAGGCTCTCCAGCATCGAGATCGCCTCGCGGCGGAAATCGTGTGCTATGCCATGCGGTGTGTGATCGAAGTAACCGCCCGCGTCGATAGGGCGCGGCTTGCCGCCTTGCTCGGGCTTCTCCCGCAGCAGGAAGAACTCGATCTCGGGATGCGTATAGAAGGTGAAGCCCAGGTGGGCCGCCCGGGCCAGGGCCCGCTTGAGCACGTGCCGCGGATCGGCATAGGACGGCGCCCCGTCAGGCAGCATGATGTCGCAGAACATCCGCCCGGTGGCGGTGTCACGGCCGATCGGCATCAGCTGGAACGTCGACGGGTCCGGCTTGGCGATCATGTCCGCCTCATAGACGCGAGCGAACCCCTCCACGGCCGAGCCGTCGAAGCCGATGCCCTCGGCGAACGCCTCCTCGAGCTCGGCCGGCGCGACGGCGACCGACTTGAGATAGCCGAGCACATCGGTGAACCACAACCGGACGAACCGGATATCACGCTCTTCGAGCGTGCGGAGTACGAACTCTTCCTGCCTGTCCACCGACACAGTGTGCCCGCCGTATGTTTCCTCCTTGTTACCGGCCCTGCTTCCGGGCAGTCACCGCCTGGGCTCCCGTGATGGAATTCTTGAGCCATGATCGGCTCGCCTTGTGGCGGCAGGCCTCTGTTCGTCGCCGTCGACGTGCACTACCTCGACGACGCGAGCGCGCGGGCTGCGGTCGTCGCAGCGCATGACCAGCGCTTTTCTGTGATCAGCTACAGCGACACAGCGATGGTGTCCGTCGAGGCTCCGTATCAGCCTGGCGCGTTCTACCGGCGTGAGCTGCCGCCGCTGCGAGCGGTCATTCCAATGTCTGTCCGGCTCTCGCTCATCGTGGTCGACGGGTACGTGAACCTCGACCCCGAAGGCCGGCCTGGCCTGGGTCACCACGTTCACGACGAGTTCGGCGTGCCCGTGATCGGCGTAGCAAAGACAGCCTTCCAGACCGCGACGCACGCCGCGCAGGTTGTTCGCGGACGGTCAACCCGGCCGCTCTACGTAACCGCGGCCGGGATGCCTATCGCCGAAGCAGCGCAGATCGTGGGCGAGATGGCCGGAAAGTTCCGGCTGCCAGCTGCACTTAAGCTTGCGGACCGCCTGGCGCGTGGCCTCGAGATTCCCGCATCCCGCGGAGAATGAACCACCAGCTCACCTGAACGTCGTTGCTGGAAGCGAGCGCGAATCCAGGGTGGCCGTTGCCAGGAACGTCGTCACCGACGAATGCTTCGAAGTTTTGCGTGCCTGGTGTGGCTTGCGCGACGGTCGCTGTGCACGTGGTGCCGAAGCCGCAAGTGGCAAGCTCGGCGCCGGTCGTCTCGCTGTAGATCGTGATGTAGTACTGGGTCGGACCCACATCGGTGTTGGTGGTAGCTGTCAGGGTTACCGATTGCCGGACAGGCGCAGACGCGGAACTCGCGGCGAGCGAAATTGAAAAGCCATCGCCAGCGGCGGGACGTTGCGGAGTGGCAGGCGCCGCCATCGCTGGACTGGCGAGGCAGCACGCGGCGACGGCCGCAGCTGAGCAGGCGGCACCGAAACCCGGCAGGGACATGCGTGCTGAGGCTTCATTGTTGATCCTTTCCCTAACGCGGAAGCTGTCCCTGCTAAGAGTCGCGAGCCGGGTTGGCGCCAACACAAAATCGCTCCCGGGCCGCTCGCTGATGGTCAGCGGCTGGCTTCAATGCCAGAGTGTGTGAGCACATCTCGATAGGTGCCGAACGGAGACGCCGATGCCCGCACGCCGGTTCCGCTGGGCCGCGTTCACTCGCCGGAGTCTCGCCTTGGTTGCGGTCGCCCTTCTCAGTGCAGCGGCCGCCGGATGTTCGGGCCAGGCCGTCGCATCCAGGCAACCGAGTTCTCAGCTGGCGCTCATGATCAGCGTCATCGATGGCCAGTTGCGCGGAAAGCAGGTCCCAGGCATCAACGAGTACCTCGGCATCCCGTACGCAGCTCCGCCGGTTGGCCCCCTGCGCTGGCGGGCGCCACAGCCTCCGGCGCGTTGGCCCGGCGTTCGGGATGCCAGCAGATTCGCACCGCATTGCGCCCAGCCCGCCAGCGTGTTCGGGCGCGCTAGTACATCGGAGGACTGCCTCTACCTCAACGTGTTCGCACCTGCCGGTCATGCCCGCGGCGCGCTGCCCGTCATGGTGTGGATCCACGGCGGCGGATTGGTCGGCGGCGAGAGCGATGACTACAACCCGAGCGGGCTTGTCGCCCACGGCGCGATAGTTGTCACGATCAATTACCGGCTCGGAGCTCTGGGCTTCCTCGCCCATCCCGCGCTCGCCGATCATCCTGGCGGCCCGACCGGGGACTACGGGCTGATGGACCAACAGGCGGCTTTGCGGTGGGTGCACGGCAACATTCGCGCGTTCGGCGGTAATCCCGGCAACGTCACGATCTTCGGCGAGTCAGCGGGCGGCCAGAGCGTGCTGTTGCAGCTCACCTCACCCGGCGCACGGAGGCTGTTTGCGAAGGCGATCGCCGAAAGCGGCGGATATGCGCTCAGTCCAACCCCGCTAGCCAGGGCCGAGGCGGCCGGTCGGGCCTTTGCGGCGAAGGCGGGATGTCCGAGTCAGACGGCCCAGTGCCTGCGTACCCTGCCGGTAGCCACCATCCTGGCCCACGAGGAGCACACAGGTGCATCCGCTGACCTCGACGGCCTAGTGCTCACCGAGCCGCTGAAGGCGGCCTTCGCTAGCGGAAACTTCAGCCACGTGCCCGTGATCGATGGATCTAATCACGACGAGTGGCGGCTGTTTGTCGCGATCGCGACATTCGAGGGTCATCCGGTTAGTGCGGCCAATTACCAGGCGATGATCAGCTCTACTCTCCGGGTCTCGCCGCAGATAGCCACCATCATCGCCACGCATTATCCGCTGCGCAGCTACCAGAGCCCCGCGCTCGCAATGAGCAGCCTCGGCACCGATGCAATCTTCTCCTGCCCGACCCTCCTGCTGGATCAGGCGATGGCCCGTTACGCGCCCACGTATGCCTACGAGTTCAGCGATGAGAACACCCCTTCCGCGTATCCGAACGCTGGCTTCCCGTATGGCGCGACGCACGCCTCGGAGCTTCAGTACCTCTTCGCGCTGCCGGCCGGCGCCCACGGCAGCCTGTCGGTGAGCCAGCAGCGACTCGCCGCCTCGATGCAGGATGCATGGACCAGGTTCGCCAGGTCCGGCGTGCCATCAGCGGGTGGCACACCCTCCTGGCCGCGTTTCACGGACCCCGCCCAGACGATGCTGTCCCTGGTCCCGCCGAGGCCCGTTGTCCAGACGGGCTTCGTCGCCGAACATCACTGCTCCTTCTGGGCCCTCGGCGGTGACTAGCGCCGGAGCATCCTCGGGCCTGTTTGCCGCGCACGCGGAAGACCGGATAGCTCAGCGAGGTCACTGGCTGTCGTATCGGTCGTGGTGGCGCCACCAGGGCCCGTGCTCGTTGCGGCCGAGCGGCGCGCGATCCAACCACTGATACATGCCCCAAAGGCTGTCCAGGCCGCGCGCGTATGCCGAGTACGTGTGGTACACGACGCCATCCTGGCGGGCGAACGCGCTTACTCCGGGAGACTCGAGGCGGTACGTCCCCCAGTCCGTGCCCGAACTGCCGGCCATTGCGACGACCCAGGGATCCTCCGGGCTCGGCTCTGGCGCCTGCCGCCAGTCGCTGGACCGGAAGTTGTAGTCGATAGGACCTGCTTGCTCTTGCTCACGGCTGTGCCCTGCCTGGAAGTCGGAGTTGAAGTCGCTGCTGAACGACGACGCCCACGGGAAGCTCCAGCCCATCCGCTGCCGGAACGCGAGCAGCTTCTCAATGGGAGCGCGCGACACCGCGCAAAGAGTGACATCGTGATTCGCGAGGTGCACGACTGAGCCGTTAAAGCCATCGGCGATCGCTGAGCAGGAGGGACATCCTGCCTGGTAGTCCGCACCGAACATGAAGTGGTACATGAGGAGCTGCGAGCGTCCGTCGAAGAGATCAGCGAGCGAGGCCGTGCCCTTCTCCGTCTCGAATGTGTACTCCTTGTCGATCCGCACCCACGGCAGCTCTCTGCGCCGCCGCGCGAGCTCGTCGCTGCGCCGGGTCAGCTCCTTCTCGTCCTCGAGCAGTTCGAGCCGGGCAGCGAGCCAGTCGGCGCGCGTCCCCGTCTTGTGGTCGGTCATGACGTCATTTCCTTTCAGTGTGTTCCTGATGCCTGTTACTGGCCCCGCCAGCCGAGGCCGCGTCACATCGCGGGCATGAGCCCAGGGATTGAGGAGGGCGCGACGATGATCAGCACGCCGAAGCCGACCATCGCCAGCACCAGCGGCAGATCCATCGCCGCCCTTGGCGGCAGCAGCTTCTGGGCCACGGTGATGACCGTGATCACGACCATCCACAGGACGCTCATGAGGCCTAGCGCTAGCAGCGCCACCATCAGCCCGATGCTCGAGCCGACGCAGCACAGCCCGAACGCGAAACCTGACCGATCGTCCCGGCGACAGCGTCGCCGGCACGCTTGCTTGAACGGCGTGAGCTCGTACAGCCCGGCTGCGATCACGAGTACCCCCGCGGCGACCGAACCATGCGGGCGGTATAGCGCGTACACCACGACGCCGATAGCCGCCCAGACGCCTACGTAGGCGATCACGAAGCCGGATACCGCACCCAGGCCATAGCTGGCGTAAGCGCGTCTCAGCACGGCGGCGCCCGCGCCCGGCAGCATCATTGCGGCCATCATTGGCACCCAGACTGCAACAAAGAAGGCGAACGAGCCGAGCCGCGTCGCTGCACCCATATTCATGCCGCTCATCCGGCCAACGGAAATGATCCAGCACGCCGCGGCCAAGGCGAGGGTCACTGTCAACGCGGCCACCGCTGCGAATGTCCGCGTCCTTGTCCAGTCGGCTGCCCGCGCGCCCGGCGTGTCGTCGCTCATTAGTCCTCCAGATTTCGCTGGCGAGCTCACCGACTGAGGTGATCCCGCAACGCGTCAAGCGGGCCGTCCCAGTCGCGGGCGAGTGCAGCCAGAAACTGCTGGGCCAATTGCATCGGTGCTGATTGAAGGCGGTACCGGACCCGGCGCCGCTCTCCCTGTTCGGCCGTTACCAGGCCCGCATCGGCGAGTAGCGCCAGGTGCTTGGCGATGCCCTGCCTGGTGATCGGGAGTTGCCCGGCCAGGTCCGTAGCCGTGGCCGGGCCTCCGGAGGCCAGTGCGCCCAGGATGGCGCGTCGTGTTGGATCAGCCAGCGCGGCGAAGACCTGCTCGGCTACGGCCTCGGTATCACGCGGCATCGAGGTAGTCGACCAGTTCGCCGAGCTCGCTCGCCCAGCCCTGAGTGTTGCCGTCGTAGGCCGTCTTGTGATCGATCTCGGCCAGCTGAGCGAAGCCGCTCTCGACGACGGTCAGCCGTGTCCCGGCGCCGACCGGTTCGAGCGTGAACTCGACGTAGGTACGTCGCGGATCGTCATCGGGTAGTCCGTAGATGTGCCATGTGAAGCCGAATACGGTCGGCTCCTCCACACGTTCGACTCGCATGTTGGCGGTGTGGCCACCGGAGATCCTCATCTGGGCCGCGCCACCAGGACGCAGGTCGATCGTCGCCTCGTTCCCGAACCAGCTAGCCAGACCCTCTGCCGTAGTAAGGGCGGTCCAGACCTTGGCCGGGGACTGAGCAATCTCGACGACGCGCTCGATGCGATCAGGGAAAGCCATGCCTGCCTCCAAGTTGTAGCAACTGAACGGTTGCTACACTATGGCAACCAACTAGTTGCGTCAAGTCCTGGGCAGCGACTCGCGAACGACGTGGTTGCGGGTCTGCTGACCATTGAGCGACCGTCGACGCGCAACGACGTCCCACGATTCCGCAGGGCCGGGTTGAGCAAGCGCAAGCTGTCCGCGGTTAGGCGCGACAGCCTGGCCGCGCGCGCCGACTACGCTGAGATCGTGGCTCAGCTTCGGATCGGCCTCGCACAGGTCAACGCGACAGTAGGCGAACTGGCAGGCAACAGCGACAAGGTGATCGAGTGGACCATGCGCGCCGCCGAACAGGGCGCGCGCATCGTGGTATTCCCGGAGATGATGCTTACCGGCTACCCGGTCGAAGACCTCGCGCTGCGCAAGTCATTCGTGGATGCGTCGATCGGCGCGCTGCCCGAGCTGGCCCGTGACCTGGCCGCTGAGGGCCTCGACGGTGTCGCAGTTGTGGTGGGCTACCTAGGCCGACGGCCAGGCCAGCAGCCGCGCGTAGGCCTGCCGGCTGGCGCTCCGCAAGACGCCGCGGCCGTGCTGCATGGCGGCACCGTCGCGATTACGTCCGCCAAGCATCACCTGCCGAACTACGGGGTCTTCGATGAGTTCCGCTACTTCGTGCCCGGCGACACGCTGCCTGTGTTCCGCATCACGACCGCTAGCGGCGAGCAAGTCGACGTCGCCGTCGCGATCTGTGAGGACCTGTGGCAGGACGGTGGCCCGGTCGCAGTGACCCGGCAGGCTGGCGCGAGCCTCCTGGTGGTGCCGAACGCGTCGCCGTACGAGCGCAACAAAGACGACGTCCGGCTCGAGTTGTGCCAGCGTCGCGCTCGCGAGGCCGGGACTGTTCTCGCGTACGCCAACATGGTCGGTGGCCAGGATGAGCTTGTGTTCGATGGCGACTCGGTCATCGTCGCTCCGAACGGCGCGGTGCTGGCGCGCGGCCCGCAGTTTGATGAGGCGCTAGTTCTCGCCGACCTGGAGCTGGCGGCTGCCGATCCCAGCCTGCCCGCTGGCCGTCAGCGCGCTAACGCCGCCGACGGAACGTCGATGACCATCGAACGCGTGGAACTCGCGCCGCTGCCGGCGCCCCAGCCGGACGCGCTGTTGAGTGCGCCGATGGTGTGGCCACGGCTGCCGGACCTGGCCGAGATCTACGGTGCGCTTGAGCTCGGCGTTCGGGACTACGTCCGGAAGAACGGCTTCAGCTCCGTCATCCAGGGCCTGTCAGGTGGAATCGACTCGGCGCTCTGCGCGACGATCGCGGCCGACGCGCTCGGTTCGGATCGCGTGCACGTCGTGCTGAACCCGAGCCCGTACTCTTCGCCGCATTCGGTTTCCGACGCAGAGGACCTGGCCAGGCGCCAAGGGCTACACGCGCGCGTCATTCCCATCAAGCCGATGATCCACGGGTACGAATCCAGCCTCGATCCCCACGGCGTGGCCGAAGAAAACCTGCAAGCCCGCATCCGCGGAACCATCTGGATGGCGCTGTCGAACGAGGAAGGGCACCTCGTCCTCGCCTGCGGCAACAAAAGCGAACTGGCAACCGGCTACACGACGCTGTATGGAGACTCGGTGGGTGGCTTCGCGCCGATCAAGGACGTGCCCAAGACCTTGGTCTGGGAACTGGCCCGCTGGCGAAACCAGCAGGCGGTCGAGCGCGGCCAGCAGCCGCCGATCCCAGAGAATTCGATCACCAAGCCGCCGAGCGCGGAGCTGCGGCCGGGACAGCTGGACTCGGATTCGCTGCCGGACTACCACGTGCTCGACAAGCTGCTCGACGATTACGTTGAGAAAGACATGGGTTCGGCCGAGCTCGTCGCGGCTGGGCATGATCCAGCGCTTGTCGAGCGCGTCATTCAGCTCGTGGACCGAGCCGAGTACAAGCGCCGCCAGTACCCGCCCGGACCGAAGATCAGCGCGAAGAACTTCGGCCGTGATCGCCGCCTGCCCATTACGAGCCGCTGGCGCGAACCGCGCGCCGGTTAGGCGTCGGCTACCGCGCCGTCAGCCAGAGAGGCTCACCCCGGCCTCCGGAACGTATCAGTATTTAGTGAGTCATGAGGAATGAGCTAGGTGGCGCCATGTCGACGCCGTCTGGATTGGCCAGGAAGCCGGGCGCACGGCCCGCGATGCCGCGATGACCGTATTGCCAGACGATCTTGTTTGTCGTCGGGTTAATGACAATGACACGGTCGTTATAGTCATCATTTACCAGAATGTTGCCGTTTGGCAGCGCCAGGGCCAGCGATGGATGGTTCAGCGCGTTCGGTCCGGTGGGCCGGAACCGCCACAGGGCGCGACCAGTCCGATCGAAGATCACGATCTGGCCTGGCGTGGAGTAATCGGTCACGATGTAGCGCCCCGGCCTTATCTCGTTGGCATCCGACGGGTACGCGACGCCTGAGGGCTGCGCTGACCAGTAGACGCGCCCGTCCAGGCCCATCTCATCAACCCAGTCTCCGTTGATCTCGGTGATCAGGGCATGACCGTTGGCCATCGGGAATGCCCCGTTCGGGTTACCGAAGTATCCGGGCGGATTGTGGCCGGGCGTCGACGTGGTGCCGAACTGGCGCAGGACGTGCCACCGACCCGGTGCCAGAATGAGGATCCGGCAGTTGACGATGTCCGCCAGCAGAAGATCGCCGCCGGGCAGCATCATCGCGTCGTCAGGGTGGCTGAAGTAGTCCGGCGTTGATCCAGGCACGCCCAGGTGGCCGTACGACTCGATGATGTGACCACTCGCGACGTCGATCACCGAGACGGTGTCGTCCTCCTCCTGGGTCGCCACGATCATGCTGCCGTCAGGCGAGATGAACGCGTCGTCCGGCCGGCCGAACCGCCTCGCGTCGAGCGAAGCTGAACTGCCAGGAAACGCCCACCTGATGCGGCCTTGGGGATCTACGAGCAAGAGCCGGCGGTTGTTTTCGTCGGCTATAAGCACATCGCCTGGCAGCGCCTGCGGGTCCGAGCCCGCTACCAGGTAGCCGGGACCGGTTGCAGGAAGCAAACTGAAGGCGCCCAGGCCAGCTGGCGTATCGCTCGGTGCTGGCGCAGGCCCCCCTGACCCGGCGGCGCCTGAATGGGCGATCGGCGACGCACTGTGGGTCTGGCCAGCGGGAACACCAGAAGTCGCGGGTTGCCAGGAAAGAATGGCCGCAGCGAACGCCAGCGCAACGACAGCCGCACCGAGGACCGCCACCGCAGCCCCCCGGCTTCGGCCAGCTGTCACAGGCTCGTTCGTTCACGCGGAAGTGGCACTGGCCTGATGCGCACGTCCATGGCAAGCCGTCTGCCCGGCGCGACCGAGGTCCAAACAACGCAGGGCGTCCCGACAAATCGGCCATCTCGCGGCACGGATGTTTGACGAGGCCCGGGACCGCGCGATGTCCTGTCACTATCGATGAGCGCGCGGCGCCACGCCCTCATGGCATAAGTTGCGCGCGCCACTAGTGCTTGGCGGTGCGAAACGTGACGGTGATGAGCCGGTTCTTCGAGCGGGCGATGCGTCTGCCGACCGCACAGACTCACTCGGTCCTTGTCGAGCGCGACCTGCGCGTACCCATGACTGATGGCGTTGTTCTGCTGGCCGACCGATACGCCCCTGCCGAGGGCGACAACGCGCCGCTCGTTCTGGTGCGCTGCCCGTACGGCCGCCGTGGGCCTTGGGGCATGATGGCGGGCAGGCTGTTTGCCGAGCGCGGCTTTCAGAGCGTGGTGCAGAGCTGCCGCGGGACGTTCGGTTCGGGCGGCGAGATCGATCCGCTCGGCATTACCGAGCAATCCGACGGCCTCGCAACTGTTGAGTGGCTGCGACGCCAGGCGTGGTACCCGGGCTCGTTCGGGACCTGGGGACCGAGCTATCTCGGGGTCACGCAGTGGGCCCTCGCCGCCGCGGGACTGGCCGACCACAAGGCAATGGCGGTCCAAGTCAGCAGCACTCGCCCGCGCGAGCTCATCCAGGTGGGCGGTTCGTTCGCCCTGGAGACGATGCTCGAGTGGATAGACCAGGTAGCTCACCAGGAACGGCCGGGCGCGATGTTCCGTCAGCCGCTGCGAACACGCGCGCTTCACAAGCTCTCCGGGCATCTGCCGCTGGGCGACCTGGACCGGCTGACCACGGGTGCCGAGAGGTCGTACTGGCAGGCATGGCTAGCTGACGACGAGGACTTCTGGGCACGGCACAATTTCGCCGCCGGACCCGAACTGGTGACGGCCAGCGTTGACATGATCGGCGGCTGGTACGACATATTCCTGCCTGCACAGCTACGCGACTATTCGGCTCTGCGCGCCGCCGGAAACCAGCCGCGACTCACGATCGGGCCTTGGCGGCACGCCGACAACGACGCAGCTGCCCGGTGGGTGCAGCAGGGCCTTGATTTCCTGCGCGCACACCTCGATGGGTCGGCCGAAGAGCCGGCGTCGGGGCGCGTGCGCGTATTCGTAACCGGCGCGGACCAGTGGCGTGACCTCACCGATTGGCCGCCGCAGAGCAGGGCGCAAGCATGGTACCTCCAGCCAGGCGAGCGTCTTAGCGGCGAGCCACCAGTCGACAGCGAGCCCGATGCTTTCACTTACGACCCGGCGAACCCGACACCGAATCTGGCTGGTCCGGTAGGCAATCAAGGCGCCGCCAGAGTGGACAACCGGATACTCGAAGCGCGCGCGGATGTCCTGACCTATACGGGCACGGCGCTGGCCGCCGATCTCGAGGTGATCGGGGTGCCATCCGTCGAGCTCCACGTGGCGTCGGACCGCGAGCACACCGACGTGTTCGCCCGGCTGTGTGAAGTCGAACCGACGGGTCGTTCGATCAACATCTGCGACGGCCTGCTCCGCCTGCGCCCTGGCGTGCCGCCCGCCGCGGCCGATGGCACCCGGCGCGTGGCGTTTGAGCTGTGGCCAGTGGCCCATCGGTTCAGCGCCAGGAACAGGCTCCGGCTCCAGGTTTCCAGCG
>Ga0126373_10000930_pt1 | contig 20101 bp, 17 predicted proteins | sample PanSoiMetPlot_11_FD_92545 | JGI IMG/M metagenome (GOLD analysis project Ga0126373, IMG submission 92545) | Tropical forest soil microbial communities from Panama - MetaG Plot_11 | ecosystem: Environmental > Terrestrial > Soil > Tropical forest > Bulk soil | place: Panama | collected 2016-02-17 | reverse complement strand
TCGGGATTCGAACGAAAACGCCTTGAGTTCGGAATAGCGGGCCGCTTGAGGACGGGGAACAATCTCCCTCAGCCCCGCCACAGCGTCCTTGGTGTGGAAGCTAAGTTAAAACCGTAACCGAGCAGATAGGTTCTGTCAACGGCAGTTTCGGCGGTCGCGATGGTCGAGGAGGAATAAAATTTGGGCGCAGGGTGTTCCTGCCTCATCCGAACATGCGGCTTTCACGCCGGGCAAAGCGACCAAACCATCTTTTCTGCTAGGATGGTCGAGCGCGCTGCGCGGGTCGAATGGAGCGCCGGGGATCCTTTCGCTGCTCGGCGCGGGCTACTTCGAATCGATCCACTCGCGGAGCGTCTCGCCGGTCACCGGTAGACCACGGGCAGACAAGAACTGCTTGAAGTCCTCCGGCAACGGCGCCACGAAGTCCAGCCTTTCACCCGATCGCGGATGCACGATCGACAGGGCAAGCGCGTGCAGTGCCTGACGCCTGAAGCTGGGTGTCACGTTATCTGTGCCGCGTCCGTACAGGCGGTCGCCAAGACAGGGATGGCCCATTGACGCCAGATGCACACGAATTTGATGGGTCCTGCCCGTCTCCGGTTGCACCCGCACCAGGGTCGCGTCGCTATCGTCGCGCGCCGTGCCGGCGAAGCGTGCCAGGGTGGTGACGTGACTTACCGCATCGCGCGGCTCGCGAGATACGACGGACATGCGCTTGCGCTCGGTGGGATGTCGCCCGATCGCTCGGGTGAGCGTGGTGTGCTCGCGCGCGACCACGCCGCGCACGATCGCAAGATAGGTTTTTCGCACTACCCGCTCCTTGAACTGTCGCGCCAGCGCCGTTCGCGCGAACGGCGTCCGCGCCACCACCAGCACGCCCGAAGTTTCCCGGTCCAGGCGATGAACGATGCCGGGGCGCAACACCCCGTCGGGCTCGGCCATCTCGGCCAGCTCCGGAAAGCGCTCGAGCAAAGCATCCACCAGGGTCGCATCGGGGTGACCAGGTGCCGGGTGCACCGTCATGCCTGCGGCCTTGTTAACCACTACGAATTCCTGGTCTTCGGCCAGCACCTCGATCGCGGGCGCGTCAGCGCGCGGCTGCGCTGCCAATGGTGCAGAGGGAGGTGCGATTTCAATACGGTCGCCGAGGCGGACGCCGCTCGATGCTCGGGTGGCAAGCCCGTTGACTGTCACGAGCCCCGCCTTGATCATTCGCGCCACCTGCGATCGCGAGTATTCGGGCGCAAGCCGCGACGAGACGAATACGTCAAGCCGCATGCCGGTACAATTGCTGTCGGCTGTGATGGTTGCCCCCGCGCTCATGGCACCGGATTATTTCACCACCGAGTCACCCAGGCATGCGGGCGTATCTGGCTCTTTTCGGCCTCGACTCATTCACGAACGATTGAAATCGGATGCCGGGCTTCGAAGCGGGCAATCTCCTTTTCGTGGACCAGCGTCAGGGCGATATCGTCGAGACCCTCGAGCAGGCACTTCTTCTGAAAGGGATCGATCTCGAACTTCGCAGACCAGCCGAAATCGTCGGTGACAGTCTGGCCTTCGAGATCGATCTGCAAATGGTAGCCCTCGTATTTCGGGATCGCGCCGAGCAACGCTTCGACCTGCTCGGGCTTCAGCACCACCGGCAAAAGCCCGTTCTTCATGCTGTTGTTGCGGAAGATATCGGCGAAGGAAGGGGCGATAACGGCTTTGATGCCAAAATCCATCAACGCCCACACTGCGTGCTCGCGGGAACTTCCCGAACCGAAGTTGTGCCGCGCGACCAGCACTGAGCCACTCGCATAGCGCGGCCGGTTAAGAACGAAGTCGGGATTGGGGGAGCCGTCGGGATTGAACCGCCAATCGAAGAACAAGCCTTTGCCCAATCCGCTGCGCACGACCGCCTTGAGAAACTGCTTGGGAATGATCTGGTCGGTATCGACATTGGCGCGATCCAGCGGTACCGCAAGGCCGGTGAAGCTTTTAAAAGGTTGCATCAGCCCCTCCACCGAAGCCACTCCCACTGCGGGAGAAGCCGGATAGAATCATTCTGCGTTTTGCCATCTTTCCTCGCGGCATCAGATCGAGCATCTAGGTGCGTCCATTGTCAAAGATTCCTCAAAATTTTCGCAGTCCCTGCGCCGTGATTATTTGTCGCATGGCTATGTTGGGGATGCGCCGAGCTGCTGCAATACGTAGATTCCATCCAGGCTTTCCCAATCTTCTTGAAACCTTCCATTAGCGATGCGCGAAATCACGATTGTCGTGAGAGTGACACGCTTATCGGTCCCAGCGATCCCCATGAACTCAGCCTTATGAGTTCCTGTAGCGGAGGCTCGGTAAACCACCTTATCTCCCTCGGCGACCATGTCCTCTAGCGTGAAGCGGACGTCAGCAAGGGCATTGAAGGCCGCCGTGTTGAATTCTTTTAGCGTTGCCAGGTCCTTCACGTGGGGCATAGAAGAATTGTGATATCTGTAGTCAGTCGCGAAGTACTCATCGGTGCCCAAGGGATCCTTGTTTAGGTGGTCGAAATATCGGCGTACGAAAGCTTTGTTATCATCCTCTAAGGACATGGGTCCCTCGCCTGGTGCGACCAGGCACCTCCGCTGGTGGCGGCGTTCTCACTTCGCCCACTCGCGAATATCCACAAAATGTCCGGCAATCGCGGCCGCGGCGGCCATTTGCGGACTAACCAGGTGGGTCCGGCCGCCTTTGCCCTGGCGGCCTTCGAAATTCCGGTTCGAGGTGCTCGCGCATCGCTCGCCGGGCTTCAGAATGTCGGGATTCATGCCGAGGCACATGGAGCATCCCGCCTCCCGCCATTCAAAGCCCGCCTCGCGAAAGATGCGATCAAGTCCTTCCTGTTCGGCTTCGGCTTTGACCTGCTGAGATCCGGGAACCACCATCGCGCTCACGGTGCGCGCGACCTTTTTGCCCTTCACGATCCCGGCCGCAGCGCGCAGATCGCTCAGCCGGGAGTTGGTACACGAGCCGATAAACACGCGGTCGATGCGGATTTCCTCGATCGGCGTGCCCCCGCGAAGCCCCATGTATTCGAGGGCGCGTTCGACAGTCACCCGTTCGGTGGCATCCACGATCGTATCCGGCCTGGGAACTCTCCCGGTTACCTCGGTGACCATTCCGGGGTTGGTCCCCCAGGTCACCTGCGGCACGAAACTGGAAGCCGGGAAACTGATGGTGCGATCGAACCTGGCGCCTTCATCGCTGCGCATGGTGAGCCAGCGCTTCGCCAGCGCATCGAACTCGGCATCCTGCGGCACGTACCGGCGGCCGCGCAAATATTCCACTGTCTTGGAATCGGCGGCGATCATTCCCGCGCGCGCGCCCGCCTCGATGGACATATTGCAGACTGTCATCCGCTCTTCGATGGACAACGCCTCGAACGCGTCACCGCGATACTCGATCACGCATCCGGTGGCGCCGTCGGTGCCGAGGCGCCCGATAATTCCGAGAATCAGGTCTTTGGCGGTCACTCCGGTCCCCACCTTGCCGTCGACGCGGATCTCGAAGGTTTTCGGTTTTGCCTGCCACAGGCACTGGGTTGCAAGCACATGCTCGACCTCGCTGGTGCCGATTCCGAAGGCGAGCGCACCCAGGGCGCCGTGCGTCGAGGTGTGGCTGTCGCCGCACACGATGGTGAGACCGGGCTGCGAAACTCCGAGCTCCGGCCCGATGACGTGCACGATGCCCTGCTCGCGCGAGCCCAAATCGAAGAGCGTGATGCCGAAGTCCCGGCAATTCTTGCGCATCATCTCGACCTGGAGTCGGGAATCCGGGTCGGCGATGGGCTTCAGTTGATCGATAGTCGGGATATTGTGGTCGAGCGTCGCGAAAGTCCTCCGCAGGTCACGGACCTTGCGTCCTGCAGCGCGCAGCGCCTCAAAGGCCTGCGGCGAGGTGACTTCATGGATCAGATGAAGGTCGATGTAGAGCAGGGCGGGCTCACCCGCATTCTCGATGACCACATGGTCGTTCCAAATTTTTTCGAACAGTGTCAGAGCCGCCATCTAAGCGCGCCTCCCGAAACCGATACTGATTCCGTATTATTGGTCAACTTCCCAGTTTCGCAAAGCCGGAAAGTTTCACGACAAGTTGACTGCCGGAACAACCAGCAAGGTTTCCCGGCTCGCCGCCGAACGTGTCGGGGAGCCTTGGGCGGTGCAATCTTTTCAGTCCTTGGTCGCTGCGATCGCGATCTGCGGGACGCAAAAGCCGATCTGGTCACCCGCGATCTCGATTCTCAGGGCCTCGACCAGCGCCGGCGTCGCGCTTCGGAAGAGTCGCCTAAGCTCTTCCACCGCGCCCGCGGGAGTCTTCATGCGCCGCGTCCAGGCGTCGAAATCCATCGCGTGGCCGTTTTCGGTGTAGAAATCCAGATGCTCCGCCAGAATTCTCAGCCCCGCACCCTGGATCATGGCCCGCCACTCACTCGGCCGCCAGTTGCGCACGTGCGAGGAGTCACGCAGCTTCTCGATGTGGTTGAACGCCCGATCGAGCTCATCGTCCTCGGGCGCCCGGCTGTCGATAATCACTACCCGGCCGGCCCGCTTCGCGACCCGGGCCATCTCGCGCACCGCCTGGCGCACGTCGGCATAGTGATGAGGTGCCTGGCGCACGGCGACTATGTCGAAGGTGGAATCGGGAAACGGCAGCCGCTCTGCGGCTCCCTGGCGGGTAACTACGTTCTTTAGGCCGCGCGCGGCCGCGTTGCGCGCGGTTTCATCAAGCATCTGCTCCGTGAGATCGAAGGCGACCACTTCCGCGACGTGCGCCGCCAGGGCGAGCGCGGTGTGTCCCGCACCGGTAGCGATATCGAGCGCGCGATCGGAAGGCCGGGGCTGCGCCAGCTCGACCACGCGCCGGAGCAGAGTCGGATCGCCATGACCGACACTGGTGGTGTACGCGCTGGCGGCTGCGCCAAACTGCGAGCGTACGCGCGCATGTACATCGCTTGCGGGGGCGGAATCGGGGAGCGGCTTCACGGGATGGGTGTCCTCCAGCGGGTTGAAGGATAAGAGATCAATGCATATCTGTCCAATATAATAAACTGATAAGTTGATATGTATAAGATATGGAGTTGAGACACCTGCGCTATCTGGTCGCGGTCGCGGAAGAACTGCATTTCAGCCGCGCGGCGGAGCGCCTGCATATAGCGCAACCTCCGCTGAGCCAGCAGATCCGCCAGCTCGAGGACGAACTCGGAGTGCAACTGTTTGATCGCACCAAGCGGCGCGTGCAATTGACCGACGCGGGACGGTTGGTTGTGGAAGAGGCTCGCCGCGTACTCGCCCAGGCCGGGCGGGTTGCTGAGGCCGCCCGTCACGCCGCCCAGGGGTCGGCGGGACTTTTGCGGGTCGGCTTTTCCAGCTCTGCCCCCTATACGACTCTGCCCACGATTCTCCGCAGCTTCCGCGGCGAGTTTCCACACGTGGTGCTGAACCTTTTCGAGCGCAGTACCGAGGAACAGGTCGAATTGCTGGCGGCTGGCGCAATCGACATTGGGTTCGTGCGCCGTCCCATCGAAAACGCCCCCGAGTCACTGGCCGTCAAAACCATTCTTCGCGAGCCGCTCGTCCTGGCCCTGCCCCACGATCATCCCGTGCGCACCCATCGTGCAGTAAATCCGCGCGTGTTGGCGCACGAGCCATTCATCGTGTTTCCGCGGCACGCGGCGCCGGGACTCTACGATCAAATTGTTTCGATTTGCCGGCGCGCCGGCTTCCGACCGCAAGTCGCGCAAGAGGCCGTCCAGATGCAGACCATCGTCAGCCTGGTCTCTGCGGGGCTGGGCGTCGCAATCGTTCCCGCCTCCATCCGCAAGCTGCATCGCGAACGCGTCCTCTACCGTCCCCTTCGTCCGGCAACCACCGCGACCGAAATGGCGATTGCCTACCATCACGGCAGTCGATCCATGGTGCTGCAGGCCTTTCTGCGCGTGGTTGCAAAAATCTCCGACAGCTGAGCTTTCCTCCTGTAAAAAAAACACAGCTCGCGATAGCGAGCAGGCGATTGTTATGCTTGTATGAACCTCAGGTTACTGATTCGCGAAGTGATTCGACCTTAGACCCGATGTTTGACGATATTTCAGCTCAAAGCAGCAATACCCCACTCTTAACTCGCAGGGCAGGTGATGGGGTGCGCAGTTTGGTCGCGCGAACTGCGGCCGGTCCCATCGAATATTTCAGCGTCGGCGAGGGTCCGGCGATTCTCGGGATGCACGGCACCCCAGGTGGCTTCGACCAGGTCGCACTGATCGGCGAGACCGTCGAGGCGCGCGGATTCCGCATCGTCGGGTGGTCCCGGCCGGGATACCTTGGAACCCCGCTCGACGTCGGTCGGACCCCTGCGGAGCAGGCGGACGCCGCGGCGGCGCTTCTTGATACGCTCGGAATCGATCGGGTTTGCGTCTACGGCGCCTCGGGCGGCGGTCCGGCCACCTACACTTTCGCTGCGCGCCATCCGGACCGGACCTGGGCAATGGTCACCGAATGCGCCATCAGCAAGCGCTTCGGAGACGATCTTGCCCCGCTGCAAAAGATGCTCCTGCGGGCAGCAATCAACGGTCTGACCGTGCCGATTTTCGATTGGTTGGCGAACCGGTTTCCCGACACGCTTGCGCGTCAGATGATCCGCGTGGAGGGCACACTCGATCGCCGATCGGCGCGCGCCCTCTCATCTCAGGTGAGCGCCGACCCGGCCAAGGCCGCCTTCGTTACCGGCCTCTTCCAGACTCTCAATCCTCTGAGTCTGCGCAAGGCCGGCCTCCTGAACGATCTCGACCAATTCGAGCGAATCGATCGCCTGCCGCTCGACCAGGTAGAATGTCCCGCGCTCGTGATTCACGGCACCCACGACTCAGACGTGCGCTTTGAACATGGACAGTTTGCGGCGCGTTCGATTCGCGGCGCCGAGTTCGTTGCGGTCGAGGGTGGCACCCACCTGTTGTGGGTTGCGCATCAGGCTGCGGAGCTGCAGGCGCGGCGTCTCAAGTTTCTGAGGCGGCACGTTCCAATTTAGTCCGCTCGACGTCTGTCACACCGGGGGCTTTCCCGCAGACCGGGTTTCGTACGCGGGGAGCGCTAGCGGTCTCATTTTATTCTCCTCGAGGGCGCGATCTTGTCGGCTCGCGCCAGCCCGCGCGTGAGCGCATCTTCGCCGAAGCGGCTGGTTACTGCGTCCAGCGCACGGTTAAGGCGCGTTCGCTTCGATTCATCGACCAGCCGCGGGTCGAACAAACCTGACTGTGCGGAGCTCGCGCGCTCAAGGTTGTGTACCTGCACTCCCGCCAGGCGAATCTTGTCACCGGTTGGGACCTTGTCGAGGAGACGAATGGCCGTGCTGCTGATCTCCGCTCCGTCATCGGTTGCCCTCTCCAGCGAAAAGCTGCGCGACAACAGTGGATAACGGCCCTGCCCGAGGGGACGCGCCAGCTTCAGTTTCACCGAAACGGTGCGCGCCCGCACCCGATCCGCGCGCAGCCGGCGCGCGATCGCCTCGCCGTGTGCGATCAGAATGCGGCGCAACTCATGGGACTCAAGGGTGAGATCGGTCGCAAAAGTATTTTCCTCCCCGTAAGATTTGCGCTGCCAATCGCCGACCACCGGGCGCGGATCGATCCCGCTCGCAAGCGCATGGAGATGGGGTCCCAGCGACCCGAATGCCATCCGCAACTCGCCGACGTCGCGTCTGGCCAAATCGCCGATCGTCCGAACACCGAATTGATTTAAACGGGCCAGAGTGACGGGACCGACGCCCCAGATGCGTTCGACCGGCAATCCGTGCAGAAAGGGCACGACCTCGGCAGGGCCGATGCTGAGCAGCCCGTCGGGTTTGGACAGGTCGGACAGAATCTTGGCCACCATTTTAGTGGGCGCAACCCCCACCGAGACCACCAGCCCCGTCTCTTCCGTCACGCGCAGCTTGAGGGCACGGGCCGCATCGAGCGCCGAGCCGTGGACGCGCTCAGTTCCGGTCAGGTCGATGAACGCCTCGTCGAGCGAAAGCGGCTCGACCACCGGACTGAATTCCTGGAACACTCGGCGCACGACCTTCGAGACCTCGCCGTAGCGATCCATGCGCCCGCCAACGAAAATCGCCTGCGGGCAGAGCTTGCGCGCCTGGACTGACGGCATCGCGGAGCGGATCCCGAACTTGCGCGCTTCGTACGATGCCGAGGTCACCACGCCGCGCGGGCTCTTGCCCCCGACGACTACCGGCAGCCCGCGCAGAGCAGGATTGTCCAGTTGCTCGACCGATGCGTAGAAAGCGTCCATGTCGGCGTGCGCGATAACCTGTGGCCATTTTGCTTCGCCCGCGCGGTCGCCGTGCTCCAACCCATCCATCGAAGCCTCACGCGGATTCCGCAAGCTGAGCAAGAATGGCTTGCGCGGCGTCCTCGCCGCTGCGGACGCAATCCGGAATCCCCACCCCGCGATAGGCGGCGCCGGCCAGCACAAACCGCGGCAAACTCGCGACCCCGCGTTCGATCTCACCGACTCGATCGAGATGTCCCACCTCGTACTGCGGCATCGAATCTGGCCACCGCTGAACTGCGACGAGACCGGGTACCGCCGTCACCCCGAGCAACGCGCGGAACTCGTCGCGTACCGCCTTGATGATCTCCTCGTCCGGAAACGTCATCATCTCGTTCTGCAGCACCCCGCCGACGAAAGCACGCACAAGAATTGATCCGGAAGGAGCGCGCTCCTCGAACTTCAAGCTGGAAAAACTGCCCGCGATTATTTTGCGCTGCTCGATGATCGGCACTACGAACCCGAAGGCACGGGGCGGGCTGGGGAAGTCACTCTCGCGAAACGTCATGTTGACCGTGGCCGCGGAAGCGTAGCTAATCTTACCGAGCAAGTCGGCAAGGGCGGGGTGAGCTGCCCTGAGAAAGCGCGCGGCAGCGAACGCCGGGGCGGCACAAATCACCCCGTCCGCGTCTATGCGGCTGCCATCGCCAAGCAACAGGTGCCAGCGCTGATTGCGATAGGAGGTGGCGCTCACCTCGGTGTCGAAGCGAAGCGACCCTCCAACTCGCGAGGTGACGGCGTCGACCAGTGATCCCATTCCTGCCCGCATCGAGAGAAACAGGCTCCATCGGGCGCCGCTCGTGGGGGGCGCGTCACCGGCCCGCGCATTCTCAGCCGCCTGCAGACCCCGAATCAGGCTGCCGTCGCGTTTTTCCATCTCCACAAAGCGCGGCATGGTGGCGGCTACGCTGAGCCGCGCCGGGTCGGCAGTGTATATTCCCCCGGCCAGAGGCTGCGCGACCCGGTCGAGCACTTCGCGACCCAGGCGGCGGGTCACGAACGATGCGAGGCTCTCGTCACCGCTCTCGGTTCGGCGCGGAATGGTCGGCTCCAGCGCGATCCTGCGTTTGCCCTCTGCAGAGAAAAGCGGACTCTCCATCACCGGTTCGAGATGAGTCGGTGCGAGCAGAGAAAACCCTTCTGGAATCTCCACGAGCTTTCCGTCGTGAACCACACAGGTGCGGCGGAACTGCACGCGCGTGGGAACCAAATCGTTGACGAGGCCAAGACGCCTGGCCAGCTCGGCAGCCGCAGGCTTGTCGCTCAGGAACGAATCGGCCCCCGTCTCCATGAGGAACCCATCTCGGCGGATAGTCTTGAGGGGTCCACCCGCGCGATCGCTGCGTTCGAGGATTAGCGTCTCCACCGGGGTCTCGCGCTGCGCGGCGAGTTCGCCGATCCGGTGGGCTGCCGCCAGGCCGGTAATGCCGGCTCCGATTATGGCAATTCGCTTCATTGCGAACCCATGCCGCCTTCTTGCGGCAGTTCCCCGCAACGGATTTTCCTCCCCTGGCGTGGTTGGGGAAAGGACACGGACAGCGAGCCCGAACTATTGCGGGGCGCCCCGCGAATGGAGGTAACTCAAGCGGTACAGGCTCGCAGCTCGCTGTCTTCAGGAGTGGGGACAAGGTCGGCCGCGCGATTGGTTGCATCCGGTTTGACGCGAAGTCGCGCGAGTTCGAGTGCAATCACCGCTAGGCTTGCGCGCGGGTTCCCCCATTGGCCGCGTGTCGCGGTGCATTGGCGAGCACGAGAGCCTGACTTATCTCCGGGGTCCAGCGGTCCGGCTGGTCTGCCCACAGATCGCGCAGATGGGGGGCCACCTCGAGCCCGAACAGACGCGTGTTCTCTGCGCCTACTTCTTCGGGGAGATTGCCCATGTGCGGAGTTGCGATTAACTGTCCAACACGCAGGTCCTTGATCAATTCTCTAAGCCGCTGCCGTACGCGCTGCGGGGTGCCCGCGATGATGTAGCCCTTGTCGTCGTACTCCCAAAAGCTCATCTCGCCCCGTCCCGCGCGCACCCGATCCTGCGGAGTCAGCTTGGTCTGCCCAATCTTGAGTTGCTCGCCCTGCGACTTCATCGAGCGCACCGTGGTGTAGCCGGGCGGATTGAGGAACCCCTGCGCGGGTGCTGCGTTGCGATGGAAATAGCGCACTGCCTGATAGTATTGCCTCTCCGCTTCGGCATCGGTGTTGGCGACGCATACCATCTGCGTGAAGGCCATCCGATGCGGGTTCAGCGTGCCGCCCCGCTTGTCTACATATTCCCAGAACGCATCAACCAGCGGCTTCGACGAATACAGTCCGGAGAACGACAAATGCCCGTAGCAGTAGTCGTGGTCGATGACCAGGTCCCAGGTCTCTACGCTGCCACCCCCGCCGGGCACCCAGATCGGCATACGCTGCTGAACAGGCCGCGGCCAGATATTCACGTAGCGCAGCTGCGTGAACTTGCCGTTGAATGCGAACGGCTCCGGCTCTGACCATGCGCGCAGGATCAGCTGGCGCGCCTCCTCGAACCGCTCGCGCATTTCGACCGGAGTCATGCCGTAGGCGAACGTCGAGTCCATCGGGGTGCCCAACACGAAGCCTGCCGTGAGCCGACCCCCGGAAAGGCAGTCCAGATATGCATATTCCTCGGCGACGCGGGTCGGCGGATTGTACAGGGCCAGCGAATTGCCGACCACCGTGATGGCTGCGTTTTGGGTTGACGAAGCCAGGCTCGCCGCGAGCAGATTGGGCGAGGGCGTCACTGCGAGCGGTGTCTGATGATGCTCGTTCACGGTCAGCCCGTCGAAACCGACCTGGTCCGCGATCTGCATCAGCCGGATGAACATCCGGTACATCTCGCCGGCTTTGCCGGGGTCGATCAGATGTGCCGGGGGCGTTACCCATGCGGACTTGTAGCGTTCCTTAAAGTCGGCAGGCAGATGCGGATAGGTCACCTCGGCAAACCAGTGAAATTTCATGGTGCAGTCCTTTCGGGGAACATACCGATCGTTCAGGACAACTGTAGCATGTTTTTGCCGACTGCCCTCGGGCTCGCACGACCCGCGCCCCCCGGCGAAGGATCAGCTTTGTCGATAGGCGAGCAGCCGCTCGACTTCGAAGTTGAACATTCGCGCCGCATTGAGCCCCAGAATCCTCGCGCGCTGGTCTTCGTCGAAGCGGCCCATTTGCCGCTCGATTGCCTCGGCGGAATGGGGCCACGAGCCTTCGTGATGGGGATAGTCATTGGACCACAGGAAATTGTCTACCAGGTCGAATTGCAGTGCCAGTCCGAGACCCGCGCGGTCTTCCTGGAACGCGACCGCACCGTGGGCGCGAAAATATTCGCTGGGCAGCATCTTGAGCTTGGGATAGGCCCACATGTGATGCTTGACATAGGCCTCATCCATAGCGTCGAGCGCCCAGGGCACCCATCCGATGCCCGATTCGATCGCGGCAAACTTGATCCTGGGGAAACGTTCCAACACTCCTGACGAGCACAACGCCGCCATCGGCTCGATAGCCTGGACCAGTGCATGCGCGACGTAGTTCATTACTGCGCCGCCTTCCTTGCTCGCGCCCCGTGGGTCGCGGCCGGTCCCGATATGAAACGTGATCGGAAGGCCAGTCTCTTCGATCACCGCCCACATCGGATCGTAGACCGCCATATTGTAGTTCGGATCGCGAGCATCCTGCGAGTTAAAAACCGGCTTGCAGGGCAGGGTTACGCCACGGAAGCCCAGCCGCGCGACACGCTCGATCTCCTTGATCGATCCGGCGAGATCGGCGGTGGCTATCGATGCCATGGGTGACATACGGTCGTTGTACGGGCCGAAGGTCTCCCAAGCCCAGTCGTTCCACACCCGGCACTGGGCCTGAGCGAATTCCGCATCACGGGTGGCCCACATGAAGAGTCCCTTGTTGGGGAAAATGATTTCCGCGTCGACTCCGTCGCGACGGCGATCCGCCAGGCGCTGCGCAATATCTGCGCCGGCACGGTTGCGCATCAGGTCTTCACCCTCAAAGATACTTTCCTGCAGGCGAGTCCGCCTGAGTCCGTCGCTGACGACCCACTTGACGCCGTCCTTGTCCACCTCGATCTTCGGGAGTCGGGTCTTGTATTTCTCGTCGATCCGCTCAGCCCACAAGTTCGCTGGTTCGTTGGCATGACAATCTGCCGAGATCATCAGGAAGCGGTTCTGATCGTCAGGACGCGCGCTGCGCTTCCATCCCTCGTGGCCGGGAGTTTTAAGCCGCCATCGATTGGCGGGATCGATTGCTGTTTCCATTGGCTTTCCCCCTCCGCTGTCGGTGGGCTGCCCCAGTAACGTACCACTTTCCCGTAGACTCTCAGCAAGCGCCGGTGCATGGTGAGGCAAGCACCTTGGTTCGATTTGGAAAGCGAGGACGCCATGATTGTTGTCCATCATCTGAACGACTCCCGCTCGCAGCGGATCCTGTGGTTGCTCGAAGAGCTGGCGCTGCCCTACGAGATCCGGCGCTACCAGCGCAATGCTGAGACGCGTCTGGCACCACCCGAGCTCAAAGCCGTTCATCCGCTTGGCAAGTCGCCCGTAATCACCGACGACGGACGTACCATCATCGAGTCGGGCGCCATTGTCGACTACCTCGTCCGTCGCCACGGCGGCGGCCGCTTGCAACCACCCGCGGACAGCGCAGCCTACGATGAGTACATGCAATGGCTGCACTATTCGGAAGGATCAGCGATGTTGCCGCTGATGCTCAACCTGTACGTCTCGCGGCTCGGCGAAGCCGGCGCGCCGCTGCGCCCACGAATCGAAAGCGAGCTCGCAAATCACCTCGGCTATATCAACGGCGCCCTCAAGGGTAGGCAATTCCTGGTCGGCAACTCTCTGACCGGCGCCGATGTGCAAATGAGTTTCGTGGGCGAAGTCGCCGGAGCATTCGGCGTTCGTGGCGCATATCCGGAGCTTGATGCATGGACCAAGCGCCTGCACGAGCGGCCCGCCTATCGGAAAGCTCTCGAGAAAGGCGGCGCCTACGCTTACGGAAACTAGCGCGGCAGTGCCTTCGGCCGAAAATGGGGGAGAGGGGGCCTGACCCCGGTCTGTCCGCGGAGTGCGGAAAAAAGGTCTTATCCAAGCGAGTGCAGGCGAACGATCTCCGCCATCATCGCGATGAATTCCGGGTGGTCGCAAACCGTACCCGCTCGCTCCATCCGGACCCCCGACTCACGCGCGATCCGGGCTGCCTCAACGTCGAGATCATAAAGAACCTCGACGTGATCACACAAAAATCCAATCGGGACGAGCACGCCGATGGACCCAGCTTCGAGCTTCTGCAGCGCGAAACCAATCTCCGGTTCGAGCCATGGGTCTCGCGGACTTCCGCTGCGGCTCTGGAACGCGAGGGTCCACGGCTCGATGCCAAGCCGCGTGGCCACTAAAGCGCAAGATTGGGTGAGCTGCTCGACGTAGGGTGCGTCCGACGCCATGGCCACCGGGATGCTGTGTGCGGTGAAGATAAGTTGCACCCGCCGACGTTCATCCGGTTTGACGCGGGCGAGCGCTTCGGCCGCGCGTGCGGCAACCGCCGCGATGAACTTCGGATGGGTGTGCCAGGGCTCCGGATACTCCACCTCTGGCGCGTGCGGTCCCATCGCTTCGCGGGCCGCTCGCACCACCCCCTGGTAGCGTTCCCAACTCGCCTCGCTGCGGAACGCGGCCATGATAAATCCGAGTGCCCGGCGTGCGCCGGCACGCTGGAGTGCGACCAGCGCATCAACAACATACGGTTCCCAATTGCGCATCCCGACCTCTATGGGAATCGTAATGCCCTGGCCGGCGAGCTGGTTGCGCAGGGCTCGGGCTTGAAGAAAGGTCAGTTCGTTGTATGGAGAACGTCCACCCATGCTTTCGTAGTGACGGACAACTTCCTCATAGCGTTCGCGCGGAACCGGTCGTCCGCGCAGCGCGTTGTCGAGAAATGGGCGAATCTCCGCGGAGCGGGTTGGTCCCCCGAAACCTACGACCAACACCGCCTCGCATCGCTCGCTCGATGCCATCGCGAAGTTATCTCCGGCTCAGCTCGTGAACGGCATCCACCAGCGCGATCACATGATCGACCGGAGTCTCGGGCAGGATGCCATGGCCCAGGTTGAAGATGTGCCCGGGCCGACCTCCGGCCTGGTCGAGAATCGCGCGGACGCGGCTGCGAATCTCGGCGACCTCGGCGAACAACGCGATCGGGTCGAGATTACCCTGCACTGCCACCTCGAAGCCGAGCCGCTGCCACGCTTCCGCGAGATCGACCCGCCAGTCCAGCCCGATCACATCGCCGCCCGCCTCGCGCATCAGCTCCAGAAGGTTTCCGGTGATGGTTCCGAAGTGAATCACCGGAACACCCGGCTTCACTTTTGAAATCAGGGTAGCGGTATACGGCAGCACAAAGCGGCGATAATCGCCCGGCCCCAGGCTTCCTACCCAGCTGTCGAAGAGCTGCACCGCGCTCGCACCCGCGTCGACCTGGAGGTTCAGATAGTCTGCCGTGACGCGCACCAGCAGCTCCATGAGCCGATGCCAGGTCTCGGGCTCGTTGTACATCAGGGTTTTCGTGGTTTGATATTGCCGTGATGAACCACCCTCGATCAGATATGAGGCGAGCGTGAATGGAGCTCCGGCGAAGCCGATGATCGGTGTCCTCGCACCAATCGCCCGGTCTACCAGCTTGATCGTTTCCGCCACGAAGGCCAGTGCGCTTACCTCAAGGTCGGGAATTCGTGCCAGGTCGGCCGCCGATCGCACTGGTCGATCGACAATCGGGCCGTCGCCTTTTTCGTAGTGCAGTCCGACCTGCATCGGAATGAGCGGCAACAGGATGTCCGCGAAGATGATCGCAGCATCGACTCCGAGGCGCTCGACGGCGCCCACGGTGACTTCAGCGGCCAGCTCAGGCCGCGTGCACATCTCGATGAAGTCATGCCGGTCGCGCACGCGGCGGTACTCGGGCATGTACCGACCCGCCTGGCGCATCAGCCATACCGGGGTATAGTCGGCGGCTTCGCGTCGGCACGCCTTCAAAAACGGATGGTCCCAGAGCTGTGGACGCGGAGCATTGCCAGCGTCGAACGGACGTCGAGGCGGTGACTCAGTGATTACAAGTGCAGGGCTGGACCGTTTGCTTGCGAGAATCGCTGCCGAACGCAGTGCTGCCTCCTTGATCAGATGACCGAGGCGGGGATGCCCCGGCTCCAGGTCGGCGGGAATACCGCGCGCGCGCAATTCTTGCGAGCACACCGGTCCGACCGATCCGATCACCATCGTGCCGAGTCGGTGCCTGACCGCATCGCCAATTCCCTGCGCGTCGGCCATCTGCATCACGTTGGTGACCTGATTGGAGCTGGTGAAGAGGACCACGTCGGCCTGGCCATTCGCGATCGTGCGCAGAGCCTGGGTCAGCGGTCCCCTATCGACCGGCAGCGTCCATCGGTACACCGGGACCATCAGAACCTCTGCCCCCCGCGCCTCGAGGGCCGACACGAGGTCGCGATTCGACACACCATACTCCTGGACCGCGATGCGTTTGCCCTGCAATTCCGAGTGGGCGGTAAGCACCTCCAGCAGTTCGCGCCAGGTATTGGGTTCGGGGGCCTGTAACGAAGGCTCAAGGCCGTAGTCGCGTAGCGCGGCGTGAGGTTTGGGTCCGCGCACCGCCGTGACGATCCGCGCGAGCGCAGCCGTGAGCGCCGCGCGGGGATGGCGCGTTTCCATCACCTGGAACAGGGCGCGGACTCCGACGCCGGTGAGAAAGATCGCGATCTCAATCTGACCGGCCAGCAGTCGGTCGGCAAATTCGAGCGCCGCCGGATTATCGCCCAGCGGGATCTCGCGCATGGCCGGTGCGACCATCGCGAGCCCGCCATTGCGCTCGATGAGCCGCGCGGTCTCGCGCGCCATCCTGCTTTCGAACGCAACCACGCGCAAGCCGCCAAAATTCGGCTCCCGCGGCGATGCCTCGGTCCCCGTCTGCGCGCTCATCGCATTTATCTTGCCTGTGCGAGTCGGGCGAAGTCTACGCCCGCTTAGGCGCTCTGCTAATTATGCTTTGCGCGTTTTCTGGCCGGTGTGTTAGCACTCGCTGAGCGTCGAACCTGTTCAGGGAGGGAGCCATGAAACCGCGATATCTCATCTTGTCCGCCTTGCTGGTCGTTGCGACTTGGTGCTGGGGCACAAGGAACGCCCGGGCGCTGAATCCCGCGGTGCAAGCCACTGTGATGCAGACTGCGCCGATTCCCGAATCGCAAGTTCCAAAGAACATCAGGGATGCGGTCAATGCGCCGGACCGCCCTGCAGATGACAAGGCGCTCGACGCAGGCCGTCAGCCCGAACAGGTGTTGGCCTTCTTTGGCATCAAGCCGGGTATGAAGGTAGCCGACCTGTTTGCGGGCGGTGGTTACACCACCGAATTGCTTTCACGGGCGGTGGGGCCTACCGGCACCGTATATTCGCAGAACCCTCCGTTTCCGGAGAAGTTCAAGAAAGTTGGTGAAACCTGGCATGCACGGCTTCAGAAACCGGCCCTGAAAAATGTGGTCGAGGTCGACAAGGGGGTCGATGCTCCCGACTTGTTCCCGGTCTCGCCGGGCACGCTCGATGCGGTGCTGATTAATCTTAACTACCACGACCTGGTGTGGCTCAAAGCGGACCGCGCCAAGATGAACGCGTCAGTGTTTGCGGCACTCAAGTCGGGCGGCATTTACGGGATCGTCGACCACAGCGCGAAGCCCGGAACCGGCGCCCAGGACGCGGGCACCCTGCATCGAATCGACGAGAATTTTGTGACCCAGGAAGTGGAACAAGCGGGATTCAAACTGGTCGGGGAATCGAGCGCGCTGCGCCATCCCCATGACGATCGCACCTGGATCGTCTTCGCGCACCGCGGCGAGACCGACCGCTTCATTCTGAAGTTTGAGAAACCCTAGGCTGCGGAGCTCAATATGAAAACCGGACTCTTCGCTCTAGGCATCGGCACGGCGGTTCAACCGGCGATCGTTCGCTCTACCGCCGAGCACGCGGAGCGTGCAGGCTTTTCCACGCTGTGGGTGGGAGAACACGTAGTACTCTTCGATCGCCATGAGTCCAAGTATCCCTACTCCGCCCAGGGCAACTTTCCGCTCCCCGCGGATGCGGACTGGCTGGACCCTTTCATCACTCTGACCTTTGCCGCTGCAGTCACCGGCAAGATCCGGCTGGCCACCGGGATTTGCCTGGTACCCGAGCACAATCCCCTGGTCCTCGCCAAGCAGGTGGCGTCGCTCGATCGTCTCTGCGGCGGACGCTTCGCGCTCGGGGTGGGCGTCGGATGGTCGGCCGAAGAATTTGCGGCCCTCGGAATTCCGTTTGAGCGGCGCGCGCCGCGCACCCGCGAGTACGTTGCGGTGATGCGGCGCCTGTGGGGCGAGCAGGTCACCAGCTTTCATGGCGAGTTCGTGAATTTCGACCACGCGCGTGCCTTTCCCAAGCCATCGCGCGGCGGAAATCTGCCGGTGCTGTTCGGCGGGGAGAGTGGGCCGGCGTTGAAGCGCGTCGCTGACCTCGGCGACGGGTGGTTCGGCTTCAACCTCGACCCGGCCGAGACCAGTGAGAAGGTGACCAGGCTTTACGCGATGCTGCGAGAGCGCGGGCGCGATCCGAAAGAGGTGGAGATCGTCATAGCGCCATATCTGAAACGGATCACGATCGATGACCTTAAACGCTATCGCGATGCGGGCGTGGATGAACTGGTCTTTGTCACCAGTCCACCCGCGGATGCCGCGCGGATCCCGGCCTGGATCGACAAGATGGCCGACGACTGGCTTCAGCCGGCGTCGAGGCTCGGCTAAGCGGGGAGCTGTCTTCCCTTAATCCCGAATTGCTCGGCCGCGTTGCTGCCCAGCATCTTCGCGATCAGCGGTTCTTCGACCCGGGCTTCGGTCAACATCGCAATCGCGTCCAGCGCGCTGGTGGCGTCGTGATGCGGATAGCGCGAGCCCCACACCACCTTCTCGGCGAAGTCGTGCGGCAGTTTCTGGATCAAACGCTCTTCCGCATCGAAGCCGAGCATAACCTTGCCTTCTTCCCACATCTCCTCGACGTCAGTGCGCACCGGATAGGTGTGCAGGAGCGGAATGGTGCGGGTTGACGCCTCCATTTTCTCCAACACCTCTTCCATCCACGAAGCTTTTCCGTGCGCGACCACGACCCGCATGTCCGGGTAACGCTGCATCACGGTGAAACCGATCAGCGTCGATGCCACGAACATATGATTGTCGAGCCAATGCGAAATTATCGGCGCAATCGGATGTCCCAGCGGGGGCGCAGCCGTGAAGGTGAACATCGATGAGGCACCGCCTCCCGCACCCGGGCCTCCCCCGGCGCTCATAATGCCGAAGAACTGGTTGAGGCGGCCCTTGACCTTTTCCACGAACGGTCCGTGCGAGGTCCATTCCGGGTTCCACAGGCCGGCGCTCGAGTGAACCGCTGCGGTGAGTTGCAGTTTTTCCAATTCCGCCCAGATCGGATCATAGGCCGGATGGGTAAAGTAGTGCCCTTCCAGGAACATGGGCCGAATGAAGGCGCCCCGAAACGACGGGATCTTCGCGACGCGGCGCAGTTCCTCGAGCGCGTAGTCGATATTTTGCAGGGGCACCATTGCGGCCGCGAACAGTCGATCCGGCGCGGCCTTGCAGAAATCCACGATCCAGTTGTTGTAGGCGCGCGCCAGCGCGTACGCGACGTCGGGGTCCTCGACCAGATGGAATCCTTCCGCAAACCAGGTCGGATAGAGAAATGCCTGGTCCACGCCCATCGCATCCATGTCGGTGAGCCGCGCCTGCGGATTCGAGGCACCTTGGGTCATCGGATGGCGGTGCCCCGGATCAAGCTCGCCGATCTTTTCCCATGTCATTCCCGGCCGCCAGATCGCGTGGCGCGGGATGTTGGAATTCATCGAGTCGCGGAAAATCTTGCCGTTGACCTTGAGATACGAACCGTGCGCGCCCTCTTCACGCCAGAGCGCGTGTTTGCCGAGCGTGCGATACTCCGCTTCGAGATACTTGTCCCACACCGCGCTCGGCTCGACCACGTGCGAGTCGGTGTCGAACACCGGAAAAGACTTCTTGCTCATGACTCAGTACCGGCGCAGTGCCGCTTCGGGTTTCAGGGCCTCTTTAACTTCCTGGTCCGTGGGCCACCAGTCGGGACGGGGAATCTCGGTGACCCGGTCGCCGATGAAACTCTTGGGCGGATCGATCCGGTACATCTTGCGCGCGTTACCGCCAAGGAATTTCGCCTGGTAAGGCTCCGGCAACTCGGATTTGCGCATCGTTTCGATCGCGCGCCACGCATCGTCGCCGTCGTGGTGGTACACATCCGACGACCACGCCAGAATGTCTTCGTAGAACTCCGGAAAGCGCGAGGGCGGCGCTTCATCGCCTTCGAAGCCGGTCACGCAATGCTGAAAGAAAGTCTCGCGCGGCAGGCGCTTGAGCGGAGCAAGCCTGCGGTCATTGCGGTAGAGTTTGTATGCCTTGTCGCATTCGTCGAGCACGAAGCTGAGCCAGGTCGACGAGGCCTCGAACACGGCGGCGTGCAGCTTCGGGAAACGTTCGAAGAATCCCGACATCAGGACCATCGTGACCCAGAGCGAAGCCTCCGCCTGGAAGTCCTGCACGTTGATCAGGAAAGTGTGCGGCAGCGAAGCCGAGGTCGCGCTGAGCCCGATCAGCTCGGCGCCGGAATACTGCTCGGTGTAGC